>Ga0302228_10000239_pt1 | contig 49998 bp, 44 predicted proteins | sample II_Palsa_N1_2_FD_193519 | JGI IMG/M metagenome (GOLD analysis project Ga0302228, IMG submission 193519) | Peat permafrost microbial communities from Stordalen Mire near Abisko, Sweden - II_Palsa_N1_2 | ecosystem: Environmental > Terrestrial > Soil > Palsa > Peat permafrost | place: Sweden... | reverse complement strand
GCCGGACAGTGGCTACCCCCGCCCCCGCTGGGGACCGGAAAGCACCTCGGAAACCAGTCACGCAACGTGGCCGACCCGGGAACCTCGCTGATCACCCACCGTTACATCTACTTTGCCGGGACCCTGGTGAGCGGGCTGGGCCAGTTCAGGGTCACGCGCTATGAATTTTGGCTGCTCCGGTTGCACTGCGGGGTGCATCGCCTGCCGGGTGTAGTCCTGTGGCTGAGAGGAAGGCTGGCCATAAGGCGGCTGCTGGCTCATGATTGATTGACGCATGCCAGCCCATTCCGGTTGACGTAGTGGCGGCTAACTACGATTCGCTCTGTATGCCATGGAAAGCGGCAAAACGGAATGCCGGGCGATAAGCGCGTGGCAGGTTATGGAAATACCATTCCGTACGAGGCGGCGTATTTCGTTCCTGCCTGCGCGCCGCCGCGCACCCGCTCCGGCACCTGGCGACGTGTGACGGTGCCCGATGCGGTCAGCATCGGCAAGTCGTGCTACGACACCGCCCGGGAGGCTGATCTCGGCCTGTCCTGGCGGCACGTGCCGCGCCATGCGTGCTGTTCACCGGAACAGCAGCAGCGCTGCCCCATTTTTCGACTGGTGCCCGTCGTAGGCCACGTGCTGGAGCCGCCAACCGGTCCGCTCGATCGCCTCGATGACTTCGGCCGCGCCGGAAACCGGCCGGCTGAAGCCGGAGCTTGTGGAAGGGACATCGAAGCGGTACAGGAATACGCCGCGGCCTTCCTCGCGTGCCCGAGTGGCGTGGTTTCGGGCGGTATCGGCCTTAACTTCCTTGATAAATCCCATCGTCAGCTTCCTTCAGTCGTGCGGGAAAGGATCGGCGCTACCTGTCGTTGTCGTCTTCCGGGTTCCCCGTCAGCGGATCCTGGCCGATCTCACATGACGCGATCTGATAGGCGCCTTGAGCGGTTGCGCTGCGATTTGTGGCATAACAGCGCGAGGGCCACGAAAAGGAGCCGCTGCGCGGCGAGGAGCGGTTTACGTATATCCGCCGCCGATCCCTTCGCATATCACCAGTAGCCGGCCAGTCCCCGTGGGGACTGGCCGACGCCTTTTCGTGGCCAGCGTGGACAAAGTCCGGTTCGGGTCTTCCGGCCCACCTGGCAATGCCCTCTTTCCCTAGATCTTCCAGCCCGCGCACTTGAGTGTGGACAGCAGAGGGGAAGTGACCCGTTATGGGCAAAACAGGGATCGGAGACCGGAAGAGCCAGGCACGCGACGAGGCGATGCAGAGCCTCACGCTGACATGGGGAGAGTATTACGAGGTCCGCGAGGAACTAGGGGTGTGGCGGGCTGTGCGGCTCGGTAACGGCCGGACATTAATCGGCAAGACCCCGGCGGAGTTGCGCAGCGCGATCATCCGCGACTACTCCGAAGAGAGGCACCCGCGGTGAGCGAGGTGAGCGAACGGGCTGTTGACCTTCACGATCAGGTGCCGCGGAAGCTGCGTTACCAGTTGCTGCATCCCGATACCGAGTTCTTCCCGCCGTATGAGCATGACCCGATGTGGCGGGTCCGGCTGGATGGCGGTGGAACGGAAGTTAAGGCGATGCAGTTGGTCGACCTGATGGAAAGGCTGGAAAGGCTGGATCAGGTGGACCGGGCGAGTTTAGCCCCGCCCGTGGGTGCCCGCACGGTCCGGAGGCCGCCCCCTAAGTCGCTAGCGTCCGGACCGCGCGGGAGCTTGTTATCCGCCCATGACGTCCGTTTGCTGATCCGTCGTGTCTGCCTCGAGGGCGACACGTCGGCCCGGGCCTGGCGGCAGCGCACTGAACAGCACACCGCGTCGCGGCGGGCCCGCTCCGGGATCGGCCCGCGGCACCAGGCGCACAGCCGTCGCGTCCCGCCCGGGTGCGACGCGTCGCCCCGAGGCCTGCGCGACGCGTCGTCCTCGGCCGCGAGCGACGCGTCGTATTCCACCACGGCGAGACGCGACGCCTCAGCGGCCATGATGATGCCTCCCTGACGGGGTTGGGGTTGGTGCGGGCGGGCGCGGAAGTCGTGGCTGGCTGGCGCCCGCCCGGGTCTCAGGCGGGAACCGGGGTCTCCCCGGTGATCCACCTTCCGGGGCGGGGCATCTTCCCGCCGCGGCGGATGAACGCGTAGACCAGTTCGTAGACCTCGCCGAGGTCGTGTGGCACCTGGCGGAGCGCCTGCAAAGCGGCCTGAAGGCGGCGGGTGAGCGAGTCCAGGATCTCGGTGGTGTCCTCGCAGATGCCGATGCGCCGTTCGGCGTCCCTGATCCGTTCCTCCGCGGCGGCGATGGCTGCCTCGGCGGCGGTGATCGCGGCGGCCTTGCGGCCGTGGCGGCCGTCGCAGTCTTTCTTGGTGGGCATGGCGTACGCGGCGGCCAGGTCCTGCCGGGCGGTTTGCAGGTCCCGTTGGGCGCGGTCCCGGTCGTCGTGTGCCACATCGAGCGCGGCGATGACCTGTTCCTGAAGCTGCCCGGTGTCGCGGAGCCAGTCGAGGGCCTGGTCTTCGGCATCGCTGACTGCCTCGAGGAACTCGGCGTCCGACCCATACCCGCTGCCGGGGCGCCGGTCGGTGCGACTGCCCGCCTGATAACCGGGCGGGGCGCCGCCGGCCGGGTCAAGTTCGGTGATGGCGGCCCGCAGGCTGATGATGGCGCGCGGATCGAGGCCCGCGCCCGCCGCGCCGTCCAGGATCGCGGTGACGGCCGCGGCCAGTTCGCTGGTCTCCTCCAGCATCTCCGCGCCCGTGTGCAGCTGCTCCTCGTAACCGCTCATGATCAGGTCCTTTCGTTACGCAGTGCTGTCAAAGAAGGGGACGGGTGCGCGGGCCGCGCTATTCGTTCGCCGCCCCTTGCTAAGCAGGGCCGCGAACGAAAGCGAACGATTCCCGCGAACGAATAGGCGAACGAATACACGGTCACTCTCCGTCGCCATCTGGTGCGCTGGGGACCACTGAGAGCCGCTTCCGGTCGGCTATCCGGCGGACCTCCTCCAGCACCTGGGCGAGGTCCTCGTCGACGTCGACGAGGCCATCGTGGGCAGCCTGGGCGAGGTCTTCGAGCGTTTCGTACCGGCCGATGGTCTCCCGGCCGCGATGTGCCGATCGACCTCGGCCCGCTTGTCTTCGGGCACCTCTGGGCGTTCCGGGAGCTGCCAGCCGGAGGACCGGCCGCCTCCGGTGACCTCGGCGTACCCGTACGTGCGCATCGCGGCGAGGTACTCGTACGCGACGGTCTTCGACACACCCAGGGCCAGGCCTGCCTCTGCGGCTGATGTGCGGCCGGAAGCAAGGAGCGGGTACAGGGCCGCCATGACCTTCTGGGGCACGCCGGGAACCGTGGGAAGGGGCCCTTTCCCGGCAGGGGGCGGCGCGGTCTGGGGCGCGGTCTGGGTGGCGGTCTCGGTGATACTGGCGAGCCTGCCCCGCAAGCCAGTGATCTGCTGCGCCGTTTCGTCAGTAGCGCACGCCGGGGCGGCCTCGGCCGGTCGTCGTCCAGGGCCAGCGGCGGCAAGTCCCGGATACCCCAATCCCGCAAATCACGCCGGGCCGCGACGAGCCGTTTCATATACGCGAGCTCGTCGGGGGGCTTGCCGAGCAGGAACGCCCGGCCCCGCCCAGCGATGACACCGGAGTGCTGGTCCCAATCCTGGAAGTAGCCGGGCGCGCCCTTGGAATACTCGCGGATGTCAGGGATTTCTTTCTCCGCCCCGGTGGCGTGCCGGGATTCACTGGCCCTGACGGTCTTGCCGACGAGCGTCTCGCTCATGTTGGCGCGGACCCCGCCGCCGCCGAGCGCCGAGATGACGGCCCGCTGAGTGGCCAGCACCAGGCACACCGCGGCTTTCCGCTGCTTACCGGCGAGGAAATCCAGGTCCCGACCCGCGTTGGGTACGTGCTTTACGATCTCGTCGACCTCATCGATGATGATGCAGACAGCCGGATCATCCTCGGTGGGCTGGAACGTGGAATGCCCGGTCCTTTCGAGGGTCGCTGTCCGCTGGGTGACCAGCAGGCACAAGGCGGCCAGCGCTGAACCGATCTGGACTGAATCGCGATAGATTGCCTCAGCCGGCAGCCTGTTCCGTACCGAATTGGACTGGCCTGAACGGCGAAGCTATCCCCACATGGGTTGAAACCGCAGTAGCCCAGGAGCGGAGGCATCATTCACCGCCTGGTCCTTTGGAATATCGACCTCACGCTGGTCGATGTGACACGGGTGACACGGGACGCTTATGCCGAGGCGTTCCGCACCGTGACCGGCCGGCCGCTGATCCGGTTGCCGCAGATGGCGGGCCGGTCCGAATCGGAGATCTTCTTCGACGCGCTCGCCCTCAACGGGGTCGACGTCAGCGCCGTCGGGCCTTCTGAGCAGCTGCTGGCCCCGTTCGGCAGCGAGCTGGCCACCGCGCTCGCGGCCCGCCGGGACCAGCTGCGGACTCGCGGCCAGGCGATGCCGGGGGCCCGCGACGCGCTGGCCGCGGTGGCCAAGCTCGACGGCGTCGTGCAGACCGTGCTGACCGGCACCAGCAAGCCGAACGCCCTGCTCAAGCTGCGTACCTTCGGGCTGGAGGGCTTCTTCGACTTCGGCATCGGCGGCTACGGCTCCGAGTCCTACCCCAAGGGCGCCCTGGTCCGGGTCGTCCGGCAGCGGGCCGCCGAGAAGTACGAGTTCACCGCGGACGAGCACGCCTGCGTCTACGTCGCCGATTCGGTGCGGGACGTCGAGGCGGCCCGGATGGGCGGCTCCGGCTCGGCCGCCGTGGCCACCGGGCGCTCCACCACGGCTGAGTTGCGCGCCGCGGGCGCGGACGTGGTGCTGGCCGATCTGACCGACGCCGACTTGGTGGCGGCCGAGGTCGACCGGCTCACGCGCCCGTGACCGGCATTGGCCCGCGGCGCGTTATGGCCGATGATCGAGGGGTAGAGGCACCCACGCGTTAGCGAAGGGTGGAGTACATGGAACAGAGCGCAGGCATCGTCGGGCCGGCCGAACCGCGGGAGCGTTCCGCCGGTGAACTCGTCAAGGAACTGACCGAGCTGGTGCCCCGGCTGGTCCGCGACGAGATCAAGCTGGCCCAAGACGAGATCAAGCTGGCCCAGGTGGAGATGACCCAAAAGGGCAAGCAGCTGGGGATCGGCGCCGGGGCGTTCGCCGGCAGTGGCCTGGTCGCGCTCTACGCGATCGGCTGCCTGCTGGCGTGTGCGATCATCGCGATCAGCGGCGTGGTCGCGGCCTGGCTGGCCGCGCTCATCGTCGGCGCGGCCCTGCTCGCCGTCTCCGGCATCGCGGCCCTGATCGGCAAGAGCCGCCTGACCAAGGCCACGCCCCCGGTTCCCAAGGAGGCCATCGGCAGCGTGCAGGCCGATGTCCAAGAGGTGAAGGAGAAGGCCCACCGATGACCACAGACCAGCCTGCGGGAGACGTGACCCCCGGCGCCGAGCCGCCGGACGACCCGCAGCAGATCCGGCAGGAGATTGAGCGGACCCGTGATCAGCTCGGCGAGACCGTGGAAGCACTGGTGGCGAAGGCTGACGTCAAGGCGCAGGCCAAAGAGCGCGTCGGCCAGCTGTCCGATCGGCTGAAGGACAAGACCGCCCAGGTGAAAGACACGGCGGCCCAGGCCAAGGATCAGGCTACCGCGCGTGTCGGGCAGGCGCGCAGCCAGCTGGCCGGCAAGACTTCGGATGCGAAGACCGCGGCCGCGCAGACCGGGGGCCCCGCCCGGGACCAGATCCAGGCCCGGGCCGCCGCCGTCGGCGGTGCGGTCCGTGACGCCACGCCGGAGCCCGTGCAGCGCGCCGCCCGGCACGCTGCCCAGCGGGCGTCCACGGTGACCTCGCAGCGCCGCGGACTGGTCGCTGCGGTGGCGGCAGCGGGGGCCGTCGTGGTGGTGGGCTTCATCGTGTTCAGCCGGAGGAGACGTAAATGATCATTTTGAAGATCTTGTACAAACCGGTCGGCATCCTGGTCAGCGTGCTGGGCGGAATTGTGGCCGGCGCCCTCTTCAAGCGCATCTGGAAGCTGGCGGCGCACGAGGACGAAACTCCGGATGCGACCGACGCCCAGCGCGGCTGGGGTGAGGTGCTGGTCGCCGCGACCCTGCAGGGCGCAATTTTTGCCCTGGTCAAGGCGGCAACGGACCGGGGCGCCGCCACCGTGACCCGGAAGCTCACTGGTTTCTGGCCGGGCAAGGGAGCCGAAGCCGAGAAATAGCCGTGTGACCTACCCGGCGTTGCCACCCGGCCTGGCAGGCTGAATGCTGAGGTTATGGCCATCAAAGATGAAGGCAGTGGTACGGCCGGAGCCGGGACCACGGCGGCCGGCTTGCTGGAGCCGGGCTACGGCGACGTGCTGTGGACCCCTACGGCCGCGGTCACGGACCGGGCCAGGGTCACCGTCTACCTACGCTGGCTGGCGGCCGAGCGGCGCCTCGACCTGGATGGCTACGACGCGCTGTGGCGCTGGTCGGTCCGCCAACCGGGCGATTTCTGGGCGACCATCTGGGACTACTTCGACGTACTGGGCGAGCGCGGGCCCGGGCCCGTCCTGGACGGCGGTCCCCAGCCCGACGTGCGCTGGTTCCCCGGCGCCAGGATCAACTACGCCCGTAACGCGCTGCGGACCGCACGGACCGATCCCGACCGGGTGGCCCTGATCTATCGCAATGAACGAGACGGTGGCGGGCGTCTCACCTACGGCGCCCTGGCCGCCGAGGTAGCCCGGGTCGCCGGGGCGCTGCGGGAACTGGGGGTGAACCAGGGAGACCGGGTGGTCGGCCTGCTGCCGAACGGCCCGCACGCGATCATCGGCCTGCTGGCCGCGGCCAGCATCGGCGCAATCTGGTCCTCGTGCTCGCCGGACTTCGGCGCCTCCAGCGTCATCGACCGGTTCGCGCAGATCGAGCCCTCCGTGCTCATCGCCGTGGGCAGCTACTCCTACGGCGGCAAGGAATTTCGCCGGGACGACGTGGTCCAGCAGATCGCGGCCGAACTGCCCGGCCTGGCCGCGCTGGTGATGGTCGGCGGCGGGGCCGGAGAATCACTGGCCGGGGCGCCGACGGCCCAGGTCCTGGACTGGGACGACCTGGGCCAGCCCGGCGCCAACCCGCCGACGCTGGCCGAGCCGGACTACACCGACGTGCCGTTCGATCATCCGCTGTGGGTGCTGTACTCCTCGGGCACCACCGGCCTGCCCAAGCCGATCATGCACGGTCACGGCGGCATCGTCCTGGAGCATCTCAAGACCCTCTCGTTCCACCAGGACCTGGGGCCCGGGGACGTGTTTTTCTGGTACACCACGACCGGCTGGATGATGTGGAACTTCCTCGCGGGCGGCCTGCTGGCCGGGGCCACCGTGGTGGCCTACGACGGCAGCGCCACGTTCCCGGGTACCGACGCCCTGTGGCGGATCGTCGCCGAGGAGCAGATCAGCTACTTCGGGGTGGGCGCGCCCTACCTGCTCGCCTGCGCCAAGGCCGGCCTGACCGCCGGACGTGAGCTGGATCTTTCCGCGCTGCGCGGGCTGGGCTCGACCGGATCGCCGCTGCCGCCCGAGGGTTTCCAGTGGGTCTACCGGGACGTCAAGAGCGATCTGATCCTGGGTTCTTTCTCCGGCGGCACCGACCTGTGTACCGGCTTCGTGGGGCCGAGCACGCTGCTGCCGGTCCGGTCGGGCGTGATCGCGGGCCGCTGCCTCGGGGCGGCGGTCGAGGCGTTCAGCGCCGACGGGAAGCCGGTGATCGGCGAGGTGGGTGAGCTGGTCATCACCGAGCCGATGCCCTCGATGCCGGTGGGCTTCTGGAACGACCCGGACGGCACGCGCTACCGCGACAGCTACTACGCGGACTTCCCCGGCGTGTGGCGGCACGGCGACTGGATCAAGATCCTGCCCGACGGCGGATGTGTCATCTACGGGCGGTCGGACGCGACGCTGAACCGCGGCGGCGTCCGGATGGGCACCAGCGAGTTCTACCGGGTCGTCGAGGCGTTCCCGGAGGTAGCCGACAGCCTCGTGGTCGACACCGGTCAGCTCGGCCGGGACGGGCGGCTGGTGCTGTACGTCACCCTCGAGCCCGGCCAGGAGCTCGACGGGGATCTGACCGGCCGGCTGCGCGCGGCCCTGCGCGGCAAGCTGTCCCCCCGGCACGTCCCCGACGCTATCCACCAGGTGCCCGGCATCCCGCGCACGCTGTCCGGCAAGAAGCTCGAGGTGCCGGTGCGCAAGATCCTGCAGGGCACTCCGGCCGCCGACGCCGTCGACCCGGACGCGCTGGCCAACCCGGACGTACTGCCGTACTTCGCCCCCGACGGGAGCCAAGAAGGTGGCCAGCAGAGATAGTGTAGATGGCTGTGCGGTGGAACGTTCTACTGCACAGCGCCCGCGCGCAGAACCGAGCACGGTTACATAGAGAAACCGGGTCGTAACTTTACGACGGTACGGTGCTCGCCGGGATGTCGCGCCGCCCCCGAGCCGCGGCGCGTGGACACATGGGGAACAGACGGCGATGTCGGACACTGCGGACGAAGCGAACCACGATGTGCTGGATGAGGCGGCACACTACCTGGCCAAGGCCCCGGGTGCCGATGGCGGCGTCGGTAATCTGAGCAGATACCTGCGCTCCTACTACCGGCACGTTCCCGCGGAGGACCTCACCGCGTACGGCCCGGACCGGATCGCCGCGGTCGCCGCCCAGCACGCGGTCCTCGCCGCGGGGCGCCCGCAGGGCCGGGCCCTGGTCCGCGTCCGTGGCGCCGATACCGGGCCCGCGGATAGCCCAGGCAGCGCGGTGGTGGGGCTCGGCCCGGTCCGGGCCGTGGTCGACATCGTCACCGACGACATGCCGTTCCTGGTCGATTCGGTGACCATGGAGCTGAACCGGCATCAGGCCGACATCACGCTGCTCCTGCACCCGCGGCTGGTGGTGCGCCGGGACGTTACCGGCGTGCTGCACGACGTGTCCGGCAGTGTCAACGGTGCCCAGGCGGAGCCTGGGGTGATCACCGAGTCCTGGATCCACGTCGAGCTCGCCAGCCTGGGGGACCGGGTCCCGCTGCCCGACTTCGCGGCCGGGTTGCGCCGCGTCCTGGACGACGTGCGGGTCGCCGTCGAAGACCAGCCCAAGATGATCGCGGCCGCGGCCTCCCTGGCCGTCGCCATGGCCGGGGACGGGCCCGGCGCACCGCTGCCGGGGCGCACCCAGCCGCAGACCCTGACCGGCAGCGACACTGAAGCCGGCGAGCTGCTCAGCTGGCTCACCGACAGGCACTTCATCTTCCTCGGCTACCGCGAGTACGACCTGGTGCCGGGGGATGACGGCGAGGCGCTGCGGGCTGTCCCTGGCACCGGGCTCGGCTTCCTGCGCCACGACCGGCAGGGCTCGGACTCGTTCGCGGCGCTGCCCGCCGACATCCGGGCCAAGGCCCGCGATCCGCACCGGCTGGTGCTGGCCAAGGGCAACTCCCGGTCCACCGTCTACCGGTCCAAGTACCTCGACTACGTGTCGGTCAAGAAGCTGGGCCGGGACGGCCGGGTGGTCGGGGAGTGGCGGTTCCTCGGCTTGTACACGCACGCCGCCTACACCGAGAGCATCGCCCGCATCCCGGTGCTGCGCGGCAAGCTGGCCGACGTGCTGGCCGGGGCCGGGGTCACTCCCGAAGGCCACGACGGCAACGACCTCATCGAGATCCTGGAGAACTATCCGCGCGAGGAGCTGTTCCAGATCTCCACCCGCCAGCTGACCGAGATCGCCACGGCCGTGCTGCGGCTGCGCGAGCGCAAACAGACCCGGCTGTTCCTGCGCCGGGACGCCTACGGGCGGTACATGTCCTGCCTGGTCTACCTGCCCCGGGACCGGTACACCACCGCCGTGCGGCTGCAGGTCCAGGAGATCCTGCGGACCGCCCTGAGCGGGGCCTCCTTCGACTACAGCGCGATGGTGGGGGAGTCGGCCCTGGCCCGGCTGCACGTCGTCGTGCGTGGCGAGCGCGGTCGGCCGGTGCCCGCCGTCGATGCCACGGCGTTGGAGCGGCGGATCGCCGCGGCGGTCCGCTCGTGGGACGAGGACCTGGAAGAGGAGGCGGTGCGCACCCTGGGTGAGCAGCGGGCCCGGCTGATCCTGGATCAGTTCGTCGCCGCTATCCCCGAGACCTACAAGGCCGACGTGACCGCGGCCGACGCCGTCGGTGACCTCAGCCGGGTCCTGCGACTGCGCGAGTCCGATGACACGTTCGCGGTCCAGCTGCGCGACGACGGCCGCCCGGGCCACGGCCACTGGCGGCTGCGGGTGTACCGGTCGGGCAGCCCCGTCATCCTGTCCGACGTACTGCCCCAGCTGCAGCATATGGGCGTCGAGGTGGTCGACGAGCATCCGTACGCCTTTGGTGCCGACTCCGGCCCGTTCTGGATCTACGAGTTTGGCCTGCGCGCCGAGACCACCGCCTGGCGGCAGCGCCCGCCCGGCGAGGCCGGCCGGGAGCAGTTCGAGCAGACGCTGTGCGCGCTGTGGCGGAACGAGATCGAGGATGACGGCTTCAACGCGCTGGTCCTCGACGCCGGGCTCACCTGGCGCGAGGTGGTGGTGCTGCGCGCCTACGCGCGGTACCTGCGCCAGGCCGGGACCCGGTTCAGCCAGGGCTACATCCAGCGGGTGCTGCGCTCGAACAGCACAGTGACCCGGCTGCTGGCCCGCCTGTTCGCCTCTCGGTTCGATCCCGCCCACGAGGGCGGCCAAGCGGAGCGCAGCGAGGCGATCGTGGAGGAGATCCGTGGCGAGCTGGACGAGGTGGTGAGCCTCGACCACGACCGGATCCTCCGCTCCTACCTGGCGCTGATCGGCGCCACCCTCCGGACCAATTACTACCGCGAGGCCAGCCCCTACCTTGTCGTCAAGCTCGACCCGGAGCGGGTGGCCGGCCTGCCCGCGCCACGGCCCAAGTTCGAGATCTTCGTGTATTCACCCCGGCTGGAGGCGGTGCACCTGCGGTTCGGCCGGGTGGCGCGGGGCGGCCTGCGCTGGTCCGACCGGCGGGAGGACTTCCGCACCGAGGTACTCGGTCTGGTCAAGTCCCAGCAGGTCAAGAACGCGGTCATCGTCCCGGCCGGCGCCAAGGGCGGGTTCGTGTGCAAGCAGCTACCGAACCCCGCCGACCGTGAGGCCTATCAGGCCGAGGTGCTGGCCTGCTACAAGATGTTCATCAGCGCCATGCTCGACATCACCGACAACGTGGATCGCGAGCAGGTCTACCCGCCGCGCGACGTGGTCCGGCACGACGGCGACGACCCGTACCTGGTCGTCGCGGCGGACAAGGGGACCGCGACCTTCTCCGACGTGGCCAACGAGATCGCCGCCGGCTACGGGTTCTGGCTCGGTGACGCCTTCGCCTCCGGCGGCTCGGAGGGCTACGACCACAAGAAGATGGGCATCACCGCGCGCGGCGCGTGGGAGTCGGTGAAGAACCACTTCGCCACGCTCGGCCTGAATCCGGCCACCGACGAGTTCACCGTGGCCGGCATCGGGGACATGTCCGGGGACGTGTTCGGCAACGGCATGCTGTTGTCCGACAAGCTTCAGCTGGTCGCGGCGTTCGATCACCGGCACGTGTTCCTCGACCCCGATCCCGACCCGGCCGCCAGCTTCGCCGAGCGGCAGCGGCTGTTCGCGCTGCCCCGCTCGTCCTGGGACGACTACGACCCGTCGCTGATCTCGGCCGGCGGCGGGGTCTGGCCGCGGAGCGCGAAGTCGGTGCCGCTCTCGCCACCGGCCCGCGCCGCGCTCGGTATCGGTGACGGCACGCTGGCGCTGTCCCCGGACGAGCTGATCTCACAGATCCTGACCGCGCCGGTGGACCTGCTGTGGAACGGCGGTGTCGGCACCTACGTCAAGGCCAGCAGCGAGCCCCATACCGCCTGCGGCGACCGGTCCAACGAGGCAGTCCGGGTCGACGCGTCGCAGCTGCGGGCTCGGGTCATCGCCGAAGGCGGCAACCTCGGCCTGACCCAGGCCGCCCGGATCGAGTTCGCGCTGGGCGGCGGCCTGGTCGACACCGACTTCATCGACAACTCGGCCGGCGTGGACACCTCCGACCACGAGGTCAACATCAAGATCCTGCTGGACCGGGCCGTTCGGGACGAGGAGATCACCCGGGACGTGCGCAACGAGCTGCTGCAGGAGATGACCGGCGAGGTCGCCGAGCTCGTCCTGCGGCACAACTACGCCCAGAACATGGCGCTGGCCACCGCGCGCACCCAGGCCGTCAACATGCTGCACGTGCACGCCCGGTACCTGCGCCAGCTGGAACGGGACAAGCGGCTGCGCCGTGGCCAGGACGCGGTGCCGGGGGCGAAGGAGATCGCCGAGCGCCGGTCGGCCGGCAAGGGCCTGACCAATCCGGAGCTGGCCCTGCTGCTCGCGCACACCAAGATCTCGGCCGCCGAGGAGGTCCTGGCCTCCGGGCTGGCCGACGACCCGTACCTCCGCCGGGAGCTGACCGGGTACTTCCCCGCGCCGCTGCGCGCGACCCAGGCCGGCCGGATGCAGACCCATCCGCTGCGGCACGAGATCGTCACCACCTCAGCGGTGAACGAGATGGTCGACACGTCCGGGATCACGTTCGCGTTCCGGCTGAACGAGGAGACCGGCGCGTCGGTGCCGGATATCACCCGGGCCTGGCTGGTGGCCCGCGAGGTCTTCGGCATGCGGGACTTCTGGTCGCAGGTCACCGCCGCGAGCGGCATCGTGGACATCGCCACCCAGATCGTCCTGCTGCTGGAAGGACGCAAGCTCACCGAGCGGGCCTGCCGGTGGCTGCTGTACAACCGGCGTCCGCCGGTCGACATCACCGGCTGCGTGGACTACTTCGGCCGCGGCGTGCTCGCGGTGCGCTCCGGCCTGCCCAAGCTGCTCGTCGGCCGGGACGCGGAGACTTTCGAGGAGCGGCGCGACTCCTACGTCGCGCGGGAGGTGCCCGCCGGGCTGGCCGAGATGGTGGCCGGCCTGGTCCCGTCCTATTCGGCATTCGACATCGTCGAAAGCGCGGCCGCGACGTCCCGCGAGGTCGAGGAGACGGCGGAGGTGTACTTCGATCTGGCGGACCGGTTGCAGATCACCCGGCTGCGCGACCGAATCACGGCGCTGCCCCGCGATGACCGCTGGAGCAGCATGGCCCGCGCGGCCATCCGTGACGATCTCTACAGCGCGACCGCCGCGCTGACCCGCGACGTGCTGTGCGTCACCGGACCGGGTACGCCCGAGGCGCGCCTCGCGACCTGGACCGAGCGCAACGCGTCCGCCGTCGGCCGGGCGACCCGCACCCTGGGCGAGATCTGGGAGAGCGAGCGCTTCACGTTCACCACGCTGTCGGTCGCCCTACGGGCCATCCGGGCCCTGGTCGCCACCAGCACCCTGCCGAATCATTAAGTCCCGTGGGCGTAGGTGGGGCCGCCGCCGCTGCCGATGACCTGGATCCGGCCTGACGCGGAGCTGGCCGCGGGGTCGAGCGCCACGTAGCTGAGCGTGGCGTCCGCCGCCAGATCGTGCAGGATCGGCGCCTGGTCGGCGGGCAGCAGCGGCCGGTAGGCGCTGGGTACCGGGATGGCCGGCAGCTTTGCGTAGGCCGCGCTGCTCGGCGGCGGCAGCTTGGCCGGCACGGTCGCGGTGGTCAGCGCCATCGTGTAGAAGACCAGCGCGCTGCTGTCCGTCCTGCGCAGCGCGAAGAGCGGATAGCTGGTCCCTTCCAGCGCCCAGGTGTAGACGTCGTGGCGCGCGGCGGCCTGCCTGGCCAGCGCCGCGTTGACCTGGTAGAACCCGGTGGTCTGCGGGCCGGGCGCGACGGCCACGGCCGCCGCGCTCGACGGCCCGTCGTCGGCGATGGTCGCGTGCATCGCGCCCACGATGTCCGGCCGCAGCTTCGGCTTCGGGTCCGACGTGGCCAGGGCGGTCGCGTAACCCGCACTGTCGACCGCGACGCCCAGGGCGGGAGCGCCCTGGTTGAGCACCGCGCTTCCGCTCAGCGCCCACTTAGCTTCGGCGTCCGGCCGGTCGAACACGAGCACCTCGGTCCGCTCGGCGCCGCCAGTGGCCGGGTGCTCCGGGACCGCGGCCATGAACCACTGCGGGTACGTGATCAGCTTCGGCACGTACAGCGTCGGCTTGCCGTAGACCAGCCCGGTCATCGTGTGACCGGTCACCCAGGCGGCGTAGTACGCGGCCTCGGTGATGCTGTATTGCGAGCCGGTCAGCACCGACAGGGCCATCAGCTCGTCGTGGTTGACCAGGGCGACTTTTTCCGTGGTCACGTACGAGTTGTAGATCTTCAGTGCGCTGGCCGGCGTGGGGCCTGGTGTGAAGGTCGTCGCCGCCGCGCTGCCGCTGCAGCCCTGCACGGACAGCAGCAGGCCCAGCGCGGCGAGCGGGCCGAGCAAGACCCGCAGCGCTCTGGGAAGGCCGCTCACAGTCGCATTCATGTTGGTGTCCAGGTGAAAAGCCGGGGCTGCCCCCGGCTTACGGTGATCGGTCCCGTCGGGTTGGCCCACGCACGGGCCCGTTCGGCAGGATACCCGGCCCGACCTGCTGCCGGGCCGGCATACGCCAGCAGGCGCCGGCTCGCATAGGCTGTCCGCCATGGCAGCAACAGATCCCGCTGATGAGATCTCGGAACTGTCGTCGAAGCTCGCCAGCGTAGCGGCGGTTCTTGATCCCGATGCTATGAAGGTTGAGGTGGAGAGCCTGCGTGAGCAGGCCGCCGACCCGGACCTGTGGAGCGATCAGCAGCACGCCCAGGCGGTTACCCGGCGCCTCTCCTACGTTGAGGGCGAGCTGGCCAGGCTGGAGAGCCTGCGGCAGCGACTCGACGACACCCGGGTGATGTTCGAGCTGGCCGAGAGCGAGGACGACGAGCCGACCCGGGCCGAGGCGCAGCATGACCTCGCGGCCCTGCGCAAGGAGATCGACCAGCTCGAGGTCCGCACCCTCCTGTCCGGGGAGTACGACGTACGCGAGGCCCTGGTCTCGATCAACGCGCAGGCGGGCGGCGCCGACGCCGCCGACTTCGCGCAGAACCTGATGCGCATGTACCAGCGCTGGGCGGAGCGGCACGGCTACCCGACCGAGGTGTATGACATCTCCTACGCCGAGGAAGCCGGCATCAAATCGACGACGTTCGCGGTGAAGGCGCCCTACGCCTACGGCACGCTGCGCGGTGAGCACGGCACGCACCGGATGGTGCGCATCTCCAAGTACGACAACCAGGGCCGGCGGCAGACCTCCTTCGCCGGTGTGGACGTGGTCCCGGTGGTCGAGCAGACCGACCACATCGAGGTCAACGAGGACGAGATCCGGGTCGACGTGTACCGGTCCAGCGGCCCCGGCGGCCAGGGCGTCAACACGACCGACTCGGCGGTGCGGATCACTCACCTGCCGACCGGGATCGTCGTTTCCTGCCAGAACGAGCGGAGCCAGATCCAGAACCGCGCGTCCGCGATGTCCGTGCTGCAGGCCAAGCTGCTGGAGCGCCGCCGTCGGGAGGAGGCCGAGGAGATGGCCGCGCTGCGCGGCGAGATCAGCGGAAGCTGGGGGACCCAGATCCGCAACTACGTGCTGTATCCGTACCAGAACGTGAAGGACGTCCGGACGGGCATGGAGACGGGGAACACCACCGCGGTGCTCGACGGCGAGATCGACGACTTCATCGAAGCCGAAATCCGCTGGCTCCGCCGCGGCCAGAACGAATAGTGCTGTGTTAGCCCGGGGGAGCGACCCCCCGGAACCCCCCGCTGCGCTTCGCGCCCCGCTGTCGTACTTCGCCGACACACCGGCCGCTCACCGGGCCAAGGCCCGGTTCGCTGGGCCGGTCGCGAGCGCCTCGCCGTAACCCGCTGGCTCTAACTACAGATGCCCGTGGGCGGCTAGGAGCGCCAGCAGGACGATCAGTAGTGCCGAGGCGATCAGGATGTGCGGGCGATAGCTGGTCTGGTGGTGTACGTCAGCCTTGGCCGACCGGCAGGCCGGGCAACGGCCTTCGCTAACTGGGTCCCCGCAGCGTGCGCAGATTAGGTGTTCGCAGCTCAATGGAAGTCCTTCCGGCCGGTCGTGCCTGCACTTGGAGCGTTATAGGGCTGTGCTCGCTCGTTTCCCCCTACACTGTTCCATTGACTAATCCAGGCTACCTCCCGGTGGTCTGGACTTGCGCGGCTACAGCGGATCGCCAGGCCAGGTGCCCTTTCGTGAAGTCTGGCGGGCCCCGGCGGCCGTCGGCTGGACCATTGAGAGGGCGCTCCGTTCCTTGTCCGTTTCTGACATCGCTGTGATGGTTCTGTGATCAACTTCGACAATGTCACCAAGGTCTATCCGAGCCAGAGCCGCCCCGCTCTGGAGAACGTGACCATCTCGGTGGACAAGGGTGAGTTCGTCTTCCTGGTCGGCCCCTCCGGATCGGGCAAGTCCACGTTCCTGCGGCTGGTCCTGAAGGAAGAGCGGCCCACCGACGGGCACATCCGGGTCTCCGGCCGGGACCTGGCCCGGCTGTCCAATTGGCGGGTGCCGATGCTCCGGCGCCGGATCGGCTGCGTCTTCCAGGACTTCCGGCTGCTGCCGAACAAGAACGTCTACCAGAATGTGGCCTTCGCGCTGGAGGTCATCGGCAAGCCCCGGCGGTTCATCCGTAAGGTCGTGCCCGAGGTGATCGACCTGGTGGGTCTGGAGGGCAAGCACGACCGGATGCCGGACGAGCTGTCCGGTGGCGAGCAGCAGCGTGTCGCCATGGCCCGGGCCTTCGTGAACCGCCCCATGATCTTGCTCGCGGACGAGCCGACCGGCAACATCGACCCGGCGACCTCGATCGGCATCATGAAGGTCCTCGACCGGATCAACCGGACGGGCACCACTGTCGTCATGGCTACCCACGACGCCGCCATCGTCGACTCCATGCGGAAGCGCGTCATCGAACTCGAATACGGCAAGGTGGTCCGCGATCAGTCTCGCGGTGTTTACGGCCAGGCCTACTGAGGTGCCGTAGCCTGTCCGCCAGGTCACGAGCGCACCACCGCCGGGACCCCGGCGACCGAGTACTGCGAGGGATTAGCAAGCATGCGTGCCCAGTTCGTTCTGCAGGAGATCTGGATCGGCCTGCGCCGGAATCTCACCATGACGGTGGCGCTCGTCGTGGTGGTGGCGATCAGCCTCTCACTGCTCGGGACCGGCCTGCTGTTCGTCAAGCAGGTCGACGCCACCCGCAGCTACTGGCAGGGCAAGGTCGAGATCTCCATCTATCTGTGCACGGCGGAGAGCGTCAGCGTCCAGTGCAAGCAGAACGGGCCCGCCACCGCCGCCCAGCGGCAGGCGATCGACGCCCAGCTCACGTCGATGCCGCAGGTCGCGAGCGTCGTCTACCAGTCCCAGGCGCAGGCTTTCCAGCAGTTCAGGCAGGAGTTCTCCAACAACCCGTCGTTCGTCTCCACCGTCAGCCAGGGCGACATCCCGGACTCTTTCCAGGTGAAGCTGAAGAACCCGCAGGCTGATTACGGCCCCGTCGCCACTGCGGTCACCGGGAAGAGCGGCGTGGACTCGGTGATCGACGACCGGTCGATCCTGGCCAAGTTCTACAAGCTGCTCGGCGGTGCCCGCAACGCCGTGGTCATCGTGGCGCTAATCTTGCTGATTGCGGCGACCCTGCTGGTGGCCAACACGATCCGGCTGTCGGCGTTCAACCGCCGCCGGGAAACCGGCATCATGCGCCTGGTTGGAGCGTCGAACTTCTACATCCAGCTGCCGTTCCTGCTGGAGGGAATCATCGCAGGCCTCCTCGGCTGGCTGATCTCCGTCGGCCTGCTGATTGCCGTGAAGTCGCTCTGGCTGGATACGCTACAGCAGTACTTCACTTTCAACGTGATTCTCAGCGCGGGTGACCTCGTGGAGGTTGTCGTCCTCGCGATGTGCGTGGGTGTGCTGCTGTGCGGCGCGACGTCGTTCCTCACACTTCGCCGTTACCTGCGCGTATGACATGAGCAGACAGGAGGGACGTGGCTCGGGAGCAAGGGCGGAAGGTGATCGCCCGCAACCGCCGCGCCCGGTACGACTACCGGATCGAGGACACGTACGAGGCCGGGCTGGTGCTCACGGGGACCGAGGTGAAATCGCTCCGGGCCGGGCGCGCGTCGCTCGCCGACGGTTTCGCCCAGATCTCCGATGGGGAGGTGTGGCTGCACAATGTGCACATACCCGAGTACACCCAGGGCACCTGGACCAACCATGATGTCCGGCGGACCAGGAAACTTCTCCTGCACCGCAAGGAGATCGAAAAGCTGTCCGCCAAGACCGCCGAGCAGGGCCTGACCCTGGTTCCGCTGGAGCTGTACTTCAAAGACGGGAAAGCCAAGGTAGAGCTGGGGCTGGGGCGAGGCAAACGGACCTACGATAAGCGTCATGACCTCGCTAGTCGGGATGCGGCCAGGGAGGTGGACCGTGCTCTCCGGCGGCGACGGTGAGGAGGCCCGTGTCCTTCTACACCCGTGACCGGGGCAGTCACGCCGGCCGCGCCAGGGCCGTCCGGGTCCTGCCGCGGACCGGGCGGCGTGCCCTGCCCCCGAGCCAGCGTCCGGTGCCGCCCCGGCCGCCTTCGGCGCACAAGCAGCGGCCGCCCAAGCGGCTGTCGATCCGCGCCCGCCGGATCCGGGTGATCGTGATCCTGGTGACGATTGGGATCGTGGTGGCCGGGTTCCTGAACGGCTTCGCGCAGGAGCCGTCCGCCGAGGCCACCGTGCAGGCCTTCCTGCTGGCGTGGCAGCAGCACGATTACCGCACCGCCGCCTCCTACACCACCGGAAGCACGCCGGCCGTCTCCGGGGCTCTCGCCGATGCGTTCACCCAGCTGGACGCCACGGCCCTGTTCCTGTCCATGGGCCGGATCGACCAGCACGGCAGCACCGCCGTCGCGCACTTCTCCGCCTCGGTGAACCTGGGGGAGGGCGGCCACCAGTGGACCTACTCCGGCCGCTTCGCGCTGCGCAAGCTCGGCTCCGACTGGAAGGTCCAGTGGGTCCCCAGCGTCATCAATCCCTCGCTGGGCGCGGGGGAGCGGCTCGCGGTGATGACCTCCGTGCCGCCCCGGGCCTCGGTGCAGGACTCCGCGGGCGGGCCGCTCGAGGTGCCGTCGGCGGTCTACCAGGTCGGGGTCTGGCCCCGGGCGCTGCCCGACCCCACCGAAACCGCGGATGACTTCGCCGAGGTGACCCAGCTCAACTCCGCCCAGGTCCTCGGCCAGATCCAGGCCGCCTCACCCGGCCAGTTCCTCACCCTGCTGTCGCTCGACCCGGATGACTACGCGCAGATCTCCGCGGAGCTGGCCCGGGTGCCCGGCCTGACGGTGCACCGGGTCAGCCAGCTGCTGTTCTCCTCCGAGGCCAGCGAGGTGGTCGGCACCGTCGGCTCGGAGAACTCCGACATGCTGCGCGACGAGGGTGCCTCCTACCAGCCCGGCACGACCGTCGGCCTGACCGGCCTGCAGGCCGCCTACCAGCGACTGCTGGCGGGCTCGCCGACCACCGAGGTGGTGGCCGAGAACGCCAGCGGGGCACAGGTCGCGGTCCTGCAGCAGTGGCGGGGCAAGGCCGGCCAGCCCGTGCAGACCACGATCAACGCTCAGGTGCAGGCGGCCGCGCTCAACGCCATGGGCGCCGCGCCCGACGTGTCCGCCGAGATCGTCGCCGTGCAGGCCGCCACCGGCAAGCTCCTGGCCGTCGCGGGCCAACGTGCCCCGGGCGGGCAGCTTCCGTCCGACGCTGCCCTCAACGCCCGCCTGAGCCCCGGGAACGCGTTCACGATCGTGTCGACCGCCGCCCTGCTCGGCACGGGCTTTTCCAGCGGTACCGAGATCCCCTGCACCAGCGTGGCCAACGTCGGCGGCCAGCTCTTCAGCGACCAGCAGCTCGCGTCCAGCCTGGGCGCCGACACGTCGTTCAGCACCGACTTCGCCCAGGGCTGCGGCACTGCATTCGCGGGGCTGTCCCGGCGGCTGACCAGCAGCGCGCTGAACAGCACGGTCACCGGCTTTGGCATCGGGGCCAGGTGGCAGCTGCCGCTGCCGGCCTTCTCCGGCTCGGTGCCCGCCGCCACCAGCGACGGCCAGCTCGCGGGGGAGACCATCGGCCAGGGCGTGCAGGTGAGCCCGCTCGGCATGGCCCTGATCGCCGGTGAGGTCGCCTCCGGGACCTGGCACTCACCGGTGCTGGTCACGAACCCGCCCGACGGGTCCGCGTCGTCCCGGGTGCCGCTGGACGCGAGCGCGCTCACGTCGCTGCGCGCGCTGATGCGTGCGGCTGTCACGTCCGGCTCGGCCCGCGGGGCCGATGTCCCGGGGCCTCCGGTCTACGGCCAGACCGCCCTGGTGGAGGCGGGCAGCGGCCGCAGTCCCCAGTGGCAGAGCTGGTTCGTCGGCTACCGGGGCGACGTGGCGTTCGCGGTCCTCGAATCCGGCCCGTCCGCTCATCTTTCCGCCTCCCTGCTGGCCGGCCAGTTCCTCAGCGGCCTTCAGTTGACCGGCTGACCCGCCCTTCGGCGCCCGTTATCCAGTCGTTACGAAGCCCCTGTAATCTTAAGCAACCGTATGGCTACTCTCCGACGTCTTAGCTGGTGACTGGGTTCGCGAGGGGGGTTGCGGCCTCAGTCGTTGTGAAACCGGGTCTCAACTCGGGGGAGACCCGGGCATCCGGACCGGCTCCGACCCTGCCGGTCGACCCCCGCGGGCGCGTTTGGTCACCGCCAGCGCCCGCGGGGGTCATTCCTTTCCGGGCCGCCCGGTCCTGCTGGTCGGCGTCGGCGCCGCCATCGACGTGGCGGGGGGCAGCTTCACCATGGGTTACACCACGGTGGTAGCCACCGCAGCGCGGACCGGCGGTCCCGGAACCAGCTGAAGCCCGCCGTCGGCCCAGCCGTACTTTCGCCCGGCCGGGGAATCTCGGGTGGCGCCCCGGTGTTGTGCGGTGTACGGTCAGGCAGAGCAGGTCACCGCGTGCGATGTCCGGCTGACAACTCAAGAGGGGGTGAACGGTTTCGACTTCGGTGGTTGATTCAGGGGAAGCGAGCCGAGGGTTGCGGTTGTGACCTCGCTAATCACGCGACCGTAAAACAATAAGTGCCAATAAAACGCGCACTGCTGTTGCCCTCGCCGCTTAAGGCGAGTTAAACAGCTGTCAGCCCGGGGATGCCTTCGACCCGGTGCCTGGCATCAGCTAGAAGGATCACCGTCTGGTCCGGTCACGGGGCCAGCGCGGGACATCGAACAGTGACTGAGCCTGTCGGCATCTTGCCTGTGTGAATGCCGGGGCTGAGAAAAGCAGAGCAGGCTGCGCTCGGAGAAGCCCTGTTGATGCACTGAAGGACGCGGGTTCGATTCCCGCCACCTCCAAGAGTGTTCAGTAGAGATCCTGAACATTGTTGGAGGTGCCCTCTTGAGGCCGATGCCATGCCCGGCGCCTACAGGCGCCGGGCTTTTTCATTAGCTGCCGGTTGGCGCCCGGAAGGGTGAGCGGGACAGTCGGGAAGGTCACAGGGACCTATCCGGCCAGATGCCTGCAGGGCTGCCCGGGTGCTGGTTACGATGACTCGTCAGTTAGCTACATTACACACAGCGTGGGGGTCGTGACGTTCGGTACACTGGGCGTCGCCAGCAAGAGGCCGGGCCGGAGTGGAAGTGGGCCCGGATATGGCCGCCTGCAACGTCGTGTGGGGAATGGTCGAGGATGAGTGACCTGGTTGACCTGACGTCCCGTCTGCTGGACGACGGTTTCGTGATCTGCTCAGAGAAGACAGGAGACCGATTCACGGTGCTGCTGCGCCGTACCCGCGCGGAGGGCCGCCGCGTATTCTGTGGCACCGGCGGGAGCTTCCCGGATGCCCTCGTCGACGCGGCGGAGGAGGCCGAAGTTCCCGCCGCCTGATCGGCTAAGACCGACCGGTTGACACCGGTCGGTTACCGCCGCCTGATCGCCGTCGCAGGCGGGCAACGGCGCCCGCCCACGATCGGCAGCGGCCGCAGACCCTGCTCGCCTCAGGATGGGGACGCCGGGGCCGGTCCCGGGGTGACGATCCCGTACTCGTGGATCTTGCGGTAGATCGTCGCGCGTGACATACCCAGGGACTCGGCGGCCTTGACCTTGTTGCCGTCGCAGTCGAGCAGGCTCTGCACGATCGCGTCGCGCTCCATCGACTCCAGCGGGCTGAGCAGCCGGCGGCTCACCGTCCAGCACTCGGGCGGCAGGTCGGTCGGCTGGATCGAGCCCGCGCGTCGGCGCTGCACGACCCGCTTCAGCGCCTGCCACAGCTGCCCGGCGTTGCCGGGCCAGCTGGACCGCAGGAGCAGCTGCATCGCCTCGGGTGAGCAGACCACGCGTCCTTGCTGGCTCAGCCGGGCCAGGAAGAAGGGGACCAGTTCCTGCAGGTCCTCGATGTGGTGGCGCAGCGGGGGCAGCTCCACCGTGGCGGGAAAGAAGCGCAACAGCTTGGTCAGGTCTGCGTTGGCGCTCTTGCGGTTCAGCGTGACGGCGACCCGCAGGGTGTGCTCCCGCCGCGCGGCCCAGGCCTCCTGCAGCGCGCTGGACAGCGCGTGCAGCTGCTTGGCGTTGAGCTCGTCGACGTGCCGGATGACCAGCATGCCGTCACCGTCGATCAGTTCGCTGCGGGCCAGCACCAGCCAGTCCGTGCCCGCCGCATCCGACGCGTCCAGGATGTGCAGGCGGCCCGCGGGGTTGCGCCGCTGGTGCACGGCCTTGGCCAGGGCCATCTTGCCCACGCCGGGCTCGCCTTCCAGGGTCAGCCACTCGCCCGAGTCGTAGGCTATTTCCGCTTCCCGGCACGCCCGCGTCCACAGCACGCCCGTGCCGACCAGCCCGGGCAGGTACATCGTGGTTTTCGCGCTGGGCTTGCCGGGCGCGGCCGCGGGCCGGGTGGCGGCCTCCATCAGCTTCACGTGCACGATGCCGTCGCTGAACGGACCGTCGCCGTCGATGGGGTGGCAGTACATCCGCGCCTTCAGCCCGGTGGGCAGATCCGCCGTCACCGCGCCGGCGTGCCGCCGGGCCAGTACCTCCGCGGCCTGGCCGATGAGCGCCGCCTGATCGGCGGGATCCAGGATCCGCCGGGCGTAGTCGTTCATCATCACCACGTCGTTGCCGATGGCCAGCACTATCCCGCCGGTCCGCCGGCAGGCCCGGACGTACTCCTCGAGCAGGTTGAACTCGCGTCCGCTGGTCCCGTTGAGCAGGGCCTGGGTGATCTGGTCGGCCGTGTTATTGACCAGCGCGACCAGCAGGGGGTCGGCGTTCTTGCGCCAGCAGGTCAGGTCGATGACGCCGACCGTCTTGCCGGTGATCGGGTGGTGAATGGGCACCCCGGCGCAGGCCAGGCTCTCCAGGTGCTCGGCGTAGTGCTCGTGGCCGAAGACGTGCGTGGGGCGGCCGGCCTCCAATGCGGTGCCGATCCCGTTGGTGCCGACCAGTTCTTCCGAGTAGCTGAAGCCCGGGGCGAGCTTGACGCCGTCCAGGTGCCGTTCGAGATCGTGATCGGCGGTCAGCCGGGACAGCACGAGCCCGCTGGCGTCGGTGAGGATGATGCTGATCGGCTGCCCGTCCAGCTGTTCGTGCAGATGCTTCAGTACCGGGTCGGCCTGCCGGGCCAGGGCGGTCTCCGGATCGGGATCGCGGGTGTACCGCAGATCGATCCGGTCGGCTCTGACGTGCCAGTCTCGTGACCGGCGCCAAGAGGACAGAATCGGTTCCCGTACTTCGTGCGGGCCGACCGGCCCGGAGGCGAGAAACCGCTCCCGTGCCTTGGCCAGCCGGTTGCTGGCGTTCCCGGCCTGCAGCGGCACTGCTGCGTGCACCATGGTGCCTCCCGGAACCGTGCGAACGGATGTCTCAGGCTGGAGGCTCAGCCTGCCGGTGCGGCGCATCCGGGTTTACGTGGCTGATACCAAGCTAAACGAATCGTTAAACGTCTGGATCAGTTGCGATGTCTCAAGTTGAGACCCCCGAGCTAGCGAGACCGGCGTTGGCTCGTGCGGAGTCCTCATCCGCCACGTTCGAGGCGGACCCGGCACCACCGCTTCAGCGCGCAACCCGATCACGTACATCGTCGATCATCCGCCAGGAGGTGGCCGTGGAGCCAGCCGAATCTACCCACGAGACCTTCAACCCGTGGAGCATCGTCAACCTGGTGTTCGAGCATCTGGCTCGGGAAGGCCTGCACCCGACCCTGGGTGAGGGCGGCGATCCGGGCGCCCGCGCCGCCGAGCTCCTCAACTGCCTGGGGATCACTCCCGCCGCGGAGGGCAACCGGCACGTCGCCACCAAGGTCCAGGACCGGCTCGCCGAGCTCCGCGATGCCGTCTTCGGCGATGGCTGAGAGCAGCTGGGCACGCCGGGGATGGTCAGGCCAGCCCCAGCCGTGGGTCCAAAGGCCCGGCAGGCCAGGGCCCAGCCGGGGGACCAAAGACCCTGGCCCAGGCCAGGTGTCTCATTTCGAGAGCTCATGACCTTGGGTTCCGGGGTGTGATCTAGCACACGAGAACTTTTTCGTGTGGGTGGACCACGCACGGGTCCGGCGAAGGAATGAACCGGCCCGCTGCCACCCAGGGGGCTGCGCGGGAGGGCAGCCGGAGCAGCTCGAGAGGAAAGGGGTGACGATGAGTCGCCAGAGTGTGGCAAAGGCCCACCAGAAGATCCAGGAACTGTCCTGGGAGCCGCAGTACCACGAGCCGGTTTCGCAGTACGGCACGGACTACACGTTCCGTAAGGCTCAGAAGAAGGATCCGCTCAAGCAGGTCCTCCGGTCCTACTTCCCGATGGAGGAAGAGAAGGACCACCGGGTCTACGGCGCCGCGGACGGCGCGATTCGCGGCAACATGTTCCGGCAGGTGCAGGAGCGCTGGCTGGAGTGGCAGAAGCTGTTCCTGTCGATCATCCCGCTCCCGGAGATCTCGGCCGCGCGGGCGATGCCGCTGCTGTTCCGAACGGTACCGAACCCGGAGCTGCACAACGGCCAGGCGATCCAGATGATCGACGAGGTGCGCCACTCGACGATCCAGCAGAACCTCAAGCGCCTGTACATGCAGAACTACATCGACCCGGCCGGGTTCAACTCAAGCCTCCGCGACTTCCAGAACGACTACTGCGGGACGATCGGCCGTCAGTTCGCCGAGGGCTTCATCACCGGTGACGCGATCACCGCGGCGAGCATCTACCTGACCATCGTGGCGGAGACGGCGTTCACCAACACGCTGTTCGTCGCCATGCCCGCCGAAGCCGCCGCGAACGGCGACTACCTGCTGCCCACGGTGTTCCACTCGGTGCAGTCGGACGAGTCTCGGCACATCAGCAACGGCTACGCCACCCTGCTGATGGCTCTTTCGGACGAGAGCAATCACCAGCTCCTCGAGCGTGACCTGCGCTACGCGTGGTGGAACAACCACCGTGTGGTGGACGCGGCGATCGGCACGTTCATCGAGTACGGCACCAAGGACCGCCGTAAGGACCGCGAGTCCTACGCGGAGATGTGGCGCCGGTGGATCTACGACGACTACTACCGCAGCTATCTCCTGCCACTGGAGAAGTACGGCCTGGTCATCCCGCACGACCTCATCGAAGAAGCCTGGAACCAGATCTGGAACAAGGGCTATGTGCACGAGGTCGCGCAGTTCTTCGCCACCGGCTGGCTGGCGAACTACTGGCGGATCGACCCGATGACCGACGAGGACTTCGAGTGGTTCGAGTACAAGTACCCGGGCTGGTATGACAGGTACGGCAAGTGGTGGGAGAACTACAACCGCCTGTCGATCCCGAACGGGCACCACCCGATCGTGGCCGAGGACGTCGACTACGTGTACCCGCACCGCTGCTGGACCTGCATGGTCCCCTGCCTGGTGCGGGAGGACATGACCATGGCCGAGGTCGACGGGCAGTGGCGCACGTACTGTCACAAGGAATGCCAGTGGACCGATGAGACGGCGTTCCGGCCGACCTACCAGGGCCGTGAGACCCCGAACATGGGCCAGCTCATCGGCCACCGCGAATGGGAAACCCTCTACCACGGCTGGAACTGGGCCGATGTGGTGACCGACATGGGCTTCGTCCGTGACGACGGCAAGACCATGGTCGCCCAGCCGCACCTCGACCTGGACCCGAAGAAGATGTGGACGCTGGACCACCTGCGCCGCATGGGACCGGTGCAGAGCCCGAACGTCCTGCTCAACGAGATGACCGACGAGCAGCGCCAGGCGTTCCGCGCCGACTACAACAAGCAGGGCCCGGCGGGCAGGTCGGCTCCCGCAGACGCCTGAGCGCGCCTGCCTGAGTACCGGGCGGACGCCCATTCCACGGCGGGAGCCGTAGCGCGGGCGGGCGCCCGAGCGTAGCCCGGATGCCGGTGGGGCAGGAGGGCCGGAGGTAACCCTCTGGCTCTCCTGCCAGCCCGCCGTACAGCACGAATCGTGAGGTAACCATGGGCGACAAACATCTCGTACGTTTCGAGCCGGTCGGTATCGAGATCGAGGTCGACGAGGATCAGAACGTTCTTCGGGCCGCGGCCGAGCAGGGGATCATGCTCATGCACGGCTGCAAGGAGGGGCAGTGTTCCTCCTGCAAGTCGTTCGTGCTCGAGGGCGATGAAATCGAGCTCGACCGGTATTCGACCTTCGCGCTGCCGGACTTTGAGAAGGAGGAAGGCTACACCCTGCTGTGCCGGGCGCACGTCTACGAAGACGTTACGATTGAGCTGCTCAACTACGACGAGGAGATGATCCGCTCCGGCCTGCCGATCCAGCAGGGCGTGGCGGAGGTGGTGTCCAACGACGCGGTCACGCACGACATGCGGCACCTTGTCCTGAAGCTGATCGAGCCCGAGGAGATCAGGTTCTTCCCCGGCCAGTACCTGGACATCACGATTCCCGACACGGACACAGTGCGGTCGTTCTCGATGGCCAACACCACGAGCCGCGACGGCGGACGGCTTGAGTTCGTCATCAAGGTGTATCCGGACGGGAAGTTCTCGCACTTCCTGGACGCCAAGGTCAAAGTAGGCGACCGGCTGGACCTGAGCGGGCCATTCGGGGTCTTCACCCTCCGTGAGGGCGACAACGACCTTGCCTTCGTGGGCGGGGGCGCCGGCATGGCGCCGATCCTGTCCCTGCTCCGGTCCATGGCCGAGCGCGGCCTCGACCGCAAGGCCACGTTCTTCTACGGCGCGCGTACTCAGCGTGACCTGTGTTTCGAGTCCGAGCTGCGCGAGCTTGAGCAGAGGCTGCCCCGCTTCCGCTACCTCCCGGCGCTGTCCGAGCCGTCCGATGACGGCGACTGGGACGGCGAGACCGGCCTGATCACGGATGTCGTCAAGCGGCACGCCGCGGATCTGACCGGGGCTCACGCCTACGTGTGCGGGCCGCCGCCGATGGTGGAAGCCGCGGTGCCGCTGCTCGCGACGCTCGGTGTGGAAGAAAAGCGCGTCTACTACGACAAGTTCACGACCACCGGCGAACCCGAGCAATGACGCAGGTAACCCCGGAGCCTGAGCTGCGTTCTGAGCCAGACAGAGCGCCCTCTTCCGGTAGCGAATGAGCTGAACTGAAGAAAGAAGGACTCATGACTACTCCGCAAGAGCGCAGCGTACCCAAGCCTGTCTTCACCGACGCCGAGGCCGGGGCCAAGGTATTCCCGGACTCCGACAACCGCAAGTTCACCTACTTCAACCCGGCCAAGCGCAAGTCGTCCCACTACGAGGACGTGACCGTCGAGGTCCAGCCGGACCCCCGGCACTACCTGTCCCAGGGCTGGCTGTACGGCTTCTCCGACGGCCGCGGCGGTTACCCGCTCGACTGGACGGTGCTCAAGGCCTGGGGAAGTGACCGGCCGGAGCCCGAGCGCTTCCCCGGTTCCGGTGGCAAGGGCTACGACTGGCCGGCGACCGGCTGGCACGAGTTCCGCGACCCGAACGAGGAGTGGGAACTCACCATCTACCGCTACAACTCGAACGTGGTGCGCCAGGTCAACCAGAACATCGACAACGCCCGCCAGTCCAAGGCGTTCGAGCAGTGGAACCGGAACTGGGTGCGCTTCGTCGAGCGCAACGTCGGCGCGTGGATGCACGTGGACCACGGCCTGGGCCTGTACCTGTACGCCAACGCCCAGCGGCGCGCGCCGACCAACATGCACAACAACGCGATCTCGGTGAACAGCATGCACCGGATCCGGGCCGCCCAGGACCTCGCGCTCTACAACCTGACCCTGAGCGAGGAGATCCCGGACTTCGACGGAGCCGCGCATATCGAGACGTGGAACTCCGACCCGGCCTGGCAGGGCGTGCGGGAGACCGCCGAGCAGCTCACCGCGATCGATGACTGGTGCGAGGCCATCTTCGCGTCCAACGTCGTCTTCGAGCCGCTGGTCGGCGAGCTGTTCCGGAGCCAGCTCGTGCAGCACGCCGCGGCGCGCAACGGCGACTTCGTGACGCCGACGATCGTCGGCGCGGCCGAGCACGACTTCGCCGAGCGCGACCTGCGCTACACGCGGGCCATGTTCGAATTGCTCACCGACGACCGTGAGTTCGCCGACCACAACAAGCAGATCCTCAACCAGTGGCTGTCGACCTGGGTGCCGCGCGCCATCGTCGCGGCCCGTACCCTGCAGCCGATCTGGTCGCAGCCGGACAACAAGCCGCCGCGCTTCGAGGACGGGCTGGATGCCGTCAAGAACCGTTTCGCCGCAGTCGTGACCGAACTGCACCTGGACGTACCGAAGGAGCTGAGCCAGTGACCACGTTCAAGACCTCCGAGAGCCCGTACAAGTCCGACAACACGGCGTCCAACCGGGCCGGGGTTACCCTGATGAACAACCAGGTCGGCGCGGTCGTCGCGCAGGTCATGAAGGAGAAGCCGAACGTGACCGTGACGTTCCTGCCGTCGATGATCAGGGTGGACGCGGTAGGGCGGATGGATTTCGACTTTGACGAGATCTCCGAGGCGCTCGGCGAGGAGCCTGGCTACTTCGACGCTGCGGAGTTCGAGGAGAACATGTCCACGCACTACGGCCGGATGGTCCACCTGGACGACCGGACGATCATGTTTTCCAACCCGGAGGACGCGGCCGAGTACATCGGCTTCGACCTCACCGACCTCACTCCACGCAGCTAGCGGCCAGCGCGGACGCACTCGATTCAGCTCGGCAAGGAGGCATGGTGTACGAGAAGAATGGCGAGAAGTACTTCATCGTCGATAGCCATATGCACTACTGGAACGCGGCCCCGGACAACTGGGTGAAGGGAGCTGAGCAGTACGCCAAGGGCTGGATCGAATGCTTCCACGCGTACCAGTCGCTCGGGCCGCCCGAGACGCACTGGAGCATCGAGCACTTCCAGAAGTACTCCGAGGACGACCTGATGAAGGACGTCTTCGAAGACGGCCATGTGGACGTGGCCATCTTCCAGCCCACGTACCTCAAGGAGTGGTACGCCGAGGGCTTCAACACCACCGAGCGCAACGCGGCGCTGGGCGAGAAGCACCCCGGCAAGTTCATCGCCAACACCCGGTTCGACCCGCGCGACGGCGACGTGGGCCTGAAGGCCCTGCAGGCCAACGTGGAGCGGTACGGGTCCAAGGGCGTGAAGCTCTACACCGCCGAGTGGAACAACGGCTCGCGCGGCTACAAGCTCAGCGACCCGGCCTGCTACCGGTACCTCGAGGCCGCCCAGAACCTGGGCATCAAGAACGTCCACGTGCACAAGGGCCCGACGATCTGGCCGCTGGACAAGGACGCGTTCGACGTATCCGACGTCGACCACGCCGCGACCGACTTCCCGGACCTGAACTTCATCGTCGAGCACGTGGGCCTGCCCCGGATCGAGGACTTCTGCTTCCTGGCGACGCAGGAGCCCAACGTCTACGCCGGCCTGTCCGTCGTCATCGGCGGTCTGATGTTCGCCCGGCCCAAGTTCTTCGCCAAGGTCATGGGCGAGCTGCTGTTCTGGGTCGGCGAGGACAAGATGACCTTCGGCAGCGACTACGGCATCTGGGAGCCCAAGTGGCAGATCGAGGGCTTCGTGGACTGGGACTACCCCGGTGAGGAGTTCTCCGACTTCCCGCGGCTCGGCGTGGCCGGCAAGAAGAAGATCCTCGGCCTGAACGCCGCCAAGCTGTACGGCATCGAGGTTCCGGCCGAGTACCAGCTGAAGGACGACACCCGCGGCGCGCCAGCCGAGCAGGACGACGCCAAACTGGTGGACGAAGCGGCTCCGGTCGCGGGGGCATGACCGCCTCCACCACCGCCACTGGAGCGGGCCTGGGGGAGCACACCCCCGGGCCCGCTCTGGCGGGCCACGCTCCTGCGGGCCACGCTCCTGTGGCGGAGCGTCCCCCCGGCCCCGCCGCGGTACTCGAAGCGCTGGGCACGGTCCGCGACCCGGAGCTCGACGAGCCGATCACGGCGCTCGGGTTCGTGGCGTCGTGCGCCCTTTCCGCGGCCGGCGACGCCCAGGTCCGGCTGCGGCTGCCTACCTACTTCTGCGCGCCGAACTTCGCCTTCCTGATGGTGGCGGACGCCTACGACGCGGTCATCGCACTGCCGGTGGTACGGCACGCCGAGATAGTGCTGGAAGATCATTTCGCCTCGGACGCGATCAACGGCGGCGTGGCCGCGCACGCGGGTTTCGCCCAGTCGTTCGACGGCGAGGCGGTCGGCGAGCTGCACATGCTGCGCGCCGACTTTCTGCGCAAGGCAGTCATGGCCGGCACCGATCAGGTGTGCCGGCCGCTCATCGTGGCCGGGACCGACCCGGCGCGGCTGCGGGGCATGGTGCTGGGCGACGTGCCGGGCTCGCGCGCGCTGGAGCGGCTGCGGCAGCGCCGGGCCGAGCTGGGCCTGCCGGCCGGCGACGACGCGCCGCTGCTGATCGACCCGAAGACCGGGGCGGCCATCAGCGACGACGCGGTGCCATTGCACCTGCGCAAGGCCCGCACGACGCGGATCAGTATCGAGTCCAACGGCAGCATCTGCCGCGGCATGCTCGCGCACCGGTACAACTCACCAGGGCCGGGCGCGGAGGACGAGGAGGACCAGTGAAGGCCGTCCGCTTGCACGCATTCCACCAGCAGCCTCAGCTCGACGAGGTGCCCGACCCCAAGATCAGTGGCCCGCTCGACGTCATCGTGAAGATCGGCGGGGCCGGGGTCTGCCGCACCGACCTGCACATCATGGAGGGCCAGTGGGACGCGGCCATGGGCACGCCGCTGCCGTACATCCTGGGCCACGAGAACGCAGGCTGGGTGCACGAGATCGGCTCGGCGGTCACCAACGTGGCCGTGGGCGACACCGTCATCCTGCACCCCACCCCCACCTGCGGGCTGTGTCACGCCTGCCGGGCGGGTGACGACATGCACTGTGTCAACAGCTCGTTCCCCGGCCTGTCCACCGACGGCGGCATGGCCGAGTACCTGCTGACCTCGGCCCGGGCCTGCGTCAAGCTGGATCCGCAGACCAGGCCGGAGGACGTCGCCGCGCTGGCTGACGCCGGCATCACCGCCTACCACGCGGTCCGCAAGGCCATCCCGCTGCTGTACCCGGGCACCACGTGCGTGGTCATCGGGGCCGGCGGCCTGGGCCACATCGGCGTCCAGTGCCTGGCCGCGCTGACCGCGACCCGCATCGTCGTCGTTGACCGCAACCCGGACGCGCTGAAGCTGGCCGAGCAACTCGGCGCGCAGCACACCGTGGTGGCCGACGGCCGCCAGGTCGACGCGGTGAAGGACCTGACCGGCGGCAACGGTGCCGAGGTCGTGCTCGACTTCGTGGCCGAGCAGGGCGCCGAGATGGACGGCTGGAACATGACCGCCGCGGGCGGCTCCTACTTCGTGATCGGCTACGGCGGCACGCTGGAGATCCCGACGCTGGACATCATCTCCACCGAGCGCAACATCATCGGCAACATCGTCGGCACCTACAACGAGCTCGCCGAGCTGATGGCGCTGGCCCAGGCGGGCAAGGTCACCCTGCACACCCGGACCTACCCCCTGGACGCCGCGGTCGAAGCGCTCAGCGACCTCGACGCCGGGCGGGTCCGCGGCCGGGCCATTCTCGTCCCCTAGCCCGGCTGCCTGCCCGCCTGCTCTCCATCTGCCGCATCCGTAAGTCCCAGGAGGACACCAATGGCCAAGGAACTGCGTTTCAAAGAGGAAGCCCGGAGCCTGCTGCTGGCCGGAGTCGACCAGCTCGCCGAGGCCGTGAAGTCAACGCTCGGCCCCAAGGGGCGGAACGTCATCCTGGAGAAGATCACCGGAACGCCCGTCGTCACCAACGACGGCGTGACGATCGCGCGTGAGATTCACCTGAAGAACCAGTTCGAGAACATGGGTGCCCAGCTGGTCAAGGAAGCCGCGATCAAGACCAACGACATCGTGGGGGACGGCACCACGACGGCGACGGTCATCGCCCAGGCCATCGTGCACGCGGGCATGGAGGCCATCGGCAAGGGCGGGAACCCGGTCCTGGTCAAGCGCGGCGTCGACCTCGCCGTCGGCAAGCTGGTCGAGCGCCTGCGCGCCGTCGCGCACCCGGTGCAGACCGAGCAGGACTACGCGCGGGTGGCCGCGATCTCCGCCAACGACGACGACACCGTCGGCCGCGTGATCGCCAAGGCGCTGTACACCGTCGGCGACGGCGGCATCGTCACCGTCGAGGAGTCCGCGACGCCCGGGATGCGGGTCGACTTCGTCGAGGGCTTCGAGTTCGACAACGGGTACCTGAGCCCGTACATGGTGACGAACCCCGCCGCGCTCGAATCCATCGTCGACGACCCGTACATCCTGCTGTCCAGTGAGAAGATCACCAAGGTCCAGGAGCTGATGCCGCTGCTGGACAAGATCATGCGCGCGCCGCGCCCGCTGATCATCCTGGCCGAGAACGTCGAGGGCAGCGCGCTGTCCATGCTGGTGCACAACCACGTCAACGGGATCTTCCAGTGCGTCGCGGTGCGGGCGCCCGGCTTCGGGGACCGGCGGCTGCACAAGCTGGAGGACATCGCCGCGCTGACCGGCGGCGAGGTCCACAGCAAGCACTCCGGGTTCTCTCTGGAGACGATGACCGTCGAGCAGCTCGGCCGGGCCTCGCAGGTCCGGGTCGACGCCGACAGCACGACCATCATCGGCGGCCGGGGCTCCGCGGACGCGGTGGAGTTCCGGCTCGCCCAGATGCGGTCGGAAATGGAACGGGCCACCTTCGGGATCGACGAGGACGTGCTGAGCGAGCGGATCGGCGCCCTGTCCGGCAAGGTGGCGGTGATCAGCGTCGGCGCCCCGACCAGCGCGGAGCTGAAAGAACTGCAGCACCGGGTGGAGGACGCGCTGTCCGCGACCCGGGCGGCCATGGCCGAGGGCATCGTCGCGGGCGGCGGCGCCGCGCTGCTGCACGCCGAGGATGCACTCGATGACCTGGACCTCAACGAGGACTACGCGATCGGCGTCAACATCGTGCGGCAGGCGCTCACCGAGCCGGCCTACCTGATCGCGGCCAACGCCGGGTACTCCGGTACCGAGGTGGTGTCCAAGATCAGGGAGATGGGGCCGGACGAGGGCTTCGACGCCTTGGCGGGCCGGTATGGGAACATGATCGACATGGGCATCATCGACCCGCTGCGGGTGGCCCGGTCCGCCCTGCAGAACGGCGCCTCCGTGGCTGGGCTGCTGCTCACGACCAACACCCTGGTCGCCGAGGAGCAGACGCCGTGGGGCGGCAGCCCGGCGCTGATGACCGAGTTCGGTCCGCTCGACGAGGGCCTGAACCAGCCCTCACCGGACTCCAGCACGCCGCAGTCGCTCGGGCTCGGGCCGTCCGCTGGCTGATCCGGCGGGCTGAATGGTCCCGCTGACCACCGATTCCGCGTTTCCGGCTGGGCGCGCTGGTCAACCGGCGCCTGACTACTGCGGTGACGGCCGGCATCTGCGCCGTCATCATCGGCCTTAACGTGTACCTGATCTACGTCACCTTCGGCGGCCCGGCCGGCTGAGGCAGGGCACCCGGCAACCGTCCCGGGACCGTATGAGACATTGTGGCCATGCCTGATCTCCCCGCTGACGGTGGTGCAGCCCATGGGTATCTGGCCGTGCCTGGCGGCCCGGGCCGGGCCGCGCCTCCCGGGCGCTGGCCTGGGGTCGTGGTCATCCACGAGATCTTCGGCCTGACCGACGGCATCAGGCAGCACGCGGACCGGCTGGCCGCGGCCGGCTACCTCGCGTTCGCGCCCGACCTGTACCTGGGCAAGCCCTGGCTGCGCTGCGTACGCGGCGCGATCCAGCAGCTCAAGGCGGAGTCGGGCCCGGCCTTCACCGCCCTGGAGGCGGCCCGGGCGTGGCTGGCCTCGCGGCCGGACTGTTCCGGGAAGACCGGCGTGATCGGCTTCTGCATGGGCGGCGGTTTCGCGCTCCTGTGCGCGCCGCGGGACGGGTTCGCCGCCGCGAGCGTGAACTACGGGGACGTCCCCGCCGACGCCGAGACCGCCCTGGAAGGCGCCTGCCCGGTGGTAGGCAGCTACGGCGCCCGCGACCCGATGGGCATCAAGCCGCCCGAACGGCTGGAAAAGGCGCTGACCGAGCTGGGCGTGCCGCACGACATCAAGGTCTACCCCGACGCCGGGCACCGCTTCATGAGCAAGCCCCCGCCCGCCCTGGCGCCGCTGGCCCACGTGGCCCGGCTCGACTATCAGCCGGACGCCGCCGAGGACTCGTGGCGGCGCGTCCTGGATTTCTTCGCCGAGCACTTGTGCTAGCCCGGGGGGACGACCCCCCGGAACCCCCCGAATGCGCTCCGCGCCCCGCGGTGGTACTTCGCCGACACACCGGCCGCTCACCGGGCCGGAGGCCCGGTTCGTTGGGCCGGTAACGATCGCCTCGCCGTAGCCCGTGCGCCGTGCTCGCCGATAGCACCGGCCACCCACCCGGGTGATGGCGCCATTACCCCTGTTCCCACCCGGGTGATGGCGCCATTACCCCTGTTCCAGTGTGTGCCGCCTCGCAGCAGGGTCTGGTCGACGAACGTTTCGCCGCGTGGCGCCGCCGCCCGGGCCTGCGGCCTGGGACTCGCTGGGCCGGTAACGGGCGCCTCGCCGTAGCCCGCACAGCCGGCCCGGCTAGTGGCCCTGGTAGCGGGGGCGCTCCTTGCGGGCGAAGGCCTCGGTGGCCGCCTTGTGGTCGGCGGTCTTGCCCAGCCGGTTCTGCAACTCCGCCTCCTCCTCCAGGGATTCCGGCAGCCCGTGCGTGGCGGAAAACAGCAGCGCCTCCTTGATCGCCGCATACGCGGCGGTCGGGCCCTCCGCGAGCTTCCGGCCCAGATCCAGTGCGGTCTCGCTGAACTCGCTGTCCGGCGCCACCGTGGTGACCAGGCCCAGCTCGTACGCCCGGTCGGCGGGCAGCGGCTCGGCCAGCATCAGCAGCTCGGTCGCCCGGGCCAGGCCGGCCAGCCGCTGCAGCGTCCACGACACGCCCGAGTCGGCCCCCAGACCGACTTGCGCGAACGACATCACGAAGCTCGCCGCCCGGGCCGCCACCCGGAAGTCGCACGCGAAGGCCAGGGCTGCGCCCGCCCCCGCGGCCACCCCGTTCACCGCGGCGATGACCGGCTTGGGCATGGTCACGATCTCCAGCACGATCGGGTTGTAGTGCGCCCGCACCGTGTCCAGGGCGGTACCGTGTCCGGCCAGCTTCTCGGCGTGCTCCACCAGGTCCTGACCTGCGCAGAAGCCCCGGCCGTTACCGGTGATGATGACCGCCCGCACTGGGTCGGCGGCGGCGCGGCGCAGCGCGGCCAGCACGCTGTCCTTCATCTCCGCCGTCAGCGCGTTCATCGCCTTGGGCCGGTTCAGGCTGATCACGGCGACGGCTCCGGTCGTCCCGTAGAGCACGCTGTCCGTCATCTTCGTCTCCCTCAGCTCGTGACCCGGACCGCCGGCGTGTCGCGCGGAAAGGCGTTCCACGCCGCAGCCGGGCGCTCCGCTCGAACGCGATCATTACCATTCTGCGTCCGAACACGGGATAATAGGGCGACTGACAGAGACGGTTGAGGCTGGCCGGTTCCCGTCGCAGGCGCCGGGACCGCGGATGCGTGGAGCCAGAAGAGTCCGGCGCGGATCCAGGGAGAAGGGGTGCAGGATGGCGGCGATGAAGCCGCGGACGGGCGACGGTCCGCTGGAGGTCACCAAAGAGGGACGCGGGATCGTGATGCGCGTGCCGCTCGAGGGTGGTGGTCGTCTGGTCGTCGAGCTCTCCGCTGATGAGGCTGCCAAACTGGGCGATGCCCTGAAAACTGTCGTCGGCTGAGTGTTGCCGGCCAACATCGATGTCACCACGGTGGCCGCCGGGCAGCGGCCGCTGGATGCTTACCTGACCGGCCCGGGCGGTACCGATGGCGCTTCCCTCCTCGCGGTCCCGATCCGCCGGCCGGACGTCATCGCGGCCAAGGAAGCAGCCAATGACGCGGCGCCGGACGGCTGGGCGGACCTGACCGGCACCGGTGGCACGGCCCTCACCGCGGCGACCGGCCTGAGCGCCGCCGAGGCGATTTCCGCGTACGACCTGTCCGGCCGGGCCGGTGAAGTGACCCGGCTGGCGGCGCGAACCCCGGACGGAGTGATCCGGCTGGTCCTGCTGGGCGTGGGCGACGGTTCCCCGGCCGACCTCCGGCGGGCGGGCGCCGCCCTGGCCCGGCAGGTTGAGCCCGGCCAGCGGGCCGTGGCCGTCCTGCCGTCCGACGGTCCCGGCGACGGCCCCGGCGCATTCACCCAGGGCCTGCTGCTGGGCGGCTACACGTTCTCGCTGCGCGACGGGGCCACCGTCCCCGATCCGGCACCGGAGCCACGCACAGTCCTGCTCGCCGTGCCCGACCAGCAAACCCCAGCTCAGCACGACGGCACCCAGGAAGCCACCGTGATCGCGGCGGCTGTCGCGCTGGCCCGCGACCTGATCAACATGCCATCGGATGTCAAGACCCCCAGCTGGCTGGCGGCCCGCGCGGTGGAGGTGGCCGGGCGTTCCGGCCTGAGCGTGCGGATCCGGGACGAGGCGGAGCTCGCCGCGGCCGGATTCGGCGGCATCGTGGCCGTGGGCAGCGGCTCGGCCCATCCCCCGCGGCTGATCGAGCTGAGCTATCGGCCGGACTCCGGAGCGGCAGCCGGTCCCGCGGACGCTGCACAGGCGCACGTCGTCCTGGCCGGCAAGGGAATCACGTTCGACAGCGGCGGGCTGTCCCTGAAGCCCAACGACGGCATGAAGCTGATGAAGACCGACATGGCCGGCGGTGCCGTGGTGATCGCGGTGATGTCCGCGCTGCGGGCGCTCGGCGTACGGGCCCGGGTGACCGGGCTGGTCGCCGCGGCGGAGAACATGCCGTCCGGCTCGGCGATGCGCCCGGGTGACATCATCACCATCTTCGGTGGCCGGACGGTGGAGGTGCTGAACACCGACGCCGAAGGCCGCCTGGTCCTGGCCGACCTGCTGGCCTACGCCCAAGCCACCCTCAGCCCCGGCGTCATCGTCGACCTTGCCACCCTGACCGGGGCGGCCCGGATCGCGCTGGGTGCCTCGATCGGCGCGCTCTACGCCAGCGCGGACGAGTTGGCCGAGACGCTCACCGAGGCCGGGGCGGCCGCCGGGGAGCCGCTCTGGCGGATGCCGATGCCGGCCGACTATGCGATGGCGCTGACCTCCGCCACCGCTGACCTCGCGCACATCCCGAGCGGCATGAACGGCGCGAAGAACGGGCAGGCGGGCTCCATCGTGGCGGCCATGTTCCTGCGGGAGTTCACCGGCGGCCGCCGCTGGGCGCACCTGGACATCGCCGGCGCCGCATGGGCCGGCAGCGACGACGGCGAGCTCACCAAGGGCGGCACCGGGTTCGGTACCCGGCTACTGCTCCGCTGGCTCACCCAGGCCGGTGAACCCCAGGCCTAGGCATGCCGTACGGCGGCCAGGATGCCCTCCCCGACCGGCAGGAAGAGCGGCGTGAGTCGCTCGTCGCCACGGATCAGGTCGGCGAGTTCGCGCACCTGGGCGGCTCCCGGGCCGGCCCAGCCGGCGGGGCCCAGCCCGTCTCCGGTCCCGTCGGCGCCCGCCCCGTCCGCGCCCGCCCCGTCCGCCCCGGCCAGCTCCGCAGGCACGATCACATCGTCGAAGGCCACGATGCCGCCGACCCGCAGCAGCCGCAGCGCGGCCTCCAGATAGTCCGGGTACTCGCGGCTGTCCGCGTCGCAGAACACCAGGTCGTACGCGCCGTCGGACAGCCGGGGCAGCACGTCCAGCGCGCGGCCCAGGATCAGCCGGTACCGGTTCGCGGCGAACCCAGCCTCGGCGAACGCCTTACGGGCCATCCGCTGATGCTCCGGTTCCACGTCGACGCTGGTCAGCACGGCGTCCGGGTGCATGCCGCGCAGCAGCCAGATGCCCGACGAGCCGCAGCCGGTGCCGATCTCCACCACCGTCCGGGCGCCGATCGCCGCCGCGAGGAAACGCAGCACGGCCCCGGCGACCGGCCTGATCGGCTCGCTGCCGCCCAGCTCCTCGGCGCTGGCTCGGGCCGCCCGCAGCGGTTCGTCCTCGGGAAGGTAGCCGTCCGCGTAACCGACCGCCGTGTGCAGCTTCGCGATGATTTCCTCCCCCGGGAAAAGAAATAGATCCTCACGGAGCCTAGTGCCCGCCGGGGATGACGGGAACCAATTCAGCCGGCTCGACCGTTAGCTAAATTGGCAGGCCGCTGGCCGCCAGTCGGCGGGGCGCCTTGGCTACGCGACTGGCACGAGCAGGGAATCGCGGGCACCATGGTTTTGACGGAGACGCGAGACAAGGCGAGGGGGTGTGCCGTGGACGACGCCGGGCCGCGGCCCACGCCGGCCTCAGACTCCGAGCCGTGGATGGCACCGAGCTGGGATGATGTCGTCCGAACGCACGCGGGCCGGGTCTACCGCCTGGCCTACCGGCTCACCGGCAACCCGCACGACGCCGAAGACCTCACCCAGGAGGTTTTCGTGCGGGTGTTCCGTTCCCTGTCGAGCTACACGCCCGGGACCTTCGAGGGCTGGCTGCACCGAATCACCACCAACCTGTTCCTGGATTCCGCACGCCGCCGGCAGCGGATCCGCTTCGAGGGCCTCGGCCAGGACGTCGCGAGGCGCCTCCCCGGCGGCGACCCCAGCCCGGCCGATGCCTTCGACGAGCGTCACCTGGACGGTGACATCCAGGCTGCGCTGCGGGACCTCGCCCCCGAGTACCGCGCGGCCGTGGTGCTGTGCGACATCGAGGGCCTGTCGTACGAGGAGATCGCGGCCACCCTGGACGTGAAGCTCGGCACCGTCCGCAGCCGGATCCACCGTGGTCGGGCCCAGCTCCGCACGGCGCTGGAGCACCGGCGCCCGCACCGGGCCGTGGCGGAACGGGGTGGGCCGGCGTGAGTCACCTGGGACGTAACCTGTCGGCCCTTGTCGACGGTGAGCTCAGCCCCGCCGAGCGGGACCGGGCGCACGCGCACCTGGCCGCGTGCCAGCAGTGCCGGGCGGAGGCCAATGCCCTGCGCGAGCTGAAGAAGAGGATGCGCGGCCTGCCGGACGCGCCGGTCGGCGACGCGCTGACGCGGCGGCTGATGTTCATCGGCGAGCCCGGCGGCCCGGTTCCGCTGCGCGGGCGCCGGCGCCCGCTTCCCCGGGCCGTCTCCGGCCGCGGCAGGACCCGTCACCGCGGCCGGTACGTGGCCCTGGGGGCGGCCTGCGTCGTCGCGGGCCTGAGCGTCACCGCGTTCTCGCTCGGCGGTAGCCCGTCGGTACCCGGCCCGCGGGTCACCCCTCCGGTTGAGATGTACAGCGTTGAGCACGCCATGACCACCGGCGAAATCCCGTTCAGCGGGCCCGCGGCTGTGCCCGGGCCGGAGATCGCTGGCTCCTCGCAGGTCCCGTGAGCCGCTGCATGACCTGCCGTGAAGGCCTAGCGGGCCGCCTGCCCGGCTCGCTGGCCACGATCGCCGCGATGGTGGCCCTGCTGGCGCCATGCCTGCTCGTGGCCGCCTGCAGCCGCACCGCCGCCGCTACCGCGGAGTCCCGCGAATCGTCGCTGTCCGGGCCGTCCGGCGCGGTGGATCTCAAGCCCACGCCACCGGAGGACTGCGGCCCCGGCCTGAAGTTGCTCCGTGAAGCGGCCGAAGCCGGCTCCACCGTCTCTTACCAGGGCGTGGAGATGGTCTCCACGTGGGCCGTGACCGGCGACAGCACGATGATCGCCGACGTCTGGCACCGTAGCGGCGGCAGCACGCTGGTTCAGGCGGCCCTGGCCGGCGCGGTCAGCCCCGCCCGGCAGGCGGGTATCTCCGACGACACCGACAGCCAGGCCCCGGAAGGGGTCCTCGGGGTCACCGCGCAACTGGTTTCGCTGCTGGGCGCCGACTACGACCTCTCGTACGAGGGCCCGGGATCGGCCGACAGCCGGCCCGCCCAGATGGTCGAGGTCTGGCGTGAGGACGGTTCCCTGGCGGCCCGGTTCTGGCTGGACCAGGAGACCAAGCTGCCGCTGCGCCGTGAGGTCTTCGACTCCAGTGCCCGCCTGATCGGCGAGGACGTCTTCATCGACCTCAAGCTGGGCGCGGCCGCCGCGGCCGGGACGCCTACCGTGCCCGCGCGGGACGTGACGGCCGGGGCTCAGCTCACCGCGGTGGACCTGACGAATATGCGGGCCCGCGGCTGGCCGGTTCCGGCTGCCCTGCCGGACGGACTGTCCCTGTTCGAGGCGGGGGAGGCCCCCACCCGGTCGGGCGAGGTCCTCGACCTGAGCTATTCGGACGGGCTGTTCGTGGTGTCGGTGTTCATGCAGCGCGGTGACCTGCCGGCCAAGCTGACCGGCTGGCAGAAGATCACCCTTGACGGGCGGAACGTGTACACCGCGGAGCCCGATCAGCGCAGCATCACCTGGGCGGGCCAAGGTTTCGTGTTCACGGTGATGGCCGACGCCCCCCCGGCCACCCTGAACCAGGCGGTGGACACGCTGCCGTACGACCCGCCGCCCGGATTCTGGGGACGGCTCTCCCGGGGGTTCGGCCGCCTCGCGTCGTGGGCAAATCCCTTCCGCTGATAATGGCGTAACGGCCGCGACGGATTACAGTGGAGGTCGGACGGCAACCGCCGCCTCCTGAACGTGTGATGGAGATCCCCGGTGTCTGATCTGTCCCCGCTCAATCTGCTGGTGCTGGCCATGATCGCGCTGTTGATCTTCGGCCCCAAGGAGCTGCCGAAGATGGCCGCCAAGGCTGGGCAGGCCCTGCGCGAGCTACGGCGGATCGCGGAGGGCGCCAAGGCCGACCTGCGGGAAGGGCTGGGCCCGGAGTTCGCCGAATTCGACATCGACGACCTGAACCCGCGCCATTTCGTCCAGAAGCACCTGCTCAATGAGCCCGGCGACATCAACGGAAACGGCAACCGCGGCAGTCAGGCCACCGTGGCCACCGCCACCACTCTTATCCCCGGCGAAGAGCCCCCCTTCGACAACGAAGCGACGTGACTCCCGGGGGGCGACCCCCCGGAACCCCCCGCATGCGCTCCGCGCCCGCGCGGTGGTACTTCGCCGACATACCGGCCACTCACCGGGCGCAAGACCCGGTTCGCTGGGCCGGTAACGAGCGCCTGGCCGTAGCGGCGTTTAGCGGGGAGTAAGGGGCAGGGAACGGCCTGCCAGGCTGCGGGCGCGGGTGGCCAGGCCGGTGGCGATCTTGTTCAGCTCCACCGCGGCGGGCGCGTCCGGGGTGCTCAGCACCAGTGGCTTGCCCTCGTCGCTCCCCTCGCGCAGCCGGGTGTCGATGGGCACCTGGCCGAGCAGCGGCACCTGCGTCCCGGTGATCCGGGTCAGCGCCGCGGCGACCGTCTCGCCGCCGCCCGAGCCGAAGAGGTCGATGTGCTCCCCGCAGTGCGGGCAGACCAGGTACGACATGTTCTCGATGACCCCGGCGATGCGCTGATGGGTCTGCGTGGCCACTGCGCCGGCCCGCTCGGCGACCTCGGCCGCCGCGATCTGCGGCGTGGTGACCACCAGCAGCTCGGCGCCGGGCAGCATCTGGGCCACGGAGATCGCGATGTCACCGGTGCCGGGAGGCAGGTCGAGCAGCAGGACGTCCAGGTCACCCCAGTACACGTCACTGAGGAACTGCTGCAGCGCGCGGTGCAGCATGGGGCCGCGCCACACCACCGGCGCATTGCCCTTGGTGAACATCCCGATCGAGATGACCTTCACCCCGTACGCCGACGGCGGCATGATCATCTTTTCCACCTGGGTCGGCTGCCCGGTGATCCCGAGCATCCGCGGCACCGAGTGCCCGTAGATGTCGGCGTCGGCGACCCCGACCTTGGCGCCGGCGGCGGCCAGTGCCACGGCCAGATTCACCGTGACCGACGACTTGCCGACACCGCCCTTGCCGCTGGCCACCGCGAAGACCCGGGTCAGGGACGTGGGCTGGGCGAACGGGATCTCGGGGGCGGCCTGGCCGCCGCGCAGCTGCGTCTGCAGCGCCCGGCGCTGCTCGTCGCTCATCACGTCGAGTTCCACCCTCACCCGGGACACGCCCTCGACCGCGCTGACGGCGGCGGTCACCTCGCGGGTGATGGTGTCCCGCAGCGGGCAGCCGGCCACCGTTAGCCATACGTCGACACGTACCGATCCATCCAGCGCGATGTCGATGTTCTTGACCATGCCGAGGTCCGTGATGGGCCGGTGGATCTCCGGATCGTTCACGGTGGCGAGGGCCCGCGACACCTGCTCGGTGGTGGGGGAGGACACGGTGGGGGACGTCATGCCCTCATGCTACGGAGCCCCGGCCAGCACGCGAAACGGCGGCGGCCCGAGACCGGCCCCGACTGAGGGTGTGACACGCACACGGTCACTGGCGCTGTACTGGATGTGACCGTATATGTGAAGCGCGCCAGGAAGCACGGCTCATGTGACGCTGCTGCCGCGCTTGGCCCGGCAGACGTCATTGCGTCCCGCCGCGCGGTGCTGCCGTGGCCGGGTATGGGGGCCCCGGCCACGGCAGCGTCGTTGCTGTGGTCCGCCGCCGCGCAGGCCGGGATCTCCCGCCCGAGGCCCCGGAACGTTAGCTCCCGGTTTCCAGCTGGCGGATTGTGACGGGTAACGGGCCCCAGGTCCCGCCCCGGGTGCTCAGCTGCCCGGGTCCGCCAGCACGCCCCAGGCCGTGAGCGCGTCGGCCAGGCCGGTCGTCAGGGCCAGCCGTGCGACGTCGGCGGCGGCCACCCAGCGGGCGTCCACGGCGTCGTCCCCGGCGGCGAGCGTGCCGCCCATCACCGTGGCCGCGTAGTCGCGGATTTCCAGCACGCTGCCCCCGGGGCCCGGCCGTTCCACCGCGCCGACCAACGGCCCGGGCTGCACGATCAGCCCCGTCTCCTCGCGCATTTCCCGCCGCAGGGCCTGGGCGTCACTCTCGCCCGGCTCGACCCGGCCGCCCGGCAGCGACCACGATCCCGCCTCAGGTTCGTGCCCGCGTCTGATGAGCAGCAATCGCCCGGCCGCGTCCCAGATGATTGCGCCCACACACGGAATGCGATTGGCTTTCACCCTATTGTCCCACTCGGCCACATTTTATCGCCACGTTGGGAAGTTCCGCTCCTCTGCAGTGGCCCTAATATCCCGATTCTGGCTACTTAATGTAACAGGTTTAGGTTCTCCTGTTCAATATCACGCTACGTACAAGAGTGATTCGAAATGAACAATTTCCCCGGCTTGATCAGGCCGCAGTTCGGCCGCGAGCGCTTGCCCCACCGGGTCCCGTGGATACATTTGGTTAGCGATCAGATGCGAACAAGGTAAAGATATGATTACAGAGAGCAATGATCTGCGGAACGTGTCAACCGTGTTACGCGATCTTGCGTCTTGCTTATGCGAGGCGTCAAAGACGCCGGTTGACAACCAATCGGCTCGGCGATAGCCGCCCGGAAGGCGGCTCTGCCCGGTGACCGCAATTCACCGGCAGCGCCTTTAATCTCGCCCTGCACAGGAGGGACGGAGACCAGTGTGCAACTCTAGCAATGCCGCCTATGCCGCGGCTGCGGCGCTTGTACCGAAGTCGCCTCGCTTGCGGAACGCCTCGCTGAACGCGTCGGCTTTGCCCGTTTTACGCCCTGTCTGACCGCGCCCCGCCCAGCCCGGGCTGATTCTCTGCGCTTGCATCCGGCCGGGATCACTCACGAGCAGGCACCAGTACGCACCGTAAGAATCTATGTGCGAAGAGCTGATACCTGCTGGAGGTGGTCCCCCCTTAATCCGTGCCCGGAGCACGGTCGTCGTTCCATGGGAGGAACCCGAATGTCCGTCAAGGCAAAGATCGCGGCCGCAGCCGCCACGTTCGCGCTGGCCGGCGGTGGCCTCGGCATGCTCGGCACGCTGAGCGCCAGCGCCGCCACCCCAAGGTGCGGTTCGAGCTGCCAGGACCTGTCCACACTGAGGTTCGGCCACCGTTACCTCCTGGCCACGTTCCAGGGCACGGCCGCGGCGGGCCAGGAGGTCATCCTCCGCAAGGCCTCGAACCGTGCACCGGCCGAGGACTTCGTGATCAAGAAACTGGGTTCGGTCGGCAGCTCCTACGGCCACTACGCTCTCTCGGCGTATGAGTTCCAGTACGCGCCGTACGGCGTCAACAGCAACCTCTGCCTCGGCACCTTGCCGGGCCAGGTCGCCCAGGCGGGCTCCAAGGTGCTCCTGGAGCCGTGCGGCAAGCACCGGAACACCGTCTGGGCCGTGTTCACCGGCCAGTTTGCCGGTGACCACACGACGCGCGGGTACGACGTCCTGATCAGTGCCGCGACGGACAGCTTCGCTGACCCGCTCGTGCTGACCTACCCGGCCGGCAAGCCGACCGCCATGCCGAGTCCATGGCTGACCGTCCAGCCGCTGCGCGCCTATGCCAACAGGACGATCTCCGCCAACCAGCAGTGGACCTACCGCACCGGCCCGGTGAGGTGACTGCGTAGTCACCGGCCACCTGACGGGCGGCAGGCCCCGGGCCTGCCGCCCGTCAGTGCTTTTCCGGGGTGGACGGGTCCTGCGTACGATGGGCCGGTGCGCATCGACCTGCACACCCACAGCAGCGCCTCCGACGGCACCGATCCACCCGCCGAGGTCATGCGGCGGGCCCGGGTCGCCGGCGTCGATGTGGTCGCGCTGACCGATCACGACACGGTGGCGGGCCACGACGAGGCGCGCCGTTCCCGGCCCCCGGGCCTGACCTTCGTCCCCGGCATGGAACTGTCCTGCCGCGTGGACGGGCGGAGCCTGCACCTGCTGGCCTACCTGTTCGACCCGGCCCACCCCGGCCTGGCCGCTGAGGGTGAGAAGATCCGCGGCGACCGGGTGCGCCGGGCCCGCGTCATGGTGGCCAAGCTCGCCGCCCTGGGCGCCGACCTCACCTGGGACCAGGTGGCGGCGATCGCCGGGGAGGGCGTGGTGGGCCGCCCGCACATCGCCCGCGCCATGGCCGAAGCCGGCGTGATCAGCGACCCGGCCGACGCGTTCACCACGGCCTGGATCGGCGACGGCGGCCGGGCGTACGAGGACAAGTACGCGCTGGAGCCGGCCGAGGCCATCAGCCTGGTCCACGCCGCGGGCGGGGTCAGCGTCCTGGCCCACCCCGGGACCCCCGGCTACGAGGTGCCCGACGAGGTGATCGCCCGGCTGGCCGCCGCTGGCCTGGCTGGCGTCGAGGTGTGGCATCCCGAGCAATCTCAGGCCGAACGGGACCGCGCCCGGCGTCTCGCCGACGAACTCGGGCTCGTCGCGACCGGGGGAAGCGACGACCACGGCGCGCTGACCGGCTACCGCATCGGCGCCGAGTCCACCCCACCCGAGGCCTGGCAGCACCTGGCTGCGCAGGCGTCCGGCACTCCGGTCAGCTGAGCGGTCATTTAGTTCCCCCAGCGAGCCCCGTTCGGCCGGCCCCGTTCCGCTGGCCCCGTCCAGCCGGCTGGCCGCCACCCCCAGCATCCTCGTCCGCCGCCCCCGGAGCCGCCCGCTGAGCAGCTCGGCGGCCAGGCCGTACGCGGCCGGCCGCAACGTAGGCTTGCTCACCGTGCATCCCTGGAAGACGGCGTCCCGCACCTGATCGCCTTCCGCAGCGCTGAGCGGCCCGTATCGATCGGCCAGCCAGCGGTCAATCTGGTCCCGGACCTGATTTCGGGAACACCGGCTGCGGGTACCGGCGGTACGCACACGTTTAGGATCACCGCCAGGAACGGTGTCAGGCCTGGCGCCACCCAGTCCTTCACCCTCACCGTCGTCGGCCTCCCGGCCGCGCCGAGTGGCCTCAAAGCCACGAGCAAAGGGAAGACGGTGTCGCTGACGTGGAAGAACCATGCCAGCGCCCCGTCGGCGGCGACGGCGATACAGATCCAGCGGTCGACCAACGCCGGGTTCACTACCGCCGTTACCAACACCGCCGTCGGCCCGCCCGTCACCACCCACATCGACACGACGGTGGTGGCGGGCAAGAGGTACTACTACCGGGTGCGGGCGCATAACGCAGTCGGCTACTCTCCGTGGTCGAACGTGTCCTCGCCCTGACGGTGCTCGCTCGCCGGTGAACACCGTGGACGGCGATTATCGCCACCACGCCGGGATGAGCGGCATGCCGCGCGGCTCCGGGGACTGACCGGCGCGCCGCCCGGGCGGAGATCAATGCGATCCGCCCGGGCAGTGGTCTGCCTGCCCGAACGGTGTAACCGGATATCGGAAACTATTTAGCAGAACTGGTGCCGCTAATAAGTAATAAACACCTTAGTGCCAAATATTTCTCAAAAATGATGTGATATTTCTTTGCGGATTCCGAAGTATTAGCGTCAATGACCCGCTCGCGGGAGGTTCGCCACGTGCCTCAGGGCCTGGCCTCTGGCCTGGTCCTCGCCGTCGGGCCCGGGCAATGCGCGGCGTTCCGCCCGGTTGACCGTGACCTTTACCCGGCGACTGGCGCATCTGATGTGTGGGCTGAAGGCCTGGTTCCTCGAAGGGCGCGGTGAAAGCTGCCGCACCGCCAACGGCGCGTCCCCCGAGATTTTCGGGCTTGCGGTAGCCGACATCGAGCTTCCGGTTCTCACCCTGTCGCACTGCGGCATACGGCCGCGTCGGTATGGCTGAGTAGGGGCCGATATCGTGGCCGTGGCCGCGTGGCTTGGGCACACGGTGGAGACCATGCACAGGACCTACGCCTATCTGATGCCCGACGCTGATTATCGCGGGCGCAAGGCCGTGGACGAGTTCTTCAAGCGAGCCAGAGATAAGGGAAGTGCGCTGGATGTGCCCTCGGACGAGGCAGGCTGATGCGAAGTCACAGGTCAGAGGCATGCCGTGAAGTTCTTCACGGAAGTCTTCGTCACCTTGCTGGTCATCATCGACCCGCCGGGGACCGTGCCGGTGTTCCTCGGCCTGACCCGGGGCCGGTCGGCCCGGGCGCGCAACCGGCTGGCCTGGCAGGCTGCGGTCGTCGCGTTCGGCGTCATCGTGGCTTTCGCGTTGTTCGGCCGGACGATCCTCAACTATCTCGGGGTCGGGCTGCCCGCCCTGGAGGGCGCTGGCGGCCTGCTGCTGCTCCTGGTCTCGCTGGAGCTGCTGACCGGCAAGTCCGATGAGCCCACCTCCGAGCAGCGGGCCCGGGCCAACGTCGCGTTCGTGCCGCTGGGCACGCCGCTGCTGGCCGGCCCGGGCGCGATCGTGGCCACCATGCTCTACGTACAGCGGATCCACGGCCCGGGCAACGTGCTGGCGCTCGCGCTGGCCATCGTGGCGGTGACGATCGTCGTGTGGCTGGCCATGCGGTTCTCCACCGTTATCCACCGCCTTCTCACCGACAACGGCGTCGAGTTGGCATCCCGTATCGCGGGCCTGCTGCTGTCGGCCATCGCCGTCCAGCTCGTCGCGACCGCGGTGCTGGCCTTCGCCCATCAGCACTGATGGGGTGCACGTCAGATTCGTAGGGGTGCCCGTCATCACGGTGCTGGCGATCACCCCGCACACCTAAGCAGTGCGGCTGCGACTCAGTGCCCGTCGCTGAGCTGCGCGCCAAGGTCCTCGTTCGGATCAGAGTCCCCGCCTGCCGCATGGCCCCTGCGTCGGTCTCGCGGGCGCGATCCTCCCGTCGGGCAGCGACCAGCGCCCGGCCTCGGGGTCATGCCCGCGCTTGATGAGCAGTAGCCGCCTGGCGCCGTCCCGGACGATGGCGCCGACGCAGGGAATGCGGGTGCCATTCACGGCCCGCAGCCGATTGTTTTCACGCTGGGCGCCTTTCCGCATTGTCCGTTACCGCATATTTCCGGCCCTTGTTCTCAGCGTAACCGCGGTCGCCGCCGCCCGTTCCGCCGGGGGGAAACGAAGCCGGGTGAGGTGGGCCGGATATCCTAACTTTGGCTACTTATTGTAACCGGTTTGGGTTTGTCCTCCCGGTAATTGCGCAGCGTGCGCATCTGACCTCATATGAACAGTTTCCGCAGGCCAGAAAGGTCACAGTTCGATTGCGAACGGTTGCCATCCTAGGCGTCCAGGATACACTAAGTTAGCGATTGGACGCGAAAAGTAAAGTTGTCGTCACGGAGAGCAATACTCTTTCGTACGTCTCAACCGCGTTACGCTCTGCTGCGTCTTGCTTATGCGAGGGTCTCGAAGGGGGCTGGTTAGCCGCAGTAAATCGGCACGCGATGGCCGCCACAAAAGGGCGGCTCCGCCCGGTGACCGCAATTCACCGGGCAGAGCCCAGAATCTCGCCCCGCACAGGAGGGACGGAGACCGGTGTGCAATTCTAGCAAGGCCGCTTATGCCGCGACTGCGGCGCTTGTACTGAAATCGCCTCGCTTGGGTAACGCCTCGCTGAACTCGCCGACGCTGCCCCTTTTGCGGTCCGCCTGACCGCGCCCCCCGCGCCCCGCGCGCCCAGGGTGCCCAGCAGGCCCAGTCCGCCGCGCTGACCCGGGCCGATCCTCTGCATCTTACCGGCCGGCACCACCCGCGAGCTGGCCGGCCGGAACCACCCGCGAGCAGGCGTCAGCACGCAACGTAGTTATCTGCGTACGGAAAGCTGCCGCCTGCTGGGGGGTAGTCCCCTAACCCGTGCGCGAAGCACGGTCGTCGTTCCATTGGGAGGCACCATGCGCAGACGTATCACCTGGCGGTCCGCCGCCGCCATATCAATGCTCGGGCTGGCCCCCGCCGGGATCGGGGCGGCGTACGCCGTCCCCGCCGGGGCCAGCACATACGCGTGCGCCACCGCGCTCGGCAACCAGTGCGGCACCTTCACGGAATCTGCGTACAACGCGAAGTTGGCGCTCGCCCAGCAGACCTCTCGGACACCGCCGCCGCCGAGCGGCCAGCTGGGATGGGCCGTCATGGGCGCGTCCAGTGCAGTCAACACCCCGCTGATCGTGGGCCCGAACACCAGCCCCGGCACCGATCCGGGTACCGACCTGACGAAAGTCGAGCACTACGGGACGATCCCCGGATCACCGGGGGGTCCGTTCGCAATCGGATACTGGTACTCGATCGTCTACACGCCGTCTGGTCAGTGGACGTCCATGTGCGTGTCCAACCTCAATAACCCGGGCCCGGGCGGTAACAACCTGGTCCTGCGGTCCTGCAACCGGCAGATGTGGCAGGCGTTCCTGGCTCTCCCGATCTCCGGTGGCAGGTACTCCAAGCCTCTCTCCGGTACCGTTAACCCTAAGCCCCAACTGCCGCCGGCGCCCACCTGGCGGGCGCCCACCCTCTCGGTTCCGATCCCCAACCCCAGCAGCACCTCCGCCTACGCCCTGTACAGCATGGCGAACGGCAGGTTTGTCGAGGTCACCGGCCCAGGCAGCCCCGGCCCAGGCAGCCCCGGCCCAGGCAGCCCCGGCTCAGGCGGCCCCAGCAACGGCAGCCCCGGCCCCGGCCCCGGCCCCGGCCCCGGCCCCGGCCCCAAGGGGGGGACTCTTTCCG
>Ga0302228_10000237_pt1 | contig 50195 bp, 45 predicted proteins | sample II_Palsa_N1_2_FD_193519 | JGI IMG/M metagenome (GOLD analysis project Ga0302228, IMG submission 193519) | Peat permafrost microbial communities from Stordalen Mire near Abisko, Sweden - II_Palsa_N1_2 | ecosystem: Environmental > Terrestrial > Soil > Palsa > Peat permafrost | place: Sweden... | reverse complement strand
ACGGAAAGATACCTTCCGGGTCGGCCCCCTAGAGCGTGTAGTAATCGGTGTGGCAGATACCCGTCGCCTTCACTTCAATCAGCACCTCGCCGGCGCGCGGTCCTTCGAGATCGACTTCTTCGATGGTGAGCGGCTTACCGGCCTGCCATGCAATCGCAGCTTTGGTTTTCATTCTGTCTGGTCCTGGTGGTCAATTATATATTGAGGGGAGCTGTCACATCAAGGTGAGGCGCGAGCAATCTTCAGGGCAAGGAATAACGGCAAATCAACTCGATGGGCAAGTGTACCGGGGGCAAGTTCTGCTGGCCGCCGATAACTGCCGCAAGGCGGTCGACCGCCGAACGCAGCAAGCCGGGAATACTTTGTGCGATCAAATAATCAATGGTTTCAGCCTTCATCAAAGGCTCTGTAACGGTGTTGAGTTCGTGGGTAATGAACAGCGTTTTGCCGATCAGGCTGTGCTTGCGTAATGCTTCCGCCAGTCCCTCGTTTCCGCTTGCGACGTTATAGACGCCGTCGAGAGTGCCATGTTGTTTCAAGAACTGCAGCGTTGCCTCATAGGTTGCTTGCGCCGATTCCGCGCCTTTGATCACCTCGATCAAATTGACATTGGGAAATCGTTGACGTAGCAAGGAGCGAAAGCCTATTTCGCGATCTTCATGACAGATATAGGCGAAGGTACCGACTACCACCGCGACATTGGGCTGGGGATGGGCCTGCAGTTGGCGGCCCATTAGAAACGCGGCAGTTTGCCCGGCCGCGCGGTTGTCGATCCCGACATAGACGTGACGCGCGTCCGGCGCGAGTTCGGAGACCAACGCCACCACTGCTTTACCGCTCTTGATATAAGCCCTGAGCGCACTGGTGATCGGCGCGGTGTTGGTGCCGATGATGGCAATGCCGTCGGTCCGATCCGCGAGACTGGACACCGTTGCCGCCACATCTGCATCGGTCGCACCGCTGCAACTGATAACTTCGAGTCGCCGCCCGGCCGCTTCAAATTCGTCCGCCAGCAGTGCGGCCTGCTCACTCAATTGAGCGGTAAAGGCGGCGCCCGCCTGCGCGACGAGTTTGAGGTCAGCAATACGTTTGCCTTGTTTTCGTACCGCAGCGGAGCGCAAGTCGATGGTCCGCAGCGCCTGCTCGATGGCGTCGCGCGTTCTGGCATGAACCCCGGGGCGGTTATTGAGTGCGCGATCAATCGTGGCGCGGCTCAATTGCGTCAGATCCATCAATTCTTTGGTCGAGGGCTTCTGTTTCATAGGGATACCGAAAGCGAGGCGTTGGACAAGCGGATTCGCGCTAGCCAAGAAGCCCCCTGTTGAACGCAATATAGAACGAGATGATACATCGGACGAGAGAAAATATGAGGCATTTTAGGGAAATATGATGCAAATGTGCCGGGGTATCGATCTTGTTACACGCCGGCTATGGTTGGAGATAGGGCTAAGTGATTACCATTTTTGACTCAAAATGAGGCAAATTTAAGATTGACATGCATCATTATGAGATATTTAATTGTCTCAGTTTGAGTGATGCGCGGCATTGTGTGTCTCAGATGTGGTATTGCACCGGAGATGCCCGGCAAAAAAACTGGCCGGTAGATAGATGCTTTCCTGGTCCGTCATCGTTAAACCCATTAAACCAAAGCCGGTTTTGGCAAAGGTACGCGGTCATGCAAGAGCTTGTGGTGTTTCAGTCATTGTGGGCAATGGAGCGGCGGCACAGCGATGGCGCGGAGCGCACTCTCGAAGAGAACGTGGCGCTGATTGCCGGTGCTGGTTTCGACGGTGTTAGTGCGCACTACACCGAGCGCGAGTTCGTGCGGTGCTTGGCGGCATTGCGCAAAACCTGCGGCCTGCAAGCGGAAGGGCAATGTTTTCCCCAAACTGTCGACGCTTTGCAGCCGGTTCTCGAAATCGCAACGGAATTCGGTGTCCATCACATCGACCTGCAACCCGATGTCCGGCCGCGGACCGTAGAAGCTTGTGCACCATTGATAGACGGGTGGATGCGGCTGGCGGAACAAGTCGATTTCCCGGTGTACATCGAAACCCACCGAGACCGGATGACAACGGATCTGTACTTTACGCTGGACTTGCTGGATCGCTTCCCCGCGATGCCTTTGCTTGCCGATCTCTCGCATTTTTTGGTCGGACGCGAATTCGCCTGGCCGGTATCCCCGGAAAACCACGCGCTGATACAGCGGATCCTTGATCGGTCGTGGGCGCTTCATGGCCGCATCGCCAGCCGGGAACAGGTGCAGATAGAAATTTCGTTTGAGCCCCACCGGCAGTGGGTTGAGTTATTTTTCCGCTGGTGGCGGTACGGAATCAGCAGTTGGCTTGACCGTGCTCCCGCAGGCGCAAGTTTGGGGTTTACCTGTGAGCTCGGGCCCAAACCCTATGCCATCGTCGATCGCCACGGCAACGATACGACGGACCGCTGGCACGAGTCGCAACTGATGAAAGATTGGATTCGCGACCTGTGGCGGGATGTCCTGGAGGCCAAAGCCCTGCAAAAATCGGCGACGGCATGACGCCTGATCCAGGCCGGCCTGTTGCCGCGATAGAACCATCGGCGTCTCCACCCGCCGTGGTGTCGTCCTCACGCAGCCTATCGCATGAGTTGGGCGGTACGGGTCTGGATTGCCCGTACCGTTTTTCTTCGGACGATAGTGCGACGAGACGCTACGAGCCGGAAGAGACGTAGAAACAAGATGCCGGCAAGACAAGGCAAACCAGCCCAAGGAGATAAGGATGTCTGTATTACAAACGAACGTAGCGGCGCCCGAGGCTGATCGAGAAATAAGTCACGTCGCTGACCGAATCGCATCGGCTGACAGTGCTCGCGAGGTTCCCGAGGAGCGCTGGTTTGCGCCGGTCATTTCGCGGCAAGCGCTGAAAGAATTGATGAAGCGCAGTGATACGCTGGGCTGGCGCAATTTCGGCTGTTGGTTGTGCCTGTTGCTTATTTCCGGTGCAGGGGCGGCTGTCGCTTGGGGCACATGGTGGGCCGTGCCGGCATTCTTCGTCTACGGCACTATTTATTGTTCGAGCGACGCCCGCTGGCATGAACTGGCACATGGAACGCCATTCAAGAGTCCGCGACTCAATCAGATCTTTTACCAGTTCTGCTCTTTTTTGACGATACGTGAAGCAACCGTCTGGAAATGGAGTCATGCACGCCACCATACCCACACCATCATGCTCGGACGCGACCCGGAAATTCAGGTTGAACGACCACCCAAGCTGATACCGCTCTTACTTGATTTCTTCTATCTGGTTGGCGGCACCAAGGAAATTATAAAAATTGCGCAGCATGCATGCGGACATGTGGGCCGGGAGGTCCGGGATTTTGTGCCGGCGGCGGAGCTGCGAAAAATGGTGTGGATCAGCCGTGCCTATATTGCAATTGTGGCGGCGGTTGTAGCCTGCGCTATCGCCACGCATAGTGTGCTGCCCTGTTTTTTTATCTGGACTCCTCGTTTTTATTGCGGCTGGTTTCATCAATTGCTGGGCCTCACTCAGCATGCCGGTTTGGCCGTGGATGTGACCGATCATCGCTTGAATTCGCGTACGGTCTATATCAATCCGGTGTTTCGCTTCCTTTATATGAATATGAACTATCACATGGAGCATCACATGCTACCCATGGTTCCATTTCATGCCTTGCCTCGTTTGCATCAAGCGATCCGCAGTCAGACGCCCGCGCCTTATCCGAATGTCTGGTCCGTCTATCGCGAGATGGTTCCGGCGTTATTACGCCAGCAGCGCGATCCCTCCTATTTCATCCGGCGCGAAAATCCGCCGCCGGCAGCGGTCAAAGCGACTGCTTGAGGCCAAGCCCGGGCAGGTCGCCTTATACGCAACAGTAACAGGAGCGAGACATGACAGTAAAAACGGCATGGATTGCCGCATGCGGTACCGGCGATATTGAAGAGGACGATGTACTGCGCTTCGACCACGGTAACTCGACCTTCGCGATCTACCATATCAATGGCGCTTTCTATGCCTCAGACGGCTGGTGCACCCATGAAAAAGCCCACCTGGCCGATGGTTTCGTTCTCGACGACCAAATCGAATGCCCACGACACCAGGGGCGCTTTCATATCCCCAGTGGCCGTGCTTTGTGCGCGCCGGTATGTGGCCATTTGAAAATATATCCCATCCGCATTGAAGGCAACCAAGTCATGCTCGATCTGAGTACTGCGGAGTGAAGATGACCCATTCCGCTGGAATTGTGATTGTCGGAGCCGGCCTGGCCGGTGCCCGCGCCGCAGTCTCGCTGCGGGAACAAGGTTATGCCGGCCCGGTTACGCTGCTGGGGGCGGAGCCCCATCCACCTTACGACCGTCCGCCGCTATCGAAAGCTTTCTTGCTGCGGCAGAAAACAGCTCGCGAATGTGCCCTGTTCGACTGCAGTTTTTTTGCGGATCGCGCGATTCGCCTGCAGCTCGCGGCAGAGGTCACTGCGATCGACCGCCGCCATCGCCATGTGCTCTGCGCCACCGGCGAGCAGATCGAATATGAGCGATTGCTGTTAACCATGGGCGCTGAGCCGCGTCTGATTTCCGGGGCCGGTGCGCACTTATCCGGGATTGCCTATTTGCGCACGCTGGACGACGCTGAACGACTGGCCGCGGCTTTGCTCCCTGGGCATCGCTTAGTGGTGATCGGCGGAGGATTTATCGGGCTTGAAGTTGCAGCCAGTGCGATTGCCGCAGGTTGCTCGGTAACGGTGATTGAATCCGGGCCGCGGTTATTGATGCGAGCTATTCCCGAGCCGATCGCACAACGCGTGGAAGCGTTGCATCGCCATGCCGGTGTGCGGTTTTGCTTTGGCGGCCAGATTGCCGGATTCGAAGGCGAGATGGCGGTCAGGGCGGTACGGCTTGCCGATGGGGAGCAGATCCTTTGCGACAGCGTCATTGTCGGTATCGGCGCCCGTCCGCGTACCGAATTAGCCGTTGCCGCAGGTCTTGAGGTAACGGACGGCATTCTGGTCGATGCGCAACTGGTGACCAGCGACCCGGTCGTCTATGCCGCCGGGGACGTTTGTTCATTCACTCATCCGTTATATCGACGGCGAATTAGGCTCGAGTGCTGGAAGAATGCGGATGACCAAGCACGCGTCGCGGCGGCAAACATGATGGGCGGTACCGAAATTTATCGAGAAGTGCCGTGGTTCTGGTCCGATCAGTACGACACCAGCATTCAGGTGGCAGGACTGCCGGGTGCAGGCGCAACGGTGGTCCAACGCTCGCTGCCCGATGCCCTGATTCTGTTTCATGTATCTGCCGCTGGAATCTTGGTCGCGGCCAGTGGTATCGGTCGCGGAGCATTGGGGCGCGATATCCGGGTGGCGCAGATGTTAATTGCGCGCTCGGCACGCATACCTGCCGAGATGTTGTCCGATCCAGCATTGAAGCTGAAATCTTTGCTCGCGACCGAGCTGGCTTAAGTCCGATTGCGTCGAAATACATGTTTGGCACAAAGTAAAAATCAGGAGAGTGTGATGGGAGTCCCGATCAAGTTTTGCCTTAACCGAATCAGCGCGCCGCGTCTTTCCTGGGTGGAGTTTGTTGCGCTGTGTACGCGCCTGGAAGTCGATGCGGCGGAGATTCGTAATGATCTTAACGGCATCGAATTGGCTGATGGTGCGTTGGCCGACGCCGTCGCAGCGGTAGCCGCGACGGCGAAGCTCACGCTCAGATCGATCAACGCACTACAACGTTTCGATCAGTTCGATGCGCAACGAGAGCGGGAAGCGAATGCGCTGGCGCAATGGGCTTCCGATTGCGGGGTACAGGCCTTGGTCTTATGTCCGACCAACAGCCGGTCGGATCGAAGAAATGCCGCCGAACGTCATGAGGATCTGGTAGCCGCATTAAAAGCGTTGCTTCCCATCCTGACTCGGCATGGTTTACAGGGATTGATTGAGCCGCTGGGTTTTGAGGAGTGTGCGCTACGCCGCAAATCCGACGCCTTGCGTGCCATTTTGGAAGCCGGCGGGGAGGGGTGTTATCGACTGGTGCATGACACCTTCCATCATCGCCTGGCGGGCGAGGAGGCGTACTTTGCCGAGTTTACTGGCTTGGTGCATATCTCCGGTGTAGAAAATTCGACTCTTCGCATGGAGCAGATGCGCGATGCCGATCGCGTTCTGGTCGGGCCCGGCGATAGGCTCGGCAACCTGCAACAACTCAATGATCTGTTTGCACAAGGTTATAGCGGCTACGTTTCGTTCGAGCCGTTCGCCGAGGAAATTGCGCAGGCGGACGATATCGAAGTGCGATTAAAGGAAAGTATGGGTTTTATCCGATCGAGCCTTACGCCGTTGCACCGAGATGAAACGGCCCGTTAGCTTGGATCATTTGCGCCGTGACCTGCAACAAAGAAATGACAGGCACGTCAAGTTTTCAACCTCAGGAGACAATCATGAAAAACTGGATCAAATATTGTGTGGTACTGGCCATGCTGCCGGCGAGTGTATTCGCCGGTACGCGTATTGGCGTGTCGATGGCTCACTTCGATGACAACTTTCTGACAAGTGTGCGTGAGGCAATGAGTGCCGAGGCAAAAGCGAAGAACGTGACGATTGATTTCCAGGACGCGCAAGGTGATGTCGGGCGTCAGGTCAGCCAAGTGGAAAGCATGATCGCTCAACATGTGACCGCCATCATCGTGAACCCCGCCGATACCTCCGCGACAAAACGCATGACCGCAGCAGCACGTAAGGCCGGAATCCCGATTGTTTATGTGAATCGGAAGCCGGATGAAGCGATGGGCGACGGCGCAGTGTTTGTCGGCTCCGATAGTTTGGTTGCCGGCCGCTTGCAGATGGAGTATCTGGCCAAAAAAATGAAGGGTCAGGGCACTGTCGCCATCATGCTCGGCGAACTCTCGACGGATGCAACACGCGATCGGACAAAAGGTGTCAAAGAGGTGGTAGCGAAATATCCGGGCATGAAAATAGTTGAAGAGCAGACCGCAAATTGGGATCGTAGCCAGGCGATCCAATTGATGAGTCAGTGGCTTAGCGCAGGTCAGAAAATTGATGCGGTTGCGGCCAACAATGACGAAATGGCTTTGGGTGCTTTGCTTGCGATGCGTCAAGCCGGCGTGTCGTCCAAGAAGATCCTGGTGGGCGGCGTTGATGCCACGGCGGACGCCTTGAGTGCGATGTCCAAGGGCGATCTCGCCGTTACGGTGTTCCAGGATGCAAAAGGCCAGGGTAAGGGTTCGGTAGACGCAGCCGTGCAGCTTGTAAGCGGCGACAAAAGCGTGCCGAGCAACATCATGATCCCCTATCAGTTAGTCGATCCGGAAAATTTCAAGGCATTCGCCAGCCGATAAGTCATTGGTGCAGGAAGTAATCGCGGCCACATAAGCACCCGTGTTGCTTATGTGTGCCGTGAACCAATCATCGGAGGAATGCATTGTGTCTCAACTCATCTCACAGCCAGAACCCCGGATAGAATTCCAGCCCGGCGCCGGCCAAATTATATTTTCCGCACACGGTATTCGTAAGGCTTTTCCGGGCGTGGTCGCACTCGATGATATTTCCATCGAGATTCGCATGGGAAAAGTTCATGCACTGATGGGAGAAAACGGTGCGGGAAAATCGACCCTGATGAAGATCATTGCCGGGGTCCATACCCCCGACCAGGGCGAGCTACGCTTGCGCGGAAAACCGATCGTGCTGAAGTCGCCGCGCCATGCACTGAATCACGGTATCGCGATGATTCATCAGGAGCTGAACCTCTTGCCACATATGACGGTGGCCGAAAATATCTGGATCGGCAGGGAACCGTGCAACCCATTAGGTCTGATTCGGCATGGAGAATTGAATCGCCAAACCGGTGCGCTGTTGCGCGAACTGGCAATCGATATCGATCCGGCGATAGAGCTTGGCCGACTCACCATTGCGAGTCGGCAGATGGTTGAAATAGCCAAAGCGGTTTCCTTTAATTCCGATCTGCTGATCATGGACGAGCCCACCTCCGCAATCACCGAAAAAGAGGTCGATCATCTGTTTCGCATTATTGCGGAACTCAAGGCGCGCGGGACCGCAATCGTCTACATCACGCATAAAATGGCTGAAGTCTTTGAGATTGCCGACGACATCTCGGTGTTTCGCGACGGTCGCCATGTAGCAACCCGCGCGGCATCCGAGTTCGACAAGCATTCGTTGATTTCAGCCATGGTCGGCCGCGAGCTGACGCAGGTTTTCCCCAAGGAAGAAGTGCCGCTTGGGGCGGTTGCTTTGAGTTTACGCGATATCGGACTCAAGGGCGTATTTCACCATGTCAGTTTTGAGGTGCATTACGGTGAGATTCTCGGCGTCGCCGGCTTGATGGGTTCAGGGCGCACCGAAGTGGTGGAGTCGCTATTCGGCATTTCTCCGCCGGACCAGGGACAAATCCTGGTGGACGGAAAACCATGCCATATCCGCACACCGAGTCATGCAATCCGCGCCGGCATGGCGCTGTTGACCGAGGATAGAAAGGACAGTGGTTTGTTCCTGAAACTCTCGGTCGGCGAGAACATGCAGATCTCGGCCATGAAACAGCATACGACTCTGGGCTTCGTCCGGCAGTCGGGGATCAATGTTTTGTGCGAGGAAAAGTGCGGCCAACTGCGGATCAAGACACCCGGACTCGAGGAAGTTATCGAGAACCTGTCGGGAGGCAATCAGCAAAAAGTGTTGTTGGCGCGATGGTTGCTCAATAAACCCCGGGTACTGATTCTCGATGAGCCGACACGCGGAGTCGACGTCGGCGCCAAAGCGGAGATCCACGCACTGATTACGCGCCTGGCCCGCGAGGGAGTAGCCATCATCATGATCTCATCCGAGCTGCCTGAGATCATGGGCATGAGCGACCGGATTGTCGTCATGTGCCAGCGCACCGTGATGGGAATTTTGCCTCGTGCACAAGCGACGCAAGAAAGCATCATGACTTTGGCGTCGGGTGAGCCGCTTGAATGCTGCCCCACGTGATTCGACCGTGCCCGCTAGTTGGATGCACATTCGTTTGCCGCTACGCCGATCATGATCAAAGTTAAATGGAGATAAAAATGCCCTCTGCAGAAGTTTTACCCCGCCCGGCCATCGGCCGGCCGCAGCACCGCTGGCGTATGCCGCAGGAAATCAGCATCCTGCTGGTACTGATCGGCATTGCACTGACATTCGAGGCGCTCGGCTGGATCCAGCGTGGACAATCGTTTTTATACAATCCACAAGGCTTGCTGATCATGGTGCAGCAGGTTGCCGAGATCGGCATGATCGCGGTCGGCGTGACTATGGTGATCATCGCCGGCGGAATCGATCTTTCGTCGGGGTCGGTGGTCGCACTTGCGGCCATGGTCGCCGGTAGCTTGGCCCAGTCATCGGATTTCGGCCATGCTGTATTCCCGGCGTTGACGGATTTGCCGATCGTGGTGCCCGTGCTGTGCGGTGTGCTGGTTGGCGCGTTGGCCGGCTTCGTCAATGGCGCCTTGATCGTCAACACCGGTGTGCCGCCGTTTATCGTCACCTTGGGCATGATGGTGTCGGCGCGCGGCTTGGCTCGTTACTACACGCATGGGCGACCGATCAGCATGTTCACCGACGCCTATTCCGCAATCGGCGGCGGGGCGCATCCGGTATTGATCTTCCTGATTGTGGCTGCCGTATTTCATGTGATTTTGCGTTTCACGCGTTTTGGCAAGTGTCTTTATGCTATTGGCGGCAATGCGCTGGCGGCACGTGTTTCGGGTATCCGCGTGGGCGGCAATCTGATCGCGGTATATACCCTTGCAGGATTGCTGACCGGCTTGGCCGGTGTGGTGGTGTCGGCGCGTGCGCAAACCAGCCAATCGGGGATGGGCATGTCTTACGAGCTGGACGCCATCGCGGCCGCAGTCATTGGCGGTACCAGCCTGGCGGGCGGGGTTGGGCGGATTACCGGTACGGTCATCGGCGCTTTGATTCTGGGGGTGATCTCAAGCGGATTTACTTTCCTTGGGATCGACTCCTATATTCAGGAAATTGTTAAAGGCATTATTATCGTTACCGCAGTGGTGGCCGATCAATACCGCAAAAGACGTCAACGATGAGAGAGACATATGGCATGGCGGTTCGAACCCCACTTAGCCCGTCTCGCGGTTGGGATCCTGGGCTCGCAGTGCGTCGGCCAACGTCGCCACGGACCAGGCTTCGCGCAGCGCCTGCCGCAGCAACTGCTGTTGACTCGCCGGAGCTAGGCCGCCGACAGGAGGATCGCGGTCCAGGTTAGTCGGAAAAGCATGACCTTCGGCACTGGACGCGATTACCGCTTCGATCTGCGCTGGGTCCATCCGAGCATCTGCGCGCAATGCACGCAACACCGGGTAAAGCGCGACACACATCCGGGTACGGTTCACACTTTCCATGGCTCGCCCGTAGGCCGACGAAACCTGCAGCAGGTTCGCCATGCGAGCCACCGACGCGGTGCGATTGGAACCGGCGGCATGGAACAAGGCGAGATTGTCGATGCGCTTCAGGCCATCGGGCGTCGCGGCACTCATGGTGTATTGCTCAAGGCGCGCGATGTTTCCGAGGTCAGTCTTGCGATCGCGGACTTGCAGCACCGAGGTATTCCGGTGGTAACGCTGTTCACTGACCTTCCGTCGTCGCGGCGGATTGCTTACGCCGGGATGGACAATCGCGTGGCCGATGGGCGGAGGCAATGCCGCGATCCTTCGTGCTTTGCACGCAATGGGTCAACGCCCCACGGTATTCATCGCTCACGATCTCGACCGCGACAACCTGCAACTGCTGCGGCAGGAGAGCTTGACCGCAGTATTGCAGCACGACCTGCGCCAGGACATGCGAGCCGCCTGTCACCAGCTTATGTGCCACCATAAGTTGTTGCCGGCTTCTGCGGTGGTGCCGTCGTCGCAGATTCAGGTGGTGACCCCGGAGAATATTCCTCTGCACCTCGTTACGCGTTGGGACGACGGCTAACCGTAATCCCAACACGCGGTCCGGCTCGCGTTGTTCGCCTGCGATCCGCTGGGTCGCGTGATGTCAATGACCGCCCGCCGCACCGGCGCCGCCACCGCCTTTCGCCGGTCGCGTAATCCAGATCAGCGGAATGATCAGGATAAAGATGATTGCCGAGATAAAGAAAATGTCGTTGAGCCCCATCATCGCGGACTGCGAATTCACCGTGAAGTTGAACAAGGCATGCGACGCCGGGGTATTGATCTGTAGTAGCGACTGAGTCGAACTGATCTGCTGGTTGAATAAGGGGTTGTTAATACTTGCTTGTTCCATGAGCCGCTCATGATGCAACACGGTGCGGCTATTCCATTCGTTGCCGGCAATGGAGGTGCCCACCGCACCGCAAAATACCCGTACGAAATTCGACAACCCCGCTGCCGCCGGAATTTTTTGCGGCGCTTGGCCGGACAGGATGATTGAGGTCAGCGGCACGAAGAACAGTGCCATGGGAATACCTTGCAAGAGAGTAGGCAGCACCAGGTGCCAGGTGTCGATCTCAACCACATATTTGGAGCGCATGTAGAACACGACGGCAAAGCCCATGAAGGCGAGCGTTGCGATGATGCGCGCGTCCGAGCGCGGCAATATGCGGCCCATCACCGGCGCCAGGATCACCGCGAAGATGCCGAGCGGCGCCGTGGCGAGTCCCGCATCGACCGAGCGATAGTTGAGATACTCCTGCATCCACTGCGGCAGCAGTACCAGGTTGCCGAAGAATACGCCGTACGCCACCGAAATCGCAATGGTCCCGCCTAGAAAATTACGCTGCGTGAACAAGTGCAGATCGACGATCGGATTTTCCTCGGTCAGTTCCCATATGATGAAAAATGCAAAACTGAGCAGCGCCACAAGGCCGAGAATAACGATCACCGGCGAGGAGAACCAATCGAGATCCTTACCCTTGTCGAGCATGATCTGGAGCGATGCCACCCAGGTGATCAGCAGACCCAGGCCGACCACATCAATCGGCAATTTCCGCGTCATCGTTTCGCGGCTGCGGTAGATCATCCACGTGATGCCGGCGGCAAACAAGCCGATCGGGATGTTGATATAAAAAATCCATGACCAGCTATAGTTATCGGTGATCCAGCCGCCTAGCAGGGGGCCCGCGATCGGTCCGACGGTGGCGGTCATCGCCCACAGCGACAATGCCGTCGCCGACCTTTCTTTGGGGTAAGAGCCGAGCAATATGGCCTGGGACAGGGGGATCAGCGGGCCGGCCACCACGCCTTGCAGCAAGCGTGCGGCAAGCAGGATCGGCAAGGTCGGCGCGATCCCGCACAGCCAGGACGACAGGACGAACATCAGGATCGCGGCGACGAACAGCTTGATCTGTCCGATGCGCTGTGTGAGCCAGCCGGTCAGCGGAATCGAAACCGCGTTGGCTGCCGCGAACACCGTGATGACCCATGTGCCTTCGTCCACCGACACGCCAAGGTCGCCGGAAATGTTCGGAATCGCCACATTGGCAATCGAGGTGTCGAGCACGGTCATAAACGTGGCGAGCGCGACTGCGACCGTGGCAAGAGCAAGCTGACCACCTTTGAGCGGCGCTTGAGGGGCGGGTGGAGACGCCATGGGCAGAAACCTTTGGTTTACGTGGCTGGCTTACATCGGCGTCGAAGGTACCTATGCGCTTAGGTCTGCCGACTTCTATATGGATGTTCGGGCTAGCGGCTATCGTACACGGATAATCGGACTCGCGCTGTCGGCCGGCGGCAATGATGTCTGAGTACCTGATATCGGCAGCTACAGCGAGAAAAATTGTGACGGTCGTGGAGGGTAACCGCAGAGGGATGGGAGGGGCACTGGGGATGAACATCTACCCGCATCAGCAATGGTTGGACGATATGCGCACAGCGCACCTCACATAGGCCGGTCAGCTATGCAATTGTCATTGCAGGTGACTAATGGTATTGCTGGTGTTGCAGGTATTTCCGCGAGCCGCTGGGGTGACTGCGATTCAAGCGGTCGCTACAAGACGACAACAATCTAATTTCTCGATGTTATGCCCCTTCTCTATCAGCCACCGGTCGGTTCCATTGTCATGTGTAACTTCGAGGGGGTGCCGCCAGAGATGGTCAAGCTACGCCCGGCTGTCGTAATTGGGCGCAATCGAGACAACCGTGGATTGTTAACCGTGGTGCCGGTCAGCACGACGCCACCCGTGCCAACAACTGACTATCATCACGAATTAACTGTGAATCCACTGCTGGGTAAGCCTGGAGAGCAGTCCAAGCGGAGTTGGGCCAAATGTGACATGTTGGCGACGGTGGGGCTGCACAGGCTTGACCGGATTAAAGTTGGCAAAGATGCGGACGGCAAGCGCCGCTATGTCGTTCCAAAGCTATCGGAAGTAGATTTGCTGGCAATTCGTACGTGCGTCAAAATTGTGTTGCATTTGACCTGACGCGCCGGGGTGGTACAATTAAGTCGTTCCCGTAAAGGGACTTGAGAGACTACCTTCGGGTAGCCGGACCGGCGAGGCGATGACAAGCGCGTCGATTCCGTGAATTAGGGGCACCTTCGGGTGCCCTTTGTCATTTCTGCGCATGGAATTCAGCCGTGCTTGGTCGTCTTTGATTTTTTGGGGTAAGCGTGGTTTGACCCGTGTTGTTCGTGATCCGTGTGCTGAGATGACGATTTCGGCGTACGCGGTTGAGACGGATCGACGGCGTTAAATTTCTTGAGAGTATGCTAGATTAATTTGCCCATAAATGGGCGTTCCCTCATTGAAATGCAATGGAGAAAGGATCAGATATGACTAATGCTTATGTCGCTTCCAATTCGATACCGTTGGACGCTTTACCCAGTACTAAGGGCGTCGTTCAGAAATTCTTGGCCAGTATTACGAACACGGGCAATGCGACTTATGCTCCTGATGGATTGGCGGCAGTTCCTATTTTTGGGCTGGGTGGTCAGCAGTTGCAAGGTGGTGAGATCGTATCCGGCGGTGTCGCCACTTTGGTGTCGTATATTGGCCCGTTGCTGAATGCCGGCGCTTTGTGCTGGGTGTTGTTCGACTGCACAGGTGGGTCGGTGCAAGTCGCCCCTGCTACGGCAAGCCTGCAAGCGGTGCAGGTCGCCCAGGTTCCGGCTGTCGTTGGGGACATGCGCGAAATGCGGGCTGCTGTCTCGGGTGGCATCTTCAGTATTGTCCTGAATGAAATCGGCGTCAAAACGGCCATTGGTGGAGTCGGACATATTGTGTCCGGTATCAGCGGGTTGACGTTCAATCCGGCTACCGTGGGCGTTGGAGGCATGGATATCGGCACTGCGCCGGCTTCCGGATATGTAGCTGTCTATGTTATTTATAATCCGACAACGGGAACTGCGGCTCTGCTGGGACAAGCAGAGGTAAGTCCTATCCAGCCGAGCACATATACCGGCACCAATATGCCGAGCGGTTATACATTGTCTGCGTTGTGCTCAATCCTACCTACGACAAGCGGGAGCGCGCTCGTAGTGGTCACCCAACGTGGTCGTACAATAACGGTCCCCACAGTCGTTGTGTTGAGCACCTCGACCTTGCAGTCGGTCTATGCAGAGGTATCAGTTTCGGTTGCCATTCCGAAATCGGCCTGCCGAGTAGCGGGATATGGAACCATAGGCAATTCGACGGTAGGAGCTACGACAGTGCTCCATATTGCCTCTTCGGCCACACCTACGGGCGAGAATCAAATCGCAGATGCCGCCGCGCACGCGGGCCGTTTCGATGTACTGATCTCGGACGCACAGCATATATTTTGGGCAAACAACGTTAGCGCAGGCACCCCGTCGCAGAGCATCGCGGTTTCCGAATATGAATTCCAGGTGTGATCATGACAACTCTAAACGTTCTGTTTTCTGACAATACCAATTCGACGGTAGTGGGTTATTTTGCCAGTCCGCCGAATACCACCGACTATGCCAATCTCGGCACGGTCGCAGATTCCGATCCGAAATGGGCGGCGTATTACAAGTCTTTGCCTTGGTTGTTACAGCAGGGGCTACCGTTGCCTACTGCAGCATGATCGCGTAAGACAAACTGCATTAGCACGCCGCCTCGGCGAGGTGGCTTTTTCTTTGTGCGCCCATACTGGGCGCACAAAGAAAAAGGCCCTGAGCATACGCCTCAGGGCCTTTCCTTACGTGGGTTCCACGTATTTGGTGGGTGGTGCAGGGTTTGAACCTGCGACCCCTGCCGTGTGAAGGCAGTGCTCTACCGCTGAGCTAACCACCCGAAATCTTTGATCAGCGCCGCCTGCCGCTGACACATAACTTTCGCAACTCAACTTTCGGATCGAACTGTACCCGAACCGGAGTTTCGAGGCAAGCCGACTTGGCAGTGCATCAACTTCGAACCACCGCCAAACGAAGTCAGCGATTATAGCCGTGCAGCGTGCGTTTGTGAAGCCTTTAGTTTATGAATCCCTTTATGAACCCGTTAAGCCGCGGTATTCGATTTCGATCTGCCGCTCCCTGAATGCGCCCGGTTCAGGCGGATAACAATGCCCCGCTACGAAATGGCGTGGCGCCTGCCACATGGGCGACCACCATGCCGGCGGTGGCAAAGCGGGTGATATGGCGAGCGTAGAGCACGCCGGAGGTGGTGCTGACCAGGGTGGTGACGGTGTCGGTCAGCGGGTCGACGACGTCGGCGATTTTGTCGCCGGCGTTGATCCATTTGCCGATCGGGGTCAGAAATACCAGGATGCCGCTGGCGCTTGCCGTGATCGGCTCGGAGCCGGCCAGCGGGGTGGCGGGATAGGCCAGCGGCGGCATGGCCGCCGGGGCTGCGTCGACCACGCCACGGTGCTTGAGGTAATTGATGATGGCGGCGGCGTCGTGCTCGGCATATTCATGTGAGACGTCGCGCTGGCTGCGGCATTCGACGGTAACCGAGATCGAGCCGTTGGGGATCGGGTGACGCTCGCCGTAGCGGGCGCGCAGGTCCGACCAGCAGAAGCTGTGGATTTCGTCGAATGGGTTGCCGACCGAGTTCAGCGCCAGCAGCGACGCTTGCGCGTTGAGATAACGGGCCAGTGGTTCGACTTCGGACCAGAGATCGGGGTTGGTGTAGAGGTGCATTACCGCGTCCCAGTCGCAGTGCAGGTCGAGCACCACGTCGGCGTCATAGGACAATTTTTGCAATGCCAGCCGCTGCGATTCAAGTTCGGTACGCGGGCTTTGTTGATCCAGCGCCAGGCGCATCGCGGTGCGGATTGCTTGCCGATTGTGCTCCAAGGTGTCGCCGAGCATGGCTTCGATGCTGGGCAGGATCAGGGCGGCCAGATCGTAGAAGTTGCGGTTGAAATTTTGCGCGGTGGCGGAATCAAAGCGTCCTACCGATTGGCCTAGCCAGTGCTGCGACAATCCGATCGGATTGGGCACCGGTACAATCACCACGGTGCCGCGTAATTGGCCGGCGGCTTCAAGCGCCGCGAGTTGCCGGCGCAATTGCCACGCCACCAGCATGCCCGGCAATTCGTCGGCATGGAGCGACGACTGGATATAGACCTTCTGTCCACCGGACGGGCCGTAGTGAAAGCTGGTCAGGTGGCGGGCGGTGCCCAGTGTCGGGGAAATCAGCGGATGTGTCTGGATTTGCATATTCAGTGTCGCGAGCGTCGCTGGAGAAGTGCGATTCGAAACCGGGGCAGGCTATGTCGTTCATGCCGGACGCGTTCAACACCGCTGCTCGGCAGGTTCGAGATGCCCGCAATAAGGTCAATCTACAAGCTTGCTGATCTTAGCCGAAAACCAGTTCCGGTGTTGGCCGGGCTGTCTGCGATACGGTTGACGTGTTACAAACACCACAGGCTCCCATAAGGAGCCTGTGGTGTGCATTGCTGCTTGAACCGCGATTTAAGTCGCGGCTGAAGTTGCTGCTGCAGTCGTCGCCGCGGTCGCCGCATGAGCCGAGCATATCCGGCTCATGCAGGCTCACGCAAGCGACATCAGCCGCCGTACACGTCGAAATCGAAGTATTTCTTTTCGAACTTCTTGTACGTGCCGTCCTTGATCAGGTCGGCGATAGCTTTGTCGATCTTGGCTTTCAGGTCGGTATCTTCTTTACGCATGCCGATACCCGCGCCGCTACCCAGGATTTTTTCGTCGACCAATGCCGGGCCGGCGAAGGCATAACCTTTACCGCGCGGGGTTTTGAGGAAGCCGATATCGGCTTCCACCGCGTCTTGCAGCGAAGCGGCCAGGCGGCCGGAAAGCAAGTCGGCGTAGACCTGATCCTGGTTCTGATAGGACACTACGTTGACACCCTTGGGCGCCCAGTAGGTTTTTGCATAGGTTTCCTGGATCGTGCCTTGCTCGACACCCACCGATTTGCCTTTCAATGAATCCGCGGTCGGCAGGACGCCCGAACCGGTTTTGGTGACCAGGCGGGTCGGCGTGTTGAACAGTTTGCTGGAGAAGGCGATTTGTTCTTCGCGCTGAGCCGTCATCGACATCGACGACAGGATACCGTCAAATTTCTTGCCCTTGAGCGCGGGGATCATGCCGTCGAAATCGTTTTCGATGAATTCGCATTTTGCATTCAGGCGATGGCAAATTTCGGTGCCGAGGTCGATATCGAAGCCGACCATGTGGCCATCGGGTGCTTTGGATTCAAAAGGGGGGTAGCTGGCATCTACGCCGAAACGGATGGTCGAATAATCTTTTGCCAGTGCGCCGGTTGATACGGCAAGCAGGGCAATGGTTGCAGCGGCTAACAGTTTTTTCACTAACGGCTCCTGGGTGGGTTCATTACAGCCTTGAAAGCACGGCGTCTTTGCACGGCCGGGTTTCAAGGTTTTGCTCGATGCAGCAAGTGGTCGGGCAAAATCGCACGGTACTAACACTATGCCGGTGCGTAACATTAGATTACCAAATCAAAATGCCGTAGTGTCAGTGTTTTAACCGATGTGCGCGATACCGGACCTGCAAGCGGCACCCGCGCAACATTCGAGCGCCCCCTTTAGTAAAGTATTTGCGCCGGGGCGCGGGTTTATGCGCGTGATTTATTTTTATGCGGCCGGCGTTTCGTCGGGGGCCGGTTCGGTGCGCCAAACACAAGGTTTCTTATGGGCTTTGTCGATTTCGCCGAGCACCTTGTCGTGAGCCGCCAGTTCGTCCGGACTCGCTTGTAGCAGGGTCAATTTGAAGCGATCGAGAGACAGAACTGTCTCGCCGGGAGAGGATGAGCCGGCGCTGTTTGAGTCCAGCATGTCGATCACCAGGCTTTCCTGGCCGCGAGTCATGGCCAGGTAAACGTCGGCCAGCAACTCCGAATCGAGTAATGCGCCGTGCAAGGTGCGATGTGCGTTGCTGATGCCGAAGCGGTCGCATAGCGCATCCAGCGAATTGCGTTTGCCCGGGAACATGGCTTTGGCATTGACCAGGGTGTCGATCACCTCGCCGCAATGACTGCGAAACGAGGGGAGGCCAAGCAAAGCGAATTCGGCGTCGAGAAAGCCCAAGTCGAATGGCGCGTTATGGATAATCAATTCGGCGCCTTGCACAAAATCGCGCAACTGATCGGCAATTTCGCGGAATTTCGGTTTGTCGCTCAGAAATTCAGTGGTGAGGCCGTGCACTGCAAGGGCGCCGGGGTCGCTGTCGCGTTCCGGGTTGACGTAAAAATGCAGGTTGTTGCCGGTGAGCCGGCGTTGAACCATTTCGACACAGCCGATTTCAATTACGCGGTCGCCGGTACGTGGATTCAGTCCGGTGGTTTCAGTATCGAGAATAAGCTGGCGCATGCGGGTGACTTCCTTGAAGCATCAAAACGTGATGAGATAAAAGCGGGTGGCGCGCCGATGACAGGGCGGCACGCGCCGTAGTGGTCAAGCGACTGCGAGCTTGAGCCGGGTAAAGATCAGGCGGATCAAGCGGATCAAGCGCTGATCGATTCGACGCCTTTGTTGGCCAGCGCGTCGGCACGTTCATTTTCGGGATGACCTGCGTGTCCTTTGACCCAGCGCCACTCTACCGTATGCGCTTGAGCTGCGATGTCGAGGCGTTTCCACAGGTCGGCATTTTTAACCGGGGCCTTGGCGGCCGTCATCCAGCCGCGTGCTTTCCAGCCGTGGATCCATTCGCTGATGCCTTTTTGCACATATTGCGAATCGGTGTAGACCACTGCAACGCTGGCGCGCTTCAGGGCTTCGAGGGCCGCGATCACGGCCATCAGTTCCATGCGATTGTTGGTCGTGACGGGTTCGCCGCCGAACATTTCTTTTTCCTGGGTGCCGACGCGCAGCAGGGCGCCCCAGCCGCCTGGGCCGGGATTGCCTTTGCAGGCGCCATCGGTGTAAATCTCGACAGTCTTGGATTCCATTATTTCTTCGATTCGGTAGAGTGAGCAGGTTGGGTGCGACGGATGCCCGCTTGGCGCACATTCGGCGTGGCTACTGGGGCCAACGGCGGGGTCAAGGCGGGTTTATTGGCCCACGGCCGCCCAATCAGGCGAATACCGCTGGCCCGCTTGATCGCGGTAATCATATAAACCGCCCCGAAAATGGGCCACCAGCGGTCGCCCGCGGCTTCCAGGAAATTCCAGCGGCCTAACCATTTATCGGTCAGCAGCGGCGGACGATAGCAGCCGAAGCGGCCGCGGTCCAGTTCAAAACCGAGTAATTTGATCCAGTCCTTGAGCCGGGTAAAGGCGATCAAGTCGTGTGCCGACGGCACAAACTGGGCCTGCGTCATGCGGCTCAGCGACTGCCGTACACCCCACAGGCTGAGCGAGTTGAAGCCGAGTATCACCAGTTGCCCTTCCGGCATCAAGACACGTTCCGCTTCGCGCAACAGGCCATGCGGGTCGCGGGTGAATTCCAGGGTATGCGGCAAAACCAGTAAATCGACACTTTGCGCTTCGAACGGCAGCTCCAGCATGTCGCACCAGATGGTGCTGCGCCCGAGCGGTCCCGCGGCCGGCCGCGCCGGGCCGTTGCGCCCGGGCGCTCCAGCCGCCGGCGCGGGGGTGCGGGATGCGGGAGGGTGAACGCTGCCATGCACGCTGATGCCGGGCACCGCAAACGGGGCGCTGGTGCCGGATTCGGTGTCCAGCACGATACCGCGATACGGCATGCGATTTTCGCGCAAGGCATCGAGCTGCGGCATACCCAGTTGCAAAGCGTGATAACCGAACAGGTCGGAGACAATCAGGTCGAGTTGCGCTTGTTCCCATTCGAGCACATACCGCCCCGGCGGTGAGGCGGTCCATGCGGGCCAATCTATAATTGTTTGATCTGGCATGATGCGCCGTTCGGTAATTCAGGGTGGGGCAGGCTGACAGGTGCGGCCGGCCCGGCGTTCAAGCAGGCCATGCACGCGCCTTCCAGATTAGCAGTACGATACCCGATTCGGTCCGCGACCGGGCACTCCATATGGAGTGGTATCCGATCGGGGTGGTATCTGATCTGGCGCCGGACCTCACTTGTTTGAATCATGATTCCCATGCAAAAAATCAGCTGCGTTTCGATTCCCGCGTTCCAGGACAACTATTTCTGGTTGCTCAGCGACGGCCATGCCGCGGCGGTGGTTGACCCGGGCGACGCGGCGCCCGTCGAGGCTTATTTGCAAGCCCACGGTTTGCAGCTAAGCGCTATTTTACTCACTCATCATCATCGCGACCATGTCGGCGGAGTAGCCGATTTGCTGCGCACGCGGAATATTCCCGTTTACGGGCCGGCCGGCGAGGCCATCGAGCATCTTACCGAAGCGCTTGCCGGCGGGACGCAAATTGAATTGGCGGCACCCGCCATCAGCTTCACCGTGATGGATGTGCCGGGGCATACGCGCGGGCATATTGCCTATTTTCTGGCGGCTGACGGGGCGCAGGCGCCACGGGTGTTTTGCGGCGATACCATGTTTGCCTCCGGCTGCGGCCGTTTGTTCGAAGGTACCCCGGCGCAGATGCTGGCTTCGCTCGACGCTTTGTCGGCCTTGCCGGGCGCGACGCGGGTGCATTGCGCCCACGAATACACGCTGTCGAATATCCGCTTTGCGCGTGCGGCCGAGCCGCATAACGAGGCGCTGAAGGTCTGGGAAGTCGAGGCTCAACGTTTGCGCGCAGCGGCTATTCCGACCGTGCCGACCACCCTGGCGCACGAGTTGCAAGTCAATCCGTTTTTGCGCTCGGGGGTGGCCCAGGTGCAGGCCGATCTGGCTCAGGCGCTGGGTTTGCCAGCAGCGGAATTGGCCGGGGACCGGCTGAAAACTTTTACCGCGATGCGCGCCTGGAAAGACCGGTTTTAATCCGATTTAAAGTTAGGGGTCGGACCCAAAACGGGCGGCATGCTCGTATACCTCAGGTGTAAGACGATAAAAGCACGCCATCTATCGAATTTTTAAGTGCTTTTGCCGGGTATTACATTGACGTTCGTCTGTGCTTCCCTTACGATCAGCCCAATTTGTTCAGTTTTACGCCGGTTACGCGCCGGTTTCATCTTGGGAGCCGAGACATTCGATGCGTCTGATTTTGTCCGCTCTTTTGACCCTTTTGCTGGCCGCTTGCGCCACCCAGGGTTCGCAGAACGCCGGTAACGCGCCAGGCGCCGCTACTACCGCCAACTCATCGACTGAGGTTGACCCCACTTTAAGACAGGTTTCCGCCGAACATACCATCGACCTCGATCACAGTTCGGTCGACTCGCTGGCCGGCGCACAGGCCGATCTGTGGGTGCGTATCCGCGCCGGGTTCCAGTTGCCGGATCTTGACGACGACCTGGTGCAGACCCAGTTGAATTGGTACACCTCGCGGCCCGATTACGTCCAGCGCATGACGGACCGGTCGCAAAAATACCTGTATCACATCGTCGCCGCGCTTGAGACGCGGCATATGCCGACCGAATTGGCGCTGCTGCCTTTCGTCGAGTCCGCGTATAACCCGCAGGCCCTGTCGGTGGCCAAAGCCGCCGGCATGTGGCAGTTTGTGCCGGACACCGGGCGCGACTACAAGCTCAAGCAGAACATGTTCCAGGATCAGCGCCGCGATGTGCTGGCTTCGACCGATGCCGCGCTCGACCATCTGTCGCGTTTGCACGATATGTTCGGCGACTGGTATCTGGCGCTGGCCGCTTATAACTGGGGCGAGGGCAACGTGCAGCGCGCCATCGCACGCAATCAGGCGGCGGGTTTGCCGACCGATTACCTGAGCCTGAAAATGCCCGCCGAGACACGTAATTACGTGCCCAAGCTGCAGGCCGTCAAAGACATTATTGCGCACCCGGAGTTGTATGGCCTGACCTTGCCGGCGATCCCCAATCGCCCGTACTTCGTCACGGTCAAGACCTCGCACGATATCGACGTCGACGTGGCGGCCAGGCTCGCCGGCTTGTCGCTCGACGAATTCAAGGCGCTCAATCCTTCTTTCAAGCAGCCTTTGATTGTCGGCTCCAGCGGGTCGCCGATTTTGCTGCCATTCGATAATGCGCAAAGTTTTGAAAAGAACCTGAAATCGTACGATGGCCAGTTGTCGTCGTGGACCACCTATACGGTCACCAATCGTGAGACGCCCGCGGCGCTCGCGCAGCGCATTGGCGTCGATGTGGAAACGCTGGTCTCGATCAACAAGATTCCCACCGGCATGCGCTTGCGCTCCGGTTCGACTTTGCTGGTGCCGAAAAACGCCGACAGCGACGAGGATATCAGTGCCGATGTGGTGGAGAACGCGGTATTGTCGGTCGAACCCGACTTGCCGGATACGCACAAGGTATTTTTGCGGGTGAAGCGCACCGAATCCGTGGCGCAGATCGCTTTGCGTTATGGCGTGTCGATTTCGCAAGTGCAGAACTGGAACCGGACCCGCAAGACCATGTTCAAGCCGGGGCAGGTGGTATTGCTGCATTTGCCGGTTAATCAGAGTTTGCCGGCCGATCCGCCGCGCCTGATTCAGGCGCAAGCCTCGCATGGCGAGGCCTCGCCATTGCGCGGCGGGATTATCCGGGTATCCGACCCGGTCAGTGTCGCGTCCGCCCCGGTCGCCGTGCAGGATAAAAAGCCGCTCAAGGGCGCGACACATAATCGGGTGGTCGCCGTGCTGCCCGCCAAGGGCAATAATGCCGGCGCGAAGCCGGCAGCCGGCGCCAAAATGGCGGCCCAAGCGACCGGCAAAAATGCCGTCCGGGCACCGTTGAGGACGGATAAAACGGTTCAGTTGGCAAGCGCCAAGCCGGTTGCTCACACCTCGGCTGTCAAAGCCGGGGATGCGCCCAAGGGCGTATCGCGCCAAGCTGGAGCGAAACCCGCGGGACGGACTCCACTCAAGGCCAACGCCGACAGCCACGCCAAGCCGGTGGCCAGCGCCGACAAGGCAAAAAACCGCCAGGACGGCTAAGCGGGGCGACACCTGACGCTGCTGCTGCCAGACTTTTTCAGATCGGCCGGCCGATCCGGCCGGTTTCCCGTAGAGCCCCGTCCAGCGGCCTTTCCAGGCCAGGGCTTGGCTGGTTTTTGCGCTTGAGACTGGAAAGAATGGGTCTTGCAGGGTATAATTGAAAGGTTTAAGCCATTCAACCTGCACCCTAGCGCCTACCGACTCTAATATCGTTCGTCCTGCGCTCACCGCAAGACTGTACTTGCCCCGCGTCCCGATCCGGTTATCCACCGTCAGATCGGATGTGTCCGACAACGTACCCAGTCCTTGCCGTGTCGCGTGGATGCCGCCCGGCCTGCCGCGATTCGCCTGTTTGCGAGTCCATGCGCGGGCTTGGCCCGGACAAAAGATTAGGCAGCCAGGGTGTTCCCGCAAGGAGTCTCCCGTGTTGCCGTCTTTTTCTCCCGCCCTGCTTGCGCTCGCTGACGGCACGATTTTTCGTGGCTATTCGATAGGCGCCTCCGGCCATACGGTTGGCGAGGTCGTATTCAATACCGCCCTGACCGGTTACCAAGAAATCCTGACTGACCCGAGCTATTCGCGCCAGATCGTTACCCTGACTTATCCCCATATCGGCAATGTCGGCGTCAATGCCGAAGATGTCGAATCGTCGCGGGTTCACGCGGCCGGGCTGATCATCCGCGATCTGCCGGTACGCGATTCGAATTTCCGTAAGCAACAAAGCCTGACCGATTACCTGAGCGAGCAAGGCGTTGTCGCGCTGGCCGGGATCGACACCCGCCGCCTGACACGCATTTTGCGCGACAAGGGCGCGCAAGCCGGCTGCATCCTGGCCGGCGACGACAATGCCGAGCGTGCGCTGGAATTGGCGCGCGGCTTCCCCGGCTTGGCCGGCATGGATCTGGCGAAAGTCGTGTCGACCAACAAACCGTATCAATGGACCGAGACCGAATGGGCCTTGGGCAGCGGCTACGGCCGGCTGGAACAGCCGAAATACAAAGTGGTCGCGTTCGACTTCGGCGTCAAATACAACATTTTGCGCATGCTGGCCGCCCGCGGCTGCGACGTCACTGTGCTGCCGGCCCAGGCCAGCGCGGCCGAAGCGCTGGCGTTGCAACCGGACGGCGTGTTCCTGTCGAACGGCCCGGGCGACCCGGAACCCTGCGATTACGCGATTGCCGCGACCCGTGAATTGATCGCGCAAGGCGTGCCGACCTTCGGCATTTGCCTGGGACATCAGATCATGGGTCTGGCCGTCGGCGCCAAAACCGTCAAGATGAAAACCGGTCACCACGGCGCCAATCATCCGGTCAAGGACCTCGATGACGGGCGGGTGGTCATCACCTCGCAGAACCACGGTTTTGCGGTCGATGCGGCGACCTTGCCGGCCAACGCGCGGGTGACGCATGTGTCGTTGTTCGACGGCACGTTGCAAGGTTTTGCCTTGACCGACAAACCGGCATTTTGCTTCCAGGGTCACCCGGAAGCGTCGCCGGGGCCGCATGACCTGGCTTACCTGTTCGACCGTTTCACGGCGTTGATGGATGCGCGCCAGGCGGGCGCCCGCTAACGGGCGCGCAAGTTTTTAGTCAAAAATACAGAATGTGATGGGGCCACGCGCCTGGCGCGCGGTGCTCATCCGACAAATAAGCTGAATCAAAGCGACAAATAAGCGAGAGCTCAATGCCGAAGCGCACAGACATAAAAAGCATCCTCATCATCGGCGCCGGCCCCATCATCATCGGCCAGGCGTGCGAGTTCGACTACTCCGGCGCGCAAGCCTGCAAAGCGCTGCGCGAAGAGGGTTACAAGGTGATCCTGGTCAACAGCAATCCGGCCACCATCATGACCGACCCGGACACCGCCGATGTGACCTACATCGAGCCGATTACCTGGGAAGTGGTCGAGCGCATCATCGCCAAGGAACGGCCGGATGCAATTTTGCCGACCATGGGCGGGCAGACCGCGCTGAATTGCGCCTTGGATCTGCATCACCAGGGCATCCTGGAAAAGTATAAGGTCGAGCTGATCGGCGCCTCGCCGGCGGCAATCGACATGGCGGAAGACCGCCAGAAATTCAAGCAGGCGATGACGCGTATCGGCCTGGGTTCGGCCAAGTCGGGTATCGCTCATTCCCTTGAGGAAGCGCTCAAGGTACAGGCCGAGATCGCGCTGGAAACCGGCAGCGGCGGTTATCCGGTGGTGATTCGCCCGTCCTTCACCCTGGGCGGTTCGGGCGGCGGCATTGCGTATAACCGCGAAGAATTCGAAGAAATCTGCAAGCGCGGTCTCGACCTGTCGCCGACGCGCGAATTGCTCATCGAGGAGTCGCTGCTGGGCTGGAAAGAGTACGAAATGGAAGTGGTACGCGACAAGGCGGACAACTGCATTATCGTCTGCTCGATCGAAAATCTGGACCCGATGGGCATCCATACCGGCGACTCGATTACGGTAGCCCCGGCGCAGACGCTGACGGACAAGGAATACCAGATCATGCGTAACGCGTCGCTCGCGGTGCTGCGCGAGATCGGTGTCGATACGGGCGGCTCCAACGTGCAGTTCTCGGTCAATCCGGCCGACGGGCGCATGATCGTGATCGAAATGAACCCGCGGGTATCGCGTTCATCTGCCTTGGCCTCCAAGGCCACCGGCTTCCCCATCGCCAAGATCGCGGCCAAGCTGGCGATCGGTTACACCCTGGACGAGCTGAAAAACGAAATTACCGGCGGTCAGACGCCGGCTTCGTTTGAGCCGTCCATCGATTATGTCGTGACCAAGATCCCGCGCTTTGCTTTCGAGAAATTCCGCGAAGCGGATTCGCACCTGACCACGCAAATGAAGTCGGTCGGCGAAGTCATGGCGATTGGCCGCACCTTCCAGGAATCGTTCCAGAAAGCCTTGCGCGGCCTGGAAGTCGGAGTCGACGGGCTGGACGAAAAAACCCTGGATCGCGATACCATCGTCGAGGAAATCGGCGCGGCCGGTCCCGATCGCATCTGGTATGTGGGTGATGCGTTCCGCATCGGCATGTCGCTCGATGAAATCCACGAAGAAACCTCGATTGACCCGTGGTTCCTGGCCCAGATCGAACAAATCGTGCTGAAGGAAAAGGCCCTGGCCGGCCGTGCGCTGGACAGCATCACCCGGGCCGAATTGGTCTACCTGAAGCAAAGCGGCTTCTCGGATCGGCGTCTGGCCAAGTTGCTCAATGCCCAGCCGGCAGCGGTGCGCCAGTTGCGCCTGACGCAGAATGTGCGCCCGGTCTACAAACGTGTCGACACCTGCGCCGCCGAGTTTCCGACCAAAACCGCCTACATGTACTCGACTTACGAAGAGGAATGTGAGGCGCAGCCGACCAACAACAAGAAGATCATGGTGCTGGGCGGCGGCCCGAACCGGATCGGGCAGGGCATCGAATTCGATTATTGCTGCGTGCATGCGGCGCTGGCGATGCGTGCCGATGGTTACGAAACCATCATGGTCAACTGCAACCCCGAAACCGTGTCGACCGACTTCGATACCTCGGACCGCCTGTATTTCGAGCCGCTGACCCTGGAAGACGTGCTGGAAATCGTCGACAAGGAAAAGCCGGTAGGGGTGATCGTCCAGTACGGCGGTCAGACTCCGTTGAAGCTGGCGCTCGATCTCGAAGCCAACGGCGTGCCGATTATCGGCACCTCGCCGGACATGATCGATGCTGCCGAAGATCGCGAACGGTTCCAGAAATTGTTACACACGCTGGGCCTGCGTCAGCCGCCTAATCGCACCGCGCGCGCCGAAGACGAAGCTTTGCGCCTGGCGGAAGAAATCGGTTATCCGCTGGTGGTGCGTCCCTCGTATGTGCTGGGCGGCCGCGCCATGGAAATCGTGCATGAGCCGCGCGATCTCGAGCGTTATATGCGCGAAGCGGTCAAGGTGTCGCACGATTCGCCGGTGTTGCTGGACCGCTTCCTGAACGATGCAATTGAATGTGATGTCGACTGTATTGCCGATGGCGTCGATGTGTTTATCGGCGGCGTGATGGAGCATATCGAACAGGCGGGTGTGCATTCGGGCGATTCGGCCTGCTCGCTGCCGCCTTATTCGCTGTCCGCGGCGACGATTGCCGAGATGAAGCGCCAGACCGCCGCCATGGCGCGCGCGCTGAACGTGATCGGCCTGATGAACGTGCAATTTGCGATTCAGCAGCATGTGCAAGTCGACGGCTCGATCAACGACGTGGTGTATGTGCTGGAAGTGAATCCACGCGCCTCGCGCACTGTGCCGTATGTGTCGAAAGCCACCGGCTTGCAACTGGCGAAGATCGCAGCCCGCTGCATGGTCGGCCAGACCTTGGTCGAACAAGGCGTGACGGAAGAAGTCAATCCGCCGTACTTCAGCGTCAAGGAAGCGGTTTTCCCGTTTAATAAATTCCCCACCGTCGACCCGGTGCTCGGACCTGAAATGCGGTCGACCGGCGAAGTGATGGGCGTGGGCCAGACCTTCGGCGAAGCGCTGTTCAAGTCGCAATTGGCCGCGGGCTCACGTTTGCCGGATAGCGGCACCGTGCTGTTGACGGTGAAAGACTCCGACAAGCCGATGGCGGTCGAAGTGGCGCGCCTGCTGCACGGGCTGGGTTATCCGCTGGTTGCCACTAAAGGCACGGCGGCCGCGATTGAAGCGGCCGGGGTGCCGGTGAAGGTGGTCAACAAGGTCAAGGACGGGCGTCCGCATATTGTCGACATGATCAAAAATGGCGAAATTGCCCTGGTTTTCACCACCGTCGACGAAACCCGCACGGCGATTGCCGACTCGCGTTCCATCCGGATCAGCGCTCAGGCCAATCGGGTGACCTATTACACCACCATGTCGGGTGCGCGGGCGGCGGTCGAAGGCCTGCGCTATCTGCGCGATCTGGAAGTGTATGATTTACAAGGACTGCACGCTCGCCTAAACTAGGGGCTAGTAAGCAGTCCGAGACCGGTTGTCGCTTGTTTAATTGATGGGCCGGATCTCACAACCATGCCGCGGTCGGTTGCGTTTATGCATTTCGAATGCAACCGGGCTGCGGCGATTTTTTTGTTGGCCGGATGCGCTGTCTGCACGCCGGCTGTAATGCTTTAGAAGAGTCGTCCATGAGTACCATCCCCCTGACCAAACGCGGTGCCGATCTGCTGAAAGAAGAATTACATCAGCTTAAAACCAAGGAACGGCGGTCCGTCATCAATTCGATTTCCGAAGCACGTGCGCAGGGCGATTTGTCCGAGAATTCCGAGTACGACGCGGCCAAAGAGAAGCAGGCTTTTGTCGAAGGGCGCATTATCGAGCTTGAGTCCAAGTTGTCCGGAGCCCAGATTATCGATCCGGCGCTGGTCGATGCCGACGGCCGGGTGGTGTTTGCCTCTACCGTCGACCTCGAAGACTTGAAATCGGGCGAAAAAATGACCTATCAGATCGTCGGCGACGACGAGGCGGATCTGGAAGCCGGTCTGATTTCGGTCAGTTCGCCGTTCGCCCGTGCCCTGATCGGCAAGTCGGAAGGCGACATTGCTTCGGTCCAGGCGCCCAGCGGTGTCCGTGAATACGAAATTATCGCGGTTCGGTATATTTAAACCCCGATTTAAAAAGCCGGGCTCAAACCACGCTTAAGGCCGGGTTTGCCCGCTTTAAATCCCGGCTCGCTTCGGCGTTTGCCTGACGGATCCCCCTGATGCCCCATCGTCTATTTCGCTTGTTGGCCCTGATTTGGGCGGGTAGCCAATGGACTATCGGTTATCTGGTGGCCCCCGTGTTGTTTATGACGCTGGATCGCATCAATGCCGGGCATGTGGCCGGCCGCCTGTTTTACTACGAGGCGATTCTGGGCTGTATCTGCGGTATTTTGCTGCTGACGCTGGGCAACCAGATGGTACGCCGCGGCGATATCGCGTACCGGCGCCTGCGCTGGCCCTTATTGGCCATGCTGGTCTGTACCTTGATCGGGTATTTTGCGCTTGAGCCGTTGATGAACGTGTTGCGTAGCACGGCAGAGGCGCACGGCACGGACGTCGGGCATTCGATTTATGCGGCGCGGTTTGGCATGCTGCACGCCGTATCCACGGTTTTCTACGGCTTGCAAAGCGTGTTTGCGCTGATATTGGTGTGGCGTTTGCCGATGGTGGCGCGGCACCTCTAGGACATTCTCAGGGTTCCATGCCGCAGTGCGCGGTCTGCCACGGCTTCCAGGCGCACCCTGTCGCGATCTGACAGGGCGGCTGGCTCAGCACCCGGCGGTTTGGCCGGGCGCGACTTACTTGCTGCTTTGATACTGGCGCTTGGCGCTGGCTTGCCGCACTTTCGCGCGTTTGACCGTGCCGCCTGCCGTTACGCGCTCGTTACCGCGCACCACGACTTTGGTTTTCTTGGGCTTGGTACGTAGCGGAATGTCGCTGGCCTTGACGATCTTGACCACGCGCGGCGCACGGCCTTTCAGGGTGGTCGGGTCCAGCGGTTCGGCCGCGGTACCGGCCTTGGCGCGACCGGCGGTCGGCAGCTCGGCATGAGCGCGCGGGGCCGGGCGGTACATCACCAGCAGCTTGCCGATATGCTGGATCGGCGCCGCATTCAGGCGGTCGCAGATGGTGCCGTAGACTGCGATACGTTCGTCGCGATCGTCGCCAAATACGCGAATTTTGATCAATTCGTGGGACACGAGATTGCGTTCGATCTCGGCCAATACCGGCTCGGTCAAACCTTCCGCGCCAATAATGACGACGGGTTTGAGCGCATGGGCTTGGGCGCGCAAAGCGGCGCGCTGGGCGGGAGTGAAAGATAAGGCTGGCATCGGGAAACTCTGGCTCAACTAAAATAAAGGCGGTGGCAAGGGCTGCCGGCTCGGGGCGCGACGGGTTGCCGTAAAATGAAGCCGGTACCTAAGCCTGCCAAATAAGGCATGGCAAACAAGGCATGGCAAATAAGCACGGCGGGAAAGAGCGCCGGGAGGTTAAACTCCACGGGTCAACATGGTCCGGTGCCGTCCGCGCTTTTCACCATATAACACGGCACACGCAGCGGACGAGCAGCGAAAGTCCGCATTATCCGCCAAAAACGAAGTTTTCGGTAAAAACGCAGGTTTTCTTAATTTTAATGGCAAAAAATAGATTCAATCATTCCTGGCTGCACGATCATATCAACGATCCTTACGTGAAACTGGCCCAGCGCGAGGGTTATCGTGCCCGCGCGGCCTATAAGCTCAAGGAAATCGACGAGCAGGACAAACTGATCAAGGCCGGCCAGATCGTGGTCGACCTGGGCGCCGCGCCCGGCAGTTGGTCGCAATACGTGCGCAACAAGCTGGCCTTGGGGGCGCGACGCGCAGACGGTTCGCTCAATGGGACTATTTTCGCCCTCGATTTGCTGCCGATGGAGCCGGTTGCCGACGTGCATTTTATCCTCGGCGACTTCCGTGAGGAAGAAGTCTGGAGTCAACTCGAAGCGGTGGTAGGTTCTCAACAAGTAGACCTTGTACTTTCAGATATGGCCCCCAACTTGTCAGGAGTGGCGACTGCCGATTCGGCGCGAATTGAGCATTTATGCGATCTCGCACTCGAATTTGCGGCAAAGCATTTGAAACCCGAGGGCGCTTTACTCGTCAAATGCTTCCATGGCAGTGGCTACAGCCAGATTGTCGAGAAATTCAAGCGGCAATTTAAAGTGGTTGCACCGCGCAAGCCTAAAGCGTCACGCGATAAATCCGCGGAAACGTTTATTTTGGGCCGGGGCCTGAAAAAGCAGGGCTAGATCGCCGCTGTCCATAACAGCTGCGTTTAACCCTGCTGCGGGACCCCGGATTGCCCGGTTCGCCTATGCCTGCCTTAGTTAATCGCTATGGCAGGGGGTGGCGGACTGGATTAGAATGGATTATTGGCATGCAAAAGCGCTGCAATATTTGTGAAGGAGTGTGGCTTTGAACAACAATATGCTTTCTAAGCTGGCCGTGTGGCTTGTCATAGCACTCGTGCTGTTCATGGTGTTCAAGCAGTTTGACAGGCCGCACGCGCAAGAAGCCGTGCCGTATACCCAGTTCATGGATGACGCGAAGGCGGGCAAGGTCAAGGCGGTAACCGTTCAAGGACGGAATCTGACCGTAACTTCCGCTGACGGCAATAAATATCAGATCGTTTCGCCAGGCGACATCTGGATGGTCAGCGACCTGATGAAATACAACGTTCAGGTCAGCGGCAAGGCGGACGACGAACCCAATCCGTTGATGTCCATCCTGTTCTCGTTCGGTCCGATTGCGCTGCTGATCGGCTTCTGGTTCTACATGATGCGGCAGATGCAGGGCGGCGGTAAGGGCGGGGCGTTTTCGTTCGGCAAGTCGCGCGCGCGGCTGATCGACGAAAACAACAATGCGATCAATTTCACCGATGTGGCCGGTTGCGACGAGGCGAAAGAAGAAGTCTCGGAACTGGTCGATTTCCTGCGCGATCCGCAAAAGTTCCAGAAGCTGGGCGGGCGTATTCCGCGCGGCGTGTTGCTGGTCGGCCCTCCGGGTACCGGTAAGACCTTGCTGGCGCGTGCGATTGCCGGTGAAGCCAAAGTACCGTTCTTCAGCATTTCCGGTTCGGACTTTGTTGAAATGTTCGTCGGTGTCGGCGCCGCGCGAGTGCGCGACATGTTCGAACAGGCCAAGAAGCACGCCCCTTGTATCGTGTTTATCGATGAAATCGACGCGGTCGGCCGTCATCGTGGCGCGGGTACCGGCGGCGGCAACGACGAACGCGAACAGACCTTGAACCAGATGCTGGTCGAAATGGACGGCTTCGAAGCCAATTCGGGCGTGATCGTGATTGCCGCGACCAACCGCTCCGATGTCCTCGACAAGGCTTTGCTGCGCCCAGGCCGTTTCGATCGTCAAGTGTTTGTCGGGCTGCCCGATATTCGCGGCCGCGAGCATATTCTTAAAGTGCATCTGCGCAAGGTGCCGATTTCGAACGATGTCGACGCCTCTGTGGTGGCACGCGGCACCCCGGGCTTTTCCGGTGCCGACCTGGCCAACCTGGTGAATGAAGCTGCTTTGTTTGCGGCACGCCGCGGCAAGCGTGTGGTCGAGATGGAAGATTTCGAAGACGCGAAAGACAAGATTTTCATGGGTCCGGAACGCCGTTCGGCCGTGATGCGCGAAGAAGAACGTCGCAATACGGCGTATCACGAGTCCGGTCATGCCGTGGTGGCCAAGCTGCTGCCGACCGCCGATCCGGTACACAAAGTCTCGATCATGCCGCGTGGCTGGGCGCTGGGTATTACCTGGCAACTGCCGGAGCATGACCGCGTCAATCTGTACCGCACCAAGATGCTCGAAGAAATCGCCATCCTGTTTGGCGGCCGTGCCGCGGAAGAAGTGTTCCTCGACTCGATGTCCACCGGCGCGTCCAACGACTTTGAGCGGGCCACCAAAATGGCGCGCGACATGGTGACGCGTTACGGTATGTCGGATTCGCTGGGCACCATGGTCTACGTCGATACCGAGCAAAACAGCATGTTTGGCGCGATGTCATCGAAGACGGTGTCGGAAGCCACGCAGCAGAAAGTCGACGCGGAAATTCGCCGGATTCTCGACGAGCAGTACAACCGCGCCCGGACCCTGCTCGAAGAAAACCGCGACAAGGTCGAAGCCATGACCCATGCGTTGCTCGAATGGGAAACCATCGACGCCAACCAGATCGACGACATCATGGCCGGCAAACCGCCGCGTCCGCCGAAAGTCTCGACCAGTACCGCATCCAGCGATACCCCCCCGCCTTCGAGCGGCGGTACGCCGGTGCCGGCCGACGTCAAGCCAGACAGCGCTACGGCGCCAGCCTGAACCGGGCCGTCGGATGAGCAAAGGGTGAATCACCCTGAAAGATAAACGGGCTGGTGCCAGGCACCAGCCCGTTTTTTATTATTCGCCTGCGGGCATGGCCGCGGATAATCTGGGCCGCTCCTGGAATCTCGCTCTCAATGGTTACCACCATGGCATCTCAACTCGCTGACGCCACTCCATCCCGCACCCCCCTGGAATTTAGCTGTGGCCGTTATCGTCTGACGCTGGACCGGCCGCTGGTAATGGGTATTTTGAACGTCACGCCCGACTCCTTTTCCGATGGCGGCAAATTTCTCGCCCGCGATGCGGCGTTACGGCATGCGGAACAGATGCTGGCCGACCAGGTCGATCTGATCGATATCGGCGGCGAGTCGACCCGGCCGGGTGCCGCGCCCTTGCCGTTGGCTGAAGAACTGGAGCGAGTGGTGCCCTTGGTCGAAGCCTTGCGCGACTGCGGCGTGCCGCTTTCCATCGACACCTACAAACCCGCCGTGATGCAGGCTGCCTTGGCGGCCGGTGCCGACCTGATCAACGATATCTGGGGCTTTCGCCAACCCGGTGCAATTGAGGCGGTGGCGGGCCGGGCTTGCGGTCTGTGCGTGATGCACACCGCGGGCGACCCGCAGACCATGCAGGCTCACCCCGAATATCCGGATGTGGTGGGCGAGGTTGCGGCGTTTTTGGCTGCTCGCGTGGTCGAACTGGAGCGTGCCGGCGTGGATCGAGCGCGTATCAGTATTGATCCCGGCTTTGGCTTTGGCAAGAGTGTCGCGCATAATTACGCCCTGCTGGCACGGTTGCGCGAGTTGACGGCGCTGGGTGTGCCGGTGTTGGCCGGCCTGTCGCGCAAATCGATGCTGGGAGCCGTCACCGGCCGCCATAGCGCGCCCGAGCGGGTGGCGGCGAGTATTGCCGCTGCGGTATGTGCGGCGGAGCGCGGTGCGACCTTGATCCGGGTGCATGATGTGGCAGCCACGGTCGATGCGCTCAAGGTCTGGCGCGCGACCCGTGAGGCGGGCGGGATGAGATAGCGGTAACAACCGTGACAGATAAAAAATCGCCGGCAGTTGACAGCTTAAGGCGGAGCGCCATCCTGAAACGCGGGATGGGCTCATAAAAACAGGTGAGGCAAGTATGAGTCGTCGTTATTTTGGTACTGATGGGATCCGCGGCAAGGTCGGTGAAGCGCCGATTACGCCTGATTTTGTGTTGCGCCTGGGTTATGCCGCGGGCAAAGTGCTGGCCGGCGCCGATCGCGCTTATGTCGACGGCGCGCGTCCTACTGTATTGATCGGCAAGGACACACGGGTGTCCGGTTATATGTTGGAAGCGGCACTGGAAAGCGGGTTTTCCGCGGCCGGCGTCGACGTCATGCTGGCGGGGCCGATGCCGACGCCGGGGGTGGCTTACCTGACCCGAGCCTTGCGTCTTGCCGCCGGGGTGGTGATCAGCGCCTCGCACAATCCCTATTACGACAACGGCATCAAATTTTTCTCGGCCGACGGTAACAAACTGCCCGATGAGGTTGAGACCGCCATCGAGCGTCAGCTCGAACAAGAGATGATTTGTTCGCCGTCGGAGCAACTGGGCAAGGCGAGCCGGCTCGATGACGCGGCCGGCCGTTATATCGAATTTTGTAAAAGCACCTTCCCGGTCAATTTCGATTTACGCGGGCTCAAGCTGGTGATCGATTGCGCCCACGGCGCGGCTTATGACGTCGCGCCTAAAGTTTTTCATGAACTGGGTGCCGACGTGATTCCGATCGGCGTTCAGCCGAACGGTTTTAATATCAATGATGGTTTTGGTGCGACCGCACCCGATGCGCTGGTGCGCGCGGTACGGGCCAACCACGCCGATTTGGGCATTGCGCTCGACGGCGATGCCGACCGCTTGCAGGTGGTCGATGCCTCGGGGCGCCTGTTTAACGGCGATGAACTGCTCTATATTCTGACACGTGACCGCATCCTGACGGATGGCCGTGTGGACGGTGTGGTCGGCACGCTGATGACCAATCTGGCGGTTGAAGTCGCGATCAGGGCCTTGGGCGTCGAGTTTGTGCGCGCCTCGGTCGGCGACCGCTATGTGCTGGAGCAGTTGCGCGAGCGCGGCTGGCAACTTGGCGCGGAAGGGTCGGGACACATTCTTTCACTGGATCGGCACACCACCGGCGACGGCATTGTCTCGGCGTTATTGGTGCTGGCCGCGGTCAAGCGGGCGGGTGTGCGCCTGGAACATATGCTGGATGAGGTCAAACTGTTTCCACAAAAACTGATTAACGTCAGGATGCGGCCCGACGCCGACTGGCGCGGCAATGCCGCGATCCAGACGGCGATTCGCCAGGCCGAGACCGCGCTGACCGGCACCGGGCGCGTGCTGATCCGGGCCTCGGGTACCGAACCGGTACTGCGGGTGATGGTTGAAGCCAGCCGCCAGGCTGACGCGGTGTTGCATGCCGAGGCGATCGCTGCGGTGGTGCGCGCCTCGACGGCTTGACGGCGCGGCCGAAGCGCGGCTTGAACCGCAATGAGCCGGCGCTCGACCCCGCGGCTTGAAGTCAGCCAAAAATGGGGCGCGAATCTTGATTCACAGCGTGAAACGAGGTGCTCAGCCTCGTTTCATGACAAAATAAAGTCAATTTGAAGTTGTTATCAAGTCACTTGGCTAACAATCGTACCCCGTTTAAGTGCGGCATATTGCCCCGCTTGATCCGGGGACTACCCTGGCGGCAGACCCGTCCTGCGCGGCCCCTCCCGGCAATCCTTGTTTAACCATCTAAATATTTGATTTAGTTGAATTTTTGTTGGGGGAAAACGCGTGTTTCAGCAACCTCGCTTGGCCTGCGGCGCGCCCCTGCCGGCTTGGATAAGGTGCCGATTTGGATGCGGAAACTGAAGCGTAACTGTAAGATGTCGGGCCTATGAGCGCCTCATTGTCATATGAATGTCATGTTGGGTCCTTAAGCTTCGTGACGCTAGATGAATTCTGTCAACCCCAGGTGGAGAACCCATGAACTTGATTAAAACGACAATCGCCGGTTTGGCTGGCGCGCTGCTGACCACGGTTGCCTTTGCGACAGACATTACCGGTGCGGGCAGCACCTTTGCCGCGCCGATTTACACCAAGTGGGCTGACGCCTACCAAAAATCGACCGGCAGCAAGATCAATTATCAAGGTATCGGCTCATCGGGCGGTATCAAGCAGATTCTGGCCAAAACGGTCGATTTCGCCGGTTCCGATGCACCGATGAAAGACGACGAATTGGCAAAAAATGGCCTGTTCCAGTTTCCCACAGTGGTCGGCGGTGTGGTGCCCGTGGTGAATCTGCCGGGTATCAACCCGGGCCAGATCGCGCTGACGGGTGCGGTGCTCGGCGACATCTATCTGGGCAAGATCAAGAAGTGGAATGACGGTGAAATCGCCGCCCTGAACCCGACCGTGAAGTTGCCGGATACCGATATCGCCGTGGTTCGCCGCGCCGATGGTTCGGGCACCAGCTTTATCTGGACCAACTATTTGTCGAAAGTGAACGGCGAATGGAAGAGCAAGGTCGGCGAAGGCGCCACGGTGAACTGGCCGGTCGGTACGGGCGGCAAGGGTAACGACGGGGTTGCCGCATTCGTGCAACGCCTGCCGGGCGCGATCGGCTACGTCGAGTACGCTTACGCCAAGCAGAACAAGATGGTTTATCTGGACTTGAAGAATGCCGCCGGTGTCACGGTGGCCCCGACGGTCGATACCTTCAAAGCCGCTGCTGCCGGTGCCGATTGGACCAAGAGCTTTTACCAGATCCTGACCAATGAGCCGGGCAAGAATGCCTGGCCTATCCTCGGCGCGACCTTCGTGCTGATGGATGAAAAGCAAGACAAGCCGGCTTCGGGCGCGGAAACGCTGAAGTTCTTTGACTGGGCGTTCAAGAACGGCGGCGGCGCTGCCGATTCGCTGGACTACATTTCCTTGCCTGACTCGGTGGTCAAGGAAATTCGCGCGCAGTGGACCGCGAAGATCAAAGACGCCAGCGGCAAGGCTTTGGCGCCGTAAAGTATAGTGATGAATCAGGAGGGCGGACTGCTCCGCTCTTTTTCGCGGCAGGCCGAGGTCCCCGGACCTCGGCCTGTTCGAATCAAACAAGCTGTGTCGCAGTATGTGGTTTTCTCAATGTGCAGTAATGGAAACGGGCTGATATGTCTGACGTCGACATTCAAATGAAACAAACTGCGGCGGCTTCGCGGCGTGTGCCGAGCCGCAGCGCAGATGTCATTTTTGGTGGCTTTGCCCGCCTGGCCGCGCTGGTGACCTTGCTGTTGCTGGGCGGTATCATTGCTTCACTGATTTACTCCTCATGGCCCACGATCAACAAATTGGGCCTGGGCTTTTTGTGGCACAAAGAGTGGGACCCGCCCGCGGACCACTACGGCGCGCTGGTGCCGATTTACGGCACGCTCGTCACCTCTTTTATTGCGCTGGCGATTGCGGTTCCCGTCAGCTTCGGCATCGCCCTGTTTCTCACCGAATTGTCTCCAGCATGGTTGCGCCGTCCACTGGGCACGGCGATCGAGCTGCTGGCGGCAATCCCGTCTATTGTCTACGGCATGTGGGGCTTGCTGGTGTTCTCGCCGATTTTTGCGGACTGGTTTGAAAAACCGCTTGGTTCCGTACTCGGTTCGATGCCGATTATCGGTGCCTTGTTCAGCGGGCCGCCGATCGGTATCGGCTTGCTTTGCGCCGGGGTGATTCTGGCGATCATGATTATTCCCTACGTCGCGTCGGTGATGCGCGATGTGTTTGAAGTGACCCCGGTACTGCTGAAAGAGTCGGCTTATGGCATTGGCTGCACCACCTGGGAAGTGATGTGGAAAGTGGTGTTGCCCTATACCAAGTCCGGCGTGGTGGGCGGGGTGATGCTGGGCCTCGGCCGGGCGCTCGGTGAAACCATGGCGGTGACCTTTGTCATCGGCAATACCAATTTGCTCAACGACGTGTCCTTGTTTTCGCCGGGCAACAGTATTACCTCGGCGCTGGCCAACGAATTCGGCGAATCGGATGGCCTGCATACGGCGGCATTGATGGAGTTGGGCTTGATTTTGTTTGTCATCACCTTTGTGGTGCTCGCGTTCTCCAAATTTATGCTGATGCGCCTGGAACAAGCGGAGGGCGGAAAATGAACGATCAGGCAATGAAATTGGCCATGCCTGAACAGTCCGAGAGCTTGATTGCCACGCGTCTGCGCTTGCAGCGCCGTCGCAGGCGTACCAATGCGGTTGCGCTGGCGCTGTCGATGGCGGCGATGGCGTTCGGTCTGTTGTGGTTGATCTGGATCCTCTGGACCACCTTGCGGCTCGGTGTCGGCGGACTGTCGATCGAACTCTTCACCCAGTCGACCCCGGCGCCGAATACTGACGGCGGCGGTTTGCTCAACGCGATGGTCGGCAGTTTTATGCTGGTGGGCTTGGCCACCGTCTTTGGCGCGCCGCTCGGCGTGATGGCGGGGGTTTATTTGGCGGAGTATGGTCAAGGTAAATGGCTGGCCAGCATTACGCGCTTTATCAACGACATTTTGTTGTCGGCGCCGTCGATCGTGATCGGTTTGTTTGTCTACACCGCGGTAGTGGCGCGGACGGGCCGGTTTAGCGGTTGGGCCGGGGTGATCGCCCTGACTCTGCTGGAAATTCCGATTATTATCCGCACCACCGAAAATATGTTGAAGCTGGTGCCGAATGCCTTGCGCGAAGCCGCCTTTGCGCTGGGCACGCCCAAATGGAAAGTGGTCGCATCGGTGACGCTGAAAGCCTCGGTCGGCGGCATCATGACCGGTATCTTGCTGGCGATTGCACGGATTACCGGAGAAACGGCGCCGTTGCTGTTCACCTCGCTGTCGAATCAGTTTCTCAGTTTTAACCTGAGCCAGCCGATCGCCAACTTGCCGGTGACGATTTATCAATTTGCGATGAGCCCCTACCCGCAATGGCAAAAACTTGCCTGGGCCGGGGTGTTCCTGATCACGATCGGTGTGCTTGGATTAAATATCCTGGCGCGCGCAATCTTCTCGAAAAAGTAAGAGGCCGGAGCCATGACCCAAGCGCAAACTGCCTTTACGGCGACCCGACGCAATCTTGATACTGAGCAACCCGTGATTGCGACGACACCGAAAATCGAGGTCAACAACCTCAATTTCTTCTACGGTAAATATCACGCGCTGAAGAATATCAATCTGCGGATTCCGGCGAATAAGGTGACGGCGTTTATCGGCCCGTCCGGCTGCGGCAAGTCGACCTTGTTGCGCACCTTCAATCAGATGTACGCGCTTTATCCGGAGCAGCGCGCCGAAGGCGAAATCATGATGGACGGTGAGAACTTGCTGACCGCCAAACAGGATATTTCGCTGCTGCGCGCCCGTGTCGGCATGGTGTTCCAGAAGCCGACCCCGTTTCCGATGTCGATTTACGACAATATTGCTTTCGGCGTGAAGATGTTCGAAACGCTGTCGCGCTCGGAAATGGACGATCGGGTTGAATGGGCGCTGACCAAGGCCGCCCTCTGGACCGAAGTGAAGGGCAAGCTGCAACAGAGCGGTTATGGCCTGTCCGGCGGTCAGCAGCAACGCCTGTGTATCGCCCGTGGGATTGCGATTCGCCCGGAAGTGCTGTTGCTCGACGAACCGTGTTCGGCACTCGACCCGATTTCGACCGGCCGCATTGAAGAGCTGATCGCCGAATTGAAAGACGATTACACCGTGGTGATCGTGACACACAATATGCAACAGGCTGCGCGTTGCTCGGACTACACTGCATATATGTACCTTGGCGAATTGATCGAGTTCGGTGAAACCGAAAAAATCTTTATCAAGCCGGTGCGCAAGGAAACCGAGGATTACATCACGGGACGCTTTGGTTGATCCGCACAAAGCACGTCAAGCCGCGCTTTGCCGTATGAGTAACCAAAGAATTTGTTAGGAGCAAAAACCATGTCCGATAAACATCTGTCCAGCCAGTTCGATGCAGACCTGAACGATATCAGTTCGAAGGTGCTGGAAATGGGCGGTTTGGTTGAATCGCAGATTATTACGGCGATGCAGGCTTTGAATACCTTCGACGTCCAGATCGCGGATCGCGTGATTGAAACCGAAAATCGTTTGAACACGATGGAAGTCGAAATCGACGAAGAATGCAGCAACATCATTGCGCGGCGCCAGCCGGCCGCGCGCGACCTGCGGTTGCTGATGGCGTTTTCGAAAACCGTGGCGAATCTCGAACGCGCCGGCGACGAAGCGGAAAAAATCGCCAAGCGGACCAAACGTATCCTCGAAGACGGCAATGCCCGCACGGTCAATATTACCGAGATCAAGATGTCCGGTGAAATGGCCGTGAATATCCTGCGTCATGCATTGGACGCCCTGGCGCGGCTCGACACAGTGGCTGCCGCACAAATCGTGCGCGAAGATAAAGCCATCGACGAAGAATTCCGGGCTTTTGTGCGCAAGCTGGTGACCTACATGATGGAAGACCCGCGCACCATTTCCGTGGGCCTGGATTACCTGTTTATTGCCAAGGCGATCGAGCGTATCGGCGACCATGCGAAGAATATTGCCGAGCTGATCATTTACATCGTCAAGGGAACTGACGTACGTCACGTTCCGCGTGAACAACTCGAACGCGAAGCGCTCGGTTGATCACGAATTTTTAGAAAAGAGACCGAGGTGCCGATGCCCAGCAGTATTCTCGTCGTCGAAGACGAGCCCGCCATTTCCGAATTGATTTCGGTCAACCTTCAACATGCGGGTCACTGTGCGATTCGCGCATACAACGCCGAGCAGGCGCAAAACCTGATCAGCGATGTGTTGCCGGATCTGGTTCTGCTGGACTGGATGTTGCCGGGCAAATCGGGCATCAACTTTGCGCGCGATTTGCGCAGCAATGAACGCACCAAGCATATCCCTATCATCATGCTGACGGCGCGGGGCGATGAGCAGGACAAAGTGCTGGGACTGGAGATCGGCGCCGACGATTACGTCACCAAACCGTTCTCGCCGAAAGAGTTGATGGCGCGCATCAAGGCGGTACTGCGCCGCCGCGCGCCGCAACTGACTGAAGATGTGGTCGCGATCAACGGCGTGCGGCTGGACCCCGCGACCCACCGCGTGGCGGCTCAGCACGAAGGCGCAGAGGTCAAGCTTGAGCTTGGCCCGACCGAATTCCGCCTGCTGCATTTCTTTATGACGCATCCGGAGCGGGTACATAGCCGGACCCAGTTGCTGGACCAGGTCTGGGGCGATCACGTGTTCGTCGAGGAGCGCACGGTCGATGTGCATATCAAGCGTTTGCGGGCAGCGCTCAAGCCCGCCGGCTGCGATGCTATGATTGAAACCGTGCGAGGCAGCGGGTATCGCCTCGCCAAGACGGCTTAGTGGACAGATGGGACGGCCGTTATTCGGTCAATTGATCGGTCCATTATTCAGTCCATTATTCAGTCCATTAATCAGCACACGGATCGCACTCCGCAGGTTGTCCTGACTATGAACATTATCTGGGCGCGTTCGATCGCGTCCTTGCTCCTGCTGGCAGCGCTGGCAGCAGTCATCGCGCTGGTGACCAGCAGTGTGCGGCTGGGTCTCATTTTCGCGGTGCTGTTGCTGGTGGCCAATACCCTGTTCAATACCTTCCATACGCAGCGCCTGTGGCGCTTGCTCGATGCGCCGGTATATGGCGAGGTGCCGAGTGCCCCCGGGGTCTGGGGCGAAATCTATTACCGCTTGCACAAGCTGGCCAAGCGCTGGCATGCCCAGGTACGGCAAGTGGAACATCAACATTCGCGATTTATCCAGGCCATGCAGGCTTCGCCGTACGGCGTGGTGATGCTGGATGACTCGAACCAGATCGAATGGTGTAACGCCATCTCGGAGCAGCACTTCGGCATCGATGCGCGGCGCGACCTGCGCCAGCAAATCACGCATTTGGTTCGCCAGCCCGACTTCGTGCGGTATCTGCACGCGAATCAATACGATGAAGAACTGCGTATGCGCGGCATGGGCGGAAAACGCCAGAACGTGCTCTCGGTTCAGGTGGTGCCGTACGGCGATCATCGCAAACTGCTGCTGACACAGGACATTACCGAACTGGAGCGTATCGACTCGATGCGCCGCGATTTTGTGGCCAATGTGTCGCATGAACTTAAAACGCCGCTGACTGTGCTCTCGGGTTTTCTTGAAACCATGCGTGAGCTCAGCTTGTCGGAAGAAGACCGGATTCGCTATCTGGATATCATGCAGCAGCAGGCCGGACGCATGCAGTACCTGGTCAGCGATTTGCTGGTGCTGGCCAAGCTGGAAGGCGATACGCGCCCGCCGCACGATACGCCGGTCGATATGCGAGCGGTACTGCGCCACGTCGATGACGATTTACGCGTGTTGTCGGGCGGCGCGCATCAGATCGTGTTCGAGAGCGACGACCGGGTCACCGTAATGGGCTCGGAAGCCGAAATTACCTCGGCCCTGGGTAATCTGGTGGGCAATGCCGTACGTTATACGCCCGCAGGCGGCAAGATTTCGGTGCGCTGGCAGGCGTTGGACGATGGTGCTTTATTCAGCGTGACCGATACCGGGGTGGGCATTCCGGCGGAACATATCCCGCGCTTGACCGAACGTTTTTACCGGGTGGACGGCAGCCGCTCGCGCGATACCGGCGGTACCGGTTTGGGCTTGGCTATCGTCAAGCATGTGCTGCAACGCCATGAAGCGCAGTTGGTGGTGACCAGCGAGGAAGGGCGGGGCAGCGAGTTTTCGGTGAAATTTCCGTTGCATCGCACGCAACGGCTGGCCGGTGCCGCCGCGGGCGCCGACTCGACGGCGTAGCGTCCTCAAGCCTCTTGGCAGCGTTGGCAGCCGCTGCGCCGACTTGAACCGGCCCCAGCCGGTTCAAGGTTGCAAGGTTGGTTCCAGCGGTGAGATCAACCGCAGAATTTGCTCAACAAACTCAACTGGGCATTACGCAAGGTCTTGCCCGCGCGGCGCCGATGGTATTGCCCATCGGTGTGCATCAACCATGACGACTGATTGTCGCCGAGCAGCGCCGACAGCCCTTCGGCAATCACTCGGCGCTTGAGCCTGCGGTCATTGATCGGAAAGGCCACTTCAATGCGCCGGAACAGATTGCGATCCATCCAGTCGGCACTCGACAGATAAACCTGTTCTTCGCCATCGGCATAAAAATAATAGATACGATGGTGTTCCAGAAAACGCCCGACGATTGAGCGCACGGTGATGTTTTCCGACAAACCCGGTACGCCCGGTTGCAGGGCGCACACACCGCGCACAATCAAGTCGATCTTTACCCCGGCTTGCGAAGCCTCATACAACTCGGCAATCACGGTCGGTTCCAGCAAGGCGTTCATCTTGGCCACAATGCGGCTTTTTTTGCCGGCTTTGGCATTGGCGACTTCGCGGCGGATCGCCTCGGCCAACTTGACGTGCAGGGTGAATGGCGATTGCCACAATTGATTCAAGTGCAACTGACCGCCGATGCCGGTCAGTTGCTGGAACACATAATGCACGTCTTCGCAGATCTTCGGTTCCGAGGTCATCAAGCCGAAGTCGGTATATAGACGCGCAGTCTTCGGATGATAGTTGCCGGTGCCCAAATGCACATAACGCCGCAATTGCGGCTGGCCGTCACGCACCGTGCGGCGCACGATCAGCATCATTTTGGCGTGGCATTTGTGGCCGACCACGCCGTACACCACATGGGCACCGACCGCTTCAAGCTGCGCCGCCCAATTGATATTGGTTTCTTCGTCGAAACGCGCCAGCAACTCGACCACCACCGTCACTTCCTTGCCGTTGCGCGCTGCCTGCATCAACGCGTCCATCAGCGGCGAGTCGGAACCGGTACGGTAGATGGTTTGCTTGATCGCCACCACATGCGGGTCCTTGGCGGCCTGGATCAGCAGTTCCAGCACCGGCTGGAAGCTCTCGTAAGGGTGATGCAGCAGCAGGTCGCCCTGGTCGATGGTGTCGAACATCGAAGGATTGTTGAGCAGCACCTTGGGCGTGGCCGGGACGTGCGGCACAAATTTGAGGTCGGGACGGTCCACCATATCCGGCAGCGACATCAATCGCACCAGATTGACCGGGCCGTTGACCCGGTAGCAATCGCGTTCGCTCAAGCCGCTTTCGTCGAGCAGGCGCCGTACCAGATGCAGCGGCGTGCCGGCCGACACCTCCAGCCGTACCGCATTGCCCAGATGGCGTGCCGGCAGTTCGCCTTGCAAGGCATCGCGCAAATTGGTGATTTCGTCTTCGTCGACAAACAATTCGCTGTTGCGCGTAATCCGAAATTGGGTGCAACTGACGACGGTCAGGGCCGGAAACAATTTATTGACGAAGCGCTGCATAAACGAAGACAGCAGCACAAAGCCGTGCGGATAGCCGGACAGTTCCTCGGGCATCCGCACCAGGCGCGGCAAGGCTCGCGGGGCCTGGACAATGCCCATTACCGCTTTGCGCCCAAAGGCATCGTTGCCTTCCAGCTCGACCACAAAATTCAGGCTTTTATTCAACACCCGCGGAAAAGGATGGGCCGGGTCCAGTCCGATCGGGGTCAGGACCGGCAAGACCTGGTGCATGAAGTAGTCGCGGGCCCAATCGGTCTGCGCCTGGTTCCAGGTTTCCGCCATGTGGAAAAAGATGCCTTCCTGCTGCAGCGCCGGCAAAACAATATCCTGCAAAGTGGCATATTGCTTCTGCACGCTTTTTTGCGCCCGTTCGACCACCAGCGCATAAACCTGCTGCAAGGACATGCCGTCGGGCGCGAGCGCCCCAGGGTTGTCGCGCATCTGTTCCTGGATCCCGGCCATGCGCACCTCGAAAAATTCGTCGAGGTTGCTGCTGGTGATACAAATAAAGCGCAGACGCTCCAGCAAGGGGACCAGCGGGTCGCCTGCCTGTGCCAGGACGCGCTCATTGAAGCTCAGCACGCCAAGCTCTCGGTTCAGCAGTGGGTAATGCATGGATTCCGTTGGGCTTGAGTTATATTTGATGTGGTGTTTCAACATTCTCACAGTATCATTACGGGACAGTGACGCTTATATTGTCACATTCCGTTCTCCAAATGAAAGTATCGTTCTAATCAGGATGACGTTCTGATGCTTGGGCGAAACTTTTCTCTCTATGAACTATGGTCAATCATCCCAAACTTCTTGCCGCGGTCGATCTAGGTTCGAATAGCTTTCGCCTGATCGTCGGCCGGGTCGAGGACACCGCGGCCGGCAGCCAGATCTATCCGGTCGATGCGTTGCGCGAATCGGTGCGTCTGGCCGCCGGTCTGTCGCGCGACAAATACCTGGATCGCGCGGCTCAAGCACGCGGCTGGACCGCTTTGAAGCGTTTTGGCGAACGGCTGCGCGATTTTCATCCCGACAACGTGCGCGCGGTGGCGACCAATACCCTGCGCGTAGCAAAAAATGCACCTGACTTTCTCGGTGAAGCCGAGCAGGCCTTGGGTTTTCCCATTGAAGTGATCGCAGGACGCGAAGAAGCCCGCCTGATCTATGCCGGTGCCGCGCATTCCGTGCCTGCCAGCCCGGGTCAGCGGCTGGTGGTCGATATCGGCGGAGGCTCGACCGAGTTTATCATCGGCTCGGGTTATGACCCGCTGATCATGGAAAGTTTGTATATCGGCTGCGTCAGTCATAGCCGTCAATTTTTCCCCAGCGGTAATGTTGACGAATATACGATGCGTCAGGCCGAACTGGCCGCCAGCCGCGAAATCCAGATTATTTCAAGCCAGTATCGGCAGGCCGGTTGGGACCAGGCCATCGGTTCATCCGGTACCGCCCGAGCCTTGGCCGAATTGCTCGAAGCCAATAATTTCAATGATCCGGGGGTGACGCATGGCATCACCCGGGGCGGGTTGGAGCGTTTGAAGCGGGCGCTGATCAAGGCCGAAAACGCCAATCGCCTGAAGCTGGTCGCACTCAAGTCGGATCGTATCGATGTGCTGCCGGGCGGTTTGTCCATCATGCTGGCGGTGTTCGATCAACTCGGCATCGACTATGCCGATACCACCGACGGCGCCTTGCGTCTGGGCGTGCTGTACGACCTGCTCGGGCGCTCGCACCATGAAGATATGCGCAGCGTGACGGTGGACGGGTTTGCGCGCCGCTATAGCGTGGATCGCGCCCAAGCTGACCGCATCAAACAATTGGCCATCGGCTTTTATACCCAACTGGACCCTTCGGACACGCCGCAGCACGTCGAAGCGAAACGGTTTCTCGCCTGGGCTGCCGCGTTGCACGAGATCGGCTTGACCATTTCACACAGCGCCTACCATAAACATTCGGCCTATATCGCCAGCAACGCCGACATGCCGGGCTTTTCGCGCACCGACCAGGCGCGTCTGGCGATGCTGGTGCTGGGGCATTCCGGCAAGCTGGGCAAGTTGTCGCAGGCACGCGATGTGGAGTGGCGCGTATTGTTCTGCCTGCGGCTGGCGGTGTTGTTGTGCCGCCGCCGGGCGGTTCTGGATCTGCCTGAAATCTCCGTGGCCGACGGGCAAAGTTATGAAGTCCGCGTGCCCAAGTCCTGGGTCAATGACAATCCCTTGACCGACTACAGCCTGATCCAGGAAGCGGCCGAATGGGAAAAGATCGGGCGTGCCTACCGCGTGGTGTATACCGAAGATTGACTGCCTCGGACCGGCATAGGGCTCCCGTCGTTCCTTCTCCGCATCGATCTCGCCCGACCGACGCCGCGCCTGTCGTTTTCCCTCCAGTGCGTTTCTTTTCCCCTGCGTAAAAAAAGACCAACATGATCGCCATGTTGGTCTAAGAGGGGGCAAACAGGGGGCAAACAAAAAAGCCGGCTATCGCGGTAAAGCATATGACCTGCATCCGGCCATGCCGGAATCCGGCGTGCCGTCACCTTGGATCATCTGGCTTCGCCGAGGAAATGGCGTGCATAACGGGCGTTGATATCCGATAGATGGAGCAAGGTCAGGAAATCGGCGGTGTTGAAGTCGGGGTCCCATGCCGGAGCGCCGCAAATCCTCGCGCCCAGGCGCAGATAACCTTTGACCAGTGGCGGCGGCGCGGCGGCGGCGCCGGTGGACAATTCCTCGATCGGCAACGCCGTATGGGGGAAGGCGCGGTATTCCGGAGCGGTCAGCGCCGTGTCGCGCAAGGTGCAGTAAAGGTTGGCGGCGTAATGCCCGCCGTCGCCCATCGGCACGCTGGCGCAACCCAGCATGGTTTCGTAGCCATGTTGCATCATGTAGCCGGCCAAGCCGCCCCACAAGGCCATGATCACGGCGCCGCTGCGATAATCGGGATGGACGCAGGAACGGCCCAGCTCGACCATTTTGCTGCGCAGATGGGTCAAACGGCTGATATCGAATTCGCTTTCCGCGTACAGGCGCCCGATACGTGCCGCCTGATCCGGCGGCAGTACGCGATAGGTGCCGACTACCGCCAGGGTATCCGCATCGCGTACCAGCAAATGATCGCAATACGCATCGAACTGGTCGACATCCAGCCCTGCCGGGCCATTCAAGTGCGCGCCCATTTCCTCGGCAAAGACGCGGTAACGCAGGCGCTGTGCTTCGCGTAGTTCATCTTCGCTGCGAGCCCAGGCCACGCTGAAATTTTTTTGCGGCGTATGTTCTTCGGCGCGAGGACGGCGCTTCCGGGAATCAAGCGAAATCGACGCTAAGGGCAGAGTCGGATTCGGCAGCTCTCGCATGGCTTATTTCCTCTAAAAGTGACAAATTATTTCAATCACAATGTAGAAATATGCGGTGACGTCGCCATGACATTCACATGATGATTCAATGACACCCTATTTAGATGACTTAAAGTTGATGGGGGATTGAGGTGCTTAGCGTGGAGATGGCGTAAGTTGCATGCAGACGCCGGTGGCCTCGCCCGGCCGGAGGCGGCGGGGCGGCAAAATTGGCCTGGCTTGCGCTCAGGGCGGCGTGATGTTTTTAAGCGACGAGATCGGGATTCACTACCGCACGCAGCACAACCTGGGCTTCACCTTCCCGGCGCCGGTTGGATAACCACCAAATACCGCCTTTGCGCACCGCCCAGTCGGCTTCCGTGCCGGACAATAACAGGCTGGCGACGCGGCCCAGCGTCGGCTGGTGCGCCACCACGATAACGGTGTCGCCCGCACCGCCCAAGCCATCCGGCCAGCCCACGGCGGCCAGCACGGCCGCTACATCCGCGCCGGGAGACAATTCGCGCACGATCTGAAACTGATCGGACAGCGCCTGTGCGGTTTCGACCGCCCGCACCGCCGGACTAACGCGTATCTGCGCCTGCGGGTCGACGCGCGCCAAGACCCACTCCGCCATCGCCTTGGCCTGCTTCCTGCCCCGTTGCGTCAGCGGACGCGACATATCGCCGGCTTGCAAATCACTGGCCCGCTCGGGCATATCTTCAGCGTCGGCATGGCGCCACAAAATCAAATTCATAGATGAGGGATGACCTATTCAGAAGAGAGTAGTGTAAGCCAGCCACGTGTCAGCCCGATGATAGGCCGAACGTCCATGATTGACTTCGTTAAACAACCATGTTAAATTCTTTGGCTCGTCGGGGTGTAGCGCAGCCTGGTAGCGCATCTGGTTTGGGACCAGAGGGTCGAAGGTTCGAATCCTTTCGCCCCGACCACAAGAATCAAAGAATTAAGGGGTTACAGATTTCGGTCTGTAGCCCTTTTTCTTTTTGGGGCGGCGTTAGTCATTACCGTTTGTTGGGGTGCTGCCGTTGCGTCGCAGGCCATATATCGGGTAACTGTTCATCGAACCATGCATAGATAAAAATCAAAATCGGCATGTTCGCAATTACCAGTTCGCTCGTGGTACGCAGGAATCCCGCCCGTGTCGCGTCACTGCTTATCGGAAGCGTATTGAACAGAAGTAATGTCTAAACCGGTGGTCCCAGGTGACTGATTATTCGGTGTTGAAATACCGATGGGTCAACGTCCGATTTTTGGCGACATGAAGGGAAGATGTGCTTTAATCTCTCGACAAAACGCATGCAAGGTCTTTTCAGATAATAACTAAAGGGGGAGGAATGAAGATAGAACGCTGGTTGTTAGCAACGGTAATGGGATTGTTACTCGAGGGATGCATGCAGCCTGAAATTGTTCGGGAATCAGCGGTCCCTGAAAATACTGTCCAGGTTCGTAGCCTTGTGATCGCAGTCGACGACTCGATAATCTCGCCAACGCGCTTTGGGCGCAATGGCAAGGTTTACGTAGATGCTATGGAAGCCGCGCTTAAAAGCAGCGAAGGCGATATCCCCGTGTCGCTTGTCACGACCAATGCGATGCAACTGCAGGATGAAGTCGCAAAGGCAGTTATTTCGGCAAAGCCAAGCCAGTTAATACGACTGCACGTCGTCTCCGTGATATCCCGATCTGAGCAGCCCCTTACGCTGGTATGGCAACTCGACCTAATGGACGTGAAGGTGGAGCCACTGGACGTTTTGACCAATCCCGGCAAGTTCCGCCTTGTCTATAAGGCGGTCTATCGCGTTCAGTTGTCGGGGCCGGTGTGCATGGACAGCATATTGAATCCCCAGAATGACGCTGCGTCATGCGGACAGCAAATGGGTGAGGCGTTCGCAAAACGCCTTCGCGAAGTACACGTGACGACGCCCGCGATGACGGCCGTAAAATCGAATTGAAGCGGGCCGAAAAGTCGGACCATCAGCACATCGTTATCCTGGTGCAGTGGCATAACAACACGGGTCAGACGACGGTTAAACGATCGGACATGTTACGACGTTAGCCGTCGCACGTGGCATAGGCGCTGTCTAGCGCCACGGTAGCGGGAGCTTGAAAAACATCGCCGGATCAGCACCGCTGGACCCTTGCTGCGCGTGCATAGTGGTCATCGCACCGACCCGGCGATCGGTCGACGACATCGGATCGGTCTCGAACACGAAATGCAGGAGGAAGCGTGGCCCGAGATCCTCGATATTTCCCATTCCAAACTGCCGACAATGCGGCACGTCGTAACTGAACCACCCCTG
>Ga0302228_10000231_pt1 | contig 50431 bp, 33 predicted proteins | sample II_Palsa_N1_2_FD_193519 | JGI IMG/M metagenome (GOLD analysis project Ga0302228, IMG submission 193519) | Peat permafrost microbial communities from Stordalen Mire near Abisko, Sweden - II_Palsa_N1_2 | ecosystem: Environmental > Terrestrial > Soil > Palsa > Peat permafrost | place: Sweden... | reverse complement strand
CGGGCGCAGGCAGCGAGGGTGCAGCTGGCTCGGGGTCGGATTGGGGATCGTTGACGGGTTGGAGAGCTTTCTGCATGAGGCTCTAAAGTGATTCTAATGGAGTTGCCAAATTTCTGTGTAAACAAGGCCGCAAAGGAACTCGTGGCGGGCGAGGCGGGTGAAGCCAGCAGCGGCCAGGGAGGACTGGGGGTTGGGGAGGCGGGTGACGCGAAGGCCAGTAAGGACGCGGAAGGCGAAGTAGAGGAGGCGAATGTAGAGTGCGGCGAACCAGCGGAGGATGGGGGTGGGGGGAATGGCGAAGTCGGACAGTAGCCAGACGGCGCCGGGGGCGGTGTGGGCGGCGATGGTTTGGGTGAGGGTGTCGAGTTCGGGTTGGGTGAGGCAGTCGAGGAAGAAGTGGGTGACGATGAGGTCGGTGTCGGGAGGCGGGGTGATGGTGAGGGCGGAGGCCTGGAGGGTTCGGATGCGCTCGATATAGGGTTGGCAGCGGTGGCGGAGGAGGTGGAGCATGGCGGCGCTGGTGTCAACGGCGAGGGCGCCGAGATGCGGACGGTGCGCAAGGAGGCGGGCCAGGAAGCGGCCGTCGCCGTCGCCGAGGAGCAGGGCCTGGTGGCGGGGCGGAATTTGGGCGAGGAAGTGGTTGCGGGCGCGCTGCAGGACGGGGCCGAGGGAAAGGTACTCGGCGAAGCGGTAGATGCGGGCTACGTGGTCGAAGTTGGGTTGCGGGGCCCGGGGGGATGTCATCGAACGAAGGGAAGGAAGAGGAGGGGAGTGAGGAGGACCAGGTCCGCGGCGACGCGGAGGTGAATGGGGGAGAGGCGGCGGCGGTAGAGATTGAGAGCGAAGAGGGCAGCGGTGGTGAGAGAACAGGCGAGGGCCGGAAGGGCGATGGCGAGGGCTCGGCTGACCGAGGCAATTGTGGAGGCGGCCAGGATCACGAGGGCGATGGTGGTGAGGTGAGCGGTGGCCCAGCGGGTGGTCCAGTGGGCGGGCTGGTGCGGAGTATGGTCTGCGAAGGCCGGATCCTGACGACGAGGTGTTGGGTGTTCCCAGGCGTAGAGGCAGAGGCAGTTGAGGGTGCAGACGGCGCCGAAGAGGAAGGCGGAGGGGAGAAGGTTGGGACGGATCCAGTTGGCGGCTGAGCCGAGGAAGTGGATGGCGGCGGGGGTGGGCGTGGTGCGGGCGAGGGTGGGGATGAAGACGGCGGCGGGAAAGAAGATGCCGACGGCAAGCTCCTTCGGAAGGCGGCTGGTGGCGTCGTGAGGGAGGGGGCGGGCGTGGATCAAAAGCATCCAGGCGGCGAGCAGCGTGGCGAGAAGAGCATAGAGGTGGAGGGCGCGTGGGTCGATGCGGTGGAGGAGAGCGGCGAGGGCGATGGAGCTGAGGACGATGACGCTGACGAAGGCGGTGCGGTGTGCGTGGTGGAAGCGGTGGCGGGTTTCGAGGTCGGAGGCAGAGATGCGAGATTCGCGTTGAGGAGTGTCGGGGAGGCGGGCGTCCAGCAGGCGGTCGGCGGCGTAGATCATCCAGACGGCGAGGAACATGGCGGCGGGCTCGGTCCAGGGGAGATGGAGGTGGGAGCAGCGGGCGATGAAGACGGTCCAGAGGGTGGCTACGGTGGGGGCGTCGAGCGAGAGGAGATGCCAGAGGACGAGGGCGGAGTAGCGGGGGCGCAGCGGAGGAACGAGATGCGGGCGGGGCGAGGGCGGCCGGGATGGGGGCGTGAAAGGAGAGGAACTCATCGGGTAGCGAATGAAGCAACTGATGCAGTTAGATGCAGGGTGGCGCGATCAGGCAGAAGGGTTGGGTTTGTAGCTGGGGAGCGGGGCGAGGGACTGGTCTGGATCGGGGGACGTGTGGTCGCGCGATGAGCCGTTGTGTGGTGGGGGATCGGCGGTGGGAAGCGCGCGGCGGTGGGGAGCATCGGCGGTGGCGTGAGAGTGGGGAGAGTCGGGGGCGCGGTGTTGGCGGGAGCCTGTAGCCCAGAAGTCCGGGTCGACGTCAGGGAAGATGCTGTCGCGCTGTTCGATGGCGGCGAGGCGGGCTTCCTGTTCGGGGGTGATGGAGCGGTTGGCTTCGAGGTGCTGGTAGATGGATTTGAGCTCGTTGAACTGATCCATATGGGTTTCGAAGCGGAGCTCGGCGTAGTCGCGGGCGGCGCCGGTGGTGATGAGGAACTGCCAGTCGGAGGATTCGAGGAGGAGGAGCTCGCGGCAGAGTTGCTTGACGATACGCTCGGCCAGGGGCTGGGTGTCGTCGTGGTCGGGCTTCCATTTCCCGGCGGTGCAGACGTCGCGGAGGTAGAGCTCGGCGGGATAGATCTGGGCGTAGGTCCAGGAGGTTTCGGGATTCATCCAGACGTGGTTGGTGCCTTCGGCGCCCCAGGAGCCTTCGTGCATCTTGATGAAGCCAGCGCGGGGGAATTGATCGAGGTATTGGGAGCCGGAGGTGAGCTGAATGCCGATGGGGTAGTCGTGGAGTGTGCGTGCGACGGCCTCGAGCCAGCGGGGACCTTCGAACCACCAGTGGCCGAAGAGCTCGGCATCGAAGGGCGAGGAGAGGATGGGGGGAACGGCGTCGTTCATGCCGGCGTTGATGGCCTCCCAGACGAGGTGGACGAAGTGGGAGGCATGTGCCTGGGTGCGCTCGGCGGCGCGCGCGGGGTCGTAGGGCTGCTTGTCGGCCATGTCGACGTTTGCGCCGGTGACGGACCAATAGCGATGACCGCCGGGCCAGCGCTTCTTGTGGAAGTCGAGGTAGTTGCTGTCGCCGGGATAGCCGAAGTTGCCCGACCAGACCTGGGTGCCTGTACTGGGGTCGCGGGGGAAGACGGTGACGGGGTGCTGCGCGGCGTCGGGTGTGTGGGAGCCGTCGACGTAGTAGGGCTGGTAGAGGCGCCGATAGTCGTTGTGGGTCATGGGCTCGTCAGTGGAGCGGACGAGGGCGCCATCGCGGAGCTCGTAAGGGGAAGGTGTGCGGGCGGACTCTTCGACGAGGTGGGTGTCGACGACGAAGAAGTCAATGCCGGATTCGCTGATGGCCTGCTCGATACCGATGCGATTGAAGGCAGGAGCGATGGGCGAGCCGTCCTGCTGGGTGACGGGATAGTTCCAGGGGCCGGAAGGGCGATAGCCGCACTCGGGCGCCCAGATGCCGCGAGGGTGCTTGCCGATGTGGCGCTGGTGGGCGGTGACGGCGGTGCGAACCTGGGCGCGGACGCTCTCGTCTGTTCCGAGCAGCGGCATGTAGCCGTGGGTAGCGCAGCAAGTAATGATTTCGATCAAGCCGGCGTCGTTGAAGTGACGGAAGCCTTTGATGATGTCGCCGTCGAGGGCGTTGAAGTCGGCGAGGGCGTCAGTGAAATATTTCTGCCAGAAGCGGGCGAGCTCGGCGTAGTGGAATTCACTGACGGAGAGGAAGTAGGCTTCGTCTTCGCGGGCGGAGAGAATCTTGCGATCGAGATAGCGGGGGAAGTCGGCCTTGAAGACGGGGTGGGCGAGTTGTTCGAGGAGGATGGGGGAGAGATTGAGGCTGCAGTTGAGGGCGATGCCGTCGTGCTCGAGATTGCTGAGGACGCGGAGGAGCGGAAGGTAGGTTTCGGCGGCGGCTTCGTGGAGCCACTCGATGCCATGAGGCCAGGTGCCGTGATTGACGACCCAGGGAAGATGGGCATGGAGGGTGAACGAGAGGAAGCCTGTGGGCTTGCTGGTTGCACGGGAGCGGTTGGCCTGGGATGTTTGCGCGCTCAAGGTCGTGATCCCTTCTGGGAGGGTGGTGGGCTGGGAGGAAAAGCCGCGAGACGTGGGGGGAGAGTGGGCGGGCGTTCTGCCGACCTCCATCGTTAGGGGTTAGACGCCGCGGGAACAGGTCAGGCTGCAAACGCTAGTGATGCATGCGCAGCAAAGGGGGGACCGGTAATCGCAGCAGGAGAGGGAAAAATTGTTGGACTGCACTGCGTCAGTTGGATGCAAAGGGAATGCAGCGAGGTGCATGAAGTGGGAATGCGGGGCGGCTGCCGAGGGTCTGGCTGCTGAGGAGGTCTGTTTGCGTGAGGCTCGAGTGCGAAGGACGTGTGTGCGTGGGTGCCAGGGACGTGTGCAGGAGCGGCGGGGGACGCAACCCGCGGGTGTTGTAGAGGCATCCAGTAAGAGAGAGACTACAGCAAGCGATGGGTTTCTACGACCGGATTTTCGAACTATTTACAAGCCGGAAGAGAGTATGCTGTCGCAGAAGGTTAAGTCACGATAGGAGAGTGCAATGGCAGACAATGACAGCGCAGGCGGATTCGGATGGTTTCTGGCAGGGCTGGGTATCGGGGCGCTGGTTGGCGTGTTGTACGCGCCGAAGTCGGGCAAAGAGACCCGCGACGACTTGAAGGCCGGCGCGCTTGAAGCGAAGGATCGCGCGAACGAGCTTTATGAGCAGGGCAAGACCCAGGTTGGGCAATATGCCGAGCAAGGCAAGCAGGCTGCGAGCCAGTATGTGGACAAGAGCAAGCAGGTTGCGGCGGAGTATGTCGATAAGGGCAAGGAGTATTACGACAAGGGCCGCACCCAGTGGACACAGTATGTGGACAAGGGCAAAGACCTGATCCAGACGCAGGCAGACGCGGCGAAGGCTGCCATGGATGCGGGTAAAGAAGCGTACGTGTCGAAGACCAACGAAACCACGCCGATCGTTTAGGCCTCATATTTTTGAGGTTGAGAAAGGGTTGGGCTTGTTGCGATGGGGCCGGTGAACGCCGGCCCCTCGTCGCGACAGGCGGCTGGTGGGTTGTAGAGGGGCGGGTACGCGACTTGCGCGGATGTGCAGGAAACGCACAAGATAGTAAGGTTCAATAGTTTGCGGAGCGAACAGGAGCAGGGTCATGCCGGTACTGAGTGGCGCAGCGGTGGTCTTCTACCAGCTGAATTCGGAGCTGACGGGAAAAGATATTCATTGGGCGATGATCTTCCTGTGTGTGATCGCACTGGCGCTGGTGGCGCAGGCTGTTGGCGTGCTGATAGGCGCCGCGTTCGGGGCGAAGCTGCTGCACAAGGTGAGCATGATTGCAGACATCGTGGAGACCAAGACAGGTCCGATCATGGATCGAACCGCAAACATTCTGAAGGAGCTTGAGCCTAAGGTGAAGAGCGTTGGGGAGAGTGCCGAGCACATCTCATCGACCGTGCGGGTGAAGGTGGACGAGCTTAGCGTAACGATGGGCGAGCTGAACGAGACTATGCGCGAGATTAATGGACGGACGCGGGTCCAGGTGAGGCGAGCGGATGGGATTGTGAGCGATGCGCTTCAGGCTACCGAAGATATCTCGCATTCCGTACAGCACAGCATCAAAGGGCCGGTGAAGCAGGTTGCCGGGGTGATTGCCGGCGTAAAAGCGGCGGTGGAGACGCTTGTGGCCCGGTCGCCATTTGGGCGCAGGGATTAGAGATTAGGAAAAAAGCTAGAAGATCCAGCCACCGCCGGCTACTTCATCTTCCTGGTAGAAGACGGCGGACTGGCCGGGGGTGATGGCTCGCTGGGGCTCGTCGAAGATCGCTTCGATGGTGTCGGGGCCGGTGACGCGGAGGGTTGCGGGGGCCGGCTCGTGACGGTGACGGATCTTGATGGTCACGCGGATGGACTCGGTGGGTTCAGGGATAGAGACCCAGTTGAGACGGTTGGCGGAGAGCGTGGTAGAGAGCAGCTGATCGTCGGTGCCGACTTCTACCTGGTGGGAGTCAGGATGAATCTTCAGGACATAGAGCGGGTCGGGCGAGCTGAGGCCGAGGCCCTTGCGCTGGCCTACGGTGAAGGCGTGGATACCTTCGTGGCGGCCGAGGACTTCGGTTTCGCCGGAGGGTAAGGTCGCGACTAATTCGCCGGAGGAGTCGGGGAGATTCTCTCCCTGCTCGGCGAGGTAGGCGGTGAGGAAGCTCTGGTAGCTGCCGCCGGGAATGAAGCAGATCTCCTGCGAGTCGGGCTTCTGCGCCAAGTCGAGGCCGTGGTCGGCGGCCATGGTGCGGACGGCTGGCTTCTGCATTTCGCCGAGGGGGAAGAGGGTACGGGCGAGCTGATCCTGCGTGAGGCCGAAGAGGAAGTAGGTCTGATCCTTGCTGCGGTCGGCGGGACGGGAGAGGATCCAGCGGCCGCGGGTTTCGTCGTAGTGATTGCGGGCGTAGTGGCCAGTGGCGATGCGCTCGGCGCCGATCTGGCGGGCGGTGAGGAGAAGCTGATCGAACTTGAGGTGGTTGTTACAGAGGGTGCAGGGAATCGGGGTGCGGCCGGCGAGGTATTCGGAGACGAAGGGGCGGACGACCTCTTCCTCGAAGCGGTCCTGGGCGTTGACGAGGTAGTAGGGGATGCCGAGGTGCTCGGCTACGTGGCGAGCGTCGTAGACGTCGTCGATGGAGCAGCAGCGGCCCTGGGGGACGGTCTCGGGGAGGCCGAGGTCGGCGTAGTTGGCGGCGAGGCGGCGCTGGTTCCAGAGCTGGAGGGTGAGGCCGACGAGGGGGTGTCCCTGGGCGTGCAGGAGCGCGGCGACGGCGGAGGAGTCGACGCCACCGGACATGGCTACGGCAATGGTGTCCTGCTGAGACATAAAGGCCTTAGGTAAGATGATAGTCTGCGGCGCAGTTTGCGGGAAATCCGATTGGGCTGAGAGTTGAGGTTGTTGTTTGGACGATAGGCAGCAGAGTGCGATGGCGGGACGATGGGCACTGCCGTTCCTAGGCGTGGCGTGCGCGGTGGGCGTGGCGTCGATTTACTTTAACCAGCCGCTGTTGCTGGTGATGGGCAAGACGTTTGGGCGCGACGCGCGGGCGATGGAGTGGGTGGCGGTGGCGACGCAGCTGGGCTATGCGGCGGGGATTTTATTCTTTGTGCCACTGGGCGATGTGGCGGAGCGCCGCTCGCTGATGATGCGGATGTATGCGGCGGTGAGTGTGGCATTGCTGCTGGCGGCACTGGCGCAGGGTTTGGCGTGGATGATTGTGGCGAGCACGCTGGTGGGGTTGATGGCGGCAGTGACGCACGTGGTGCTGCCGATTGCTCCGGAGCTGGTGTCGCATGAAGAGCGCGGCAAGGCGATCGGGACTGTGATGACGGGATTGTTGCTGGGGATTCTGCTGGCGCGGACGTTTGCGGGATGGCTGGCGAATGTGGCGGGATGGCGCTCGGTGTTTGTGGTGGCCGCAGTAATGAATTTGTCTTTCGTGCCGGTGATGTGGAAGGTGATGCCGAAGATGCCGCCGCGGGCGTCGCTGACGTATGGGCAGGCGATGCGATCGTTGTGGACGCTGTTTCGATGCGAGCCATTGCTACGCGAGGCGGGGGTCATCGGGGCGTTGACGTTTGCGTCGTTCAGCTGCTTCTGGACGACGCTCGCGTACATGCTCAATGCGCATTATGGGCTGGGGCCGGGAGTGGCGGGGACGTTTGGAATGGTGGGCGCGGCGGGGGCTATGGTAGCTCCGTTTGCGGGATGGCTGGCGGACAGGCGGGGGACGCGGTTCGTGGTGACGATGGCTGGCGCGGTGATGACCGGGTCGTATATTTGGCTGCTGGTGACGGAGGGCTTGCGTGCGTCGACGGCGTGGCACATGGTAGCGCTGGTGGTGGGTGTGGTGGCGCTGGATGTGGGCCAGCAGATGATGCAGGTGGGTAACCAGACGCGGATCTTCGGGCTGGGTGCGGGCGCGCGAAGCCGATTGAACACGATTTATATGACGATATTTTTCGCTGGCGGTGCGATGGGGTCCGCAGTGGCCGGGTGGGCATGGTGGCGGTGGGGATGGGATGGGGTGTGCGGACTGGCGCTGCTGCTGATTGGTTTGGCGGGGATTCGTCATTGGACGGGATACAGCCGCAGGCATGGAGAGGCGCGGGTGCATGTGCCGGCCAAGGAGTGCGATCCGGTCTAACGAGTATGAAGTAGGGCCGGGGGCCAGAACTTTAGTGACGGATCTCGGTGGCGGGGACGGCGGGGTCGTCTGCTAGGGCTGAGGCCTGGGCGCGGCGTTCGGCGCGGAGAGCGGCGGATCGGCGAGCCTGGCGCCAGGTGGTCATGGCAGTGACGCCGTAATTCCATACGGCGCTAAAGAGCAGGCCGGTGACCCCGGCGAGCGGCCAGGGCATGCCTTGGCGAAAGGCTTCGGCGCTGATGAGGACGTTGGCAATGCCGCCTAGCGAGCAGGCGATGCAAAAGGTGAGCATGCCAAACCAGAAGGCGCCACCGCGACGACGACGGTCGCGGTAGGTGAAGGAGTTGTTGAGGACGTAGTTCAGGATCATGACGATGCCGGTGGCGCAGGCCTGGGCGTCGATGAAGCTGAAGTGTTCGTTCTTGAGGAAAAGGCCGAGGAGCAGAAGGTGGAAGACGGCGCCGATGGTGCCGACGAGGCAGAAGAGCACGAAGCGAACGGAGACGTAGCTGCCGATGAGCTTATCGAGGATGAGCTCGAGGTACTCGAGGCCGACGATGAGGTCGAGCTTGCTTTGGCCGTGCTGGCGGAGGCGGAAGTGGTAGGGGACTTCGCCGACGCGGACCTCGCCATCGGCGGAGAGGACGATGTCGAGTAGGATCTTGAAGCCGATGGCGGTGAGGCGATGGGCGATGCGCTCGAAGAAAGAGCGGCGCACGATGAAGAAGCCGCTCATGGGGTCGGTGAGGTGAGCGTGGCGTTCGACGCCCGAGAGACGGCGGCCGATGCGGCTGAGTTTGATGCGCCAGTTGGAGAAGTCGCCCATGCTGCCGCCGCCGATGTTGCGTGAGCCAACGACGAGGTCGAGATGTTCGGTGGAGATGCGTTGGTACATTTCGGGGAGGACGGTTTCGTCGTGCTGGAGGTCGGCATCCATGACGGCGAGGAAGGGGGCAGAGGTGGCGAGCATGCCTTCGATGCAGGCAGAGGAGAGGCCGCGGCGGCCGATGCGATGGAGGACGTGGAGGTTGTCCTGGGTGCGGCAGAGGCGCTTGACGGCGGCGGCGGTGCCATCGGGTGAGTCGTCGTCGACGACGATGACCTCGTAGCGGATATCATGGAGGGTATTACGGAGCTTCTCGAGTAGCAGGCCAATATTCTCGCGTTCGTTCAGCGTGGGAATCACGATGCAAAGATCATAAGACGGCATTGAGATCCTCTGGCGAGTCACCGGAAAGCGTTCGGAGCGTTGCGCGGAATGCTCCGACAACGTGCATAACGATAGATGCTTGCTGCGCTGTTTCGCGCACGATTAGATTATAAGTTACTGACAACCATCAAAGTCGAGAGATAGATGATTTTAGGATCCGCGGCGAAACAGAAGGCAAGCTCTGCACTCGAACGACTCGAAGAGAAGGTGGAACAGCATGCCGGGGCCGGGATGTTGGTGCTGCTGTGCCTGCTGTTCGTCGCGCTGTTGGGGCTGGCTGCGAGCGACTACCTCTGGTATGACGAGCTTGTCATTGTGCGGGTAGCGGCGCTGCCGCATTGGCACGATATCTGGAATTTTTATGCGAGCGGTCTGGATACGATTGGACTGCTGTATGCGGTGGTGCTGCATGCGCTCAGAGGGCTGCCGGCGGATGAAGAGATCCGGTCGAGGCTGCCCGCGATTGTGAGTTTCCTTGGGATGCTGTGGTGCACGTTCGTGTTTGTGCGGCGACGCTATGCGGCGGTGTATGCGTTTGCGGTGGTGTTGTTGCTGACGACGTTTCCACTGCTGTCGTTTGCGGTGTTTGCGAAGAGTTATGCGGTGGAGCTGGCTGGGTTGGGGTTTGCGATGATCTGCTGGCAGAAGGGGTTGGAGGAAAGCAGAGGGTGGTGCGCGGCGGGGGTGTGGTGCGGGCTGGCTGTGGCGATCTCTTCGCATACGTTTGGGATCTTTCTGGTGGTGCCGTTCGCGGTGGCGCAATGGTGGGCGGATGCGCGGCGGGGGCGCGTGAGCTGGGCGATGTGGGCCGCGCTGGTGCTGTTTCCGGCGGCGCTGCTGCCGGCGTTGCCGGGTGATCTAAGGGCGTCGAAGCTGTATGGCGCGAACTTCTGGTCGAAGCCGAGCTCGGCGCTGATGAAGCAGACGTACATCGACTACTTCACGACGAACTGGAGGTTCCTGGTGATCCTGTTGATCGCGGGATTGATCGTGACGCTGGTGCTTGTTGGGGGGGAGAGCGCAGAAGAATCCCCGGAGAGGAAGAGGGGATTTTCGGGGCCGGAGTGGGTGTTGATGGGGCTGTTGTCGGCGCTGCCGATTTACGTGTTGCCGGTGTCATACCTGCTGCATGCGTATCGGGCGGATTACGTGCTGGGATATGCAGTTGGTTTGGGGATTCTGCTGGTGGCATTGTTCGCGGAGCAGTCGAAGCGTAACGCGGCCGCGGGGCTGGTGTTGCTGATATTGTTTGCGGCGGTGACGCTGAAAGTGGATTTGAAGACGATGCCGCAGGGAATTCGCGCGCTGGTGCATCCAACGAGCGTGCATGCCGCGCTGGCGGCGAGATATCGTAGCCAGCCGTGGGTGAAGCTGCTGGAGGGAAACGATTTGCCGGTGGTGGTGGGCGATCACCTGCTTTATACGCGGCTGGATTGCTATGCACCCGACGAGTTGAGGCGGAGACTATATTTTCTGACGGACTTTGCGGAGGTGTCGCGGTATCCGTTGTCGGAGACGTCGCAGAGGAATTTTCTGCTGTTTGGCAACAGGCTGGGGTACCAGACGATGGATGTCGCGAATTTTTTGCCGGAGCATCGTCATGCATTGATGGCCGTGGGGGATATTACCGGAACGCTGTGGCTGCCGCCGTACATGATGCATCAGGCGGCGTTGGGGAATGCGTCGTTGCGGCTGCTGGGGCCGGGGTTTGAGGAGCCGGATATCTATGATGTGCAGTTCAGCCGGCTGCCGGAATTTCCGGTGGTGGGGACACCGCTGCGATGAGGGTGACGGACCTGGTGCAAGTTGCTCGTAGATTTCGACTGCCTGCTGTGTTGAGCGCCTTGGCGGTGCTGGTGTGCGAGTTGGTGAGCCAGCCGTATACGGCGATGGGGGTATGCGACGACATGTCGTACATCCTGATTGCGCGCAAAGTTGCTGAGACTGGGCACATCTTTTACAACGGGCCGACGACGCCGTTTCTGGGGTGGCAGCTTTATCTTGGAGCGTTATTTATTAAGTTGTTTGGCTACTCGCTGACAACGGTGCGGATGAGTACGCTGGCGGTGTCGATGGTGCTGGCGTTTGTGCTGCAGAGGGTGCTGGTGCGGGCAAATATCAGCGAGCGGAATGCGACGCTTGGGACGCTGGCTCTGGTGTTATCGCCGCTGTATTTGGTGCTGTCGGTTACATTTATGTCGGACATTCAGGGATTGTTCGCTATTGTTCTGTGCTTGTATGGATGCTTGCGGGCATTGCAGGCGGGCACGGGGCGAGCGGCGATTGCGTGGATATGCTTTGCGGTGGCGGCAGATGGAATCTGCGGGACGTCGCGACAGATTGCGTGGCTGGGGATTTTGGTAATGGTGCCATCTGCGGTGTGGCTGCTGCGGTCGCGGCGGAAAGTGTTTGTTGCGGCAGCGGCGGTGAATGCGGCGGGGATGCTTTGGGTTTTTGGATGTCTGCAGTGGTTTAAGCATCAGCCATATAACGTGCCGGAACATGTGTTTTCGGATAGCTTCAACGCGAGCCACGCGGCAGGTCAGTTGGGACACATCCTTCTGGATGCGCCGTTTCTGCTGCTGCCGATTGTGGCGTTGTTTCTGCCGGGAATACGGAAGAATCGGAGGTGGATGCTGGCGGTTGGCGCGGTGTTGGCTGCGGCGTATCTTTTCCTGGCGACGTATCCGAGTCATGTGCGCGGAAGCTTTCCGCTGGATCCTACGGGCGGCGATTGGGTGGGAATTCATGGCGTGTATGAGTTCATGATCCTCAGGGGGAATCCTCCGATTTTTGTGAATAAAGCGGTGCAGGCGCTGCTGACGGTGGTGTCGGTCGGCGGAGTTGTGGGCCTGATTTCGCTGCTGGGCGCTGGACAGACTGCGCGGAGGACGGAGAATGCCGCGGGAGTTTCGTGGAAGCAGCTGGGCGTGTTGCTGGGGCCGTTCGTGGTGGTGTATGGACTACTGCTGATTCCGCGCGCGGGAGATTTTCATTTGACCGAGCGATACTTGTTGGCGCTGCTGGTGGTCGCGCTGGTGTGCATGGTGCGGTACTACCAGGATGCGATTCGGCCGGAGCTGCCGTGGGCGTGCGCGGCGTTGGTGGGAGTGATGGCGATTTATGGAGTGGTGAATACGCACAATACGTTTGCGGTGGATCGCGGGCGCGTCGAGTTGGCGAACGAGTTGCTGGCGGCGGGCGTTCCGGATACGGCGGTGGATAACGGCTGGGAGTACAACCAGGGCGTTGAGCTCGAACATGCGGGGTTTATCAACGACTATCGGATGATTAATCCGAAGGGAATGTATAGAGAAGCGCCGCCACTGCCGGCGGGTACGTGCGAGGTGAACGGACATGATCTGACGCCGCACATTGTGCCGCGGTATGGGATCTCGTTTGATCCGGATGCGTGCTACGGGCGGGCGCCGTTCGCGCCGGTGCACTATTCGCGATGGCTTGGGTGGGAGCAGGGGGCGCTCTATGTTGTGTACTACACGAAACATTGAATTGCGCGCACGTTGCGCGGTGCTGCAACTGGCGGATCTGCGTTGTGGCAGGCGGTGCAACTCAGGGTGGGGATGTACACTCAAATCCAAATGAATACGCACATTCGAGTTAGGAGCCAGATGGTGGGCTCCAGTGTATTTGAAGTGAAGCAAGAGGGGAATGAATGGCTCGTGTAGTTGTGATTGGAGCGGGAGCGATGGGCCTGGCAGCTGGATATCGGGCTGCCAAAGAGGGGCATTCAGTCGATGTGATTGAGGCGGCACCGGAGCCGGGCGGGATGGCTGGCCATTTCGACTTTGGCGGACTGTCGTTGGAGCGGTTTTATCATTTCGCGTGCCTGTCGGATGTGCCGACGTTTGAACTGATGAACGAGCTGGGCATTGGCGATAAGATGATTTGGCGTAAGACGACGATGGGGTACTTCGACGGAAAGCTGCATGCGTGGGGCGATCCGGTTTCTTTGTTCAAATATCCGGGTTTGAATTTATTCGAGAAGATGCGGTATGGGCTGTTTGCATTTGTGTGTGTGCGACGGAACAGCTGGCCGGTGTTGGAGCAAGAGTCGGCGAAGGCATGGATTCTGCGGTGGTGTGGGCAGTCGATCTATGACCGGTTCTGGAAGCCATTGTTTGATTTTAAGTTTTACGAGTACGCGGATAACATCTCGGCATCGTGGATATGGACGAGGATTCGGCGGATTGGGCGGTCGCGTAAGAGCCTGCTGGAGGAGCGGCTGGGATATATCGACGGCGGCACGCTGACGCTGGTGAATGCGCTGATGGAGGGAATCAAGGCGCACGGTGGACGGGTGCATCTGGGAACGCCGGCGCAGCGCGTGTTGACGGCGAATGGCCGCGTGACGGGCGTGCAGACTCCACAACAGACCTTTGCAGCGGATGCGGTGATCAGCACGGTGCCCACGCCGTACGTGAGTGCGATGGTGCCGGACCTCCCCGAGGAGTGGAAGCAGCGCTACGAGGCGATTCATAACATCGGCGTGATCTGCGTGATTTTCAAATTGGCGCGCAGGGTGACGACCCACTTCTGGGTGAATATTTCCGCGCCGGGGATTGAGATTCCGGGAGTCATTGAGTTCTCGAACCTGCGCGAAATGGGCGGCGACACGATTGTGTATGTGCCGTATTACATGCCGGTGACGAACGAGAAATTTTCGTGGCCGGATGAGCGGCTGGTGGCTGAGGCGTTTGCTTGTCTGCAGCAGATTAATCCGATGGTTGGCGATGTGGATGTGAAGGCTACGAAGGTGGCACGGCTGCGTTATGGCCAGCCGATCTGCGAGCCGGGATTTGCGGCGAAGATTCCGCCGGTGAAGACGCCGATTGAGGGACTGCAGATTGCGGATACATGCTACTACTATCCGGAGGATCGGGGCATTGCGGAGAGCGTGCGGCTGGGGTCGGCGATGGCGCGAGCTGTGGGAGCGCAGGCTATAGTGGAAGAGAAACCACTTTTGGAACGCATGACCGATCGCGCGTGACACGCATCTTTGCTGGAGAGTATGGCGACTAGAAAAATTGTAATTACCGGGGCTGCGGGCCTGGTCGGGCAGAATCTGCTTCCGCGATTGAAACGCAAGAACCTGGGCGAGCTGGTCGCCATCGATAAACATCCGAAGAACACGGCCATTCTGAGGCAGCTGCATCCGGAGCTGCGGGTGATTGAGGCGGACCTTGCGGAGGCTGGGCCGTGGCAGCAGGAGCTGGAGGGCTGCACGCACCTGATGATTGGGCATGCGCAGATCGGCGGCCTGTTTCCAGAGGAGTATGTGCGCAACAACGTCACGGCGACAGAGCGGCTGCTGGAGGCTGCTCTGCGGTACAAGGTTTCGTATGCGGTGAATATTTCGTCGTCGGTGGTGAACTCGATGGCAGTGGATGATTACACCGAGACGAAGAAGGCGCAGGAGGCATTGGTTGCGGCTTCGGGAATCAAGCAGGTGGTGGTGCGGCCGACGCTGATGTTTGGGTGGTTCGATCGCAAGCATGTGGGATGGCTGGGACGGTTCATGCAGCGGGTGCCGGTGTTTCCGGTTCCGGGCGATGGAAAGTTTCTTCGCCAGCCGCTGTATGCAGGGGATTTTGCGGACATTATTGCGTCGTCGATTGAGACGGAGATGACGGGCGCGTACAACATTACGGGCATGGAGCGGATTGACTATATCGATCTGATCCGGCTGCTGAAACAGGCAACGGGGGCGAAGGCGCGGATTCTGAAGCTGCCGTATCGTGTGTTCTGGGCGCTCCTGAAGACCAACGCGCTGTGGGACAAGAATCCTCCGTTTACGACCAAGCAGTTGGAGGCGCTGGTGACACCGGATGTATTTGAGGTAATCGATTGGCCGGGAATTTTTCAGGTGCGGTCGACGCCGTTGAAGGAGGCGTTTTATTCGACCTTTCGTGACCCGGTGTACTCGCAGGTGGCGTTGGAGTTTTAGACGGCTATGCGTTGGAGTGAATCGAAACGCCCCAATCCAGATGAGGATTGGGGCGTTTCTGGTTGAGGTGGCGCTGGGTTAGAAGAGAATCTTGCCGGCGAACTGAACGTTGAAGGGTTCACCGGGACCGATGCCAGGGGCGCCAAAGAAGGCTCCAATGGTGGAGCCGACGGAGTTGCTATTCGCGCCGGTCTGCGGTGCGCCGACGGGGGCGAGGTTGATGCGGTTGAAGATGTTGAACATTTCGGCGCGGAACTGGAAAACGACTCGTGAGGTGATCCTGGTGTCCTTGACGACGGAGAAGTCGACGTCGGAGAAGCCGGGGTTGGAGTACTGGTTGCGGCGCTGGTTGCTGATCTGGCCGGGGGCGGGTTCGGAGAAGGCTGCAGAATTGAACCACTGGGCTGAGCCGGCGACGATTTTGTGGGAGACGCCGGCGAAGGGCGAGATGCCAGTGACCATGGCGCGGTCAGCATTGTCGCCGTTGCCGAGTTCGTCGGTGTTGGCTACGACGCTGAACGGCTGGCCGCCGTGCAGGCTCATTGCGCTGTTGAGTTCCCATCCGGTGGTAAGGCGGGAAAGGCTCGTGCCTCCGGGGATTTTATAGTTCAACAACGCGGAGAACGTATTGCGGGTGTCGAAGTCGCTGTTGCCGTACTCCAAATTTTGGCGATAGCTGTCCTGAGGAAGATAAGGGATGAGGCCAGTTTCGTAGTCGAGCGCATGGCTCCAGGTGTACACGATCTGCGAGGTGAGGCCGTGATAGTTGGTGCTGCGCAGCGTTGCCTGGAGGCTGTTGTAGTTGGCATTCAGGTTGCTGTTGAGCTGGTTGACGTTGCCGATGTTGGGATACTGCAGGAAGTAGGGACGCGTGCATTGTTGATAGGAGTAATTGTTGGTATTCGGCGGTAGGCAGATGGCGGGGAAGTTGTCCGGAAGATTAGAAACCGTAAGTTCCTGGCTGCCGATGGCGTAGGGGTTGATATCAAGAATGCTGGTTAGCTTGCGGGACAGCGTTCCCAGGTAGCCAATTTGCGCAATGACTCTGGGTCCGATTTCCTGCTGGATGTTGACGTTGTAGCTGTAGGTGTAGGAGGGGCGATAGTGGGGGTTGATGGAGAAGGCGTTGGTTACGCCGGCACCGGCCTGGGCTTCGGCGAGGGTGGGGAAGATTGGCACGCCGGAGGAGATGACGACGCCTCCGCCGGGGTTGGTGGGAGTTGCCTGGGCGGTGACGACGGGCAGGGCTCCAGCGAGGTTGTTGCCTATGCCGACGGCGCCGCCGTCGGTGGTGTTGCGCAGGTTGAGGATGGAAAGCATGTAGATGGAGTCGTAGTAGATGCCTGCGCCTGCACGGAGGGTCGTCCTGGGGTACAGCGCATAGGATGCGCCGATGCGCGGGCTGACGGATCCCTTGAAGGGGTTATAGAGGTTGCCGATGTTGCTGCCCTGGATGGCGAAGCCGCCGGTGAGAGTTGGGTCAAAACTGGTGAGATCCTTGCCGGAGTCGTGGACGCTCTGCGCGTAGTCGTAGCGGATGCCGTAGTTGATGTTCAACTTTGACGTAACCTGCCACGCGTCCTGCGCGAAGATGTTCCAGGTGTTTTCGTAGACGGTACGCTTCTGATTGCCTTCGGCGATGTAGGCATTGTTGGTGGAGATGCAGCCCGCCATGAAGTCAGCGAGGAGATACACGTTGGAATTAATAACTGTGGGTGTGGTCTCAGGAGTTTTGGTGGCGAGGGTATCGCAAGCGGCCGATCCGTTGGGCAAGTTGGTTATCGGATTTGTATTCCATGGACCTTGCGATCCATCGAAGGTGAATACGCCGCGGGAGCCGGTCTGGTAGAAGTCGTAGACCTGGGATTTGCGAAACTCACCACCGAAACGGAACTCATGTTTGCCGACAGTGTAGGCGACTGCATCGTTGAAGTGGCCGGTGATATCGGACCGACCCTCGGGAGGCGTGACACCAATGGGATCGAAGCCGCTGGCGCTTCCGGCAATACCACTGCTGGATGCGGTGGCACCGATGGTGATATCGGGAGCGCCGGAAAGGCCTGGATCGGTGACGCCTGTGTTGAGGCCGAGGGCCACGGGATCGTAGGAGTGATCGGCATCGGAGAAGACCTGATTGTAGTAGCCGACCCCGAAGAAGGCCTGGTTGGCGAGCCTGGGAGAGAAGATGTGGTTGTAGATGATCGCGTAGTTTTCTACGTGGATGGGGGCGACCTCGAAGTAGGGGCTGAGTTCGCTGACGGCGGGGGCGATCTGATTTCCGTCGCTGAAGTAGGCACGAATGCTTAGCGAGTTGGACTGATTGGGGCTGTAGTCGAGGTGAGCGATGGGGTTGAAACTGTGTCCGTTCTCCGTGCCGGGATTGAAGTAATTGGCATTCCCGTTCGGGCCGCCATCTTCCCCTTGTAAAGCGTCCTGAGGCCAGAGATTTGCGAGTAGCGCCGCGGAGACGGGGTTGACGGACATGCCGTACTCACCGAGCAAGGCCGCGGCATCGTTTTGGTATGCGATGGAGGGTTCTGTTCTAGCCGAGGCGACGCCGATGACGAAGTCCTGGTGTTCGTAGCTGAGGAAGAAGAAGAGCTTGCCTTTGATGATGGGACCGCCGACGCTGCCACCGTAGTCGACGTCGCGGGTCTCTGTTTTCCTGGAGCCAGAGGGCGCGAAGGGAGTGTTGGCGGCGAAAAACTCGTTGCGGTTGTAGTAGTAGGCGTCGCCGTGGAAGACGTTGGTTCCGGATTTGATTGAGAGGTTGACGGTGCCGCCAGCATTGCGGCCGGTCTCGGGCATGCCGCTGGTGATGAAAGAGAACTGCTCGATGGAGTCAAGCGGAATGACAACGCCGGCAATGCCGGCGACGCCACCCTGGTTGGCGGCGGGAATATTCCACCAGAGATCGTTGTTGTCGGTTCCGTCGATCTGCCAGTTGACCTGGTTGCTGCGAACCCCGTCGACCTGCGCGGCCCCGGGGCCACCGCCGACAGAGTAGCCGGCGAATCCCGGGGTGTACTGGATGAACTGGGTGAAGTCGCGGCCGTTGTTGGGTGTGTCGCTAATGACCTGGCTGGGGATGTCGGTGATGAGGGCAGAGGAGGTTGTGTCGAGCGAGACACTGGAGGCGACGACCTCTACGGTCTGCGCGGAAGTGGAGACGGCGAGACTGACGGGGAGGGTGTAGGGCAGACCGGCAGAGACGAGGATCTTGTCATATTTCCCGGTGCTGAAGCCGGAGGCGGTGACAGTGATGCTGTAGGTGCCGACGGGCAGATCCTGAAACGCAAATTCACCGGCTGAGGAACTGAATGTGGTGTGGGTGACGCCCGTGTCGACTTCAAGGATGGTGACGGAGGCGTGCGGAAGGGTAGCGCCGGTTTTGTCGGTCACGGTTCCATTCAGGCTACCGCGAAAGTTTTGCGCGGTAGCGGTGATGACTCCTGAGACGAGAACGAACAGCAGAAGCAGAGAGAGAGAGAGAGTCATGAAGTTCTTCAAGCGAAAATAATGCATTAAGGCGGCTCCTGAATACCCGAGTCCTACATCGTTCCAGGGGAACGAAGGCAGGGAGAATGTCGCACGCTTACAGCTGTGCGAGGTTCTGAGAGTCGGATCATCGTGTGAGGGTCACGAACGGTGAAAAGGTAAGCGGGCGTAATTCTTGAAATGTAGCGTTGCTTTGCCGATTTTACAAGCGCCTTCTGTAAGCGGCGACATGGCGTCGGGCTGGACCGACATTGATTTGTGACGCACGGCGATGAGGAATCGACTGCCAGGGCAGTAGAGGGCAGAAGGGCTTGCCTGCTACTTCTTCGGACGCCGGTTGGGCGACGGCTTGACGCTGGACGAACGCGGTGGGGTTCGCGCTCCCGGTGGTGACGGTCCGTTGCACAGATAGGTGGCAGGGTGCCGGGTCGATTACTTTTCCCCAGACAAGGTGATGTAGCTGCGACCGAGATAGAGGCGGTACTGTCCGGGTTTGCCTTCCTCGGCAACGATGTGCAGGGGATCGGGGCGAGTCATTTGCGGGTCACGAACGGTGGTTTCGCGCAGGAGTTCGTTGCCTCCGATATCCATGACAACGATATGGTCGCCGCCGATGAATCCGAAGCCATAAGCGCCGGGAGGAAGGACCTTGTCACCGATTTTGAGACGGACTTCGTTGAGGAGGTAGGCCTGGTAGCTCTGCTGAACGGCCGAAGAGTATCCGGAAGTATCGACCAACGTCACGAGAACGAGGTCGCCATTACCGAAGCGAATGCCGGCTGAGTTGCGTCCCTGGACCGTTGCACTCAGGCCCTTGTAGAAGACGCTCTTTGGAAGGATAGCGGCGGCCTCGGTGCGATCGAGAACGCCGGGCTTGAGGTCTGTCTTAGCGGTTGAAGAAGATGCGCTCTGTGCTGAGGCGGCCGGGCGGGAAACGACCGCGACGGCGCAAAGAGTCGAGAGGACAAGAATGCGGCTGAGCGACTTAATTGTGATTGTCATGGCGATCTCATCATACGGATTGATTTGGTGAGCATGCAAGGTAGATGAGGCGATCATCAGGGTGTGGTCTGGGTGGTGGCTGGCTCGGAGAGGATGTCTTCGAGCTTGAGGTAGACAGCGTTGGTCCAGCCGAAGCCAACAACGTTGCTCTTGTAGCCGGTCGCGACTTTGACGTTTGCGGAGCCGCTGGCGACGTTGTACTTTTCGCGAATGGTGCCGTCGCGGAGGAAGTTGTCCAAGATGGTTGTGGTGAACTTGCTGGCGATGCGTGCGGCGTCGTTGTGGAAGCCGTTGCGATCGAGGCCTGAGACGGCGAGCCAGGTGATGGGCGCCCAACCATAGGGAGCATCCCATTGCACGCCGGAGATCACGTCGCTGGCCTGCAGGCCACCACCCTGTTCGAAGAGGTTAAGATGACTGCGGACAGCGGTAGCCTGCGCGGGGGTGGCGGCTCCGGCCCAGAGCGGGTAGAAGGTGGCGAGGAAGTGATAGGTGGAGCGCTTGCCGGTGACGAAGTTGTAGTCGGTGTAGAGGCCGGCATCCTGGTTCCAGAGGTACTTGTCGATCGCAGCGCGGCGGGTTGCGGCACGCTGCGTCCAGGTGGCGGCTTCGTCGTTTCGGCCGAGGATGTTGGCGAAGTCTGCCATGTCGCGTTCGTACTTATAGAGCAGGCTGTTGAGGCCGACGTCCGCAAATTCGACGGTTGAGCCAGAGAAGGGGCCGAAGCGAAAGCTGGGATCGAAGCCGGATTCACGCATGGCACGATCGCTGCGGTAGAACGCGGCGGAGAGTCGATGGCCGTCGACGACGGCGAGCGCGCAGACGTGGGAGGCGGTGATATCGCAGCTAGTGCGGGTTAGGGCCTTGGCCTCGGCGGGGGTTGGATGGTCAGGACCGCGGACGAGGTACTCGGGGTGGTCGTTGGGATGAGCGAGCAGCCAGCGAATGACGTCGGGGTAGTAGCTGGAGTCGTCCGCTTGCTCGGGCACGGGGCCCTGGCCGAGATCTTCATAATGGGCGAGCCCGGTTGTGCCGGCGCGATGCTCGGGCGAGGTCCAGAGAGCATAGTCGCGTTGCGCGTAGTCGTAGGCGCGGGCAAGCCACTGCTTGTTGGGCTGGGCGTCGGGAGCGGAATGCTCGTATACCTCGCGGATCATGGAGGAAAGAAACGGAGGCTGCGAACGCGTGAAGTAATAGGTGCGATTGGCGTTGAGGATAGCGCCGTAGTTGGCGATTTCGAAGAAGAAGTTTTCGACCATGCCTTTGGCGAGATCGCGGCGGCCATCGTGTTCCAGGCCTAGCAGGATGAAATAGCTGTCCCATCCATACATTTCATTGAAGCGGCCGCCGGGGACGACGTAGCGATTGGGAAGATAGAGGAGTCCTTCGACGGGTAGCTCGGAGGGTTGAACTTCGTCGATGCGATGGATGACCTGCGGAAGATGACGGACGTCGACGTTGCAAGACTTGCGCATGGTTTCGACGGCGGATGGTGTAGGGAGGTCGGCAGGAAGATAGAGTACCGGGACCTGGTTGACCTTGGGATCGACGATGGATTTGCAGTCGTACATGGAGCGCGAGAGCGTGTCCCATCCGTTGTGGATGTAGTCGCGAATTTGTGTTTGGTCGGCTGCGGTCGGGGCTTGCGACAGCGCAGGCAGCGAGGCAAGAAACAAGAGGGCGGAGAGTGCGCGGGTGCGGCTCATGGTCGGCGGTTATCCGTAGAAAATGCCAATGGAATTGGCTTGGAGAAGGCTGCTTCTCCGAGCCAGCTTCAAACAAAGCTACTGTACGCTTGCTATCCAGCTGGCGTACGGCGGCAGGGTGATGTTCGTGAGAGTGGAGGTTGAGGTAAGTGTGGTGTCAGAGGCTGCAAGGGTTTTCACCATTGTGCCCGTGATTCCCGAGCCGGCGAGGTTGAGGGTGATGGTCTTCGGTGTGGCGGTGAAGTTCATTGCTACGACGACCGCAGGGCCAGAGCCTGTGGAGCGCACGTAGGAGAGGACGTCGGGGTTGCTGGTGTCGAGCATTGTCATGGCGCCGGTGTGGAGAGCAGGAACGTCGCGGCGCAGAGCGATGAGTTGCTTGAACCAATTCAGTTGCGAGTCGGGATCCTTCGATTCGACAGCGACGTTGATGGTCTTGTAGCTGGGCGGAATCGGCAACCAGGTGTTCGGGTTGGTGCTAAAGCCGGCTTGGGGGCCGGGCGTCCACTGCATGGGTGTGCGCTCTCCGTCGCGACCACGTTCGTTTGGCCAGCCGGTGATGCCGATGGGATCGCGCACCTCTTCACGCCGCGCGGGTGTGGTGGTGTGCATGCCGATCTCCTGGCCGTAGTACATGAGCGAAGTGGCCCTGGTGGTGAAGAGCATCGCCGCCAGAAGCTTGTTGATCTGGTTATCGTGAAACCCGTCGCCGTAGCGATCGATGGCGCGGATGTTGTCATGATTGTCGAAGACGATGAGTGGCTGTGCGCCATGAATTTGCGTCTCGACTTCTTCGAGGTGCTGGCGGAAGTCGGCCGCATTCAGCGCGGCATGATTGCCGTGGAAACCGATCAGCATGTCCATGGGGAGTTGCAGCTCATCATGCGCCGTGCCGCCGTACCATTTGTCGAGCTCGGCGGTGTTGGGCAGGTAGGTTTCGCCAATGAGGACGCGGTCTCCGGAATACTTTGCGACCATCGCGTGCATGCGGCGGATGACGTCGTGGACTTCCGGAAGGTTGTCAGTATAGGTGTTGCCGACGTTGGGATCGCCCTGAGCGTTGATGCCGCCGAGTTCCGGATTGTTGCGCAGCTTAGGGTCTTCGAAGAGGCTAGGGATGGCGTCGAGACGGAAGCCGGCAACGCCGCGATCGAGCCAGAACTGCATGGAACCAAACATCGCTTTCTCGACTGCTGGATTACGCCAGTTGAGGTCGGGCTGCTGCTTGTAGAACTCGTGGTAGTAGAACTGGTGGACGGCGGGAACCCACTCCCATGCGGAGCCGCCAAATCCTGATATCCAGTTGTTGGGCGGGACGCGACCCTCGTGTTTGAAGCGCTTTTGATAGGGCGTGACGTTGGGGGAATCGGCGGGGATTCCATCGTTCCAGACATACCAGTCATGCTTGGGATTGGTGCGGGAGCTGGAGGCTTCAATGAACCACTGGTGTTTGTCGGAGGTGTGGTTGAGCACCATGTCGAGGATGATGCGGACGTGGTGTTTCTGGCCCTCGGTGATGAGGCGGTCCATGTCGGCGAGGGTGCCGTACTGTGGGTCGACTGACTCGTAGTTTGAGATGTCGTAGCCGAAGTCGACTTGCGGCGAAGGATACATGGGAGCAATCCAGATGGCGTTGACACCGAGGTTCTGGAGATAGCCGAGGCGCGAGGTGATTCCGTTGAGGTCGCCAATGCCGTCGCCAGTGGAGTCCTGATAGGAGCGCGGGTAAATCTCGTAGACGACAGCGTGCTTCCACCAGGGATCGGGCGAGGAGATGGATTTTTTCTGGAGTTGCGCGGCCGAGTGGTGAAGCGGGAGGGTTGTGCACGCAAGAGCGAGGGCTACGGTCACGAGGAGAGAAAAGCGACGCGAGGTGCGCGAGACGGATGCGAAAAACGGATTCATCGAAATGCCTCCAGCAGCAACGGCGAGACGAATCGATCCGCCGCAGGGATGAGTTTATCCTCCCGCGGTCGCGATGTACGGTGAGGGTGCGCGAAGTACTGACCATCTCGACGACGGGTTGCTGATAGTGCTGACCCCAGGGCATGCTCGTGCCGAAGTCCATGAACGGCTGGTCGAAGCGGCAATAGCGGACAGTGGGAGTTCCGGTTACCGGGGTCTCAGTGGGAGCTTATTGCGGCACTCCGCCTGGTTGCCAGGAGGAAGACCTTCAAAATGTGGAATGTATGGACAAACTGAGAGCGGGGCAGCATGCTGGAGGGAGCATGCAAACGCTCTTGCTTTCGCCGTCTGCCCGATCGCTTCGGACGCTGTTCTGCGTTCTGCTGCTGACGTGCGGGCTGTGGCAGTCAAACGGGCAGAATCTTCAGTATCTGAGTCAGCAAGGGTGGTCGACCGAAGAAGGACTTCCGCAGAGCAGCGTGCACAGCATTGTGCAGACGCCTGACGGCTATCTTTGGCTGGCGACCGAGGGTGGGCTGGTGCGCTTCGATGGATTGACGTTCCAGACATTCGATCGGAGTGATCAGCCTGCGTTTACAAGTGATGATATCTGTTGCCTGGAGGCGGAGAGCAGCGGGCTTTGGATCGGGACAGCAGATGGCGTGCTTCGGCTGCAACAGGGGCGGTTTCGCCGGTACGGTACGGCTGAGGGGCTTGCCTCGTCTGCCGTTGAGTTGATCCATGTAACTAGGGACGGTGCATTGCTTGTTGAGACCGCAGATGGATGGTCGAAATGGAATAACGCTGGGTTTACGCGGCTTCCGAGCGCGCCTGCTGAACTGAAGGCGGATGGATCGGGATTGGTCGCGCTGCCGAAAAATTCGTCGTGGAAATTCTCCTCTGCGGTGGTCTCCGGTGCAGGTCGCGTGTGGCGCGTTGGAAAGGAGTTGCCGACCGGACGGATCCAGACGGTGATTGTAGATCGAGAGGGACTGGCGTGGGTGGGGATGAACAGCGGGCTGTTCGTTCTCAGCGCCGAAAAGTCGGCGGCAATTCCTGTGACTCTGCTGAACGGTAACTCGGTGCTTTCACTGTTCGAGGATGCGGAAGGAAATCACTGGGTTGGGACGGAGACGTCTGGTTTACATGTGCTGCGGCGGCTGGCCTTTCGAAGCGAGGCCGCGCTGGTGGACCAGGCAGTGACCGGCGTCGCACAGACAAAGGACGGATCAATCTGGGTGGGAACCCGGGATGCCGGACTTCGTCGGGTGCATGCGGATGGTGTGCAAGAACAAATCCCGGTGAACAAGCTGACGAGTGGCGTAATTTTATGTCTTGCGCCCGAGTGGTCTGGAGGCCTTTGGGTGGGGACGCCCGATGGTTTGAATTACATTGCGCCGGACAATTCGGTGCGACGAATTACCTCCGCGGACGGGCTTCCGGACGATTACATACGCGCGTTGGTCGGGGACAGCGATGGATCGGTTTGGGTTGGAACGCGGCAGGGATTAGCTCATCTGCAAAAGTTCGGAGAAGATCTCAGCATCCGAACGCTGACGACAAACGACGGTTTGGGGGGAGACCTGATTGGTGCCCTGATGTTCAAGTCGGGTGAACTCTGGGCAGCGACATCGGGAGGTCTTTCGGTAGTTCACAGCGACGCGACGGTCTCGAACTTCACGGCAAAGGATGGGCTGGGGGCGACGATCGCAACGGCAATGGCGGAGGATCCGGCTGGGCACCTGTGGGTCGCCGGCAACAACGGCAGCTTGAGTTACATGAATGGCCAAAGGTTTCTCCCTGTGGGCAGATTCGCGGAGCAAGAACGCGATGGCAACATTGAAGGAATCACACTTGATCGACTGGGGTTCTTCTGGCTTCGGATGGATCGAGGCATACGGCGCATCGCTGTGAATGTGCTCACCGCGTGCGTTGGGAAGGACCGCTGTGTGTTGCAAAACGGTGAGACGGTCCAGTATGGGCTTGCCGACGGCCTGCCGAACGATGAGGTGGTTGCAGGTGAGCCGTCGGTCGGGTGGCTAACCACCCATGGAGAGATCTGGTTTCCGACAAGGGGTGGTGTGGCGATTGTGGATTCGGGACACCTCCCCGTAAATGCGGTTGCGCCGCCTGTCGTCCTGCAGCGGTTTTCCGTGGACGATATCTCCGAGCCGATCGGGCCGGACTTACTCAAGATCCCGTTTGGGCATGCGCGTTTTACGATGGAGTATGCGGGGCTCAGTTTTACGGCGCCATCGGAGGTCCGCTATCGATTTCGCCTGGACGGGTTTGATAAAAACTGGACCGATGCAGGCAATCGGCGCTCCGCCACCTACACCAATCTCACGCCGGGGCACTATGTCTTCCACGTCCAGGCGAGGAATAAAGATGGCGCATGGAATGATGCAGGCGCCGAACTCCGCTTCCGGATTGTGCCGCCGATCTACCGCAGGTGGTGGTTTCTTCTGCTGAGTCTGCTGATGATTTTTGCGCTGGTCGCTGGGATGTACCTGCTGCGGCTGAGGCGACTGGAGCGCGAGTTCGATGCGGTATTGGCGGAGCGGAACCGCATGGCGCGTGAGATCCACGACACGCTTACACAGGACTTTGTGGGCGCGTCGCTGCAGCTTGACCTGATTACGCAGCATCTGAACCGAGGCAAGTTTGAGCTCGCGCTCGAGCAGGTAAAGCGTACTCGCCAACTGGTAACGGAGGGGCTGGAGGAGGCGCGGCGCAGTATCTGGGAGCTGCGAGTGAACAACTCGCAGGACAGTTTGCCGACGCGGCTGGGTAAGATCGTGCAACGCGATACGTTCAGCTCGATTCATACTCGTTTGCATGTGGGCGGAGCTTATCGAGTGGTCGATCCAAAGGTGGAGAGGGAACTCCTCCGGATTGCGCAGGAGGCGCTTTCGAATGTGCTGCATCATGCGCGCTCGGCGGAGACGTCCGTTGAGCTGCATTACTCGAGTGATATGCTGATGCTCACAATCGAAGACAAGGGTGTGGGGTTCCGAGTGAGCGAAGCATCCGGCAAAACAGGGCATTACGGACTACTCGGCATGAAGGAGCGGGCGGCCACGATCGATGGCACGCTTGAGGTCACAAGCGAGCCCGGACGGGGCACCAAGGTGACGTTGCGAGTGCCGATAGCCCAAAGCGCGAGGTAGAGATGGCAGACAGAATTCGCATCATGCTGGTGGAGGATCACCAGGTTGTTCGGCAGGGACTGGTTGCGCTGCTTTCGACGATGGAGGATCTCGAGATCGTTGGATCCGTCGGCGACGGGTTGGAAGCGATCGACACGTTTCGCAAAGTTGAGCCGGACGTCACGTTGATTGACCTGCAACTGCCCAAGTTGGGCGGGGCGGATACCATTCGCCAGATCAGGGCAGAGTTTCCGCAGGCACGTTTCATCGTACTGACCACGTTTGATGGCGATGAAGATATCTATCGAGCGCTACAGGCGGGGGCGCGCGCTTATCTGCTCAAGGGCATGCCGCTCGACGAACTGCTGACGACGATCCACGCGGTCCATAACGGCAAGCTTCATATTCCGTCGGCAGTTGCGGAGAAACTGGCAGAGCGTCTGAGCGGGCAGGAACTGACGCCGAGAGAGCTGAGCGTACTGGAACGTATCGTTGCGGGGCGAGCGAACAAAGAGATCTCCGCAGACCTATCGATCTCAGAGGCGACGGTGAAAACTCACATTAACAGCATGCTCGGGAAGCTGGGTGTTGCGGACCGAACTCATGCGGCGACGGTGGCGATTCAGCGCGGACTGGTGAGTCACCGATGAAGCTTGGGCGGGGGGGCGTGCTGCTGCCGGCGATACTCTGCACAGTGTCAGCGCCGATGGTCGGGCAGGGAAGTGGAGTTGTCTCGAAGCGAGACTGGCGGGCAGCGAGCTCGGGGGAGCTCGAGGCTGTTTTGCCGGCGCGGGCTCCAGTGGAGAAAGAGCATATCGAGACGGAGATGCGTTCGGCGAGTGGGGTCATTGATTCCCGCGGCCGGGTGATAGCGGCCGTGGTCTTGATTACCGCTGGCTATGCTGCGAATGGCAAGTATTACTACTATCTTCTAGCGCAAAGTCCGATACGGATTGGCAGCAACATCGATCTTGCTGCGGGATCGTATGCGATTGGATGGACACGAGCGGCTGATGGCTTGCTAGTCCACATCTATGAGGCGGAGACGGGCGTGGAACGCGGTACGATTACGGCTCATCCGCTGGGCCAGCCGCTGCCGATTGTGTCGATTAAGATCTGGCCGCCGTCGGAGCGGAGTGTGATTCAGATTGGCCGCTTCGTTCTTCCTTACTCTTTGGGTGATTGAGGTTTGGGAGCGAAGACCTTCGCTTCGATCAGTCGTAGCCGGGTAGGAGCTGGTGGGTTCTTGAAGACGATCCGGAGCTGTTGGGTGCGGAGCTGAGGAAAGGTGATCCGATTTTCTCCATTGGCGACGGGAGTCTGTGGAGCACGCTTCTGCATTGGGAGATCCTTCCATCCATCATTGTTTTGATACTGCAACTGGAAGGACGACGGCGGCTGGTAGCGTGCACCGTCGGCGAAAAAATATAGCTCGACGGAGCCGACGGTTTGCGGCGTCCTGAGATCGATTTGATACCAGCTCGTTGCGGCGGAGTCGGCGGCGGAAGGCGACCATCCGTTGGAAATCTCCGGGAAGAACCAGAGTCGGCCATCGATGGCCTGCTCTACTGGAGCGGCTGGATCTGCGGAGAATGCGGTAGCCAGCGGCCCGTAAGGGAAGCCGGGGTTCACGGCTAGATCGATTCTGTGCGCGGGTCGCGGCGTGGCTTGGAGAGTGTTGGCGCGCGCGCTCCGCGGCAGGGTCACCCGCGTGGGCGCAAGCGGGCCAGGTCCAGAGACGCGCCGATGGTCGACGAAGATCGAGAGTCCACTGCCGATGTGATAGCGGCTGCCATCTTCATCGTAGAAGATGCTGATGTCGTGATGGTGATAGGCGAGGTCTTGCAGAGCGAAATAATAGATGGGGTGATCGGTGCTGGGTTGTACTGGAATCAGCGGATCAACTTCCAGGACATTATCGGCGCGCGGTCGGATACCGATGAGGCCGCTTAAGACGAGATCGATGTAGGTGGAGTGGAAGTAATGATGCGACCGAGGCAGGCCCACGATCGGCGCGCCGGTGTCCGGGTTGTAGTCTTCTTCGATGTCAGGCTTTTCCGGAGACAGAAAGTGTTGGTGCGTGTACTGGCGCAGGAGTCGGAGGTAGTCTTGGCGGCCGATGGCAGCGGAGGGATAATCGTCGAGAAGATTGGCGAGGCCGGTGAGCGCCTGCGAGGTTTGGAAGGGCCACGATGGTCCATTCCACTGGCACTCGGGGCGACCGGTTGGCTGGTCGTATCGGTATTGCGTCAGGTAGCGCGGGTACGAGGGCTCGACAGTGCGGAGGCCGTGAGAGCCGGCGAGCTGGTCGGGTGATAAGAGATGGGACCAGGCCTTTGCGTAGGCTCTGGACGAGGCCGAATCGTCGTGCGGAGGCAGCTCGAAGGCCCAGGGAACGTAGCCGACCAGCTCGCGTCCGCGAATGAAATCGCCGGCCGCTACATAAGGCGTTGAGCGTTGATAGCGGTCGGTGAAGTGCTGGAGTTCGGGGTTCCACAGTTGCGCGAGCATCGCGGAGCGAAGGCGTTCTGCGCGCCCACGGTAATCTTTGGCAACAGCCAGTTGGTGCGCTTCGGTTGCGATTTGAGCGATCGCGGTTGCGTTGGCATATTGATAGCTGTTGATCGACGGGCGATAGGCGAAGCCGCCGGTAAAGCCGTTGTGATTTTGATCTTTACTGGGGTGGTCGGTGAAGCCGGCGCCCGATGCATCGATGGAGGAGATGGTGTACTCGGTTGCATCCGGGAGCGGCTCAATCCAGTAGAGGTTGCGGGCGCGATCGAAGTGGTCGTCCCAGGCGTTGTAGATGTACATCATCGTGCCGAGATGCTGCAGCGCAGGGCCGGGGTCGCCGGTGACGAGGGTGGTTGCTTCGGTGGCGGCGGCTATGGATTCTGAGAAGTGCCGGTCGTTGGCTGCGCCCGTGTAGAGATGATCGATCAGGTCGTTAACGACCGTGGGATCTCGCATCCAGCGCGCTTCCATGAGGTGAAAGGAAGCCGAGTCATTGAGATCCGTGTAGGGCTGCCGGGCCCACGGAACGTTGTCGAGGAATTCGAGGATGGTTGTACCCCGGGGGCCAATCTCGCGTATGTGGGAACGCAGCAGCTTCCAGCGATAGAAATAGATCGCTTGAATCTCAGGGTCATCAATTTCCAGGAATGGAATGTTCTCGAGGAACCACGGGGCGTCGGCTCCGAAATATTGTTCTGCCATCGCCTGGCGCGGGATGGATGGCTCCTTCGTTGGGGGCTGCTGTGCAGCCGGCGTGATAGGGGCGACAATCAGTAGAAGTGCGGCGCAAATGTTTGCGAGCATTCGGAGCATGCCCGTTTCAGCCGTGAGCGATGGCTCTCGAGGTGATTGGATGATCATGGCTTTGAGGCCTGCGTCGCCGATTCGTTTACGGTGAGGTTCTGGTCTGCGTGAACGTTACTGAGGGTCTGAACGATACCGCTCGGCCAATGAATCTGTATGGATTGCGCGGCTGATGCCGCGCCTAAGCCGAAGTGTGCGCGCTTGTCGCTGGCCGAAAGATAGCTGCCGCCCGTGGTAACTGTGAGCCATTGAGAACCGGCTGCGGTGGTGAGTTTGATGATGGCTCCGATGCCGTCACGATTGCTCTTGTGGCCGACGAGCGAGAGAGTAAGCCAATGGTTATCGGTCTTCGTCTCATTGTGCAGAACGTATGCAGGGCCACCGTTGGTGGTGAAGACGGCGTCGATGCGGCCGTCGTTGTCGAGGTCTCCAGTGGCCAAGCCTCGTCCTACCCATCGTTCTGTGAAGATCTCTCCCGACTGCGACGAGACATCGACGAACCCCTTGCCGGTGTTGTATGCAAGCAGCGGTGGCTCCTTGTAGTGAAGCTGCGGATAGTTCAGTTCAACGGTGTCGAGGTCATGGCCTTGTGCGATGAGCAGATCCTTGCGACCGTCGTTGTCGTAATCGAGAAATTTGATTCCCCAACCGGAGTGCAGCAGCGTCATGCCGCCGATGCCGGTGACGTAGCTGTCGTAAGAGAAGCTGCCGTCACCATTATTGCGATAGAGAGCGTATTTCTGATTGGCGAGATTGGTGATGATGAGGTCCGGCAGCCCGTCGTTGTCGAAGTCCTGAAGGTCGATGCCCATGCCTGCGTACGTGCGACCATCGCCGTCCACTGCGATCTCAGCGGGCATGCCGAGTTCTTCGAAGGTGCCGTCGCCTTTGTTGCGATAGAGGTACTCAACCATGGAATCGTTGGCAACGGCAACGTCGACCTTGCCATCTCCATCGAAGTCGCCGATCGACACGCCCAGGCCCTTTCCGGGTCGATTGAGGCCGATCTTCGCGGCAACTTCGGTGAAATGCCCGTGACCGTCGTTGTGATACACCAGCGGCGTGATGGGCTCGAAGACATCGGGATGACAGTAGGAGCGGCGACCCTCGGTGTGCTCGCCACACCAGATGTCGTCGAAGTCCCACTTCACGTAGCGCAGCACGACCAGGTCGAGCAGGCCATCGTTATCCAAGTCGACCCAGGTTGCCGAGGTCGACCATCCGCTGCCGGCCGTGCCGGAACTCTGCGTGACGTCGGTGAAGGTCCCGTTGCCGTTGTTGTGATAGAGATGGTTACCGCCGAGGCCGGTTACGTACAGATCGTCGTAGCCATCATTGTCGTAATCGCCGACCGCCACGCCCATGTCGTATCCGATCCCTTGAAGGCCGGCTTTCTCCGTTACATCCTCAAAGGTTCCGTCGGGCTTTTGATGATAGAGACGATTCCAGTATTTCGGGCCGGTCTTCAGTGGGATAGAGCCTTTGGGCATTGGATCGCTGAGCGGCGCGCCGTTAGCGAAGAAAATGTCGAGACGGCCATCGTTGTCGTAGTCGAACAGAGCAACACCGGACCCCATGGTTTCGATCAGATATTTCTTATCGGTGTGCGAGGCCTGGGCCAGAAAGCCGATGTGACTTTGCTGCGTGATGTCGACGAAGTTGCCGGGAACTGCCTTCGACGTTGCTGTCGCGGCGGCCGCTGGAACCGCAGAGTTAGTGGCTGCAACCTGCGCGGTTGCGCGTCTAGCAAGCGCAATGCTCAGCAGACACAGACTGCCAGTGAAGAGGATCGTCGTGCGCGGCTTGGGCCATGGAAAGTTCACTTCTGGTACGGCACTCCCTTCCCCTCGACGAGGGGTACGATCTGGTCTACATGGGAGACCGAGAAACGTTCACGCGCGCCGCTGGGCCAGTGGACTTCGACTGCATCGATCACGGTCGCGTCGCCAAGACCGAAGTGCACACGCAGATCGTTTGTGGATTCGTAGCTCCCGCCTGAGACAACATCTCCGCGTTGTTTGATCGTATTCGCTGTCAGGTAGACGGTCGCTCCCACTGCATCGCGCGGGCTTTTCGCGCCGCCGGTCAATTTGAATTCGATCCAGTGGTTCTTGTCTGAAGATACATTGCGGAGCAGCGCCGGAACGCCGTCGAGCGCGTTGATCACCACGTCCAGCTTGCCGTCGTTGAAGAGGTCGCCGACAGCCAAGCCTCGACCCACATAGGTCTTCGCGAGTGCGGTGCCTTCCACTGCAGGCATCAACTCGAACTTTGTTCCGTTGACGTTGTGAAAGAGCAGCGGCCGTTGCGCCCAGCTCGTCCCCCATAGCATTTGGTCGACGGCCGGATAGACATGTCCATTGGCAACGATGATGTCTTTCCAGCCGTCATTGTCGTAGTCGAAGAAAGCCGTGCCCCAGCCGAGGAATGGAACTGTTGGCTCGGCGATCCCCATCTGGTAGCTGATGTCCGTGTAGTTCGCATCGCCGTCATTGCGGTAGAGCGGGTTGTAATCATCGGAGAAGACGGTGTTGTAGATGTCGATGAGGCCGTTATTGCGATAGTCGCCGGTGGCTAGTCCCATGGACGCAGTCTCACGACCATTTTCATTCAGGGCATAGCCTGAGGCGTAGCTGTCGTCGTCGAAGGTCCCGTCGCCTTTATTGATGTAGAGATAGTTCGGCGTCGAGTCGTTGGTCACCAGCAGATCCGGTTTGCCGTCGTTATTCACGTCTATGAATACCGACGACATGCCGTAGTAGCCATTCTTGTCGGAGACTCCTGCTTTCTCGCTGACATCGGTGAAGGTTCCATCGCCGTTATTGTGGAACAGATGATCGGGCTCTCCCTTCAATCCACGGGGGCCGCACATGACATTAACGCCGCGGAATTGGCATTCGCTGAAATTGACTGCCTTGGTGCCGGGGGCTGGTGGATTGGCAAGGTCATAGTGCAGGTACCCGGGTACGAAGAGGTCCAGCCTGCCGTCGCCGTCGTAGTCGCCCCAGGTTGGGCCTGTCGACCAGTTGCCAAGGGTGACACCGGCCTTCTCGGCAACGTCGGTAAACGTCCCATCATGGTTGTTATGGTAGAGGCGGTTCTTGCCGAAATTTGAGACGTAAATGTCCGGCCAACCATCATTGTCAAAGTCGGCAATGGCGACGCCTGTCCCCCATCGATCGTTAGTGACGCCGGCTTTTTCAGCAACGTTGGTAAAGGTGCCGTCGTGATTGTTGTGGAAGAGCGCGGCCTTAGGCGAAGTTGACCTTCCGGACATCGCGTCATAGGTCGATCCATTGACCAGGTAGATGTCCAGCCACCCGTCGTTGTCGTAATCGAGGAGACCGACGCCCGAGCCATTGGTTTCAATAATGAATTGCTTCTCCGGAGTGCCCATGATGTGCTTCCATGCCGTGAGGCCTGCCTGGCGCGCGATGTCATTGAAGAGGACGGGGCCGGTCTTGGTGGACCCGCCAGCGGTGATCGGACGATGTTTCGCGTCGAATACTGCCGCGTGAGCTCCGCCCGTATTGGATCCGCCCATCGCTGATACCGGGGGAAGCTGATTGGAGGGTTTGGACTGTGCATCCGGGGTTTGCGCTGCCTGTGCAGAGGTCTGCGCCAGGCTATTGTTCGCAGCAGACAGGAGGAGGGGAAGAGGCAGGACAATGCAAAGCTGGAGGGTTTGAAGCTGGGCACGCTTCGTCAGAATCGAGATCAAACGTTTCCAGAAGGAGAAAAAAAACACAGCGGATCTCATCCATCCCTATTCTTGCGTTTCCAAAGATATTCGCTTAAGTAAACAATTTCTACCAGATTCCCTATCGCAGCGCGAACGACTCTATAATCCAGTCTGACTGCCTCCTGTCATCTCCGCGATCAGGATAGATTCGTGGCCAGATGAGATGACAAAAGGGAATTGGCGCTTGAAGGATTTCAGCATCTCCGCTGCTACGAATCGCCGGCTTCGGACGCCTGGTCCATGGATAGCTCTCGCCCTGGTGATGTGCTGCGCGAATCGGATTCACTCGCAGATACCCAATATGCCGGCCCCACAGGCCGAAGCGGCAGGAAGGACCTTACAGGGAATTCAGAAATTAATCGACGCAGGCAAGTTCAAGCAGGCGGCCGCCGAGCTGGATTCTTTTGTGAAGATTGATCAAAACTCCGCGAAGGCGCATGCGATGCTGGCCTACTGCATGTTGCGGATGGACGACCCGAAAGGTTCCCTGGCCGAATACACGAAATCAGCTGCACTGGCGCGCCCGGACTCAGCGGACCTCCAAAATGTCGCGAAAGATTATGCCCTGCTCAACGATATTCCCGATGCAGATCACTGGATGACGCTTGCGGTGCGGATGGATCCGAAGAACGCGGAGGCATGGTACGGGCTTGGCCGTATTCGGTACACGCAACAACGCTTCAAGGATGCAGCTGACTGCTTTGAGCGGGCACTGGTTTTCGATCCACGCAGCATTAAAGCGGAAAATAATCTTGGTTTGTCTTATGAAGGACTCAACCGCACCGACGACGCAACCGCCGCATATCGCAATGCTATTAAGTGGCAGCAGGGCAGCGAGCACCCCAGTGAGCAGCCTCTTCTCAACCTTGGGATTGTGCTGTTACATCAAGGAAAATTACCGGAAGCAGAGCAACTCTTGACTCAGGCCGCGGCGATCTCTCCAGGCGATCCCAATATTCGAGAGCAACTCGGTCATCTCTACCTGCAGACAAATGACCTTGCGAAGGCACAGTCGCAGTTCGAACAGGCGATCGCGCTCAACCCGAAAAGCCCGGCGCTGCACTTCCTTCTAGGAAGGGTTTACCGAGCCGAGGGTGAGGATGAAAAAGCGAAGGCTGAATTCGCGCTCTCCGAGGCGCTGAGCGGATATCGGTCCACTCCGGAAAATAATTAGTCCCGGATCTCAAGCAATCATAGGTACATATACCCACAAAACCGTGATTCACCGTCGGATGGGTAACAGGTTCAACCTTTCGATTGATTTCTTCTTGACAGCGTTCTTTCCAGTGAGATATTCTTCGCGTCGATTTCAAGGAAGTAAATTTCGCGTATTTGAGAAAACGCTTCCTCAGGTTTTGCACGAATTTTGACGATGCAGAGATTTGGGGGTCGGTATCACTTTTCAACCTGACGGTGAGGAGTTGGTACACGATCAGGTCGCAGAGATTTCTATTTGCAGTTCGTACCATTTCAGGAGCGCTTAATGAAGAGTTTTAGAAGAATCTGCAGCTTGATCCTCGCAGTCGTCTTCGCCACGTCCGCCGCCTATGCTCAGTCCAGCCATGGAGCCATAGCCGGTACCGTCACTGACCCGACAGGCGCAGTCATTCCCGGAGCGAAGGTGCTTGTCACCGAGGTTGCAACGGGAACCAAGAGCGAAAGCGTATCGACCTCCTCCGGAGATTACAGAATCAACGAACTTCCGGTCGGAAGCTACACGGTCACTACGACCGCTGCAGGTTTCAGGACTGCGACGGCAACCGGCGTCCAGGTGACGGTCAACAGCACCTCCTCGCTCGATGTGAAGCTGACCGTTGGCTCTCAGACTGAAAACATCACGGTCGATGCCAGCGGCTTGCGTCTTGAGACGGAGAGCTCCGAAGTCGGAGGTACGGTCTCCAATAAACAGGTAGAGGATTTGCCGCTGTCGCTGGCCAATGGTGTCGGCGGACTGCGCTCTCCAGAGACGTTCGTTTTCCTGCTACCCGGCACAACGGGTCCGGGCACCGGCACGAGTGGCAATACGGGCAACGGCGTGTTCTTCTCCCGCCTGAGCGGTGGCCAGGCATACGGTGCTGAGGTGTTGCTCGACGGCGCCAGCATCACTCGTAGTGAGAACGGCTCGTCGTTCGATGAAACCTCGCCTTCGATTGAAGCTCTCCAAGAGTTCAAGGTCACCACGTCTACACCTTCCGCAGAGTTTGGCCGCACCACGGCCGGTATTGAAAGCTTTTCTGTGAAATCGGGCACCAACACTTATCACGGATCAGGCTATTTGATTGTGAAGAACAGGGTGTTCGATGCCAATAGCTGGTTCAATGACGCCTACAAGTCGATTAATTGCGTAGGCGTACCCGAGATCGCTTGCAACTACAGCAAGCCTCAGGACAGCAAGTACGATTACGGCGGCGTGTTGGACGGCCCAGTGATCATTCCGCATCTGTACAACGGACGCAACCGGACCTTCTTCCTGTTTGCGTGGGAGAAGTACCAACTTCATTTGGGAAGTGTTGGCGTCTCGACTGTTCCAACAGCAGCTGAGCGTGGTGGAAACTTTAGCGACATTCTCGGCGGCCCCGTTCCGGGAGGAACGGCCGTCCCGGGAATTCCGTACGACGTCCTGGTTGATCCGTGCACTGGCCAGCCGGTCTTGTACAACCAGATCTATGATCCGACGACGGGCATTCAGAAAACCCCAGGCGTCTTCTGCCGTACTCCTTTGCTGGGCAACACGGTGCCGACCCCATACTTCAGCTCTGTGGCGCAGAAGCTGGCTGCAGGGTTTCCAAATCCGAACCAAACTCCGTTGTCCACCGATGTGTTCGGTTATACGGGCAACTATTCGCAGGCCGGCGTTGCGCCGAACACAAACACAACCTACAGCATCCGTATCGACCAGAATATCGGGGATAAGAATAAGATTTTTGCGTCGTATAACACTCGCCAGAACTCAAAGTTGACTGCAGCTCCTAACCTTCCCGAGCCATTCAACAGCAGTGGGTACCCGCAGACGTTTACGACGCATTACGCGCGTGCTGGTTGGGACTACTTGTTCACCCCGACCCTGCAGAACCATGTGAATCTTGGGTATAACCGCACGAACAGCGTCAATCTCGGTGCGACTCTTAACAGCAAGTTGACCGCAGCCTCAGCAGGTCTCGCAAATGATTACTCGACCTTCTACCCGGTGATTGTGTTCCCCAGCCCTGATCAACCGACTACCTGGGGCCAGCAACAGAACGGAGACAACATCGATAACGGTGTTCGCGTCAACGATATCGTCAGCTGGGAGAAGGGCCGGAATAGCATAAGGATCGGCATTGACTGGCGCCACCAGCAATATTCCGTCATCCAGTACAACCAGGACACGTTGAATTTCTATCGCGACCAGTCCGCCGCCGTCAGCAATAGCTGCTGCGGTTCCGGTAATCCGTTTGCGAGCTTCCTGATGGGTGAGGTCGGTAACGGTAGCCAGGCGGTCTTCAACGATTCTCCTCGTTGGAACTCGTGGTACATTGCCGGGTTTGTCGAAGACGACCTGAAGTTCGGCCCCAACCTGACGGTAAACCTTGGCTTGCGATATGACGTTGACGTTCCACGGAAGGAAGCTGAGAGTCGTACATCGGAACTCAGTCTCACCGCGCCCGATGCAGCGGCTGGCGGTCTTCCCGGCGCGCTGGTATTCGGCACCAACTGCCATTGCAACTCGGCGTGGGCTAACACCTGGTACAAGGACATCGCACCGCGCGTTGGCTTTGCTTACGTGCTGCCGGACACCAACAATAAGCTGGTTCTCCGTGGTGGCGCTGCAATTATCTACGGTCCACTGCAGTACAACGACTTCGGCGGCGCGATGGCCTTCGGATACAACCAGAATCGTGACTTTTTCCAGGGGCAAACGTCGACGACTGGTGGAGCGTTCACGCCGGCCTTCCGTCTTGATGCCAATTCACCTGCAGATCCGACCAATCCCAACATCGGATATCCAAATGTCAGCTACGCTCCCAGCCTAGACCCGACGCAGCTAACTGCTCCCAATGGGCCTGGAAGCTTTGACGCCGTGGGCGGCGAAGTGATCCAACCGAAGGACGGAAGACCTTCGATGACGACCAGCTGGAGCTTGCAGTTGCAGGACCAGCTCGCGCAGGATTTGATTCTGACCATTGGCTACCTCGGGCAGGTTTCGCAGAATCTGCGGTCTGGTGACCTCTCCAATATCAACAACATCAGTACGAGCTACTTCGGCATGGGCGACCGTCTGAGTAACTCCGCTTACTTCATTCCGCAGGGAGGTTCGAACTCGGGAGTGAATGCTCCGTACTCGAGCTTCGAAGGTGAAGTAGGGCAGGCGCTACGGCCCTTCCCGCAATACGATTACATCCAGGGCGATTGCTGCCTTGAAAACCTTGGTCATTCGTCCTATGAATCGATGATCGTGTCCCTGGCCCGGCGTTTCCGCAATGGGTTCAACCTGCAGGCGTCCTACACCTGGTCGAAGAACCTGACCGACGCGGATTCGACGATCCCGTTCAGCTATGTTAACGGCAACCAGTTAGAGCAGGCAGAAGGTTCCAGCAACCTAAAGCTTAATAAGGCGGTAAGTGTTCAAAACACGCCGCAGCAATTCTCACTCAGCTATCTCTATCAATTACCGTTCGGTAAAGGAAGAAAGTGGGTCAACAACAATACGTTTTGGGACATCCTGATTGGCGGCTGGCAGGTAGGCGCGATCCAACGCTACCAGAGTGGTCAGCCCATCAGCTTCGGTTGCGCCACAGGAATTCCGTATTACCAAAACTGCATCACGTACGACGCAGGGCCGGCATCACTAGCCGGTACAAGCTTCGCGAGTGCTGCCTACAAGAAGAACAAGAACGGCCCTAGCTTCTTCAACGGGGAGTCATGGTTCAAGCCGGCCTACCGCGCTCCAGGAACCAATGGTGAAAGCGATCCTGGTGTTCCTATGGCGCAGGCCGCGTTTGTCGACGAGAATCGTGAGGGCCAAAACTGGCCACGTCCTTTCACCCCCGACTGCGGAGACCAGGCAGCCGGCAACTTCTGCTCATCGCTTCCGTTTACCCTTGGCAATTTGCGCCGTGTGACCGAAGCAATTACAGGTCCCATCTATAAGGCTGAAGATGTCAGCGTGATCAAGGACTTCCGTATAAAGGGCAGAGTCAATTTCCAGCTGAAGGGCGAAGCATTCGATGTGTTCAACCGGCATCGTATGGGGTTACCTGACCAGCAGCCAGGGGATACAACCTCGGCCACTGGATTCGGTATTCCTACCTACACGGATTACGGTCCGAGAAATATGCAGGTCACCGGGAAGATCACCTTCTAACCCTCCTTGGCGAACTACTATGCCTGAGGACGAAAGGCCAAGCGAGAGCTTGGCCTTTCGCCGCTCCTGGGCATGCGTGAGTTGCTCATGAGATGCGCGCGTCGTTAGAATCGGGCTCGTTAGGAGCTATGTTGATAGCAGCTTTTTTGGTGATCGCAGTAATGGCGGCTGGCCAATTGGCTGCAGCGGCTCCGCAACAGGATCGCCTTTTGCAGGCTCAGCATCTCCAATCTCTCGGAAGCAACGACCAGGCCCGCGATCTATACGAGCAAATTCTTCAAGTCGATCCCTCCAATGCGGACGCCAGGGAAGGGATGTCATCCACTTCCGAACGCCTCGCTCTTGGTGCCCGAGCTGCGGGGCAGATGGATGGTGCGCTTGCTGATCTCCTGCGAGCTCAGAAGGTCGAGCCGAACGACACCCGGGTTCTGTACGACCTCGGCATCCTCGAAGATGAAATGCATCTCTACAGGGATGCGGATAAGATCCTGGATCAGCTCGTTTCCATTTCGCCGGACGAACCCAATATTCTCTACGCGCGTGCCCGGGTTAAGTTCGACCTCGGCCAACTCGATGCTGCGCTGCAGGCGATGCAGGCGTATCTGAAGGTCAGGCCGCTGGATGCTTCGGCTCACTATGGCCTGGGGCGAATCTACCAACTGCAGTTGCAGTTCGACAAAGCACGCGCAGAATTTGAGCAATCGATCGGCATTCAGCCGGCGCAGAGTGAGGCCTATTATCAGCTGGGCCAAACGGATCTTGACCAGGATGAGTACAAAGACGCCATCGAGCTTTTTCACAAGACGCTCAAACGCGATCCTCAACATGGAGGCGCGCTGACCGGGCTGGGCATCGCCTACTTCAAACAAAAACAATATGACGATGCCTCGCAGTGGTTGACCAAAGCAATCCAAGCCGCTCCCGACTACCAACCGGCTCATTACTATCTGGGCCTTACACTGGCTCGTCTCAACAAAGGGGACGATTCGCGCCGCGAGCTCCAAACTGCAGCGGCTTTGGCGGATAAAGAGAACAAGCAATCCTCGTCCCACCTGCAAATCATCGGGCCCAACGCTCAACCCTAATTCTTTTTAGTGCATGAGGCTCAACCAGGATGCTGAATTACAGCCAACACCTTCACGCCTTCCGCGGCCGAACCACCAAAGGAGCTTTGCTGCTGGCAGTCGGCCTGCCCGTATCCGCGCAAGTCGCCGATCCCGCCGATCGGTGGATGAATCAGGGCGCAACCGCCATGCGGCAGGGAAACATTCCGGAAGCCGAACAGGATTTTCAGCGTGCCCTCACGGCTTCCCCCCACGATGCGGACGCGTATCTTGGCCTGGGAATGGCACAACTGCGCGAGGGTAAGCTCGACACGGCGGTGCAGTCTCTCACGAGAGCGAGTGAGCTGAAGCCGACAATTCCCAACGCGCACATGTTTCGTGGCATCGCGCTCTTTCAGATGAACTCGATCGATGCAGCAGTCGACCAGCTCAAGGAAGAGATCAAACTTCAGCCGAAAGATACTGAGGCTCTCACCTGGCTAGGCATCATTGAAATTCAAGCAGGTAGGCCAGAGGACGCATGCGGACCTCTGGACCAGGCAGCCAAGCTCAATCCCGGGGATCAAAACGTCCTCTTCTACCAGGTGCGCGCGCACACCCTTGCAGCGCAGCGGGCCTTTCGAACCCTGTACAAGATCAACCCTGACTCCTGGTACGTTCACCGCGCCCAGGCTGAGATCGACTCAGAGGCCCATCAGCCTGACAAGGCCATTGAAGAATACAAGGCAGCGATTAAGGCACGGCCTGGAGATCCCGATCTCTATGAAGCACTGGCCGACGAAGAGCAAAAGGTTGGCCATCCACTCGAGGCTACGAATGACTATCAGAACGAGCTGAAGCTGCACCCGAACGATCCTATCGCTCTCTTTAATCTCGGGAAGATCCAGGTGGAGACCGGAGATCCAACCCAGGGAGTTGCGTATCTGCGCCAGGCCGTAGAGGCGCACGCAGCTCCGGCGCCCACAGACTTTTACCTTGGACTTGGTCTTTCGAAACTTGGACAGAACGAAGAGGCCGCCACCTGGCTCGAGCGCGCACTCATCAACTCGCCCTCCGCGTTTCTTCTGCAGAGTGATTATTATGAGTTGGTGCGGGTCTATCAGAAACTGGGCCGCAAGGACGATTCGCAGCGCGCGCTGGAGGAACTGAAGAAGCTGAAAGCTGAATCGTCTCCGGGTGGACAGCCCTAGCCGTCGATCGCCTAAAACTCAGCATTTTTCGTTGACAATTCAACCGCGCAATTAGTATGGTTCCTGTCAGTAAACGTTTGCTGGTTTCTCGTCGTATATGACCGCCGTAATCTCTGCACCTTGCCTACTTGACTCAGGTAAACCCTGTCCCTTATTTGCTTTTCTGGAGGAAAGAGTATGTTCACGTCGCCCCGGCCAATCCGTCTACGAGCCTTGCTTCCGGCCCTCGCTCTCGCATTTGTCGCCGGCACCCTCATTAGCGGGTGTGGCGGAGGCAGCGGAGGATCGACCGGCGGTGGCGGCGGCGGTACGACCACCAGTCCGGACATGGGCGTCCTAGGGTCCATCAGCGATGCAAACGGATTCACGCTCACGAATGCGAGTAGTGGACTGGTCCTCGGGATCGCCAACCAGAGCCAGGCTGCCGGGACACCTCTGGCGCAAGAGACCAACGCGGGATCAGCTACAACGGACGATATGTGGCACGCGATGCCGATGGGCACGAATCAGCAGGAATACAACGTGGAAAACCTCCTCACACACCAGGTGATGGGTATCTCCGATGCGTCCACTGCGACGGGCGCTACAGCTTTGCAGTATGCGGACAACGGAACGAACGACCACCTGTGGGAGTTCTATCTCCTTACGGACGGCAACTATCTCATCAAGAATATGAACAGCGGATATTACCTCCAAGTCAGTAACTCTGGCACCACCTCCACGGCTGTGATTGATCAGGACGCCCGGGCCACGACCGGCACCGGTTGCTCCTGCCAGGAGTGGAAACTCGCAGCATCCACAACGCCCGCGTATCCCGCCCCGCGCTCTGTCACAGGCATCGGAATCTTCGTCCACGATCCTTACATGCTCAAAGATTCCAGCGGCACCTACTGGCTTTATGGGACGCATCAGACGCTGGCATACTCCACGGATCTGACAACGTTTACTTACACGACCCTCACCACCCCGCAGGGGGCCTGCAACGCGACTCAGGGCGGCGCCTGGATCACGGTCGACCAGCACTGCCCCATCATCGGCCCTGACTTCGCGTCATGGTCTGGATTGCAAACGCCTCCGACGGAAAACAACGGCGCCAGTAACGACGTCTGGGCGCCCAGCATGCTCACCTTCAACGGCGTCTATTATCTCTACTATTCAATCCCCTACGAACCTTCAACGGGCGCCGAAGCGGTCATCGGCCTCGCGACCAGCACCAGCCCCTCAGGTCCCTGGACCGACAAAGGCTACGTCGTTTCATCCTGGACTGCTGCCACCACCCCTCCGCCATCGAACAGTGCCTGGAACTTCAACTCTGCGACGACGTGGAACGCCATCGATCCCGATCCGTTCATCGACGCCAATGGCAACTGGTGGATGTCGTTCGGATCCTTCCAGGACGGAATCCATCTCATGCAACTCAATCCCTCAACGGGCCTGGCCACCTCGCCCGGCTCGCTGACTTACCCCATCATCGCGGCGCGCGGGGCAGGCGAGGAAGGCTCTTTCATCTACCCGTATATCTTCAATGGTACGCAGTACTACTACTACTTCGCGCCGATTAATGTTTGTTGCAGCGCGACGAGTCCGTACCGGATCATTGTTGGACGATCTACCAGCCCGCAGGGTCCGTATGTCGACCGCGGCGGTCTCGATCTCACTGTCGGCGGTGGGACGATCCTACTCAGCACGCACAGCAATATCGTGGGGCCCGGCGGCCAGAGCGTCTTTACCGACACCGTCAGCGGCGTCGCGACACCCACGCTCGTCTATCACTACTACGACGGAAATAACAATGGAACGCCGACCCTTGGGATTAATCGCCTCGGCTTTACTAGCGACGGTTGGCCCTACGTGGAGTAAAGCACAACAACTAAACGACGCGGGCGGCGGCCTATGGCTCCAATCCAGCATGAGGCCAGCCGCCGGTCCAGTCGATCGTTGAAAGCTGCATCGAGGGCCTGCCGGTCTTCGCGTCGTAGGCGTGGAAGACGATCAGGTCCTCGTCCTTAGGGCCCATCCAAATGCTCTCCCCGCCTGGTCCAAGCCAGCGGGAGTTTCCTGCCAGCAGCAGCGTTCCTCCACCTTCCAGCAACGGCTTGCCGGTTTGGTCGACATACGGGCCGGTGACGGACTTCGCGCGCCCGACGACAGTCTTATAGGTGCTCTTCACGCCGCGGCAGCATAGGTCCCAGGACGTAAACAGGTAGTAGTAGCCGCCATGAAAGACGATGAAGGGCGCCTCGATTGCTTCCCAGTTCGGCGGCAGGCCTGGAGGTGCCGGAGCTGCATCCGGCGGCTGCGCGCGGCGTGCGAGTGAGTAGAGTGTCGTGTCCGTGGACGACAGTAGTCCGGTGGATTTATCTAGTCGCCGCATCTTGATGCCGTCCCAGAAGCTTCCGAACGCCAGCCAGTCCTGTCCTTTGTGATCCCGGATAAAGTTGGGATCGATGGCGTTGAAGTTATCCTCGGCCTTCGATTCGAGTACCAGCCCCTTGTCCACCCACTTGAAATCCGGGGACGTTGGATCGAGTGTCTTATTCACCGCTAGGGCGATGCCAGAAGTATTCTTGCCGAACAACGAATATGCATAGTACAGACGGTATTCATGGTTCTCGTACGAGACGTCGGGAGCCCACAGATCTTTGGTCCCTGGACTTCGCTTCTGGATCCAGTCTGGGATTACGTCGAAGACCTGTCCGCAGCGCTTCCAATGCTCCAGGTCATCGGAGCATCGAATGGCGAACTGGCCACCCTCCGGCGTCTTGCCCGTGGCAAAGACATACCAGGTCTTGCCATCCTTTGCGATCGACGGATCGTGCGTAAAGGCGACATCGCCCGACAGGGAATACACATGCGGGCTTTGAGCGGATGCACTGGCGACCGCAATCAATAGAGCGGCGAATCCTAGACTGACTTTCCAATGGGCGAACATAAGAACTCCTCGCGATGTAACTTTCGATAGGACGGGAAATCGTTTTCTACCTAGGTTTTAAGGGGGTCGATGGACGCTTGTCAATCAAATAGCCATTGTGCGCTAGCCACGAATGCTTTCGCTCGATGTGGAGGATGTGTTGCGATTGAAATGGTGGGCGAGACAGGGATCGAACCTGTAACCCCGGACTTAGAAGGTCCGTGCTCTATCCAATTGAGCTACTCGCCCCGACATGCTGGGCCTTGGGTCCACGCTACGACCCCAAGTGGCGGACCCGTAAAGGATAACCATCCGCTGCATCGATTGTAGCGGAGCCTCGAGCCGCTTCAAGTTCTTTGCTGCGCAACAAGGCAACGGTATCATCCATCGCCAACTCCCATCGCCGGCGAGCGATCTCGGGATCCGGACCCAGGGCGGTCAGATAAAACGTGACAGCGAAGCCTTCGAGTGGCCCGCTGAGATCCAGAAACGCCGGCCGCAGAATACATTCCATGGCTGCTTCAGCATGCGGCAGCCGCTGGGCTCTGCGCACGATGCGATCCAGTCGATCCTGCTGCTGGTGTGCGGAAGCGAAGACTGAGCGTTCGCGCCAAAGGAGGTCAATATAGCTTGCGTAGCCGAATTGAGCATCCTCTTCATGAAGCAAGAGTTCCATCCGAAGCGCTTCGAGAGTCTCTGACTGTTCCGAGGAGGAGAGTGTCCAGGTGTCACATTTCGCTGTCAGGAAAGGAGAGCGGGTGGCATTGAGCGACCGAAGTGCGCGAGCCAGGGTGGTGTTGTGCTCGGCTTCGACGATCTCCGAGATATCGTAGGGATTCGCGCGCAGGTCGATGAAGTGGGCGGCCGCACGCGAACCGGTCTCTTGCCCGTCCGCGGACCACGGGACGACCAGTGTTGGTGAATCGAGGGAACACTCAGCGGTCCAATCAGAGAGCATCAATGTTTAGGATACGTCAGCCGTGAGCGAGAACGAAGCGAAGGGCTGTGTGCTCGGCCCAATAACCGTCATTTCCCGCGGCTGTATCGGACGGCGCCAGGAAGGCGCAGTGGCCGCCATGTTCAGTGGCGAGGAAGGTAATGTTCGGGTTGACGGCGATCGTACTGCGCGTTTCTGGAGTGATTCGGATGAACGGATCATCTTCAGCGTGGAGAATCAGCGTGGGAACCGTGATGCGGTCAAGTACGCGGGCAGCGCAGGCACGCGCGTAGTAATCATCCGCCGAAGAGAATCCGCAGTAAAGGGAAGTGATGCGCTCGTCGAACTCGCGCAGGGAAGCGATGTTGAAGGCGCGCTGGGGATCAAATGCCCGCGGAAAGAATGATGCCTTGCGCCGAAAGCGCTTCACCAGCGCGCGAACGAACTTGCGCTCATAGATGCGATTCTGCGGTTCGTGCAGGGCATCGGCAGATGCGGCAAGATCCACCGCCGGCGACACCCCCACGACCGAGTGCAGTTGCGCAGGGACTGATGCGCCCAGATCGCCCGCGAGTTTGAGCACCAAATTGCCGCCCATCGAGTAGCCGATCAGGGTAACGGATTCGAGGCCCTGGGTCTCGAGGAAGAATCGCAGCACGCGTTCCACGTCGTTCGACAGCCCCGAGTGGTACAGCGTTGGCGACAGGCGCAGCATATCGCCGTACTTGAGTGGGCCGCAGTTACGCATATTCATGCGGATCACATTGCAGCCGGAACGCCAGAGCTTATTCGCATTGCCGGTGACATATTGAGAGTGCGAAGAGCCTTCGAGGCCATGCAGAATGATGGCCGTCAGGGTTGTCCGGCGCTGCGGGAGCGGCTGCCAGTGGCACTCGCAGAGTACCTGGCTGGAGATCTGCGAACCGTGCGCCGGCGAGACCTCCACCATCTGAATTTCCGGTGGTGGAAGGGCGTCGGTTCGCGGCAGAAAATTACCAAAGATTGTTTGCAGATGGCCGTTGACCACCCATCGGCGCGGCTCAAAGGGCGGATACGTCTCGGGCCATTCGATGCTGCGACCGGCCTGCGTATTGGGCAGCGTGCTCATGCGCGGCCTCCGCCATCGAGCTTGGATGCAGCGGCCAGTACTTTGGTAGCATTCAGTGCCCCGGTTGGTTCGTCCTCGTGCTTGAAGTAGACGTACACCTCCGACGTCTTTGCGAGCTTCTGAAATCGTCTAGCAAACGCCTTCAATTGGGCGGCGGAATAGCCGCCGCTGCGGCGCAGACGGTAGCAGCGGAAGTCTGCGGTCGTAACGTCCGGGGTTTTCAAGTCATCGCCCTCCGCGATGCAGAGAGCACAATTGCTGCGGCGGAGGATCTCGTAGGTCGCTTCAGTAAACCAACTGGGATGGCGGAACTCGAACGCTACCTGCAGAGAGCGGTTTCTGGCGAGGGCCGGGGCTTTGAGGAAGGCCTCAAGCCGGGAGTTGTCTGCAGCGAAATTCGGTGGCAGTTGAAAGAGGAGCGGGCCGAGTTTTCTGGCTGCTCGCGCTGGTTTGAGCGACGCTACAAACTCGGCGACGGCGGCGCGGCTGTCCCGGAGTCGCTGGAAGTGGGTGATCCGCTGCGGCGCCTTGAAGCTGAATCGAAAGCCCGGGGGCGTTACGTTGAGCCAGCCCTGTAACTGGGCAGGGGACGGCAGCGTCCGGAAGGAATAGTTGACCTCCACCGAGGTCAGGCGGCTCGCATAGAACTGAAGAAAGGCGCGGGAAGGAACATCTTTTGGATAAAAACCAGGTTTCCACGACGGGTAGGCCCAACCGGAGGTCCCAAGGAATAGATTGCGGGGAGAGGTGGTCTGCGAGGAAGCTTCGAGGATCGGTTTCAGGGCGCGCGGCACGGTATTGTCGCTCTGCCTTCAAAGGGATGTCGCGCGCACAGTGGAGCGCGGAGGTCGGGAAAGCACCAACTTAAGGACTGAGGCGGCCAGTGGGGATCGAGGGAGAACCACACCTTGACGCTTCGTAAGTTAAAGAATACACGGTGCTGTACATGCCATCAATACCCTCGATCCCGAGATCCGTTCCCAACGAACACCTCTTCGAGATGGAGAGCTCCTGGCGAGCGAGGGTTTGCCTTCCCAACGGAACGCGAACCCCCTCTCGGAGAGCGCGGTACCTACGACCGTCGAACGGAGCGCGAGCCGAACGAAGCGCCAACGAACAGCAGGCCGAGCAATCCAACTAGAGGCAGCGAACTGCCGGTTTTTGGGAGCCTCGGAGCGGGTGCAGGCGCAGGCGCCGCCTCTGTTACAGGGGCAGCTGTCGGCGCTGGCATCCGAACGGGAACCAGCACGGCAATCAGGATTGGCTGATTCGGTGGGAGGGGCGGAGGCGGAGGCATCGTTCCCGCCAGGATTCTCTTCTGCGTAACCACTGTTTCCGGGACTTCAACGACCTTGGTTGCGGAAACCTGCATGCCCTTTCTCAACCCAAAAGCGTCGGTTGTCTGGCCGTTGATGTTGAATGTCTGGCCCTTCGGAATCGTGAACCTTTGGTTTGTGTTGTCTGCCATCGTCAGGATTACAGAGTTAGGCGGGTTGACATAGAAAACCGTTCCCGTGACGGTCTGTACCGTTGTGGTTACTTTGGGGGTAGTCGTCGTGATGATCGTGCGCTGAATCGTCATTCCGGGCTTCAGGTCGTGAATGCCGAGTTGCTGGCCACCAACCGAGACCCGGGCGCTTTCTGGAACGTTCGGAAAGTGCCGAATCTGACCGGCAGAATCCTGAACCCAGAGATCATTGCCGGAAACAAAAACGACTGTTCCTGTTTGTACCTGGATATGCTTCACCACAGGACCGTTGCTGGCTACTTTGGTAGTCGTTTCTACCTGTGCGTTCACGGACACCGGGTGGGTCAACAAGGCCGTGCCTGCCGCCACCGCGAGCAGACTGTGCAAGATCGTTCGTGAAACTTTCATGTTCAATTCTCCTTGTTGGTTTTTCCCAAGCTTGCGGAAATGGTTGTGGGTTGAGTCCCGGAGCTGGCGATCGGCCCATGGGACACGATGGATGCGTGGACGATAAACCGTTGGGGTGCGTCGCCCACAAAATAAAATGGGTAACAAGTGACCAGGGTGAGGGAGGAAACAGCGCGCGGTTGCAGCACCCGAACGTCCTCTGGATTAACGATCTCGATTTGATCCACGACATAGGTAGCTCGGCCCGCTGTCATCACCAGATCAATCTCATCGCCAACCGCGATGTCCTTCAATCCTCTGAAGAACCCGTCTCGGTGCCCGGCGATTCCAATGTTGCCCGGAACTCCTGGCATGGCGGTGCCAGCGATCCGTCCAGCTCCGCGGTTCAACGTGAGATCGTCGGTCCCCTCAAAAACAGGAACCCGAATTTTGACTTTGTTGATCTCAAGTACAGCCACAGGTAAGCCTGATGCACTCAGCAAACTGTCCTTGTAAGCCTGGATGCGTTTGGGCGACCATAGGCTGAAGTCGACGTCTCCAGCTGAATCGCTGGATTTCGAGTCGTCGGATTTTTGCACGGCAGCCGCTTGCGCGTTCGCAAAGCTCCATAGTGCGAGCTGGGACGAGATCTTTGCATCGAAAAAAGCAGTCAACCAGATCGCCAGAAGCATCCCCCCGCCTACCAGCAAACATCGTTCGAACAGAATCGAAGCTGTCTTCAGAGTTCTCAAGAGCTGCCTTCTGATCACAGATAAGTCGTCGCGTGCGTCGGGACTTATTTCTAGAGGGTTGCAATCATCAGGGAGGTTAGCGAGAATGCCAAAGCCCCGCAACTGGCAGAAGTGACAGTTGCAATAATGGGCGGCATTTATTTAAGTGCGATGGCGGCCGATTCGTGCGATTCACCAGTTTTCATGCGCGCTCGCATCGGGGAGAATAAACGGCCAAAGCGCAGCAAAGACAGTCTTAAAGATAATGCTTATGAATATTCCCGACGCCCAGGAAGAGAATCGATAGCTGTTATTTTCTCGCTCTTATCCGAACCGCGCAAGACCTGGTTACCTGCCGTAGCTGGCAGCATCCCTATTCTTGGAATGGGGGTCCATTAGTCTGATAGATTGGTAGCGCCAAAGAAGCGTTGGCGAGTGTTTCTCGGCGAAGCAGACAAGCGACATATTAACGAGGCGTCCGATGCAACGGAAATCACGCTCTATCGCATTCGTTTTATTCCTTACCCTCTCGGTCTTATCGTGGTCCGGATCACTGCTGTTCGCGCAGGCTCCGATCCCCACACCGCAAGAACTAGACCAACTGCTGGCTCCTGTTGCACTCTACCCAGATTCTCTTCTGGCGCAGATTACGACGGCATCGACCAATCCACAAGAAATTCTGGATGTATCGAATTGGTTGCAGGCGAATCCCGGTTTACAGGGCGCAGCGCTGAGTGACGCCGCGGAAAAGCAGGGATTCGACCCTGCGTTTGTCGCACTGGTGAATTTCCCTGACGTACTTAATATGATGGCGGAAGACATCGACGACTTCGCTGCCATCGGTGAGGCATTTAATGCCGACCAGGGATCAGTAAGTTCATCGATCCAGAGATTGAGGGCCCAGGCTTATGCTGCAGGGACGCTGCAAAGCAACCAGCAACAGACGGTAGAGGTGCAGCAGGCCGGCCCTCAACCGATCTATGTGATTCAACCCGCGAACCCGCAGGTCGTGTACGTGCCGGTCTACAATCCGACGACGATCTATTACCGTTCGCCTACCCCGGTCTATGTTACCTACGGACCGCCGATTTCAATTAGCATCCTTGTGGTGAGCACCCGGCCGTGGGGCTGGGGTGGTTGGGGATGGAACTGGTCGTCGCACCGGGCCTATTACAATCACACCGTTTGGGTAGGATGGCGAGCTCCGTATCGTCCGCCGAATTACTGGTACCGTCCGCGTCCGATCCCGTACAACGCAAGGCCGGGATATGGCGGTAAGTGGAACTATCGCCCACCAAACTACCGTCCGCCCCAGCCCCGTCCTCTTCCGTCGAACCGTCCCGCCTGGGGACCGAATAACCGCCCTGGAATCGGTCGGCCACCCTCGCCGCAACCGAAGCCTGGACGGCCGGGCCAACCGGGTACACGGCCGGCACAACCGGGTACCAGGCCGGGACAGCCAAGCACCAGGCCGGCTCCGCAACCCAAGCCGACGAATCCCGGAACGAGGCCAGGGCAGCCCGGTACAAGGCCTGCACAACCGGGTACCAAACCGGGACAGCCAAGCACCAGGCCGGCACCCCAACCGAAGCCAACACACCCAAGCACCAGGCCGGCCCCTCAGCCGAAGCCAACACAGCCAAGCACCAGGCCGGCCCCTCAGCCGAAGCCAACACAGCCAAGCACGAGGCCGGCACTTCAGCCGAAGCCAACACAGCCAAGCACGAGGCCGGCCCCTCAACCGAAGCCGACACAGCCAGCGACGAGACCGGCACCGCAACCGAAGCCGACACAGCCCTCGACGAGGCCGGCCCCTCAACCACAACCACGGCCGACCCAGCCTTCGACGAGGCCGGCACCTCAGCCAAGGCCGTCACAGCCCAACACGAAGCAGG
>Ga0302228_10000230_pt1 | contig 50441 bp, 42 predicted proteins | sample II_Palsa_N1_2_FD_193519 | JGI IMG/M metagenome (GOLD analysis project Ga0302228, IMG submission 193519) | Peat permafrost microbial communities from Stordalen Mire near Abisko, Sweden - II_Palsa_N1_2 | ecosystem: Environmental > Terrestrial > Soil > Palsa > Peat permafrost | place: Sweden... | reverse complement strand
CGGGCGTGGTTTCTGCTCTTGAGGCGGTCTGGGCGAGGCGAATCTACCGAGGCTACCGGCTTGCCGTCGCCGTTGCCGCTGCCGCCGTTTCTGCATTGTGTTGCTGGCGCGCCGTCAAGAGCGGAAAGAGGCGCAACTTTTCCCCGTCGGGCAGCGTTTTCCACGCTTTGATCTCATCTTTGCTGCGAAAACATCCTTCGCAATAGCCGCTCTCTTTGTTTAAGCGGCACACGTCGGTGCAGGGGGAGCCGACCGGTTGTTGCGCTTTTGCGCGGGCGATCGCGTCGCTGAGTGAAATAGTGGGAGTCGACATTGAGTGTAGTGATCTGAGAATTTTATGTGGGAATGAACCTGCGATTCACGCGAGCGCACGGCGCAATGCGTCGCTTAATCTGATCCAGGCCGCTTCGTCGGCAGGCAAGCCGAAACGCAAACTGGGGATCACCTCAAAGCGGCGGACCCAGACGCCCAGGCGGGCCATCTTATCCTGCAATACTTCGGCACGTCGATCCTGAGCCCACGCGTACATGCCGGTGTGGGGAGCGCTCAAGCCGTGGCTTTGCAGCAAGTCGCCCAGCCGCATACCGGCTGCTGCGAGATCGGTTCGCGTGCGGTGCTGCCACACCGTATCGAGCAGGGCGGCGCGCACCACGGCGCGAGCCGGGCCGCTCAAGCTCCACGGGCCGCGCCAAGCGCGCAGGGTGTTGAGACAGGCTTCATTGGCCAGCACAAAGCTGGTCCTGGCACCCGCCAGGCCAAAGAACTTGCCGATCGAGCGTAGCACGATCAGGCCCTCGACCCCGGTGTGGCCGGCGATGCTGGCCTCAGGCGATGCATCCATAAAGGCTTCATCGACAATCAAGGTACCGCCGCGCTCGTACAACTGGCGTTGCCAACCGAGCAGCGTCTCGGGACTAAACATTTCCGCGGTCGGATTGTTCGGATTGACGATCAGCAGATGCTTCAAGTGGCTCGGCAAAGGTTGGTCGGCACGCAGCAGGAAAGGGCGCGCGGATGCGTCGTCGGCGTTACGTTTGAGCACCGTATTGCCGGTGGTGTCCGCCGCCGGTCCGCTGACGAAATGCTCGACCTGAAACCCCGCGCGCGCGAAGGCCGGTGCATATTCACCATAGGTCAACCTGCTGATGCCGATTGGTCCTTGAGGTAAAAAGTCCGGCAACATCCGAATTGCCGCCTGGGTTCCGGGAACCGCCAGCGCGAGGGCCGCGCCGTAGTAAGACGCAGCCAATTGTTCCAACCCGTCATCATCGTCGGGCAGCCTTAACCATAAGCCGGGATCGATGGCCGGCACCGGGTATCCATGGGGATTGATGCCGGTGGATAGATCGATCCAGTTCTCGCGACCGATACCGTAGCGGCGCACCGCCTCGCCGAGATTGCCGCCGTGATACACCGGAGCGTGTGGCTTAAGATTCAACATGATCGCTTTCTTTGGCCGCCGGCCAGCGATTTTCAAACACGCAATGTTCGAGTTTTTCGCGTTGTGCCCAGCGTTCTGTTTCAAGCATAGGTTCATCGTAGAACCGCTCGACATGACCGAGACAGAGAATGGCCACCGGTTTGGCACCGGCGGGCATCTGCAATAGGGTACGCACATGCTCGGGTTCGAACAGCGACACCCAACCCATGCCGAGACCTTCGGCACGGGCCGCGAGCCATAGATTCTGGATGGCGCAGGCGACCGAGGCCAAATCCATCTCGGGCAAGGTGCGGCGGCCGAAGATATGCCCTTCACGGCCGTCCATCAGTGCTGCGACCAGCAGTTCGCCGCACTCGCGCATGCCCTCGACTTTCAATTGCATAAAAGCATTGCCGCGTTCGCCCAACGCTGCCGCGGTGGCGATACGTTCGCGCTCGACTTCCGCATACAGCGCCAGGCGCAAGGCCGGGTCGGTAATGCGCAGCAAGCGCCACGGTTGCATAAAACCGACGCTGGGCGCGTGATGCGCGGCGCTCAGCAGTCTCGCCAGCATGGCTGGGTCCACCGGATCGCGGGTGAAGTGGCGCATGTCGCGGCGCGTATAAATCGCCCGGTAGACCGCGGCGATTTCGCTGTCGTCAAAACGCTGCGTTGGGTTCATCGGGAAACCTCGCGAACAAGCTGGCGGTGAAATAAGGATCGGAGGCGAAATAACTGTGCATATAGGTGGCGCATACCGGGCCTGCGCGATAGACCGCTTCGCCGGGCGCCGCCGAATTGGGATTGCTTGCGTGCAACCAGGGCGTCATCGGGGTTTCGAGTTGCGAGTAATGAAACGTATGCCCGCGCAAGCCGCCCGCGGGGGTGGGTTTGGCAGTGTCCCGCAGGTGCTGCATTCCCAGCCCGGTGAAGCGTGTCTGCAGCCGCGCGTGACCCGGCAGGATGCCGCACATCGCCGCGCTGCGTCCGGCCGCGTCGGTGAGTCTGTCGAGCAGATACAGCATACCGCCGCATTCGGCGAAGATCCGCTTGCCCGCCGCATGGTGTGCGCGCAACGCGGCGGCGGTGACGGTGTTGCCGGACAATTGTTCGAGATGCAATTCCGGGTAACCGCCGGGCAGGTAGACAGCATCGGCTGCGCCCGGTGCCTGATTGGCCAGCGGCGAAAAAAAACTGAGCCGGGCGCCAAGCTGCTCCAGCAACTCCAGATTGGCCGGATAGATAAAAGAAAACGCGGCGTCGCGTGCTACGGCAATGTGCCGGCCTTCGAGTAAACGCGGCGAGCCGGACGAGGCAGCGGCGGTTGCCATCTCATCGGCGGCATGGGCGGCATGGGCGGTGGCATGAGCGGTGGCATGAGCGGTCGCCGCGCCGACTTCGGCTGCCGCGGCAAATGCGACCGGCGGCGGTAAATTCCGCAACGAGGTGGTCTCCATCGCGTCGGCGGCAAGTTCAAGCCGCTGCTCAAGGTCGGCGATTTCATCTGCCTGGGTCAGGCCGAGATGGCGCGAAGGTAATTGCACCTGTTGTTGGCTGCTGAGATGACCCGCCCAATGTATCTCGGGCGGTAGCGCTTCTCGCAGCAGTTTCAGATGACGCTCGCTGCCGGCCCGGTTGGCCAGCACGCCGTAAAACGGCAGTCCAGGCTGAAAGCGGGCCAGCCCGAACGCCACTGCGGCAAAGGTCTGCGCCATCGATTGCGCCGCGATCACGGCCAATACCGGCACGCCGAAGGTACGTGCCAGATCGGCGCTGCTGGGGCTGCCGTCATATAAACCCATCACACCTTCAAGTAAAATCAGGTCGGCCTCGGCGGCGGCTTTATAGAGCCGCCGCCGGCATTCCGCCGCGCCGACCATCCATAGGTCGAGGTTATACACCGGTGCGCCCGAGGCCTGTGCCAGGATCATCGGATCGAGGAAGTCGGGGCCGGTTTTGAAGACCCGCACGCGCAGTCCTCGCCGCCGATGCAGCCGGGCCAGGCCCGCGGTAACGGTAGTTTTGCCTTGGCCGGAAGCGGGGGCGCTGATAAACAGCGCCGGGCAGTGACGCATGTCCTAGAACTCCACGCCGCGCTGAGCTTTGACACCCTGTTCCCGATAGGGGTGTTTGACCAGCCGCATTTCGGTCACCAGATCGGCGGCTTCAATCAAGGCCTCGGGGGCGTGACGTCCGGTCACCACCACATGCAGCTCCGGCGCGCGCCGGGAGAATACATCCAACACTTCGGCGAGCGGCAGGTATTCGTATTTGAGTACGATATTCAGTTCGTCGAGGATCACCATCTGGTAGTCGCCGCTGAGTATCATGCGCCGCGCCTCATCCCATCCTTGGCGGGCGGTGGCGATATCGGCCTGGCGATCCTGGGTGTTCCAGGTATAACCGTCGCCCATGGTGACAAAATCGCAATGCTCGGATTGGGCCAGGGCATCGCGTTCGGCGGTATGCAGCGCGCCCTTGATAAATTGCACCACGCCCAGGCGCATGCCATGGCCGATAACCCGCAAACCCATGCCGAATGCGGCAGTGCTTTTGCCTTTGCCATTGCCGGTATTCACGATCAGCAGGCCTTTTTCGAGCTCGGCGGCGGCCAGCTTTTTCTCGAAGCCGGCTTTGCGGCGTTCGCTCATGCGCTGATGGGAGGCGGGATCGGTTTTCATAAAAATCCTGTGATTATGACCAATGACGGCCGGTGAGTGTCGCCAGTTGCTCGGCAATTCGCGAGCGCACCGCGTGATAACCGATAAATACCAACTGTGTGCCGTCAGCGGCGGGTAGATTGACCTCGGTTAGCGGTTCAGTTGGTGCTTCAGGCGGCGCCGGATCGGCGCTGTTCTGCCAGACCGTTTCGATGCGCGTTCTGACGCCCTGGATCAACAAGCGGTTCGCGGCCCCCTTGATGCCGGCATAACCTTTGACGCGCATCAGCGGCTCGCTACCGGCGATGGCGGTCAGTGCCTGGCTCAGGACCACCGCGTCGAGCGGGTCCGCGCAACTCAAGGTGAACGATTGCCAACCCGGATCATGTTCATGAAAATGTTTATGCGTCGCCACCCCATGCCGATGCGGGGCAAGTCCTGAATGGCGATGGCCGTCCAGCCTGCGATGGTCGCCCAACGGCCGTGTCTCGCCGGCCGGCATGCCGCGCACCGGCGCGTAGCGGTAACCGTGATTGCCCGCGCCCGGTTCATGCAGCTTTAAACCCAGGGTCAAGCGTGGGTCGAGCCTTGCCTGGCGGGCCAGTTCGATAAAACGCACGCCGGGCGCGCGGGTGCGGATTTGGGTTTCGGCATCGAGCAGGGCGCGGCGCTCAAGTCGATCGATTTTGTTGAGCACCACGATATCGGCATTGGCGAGTTGCAGGTCGAACAAACCGGCGGTCGATTTTTCGCGGCCTGCGCCATGAGTCGCAAGGTCCGAGCCGGCATCGAAATCGCCGGTCAGCAGCAACGGTGTATCGACCACGGCCAATGTTGCATCAAGTACAAAATGCTCGGCCAGCAACGGGTCTTGCAAGCGCTCCATCACCGCGGTCGGCAAAGCCAGGCCCGAAGTTTCGATCAGCACATGATCGATCAGCGCACGGCGTGAGGCCAGTTGCAGCATCAAAGGCACAAAGTCCGTGTCGTCGGCGTAAGCCAGCAAACCTTGCGCCACGTCATGGATCTCGACTTCGGCACCGCGCTGATGTTGGCGCAGCAGGGCGCCGTCGATCGAGATCTCGCCGAATTCATTGACCACCACGGCCAGCCGCCGCGGCGCGGCGTCGCGTAACAGATTGCCGAGCAAGGTGGTTTTGCCCGCACCGAGAAAACCGGTGACGACGGTGACGGGCAACGGTGCGCGAATCATGGCGCAGCTCCCGCCAGGACTTGCCGAACGGCGGTCACGACGGTTGCAATCGAGGCGAATTCGCGAGGAAACACCAGGCGCGGGCGCTCGATCACAATCAGGGGGATGCCCAGCGCCTGGGCCGCAAGGGCCTTGGCGGAATAACCGCCGGCGTCGCCCGACTCCTTGCTGACCACGCAGTCGATCTCAAGATCGCGCCATAACGCTTCATTGAAGGCCTGGGAAAAAGGTCCCTGCATGGCACACACGTGGGCGCGCGGAATACCTGCGTCGAGCGCGCGTTGCAGTTGCGCCGGGTCGGGCGTGACACGCGCAAACCAGGCGCGGCCGGTGGCTGCGGAATGTCCGGTAAAACTACGCAGGGTCGTGGTGCCGGTCGTCAGAAAAATGCGCCGGCCCAGCACACAAGCTTGCGCGGCCGCAGCGGCGGCGTCGGCCGCATGGATTGCCGGCGCCGCGCAGTGTGCCGCGGGGCGCTCAAAGCGCAGCGTTGCGATGCCGAGTTCCTGGGCCAGTTGCAACAATTGCGCGGACATATCCGTGGCATAAGGGTGGGTTGCGTCGACCAGGCAACGGGCGGACGAGTTGATCAGCATCTGGCGCCGGCGTTCAACACCCACTCGGCCTTCGACGATGGCGGCGCCCGGAATCTCGCGCCGGGCGATTTCCGCGCCATAAGCGCTGGCAACCGAAACCACCACGCTTAACCCCGCTTCCACCAGAGTCCGCGCCAGTTCATTGCCGTCGCTGGTACCGGAGAAGACCCAGACCGCTTGCGCCGGTAACGCTTGGGCCGCCTGGCTTGGTTCAGGGGTATCCCAGTCGCCATAACCGCGCGGGGTGTAAATCCAATGCCGTTTGCGTCGCGTGAAGCGGTTGCCGATGACGATGCTGGTGAGCATATCGAACTGACGTTGGGCGAGTTCAGCCAGGGTTACCACCTCGACCTGCTGTTCTTCGCGATAAGCGTTGCGCACGATGCCGCATAAGGTATTGGCCGGTTTATGTTCAAGCATCACTTGCAGGATGCGATAGACCCCATCGGGCCGCTGCCGGCTTTGCACGTTATACAGCACCGCCGCGAGATCGGCCTGGGCGATATGCCGTGCCCGATCTTCGATCCAATGCCAGGGGCAGAGTAAGTCGGACAGGCTGAGCGTGGCGAAGTCGTGCGATAAAGGCGAGCCCAGCAGCGAAGCACAGGCATTGGCGGCGGTAATGCCCGGCACCACCTGAACCTCGAATTCATCGTCTTCGCGCATTTCCTCAAAGGCCAGTGCCGCCATGGCATACACCCCGATATCGCCACTCGACACCAAGGCCACTCTTTTGCCGGCGCGGGCATGAGCCAAGGCCAATGCGGCGCGTTCACGCTCCTGGGTCAGCGGCGGCGAATGGATTTCTTTGCCTTCGATCCACGGCGCAATCCAGCGTAGATAAAGATCGTAACCGACCACTACCTCGCAAGCGCGCAACACTTCGGTGGCCAGCGGCGCGATCAAGTCGCGGTAGCCGGGACCGACGGACACCAGGCTCAAGCGGCCGGGACCCGCGATCGTGCCGGCTGCATCGTGCGATACCTCGGCGCTGGATGGCGCCGGCACGTTGGGGTGATCTTGAGGCGCAAGCTTATGCATCGTTTGAGATTCCGGTGTCGCTCGCCAAGGCGACGGCAACACCGTCCAGAGTAGTTTTGGGGACGCTTAAGATACCGCGTTCGGCGGCCAGCAGCGCACAGGGTTCGCACACGCCGTCCAGGCCGAGGTTTTCCTGGACCCAGGCCGACGGTTTGGTGGTCCAGGGGCGCGCGGCCAGTTGTATACGGCTAAAAATACGCAAAGGTAATTGATGGCGGCGACAGAATTCGAGCAGACCGGCTTCGTCGGCTTTCACGTCGACGCTTGCCACCTCGCGTATTTGTGCCAGGGTGTATTGATTGCCCAGCGCCAACTGGACCGCCGCTTCAATCTGCGCGCAACTTGCACCGCGCCGGCAGCCGATGCCGAGCACCAGCGATTTGAGCGCTTCGCTGGCGGTGGTGATGATCGGCTGCGCCCCAACCGCGCGGCCGACTCGGTAGGCCAGTGCATTGGCGCCGCCTTCATGGCCCGACAACAAGGAAATGGCAAAGCGTGCGGCCTCATCCAGTACTACCACCGCCGGATCCTGATGTTTGTCCAGCGGCAGTCCGTCCAGGTAGCGCAGCGCAATGCCGCTGGCCATTACCAGTATCCATTCTCCATGCCGGGCAAACTGGCGGGCAAACAGTTCGCGCTGCGTCACCTCCGCTTGCAACCAGGGCCGGTAAACGGTGCCGCCCAGCAGGGTTTGCAGCCGCTCGCCGAGTGCTTGCGCCGCAGCCCGTACCAGCCAGATGCCGGGCGAGTTTGGGTTGTGGATCTCGCTCATGCCACGTCACCCGGCTTGGGTGCCGGGTTTTCCGAGACACTGGCAATCACCTTTGCCGGCGAGCGGCGTTTGCGCACCGAGGCGCGCCGAAAGCGATGGGTAAAATTCGCCGCATACAAACTGGACTCGACGCCCGGCGCATTGGCCATCGCCTCGCCCACCAGCATCATGGTGGTCAACTGCCAGTCCTTGACCTTGACTTCGGACAAGAGCCGCTCCAGCGTACTGCGATGGCAGCGCTGATCCGGCCAGCTTGCGCGATAGACCAATGCCACCGGAGTCTGCGGCGGATAATGCAACAGCAGGTCGGCGACGATCTTTTTCAGGTGCGGACCGGAGAGAAAAATACACATGCTGGCGCGATGCCGTGCCCAGCCTTCGATGGCTTCGAGTTCGGGCACGGCCGAAGCGCGGCCCGAGACACGTGTGATGACAATCGATTGGGTCACGGCGGGCCGGGTCAGCTCGGTACCGAGCGCGGCGGCGGCGGCGGTAAACGACGACACACCGGGCACGATCTCATAAGCGATGCCGAGTTGTTCCAGGCGTCGCATTTGTTCGGCGGTGGCGCCGTAAATCGCCGGATCGCCCGAATGCAGCCGCGCCACATCGAGGTTCTGTTGCTGGGCGCGCAGATAACAAGCTTGCTGTTGTTCCAGGTCGAGCTGAGCGGTATCGAATATTTCCGCCTCGGGATGGCAGTGAGCCAACATTTCAAGCGGCACCAGCGAGCCGGCGTACAACACCATGCGTGCCGCAGCCAGCAGACGTGCGCCGCGCAGCGTGATCAAGTCGGCCGCGCCTGGACCGGCGCCGATAAAATAAACTTTCATCGATGACGTGACTCCCTGGCTTCGCGCCGGATCAACATGGTGGCAAGGTAACCTGCGGCATCGGCCGGCGGGGTGTTGAGCAAATCCGGATACAGTTGTTCGCCGGGCAATCCGACTCGATGCCCGAAGGCGCAATGGGCGAGTAATTGGAGTTCGCCCAGCAAAGTCAGTACTTGCGGCAGACGCCGGCCGATTTTCATCAGCACCACGATATCGTGGCTGAGAATGTCGGCACGCAAGGCTTCCATCTCATCGGGGCAGGGCAAAATCAGGATCCGTTCGCGGCCTTCGCCCAGTGGCCAGGACAAAGCCGCCGCGGTCGCGGCAAAACTGGTGACTCCGGGAAAGGTCCGGTGGCGCAGCGCCGGTTCCATATCGCGCAGGGCGGCCAGCAGATAACCGTAGGTCGAATAGGTTAAGGTGTCGCCGATGGTCAGATAAGCCACGCGGCGGCCGGCGCGTAATTCGGCAATCACCTGTGCCGCGAGTTGCGCATAATGTTCGCGCAATACACTGCGGTCCGGATCCATCAAAAATTCGATTTCGCGAAAACGCTCGGCGGGCAATTCAAGCGCGGCGAGGCTGGTACGCGCGACCGATTCGGCGGCGCCGCGGGCACGGGGTACCAGAATCAAATCGGCCTCGCGCAGGGCGGCGACCGCCGCGACGGGGATTAAACCACCCGTGCCGGGGCCAACGCCGATACCTAGAAATTCACCCAATTCGGCCGATTCGCCCGGTGCGTCCAATCCGTTTTTACCGGCTTCTGTTGCTACCATACTTTGCTCCATCATGGTGCTGCTCCAAGGCTCGTTTCGGCGCGTGCTGCGGCGGCGGCCGTTTCCACGGCGGCCGTCTCCACGGCGGCCGTCTCCACGGCGGCAGCTTCCAGCAAGCCGATTTCTCCAATCGCATCGATCATCATGGCATTAAGTACCGTCGCCGCCCACGGCGAACCGCCGCGTGTGCCGCGATTGGTAATGCGCGGGACTTGCATCAACTCGCGCAAAGCATCCTTGCATTCCCGCGTGCCGACGAAGCCCACCGGCAAGCCGATGATCAGTTGCGGGCGCCAGCCTTGTTGTTCGACCAAACGTACCGCTTCCATCACCGCGGTCGGCGCATCGCCGATGGCCAGAATCAGATCGTTGCCGAAGCGTTCCCAGGCACGCCGGATTCCGGCCGCGGAACGCGTCAGCCCGGTCGCCTCCGACAGGACATAGGTCGCATCGTCATGTACCCCGCACCAGGTGGCGATATCGAGCTGCCGCAGCAAGGCTTGCTTGAGGCCGCTTTGCACCATGGTCACGTCGGTGACGATACGGCGGCAACGCAACAAGGCGCGAATGCCGATAGCCGTCGCCCCCGGGGAGAAAAACACATCGTCGACTGCATTGAAGTCGCCGCTGGTGTGCACGATACGTTTTAATACCGATAATTGGTCCGCGGCAAAACCCGACCAATCGCGCCCCGCATCGATAATGCCCATGCTTTGCGCTTCAATCGGGTGCGGCACGTAGGGTTGCCACGGCAGGCTGGCCGGGGCTTGAGGATTTAAGGCCGGAGCAGGATTTTGCCTGGGTTGCGATGGCGCGGCGATTGTGTCGGCCGGCAGCGCTTTGCTCGACACGCCACGCACAGCCAGATGATGGGCTTGCTGCGGCTGCCCCACCTGTTCTTCGAAGCCGACAATCTGCACCCGGTATTTGCACAAAGCGCAATTCATCGCGGCACGGCCTTCGGCGCCTTCCTGTGCGCGTTCGAGAAACACATCGGCAAGATGAGGGTGGACGCCGAGATGGGAGGCCGTCAGTACTTCCAGTTCCGGATGACGCAGGCGCAGTTCTTCGGTGGCGGCGTGAATCCGTTTGACCAAAATGCCGTCGAACAAAAAATATGGCAATACCACCAGCCGTTTAAAACCGAGGCGGGCGGCGGCGCGCAAGCCGTCTGCAACCCTGGGCCGGGCTGTGCCCGCGTAACACACCAGCGAAGTGCCGAAACCCAGGCCTTCTTCGAGCATGCGGGTCAATTTGGCGATATCCGCGTTGGCATCGGGGTCCGAGGTGCCGCGACCGACCACCACCAGGCAACTGTCGCCGCGTGTCACCTGAGGTTCGTTACCCAGGCCGGCCGCAGCTTCGGCTTCGATGATGCGTTGTTGGCATAAAGCCAGCAGCTTGGGGTGCAAGTCGAGTGCCGCGCCGAAGTCGAAACGGATGCCGGAGAATTCACTTTGCAAGGCCAGCAATTCGGCCGGCATATCGTTTTTGGCGTGGGTCGCCGCCAGCAAAACCCCGGGCACCATCACCACATGGCGTGCTCCCGCCGAGATGACATCGCGCACCGCAACGTCGATGGTGGGTGCGGCAAACTCCAGATAGCCGTGGCGTATCAGCCGCCGCGGCGCGCGGGTATGGATCAGCGCCATCAGTGCTTCAAATTCACGCACGCCGTCCGGGTCGCGGCTGCCGTGACCGGCCAGCACGATGGCGTAATCGTCACGTGCCGGCAGCGAGTTCGCGGCTGTCGAGTTGATCATGGCGCTCATGGTTGCGGGGCGGGCTCGATTTGGCTGGGCATCGGCGCCAGCGTGCGGATCAGCATAATGCTCATATCGGTGAACTCCCCGGTGCACTCGGCCAGCGTGCCGCGCCATTCGGCGTCGCCACGAGTCAGGTTTTCCCATACTTCAACGGCGTGGTGCGGTGCCGCGCCGTGTTCCAGCAGCCAGGCGGCAATGTCCTTGGGCATAAAATCCCAGGGGCAGGGGATCACGATAGCATTGCGGCCGTCGGCCAGCACGTGGCTGAGATGCCGCTTGAACGGTTCGAGATCGCCGCGCCGATGGAAGGTGATAAACGTGGTTTCGTCGAAACAGACCTTGCCGCGCGAGGCCATGATCTGCGCCGACGAAATACCGGGCAGGGCTTCGACGGGATGGCCGCAAGCCCGTTCGACACGTTCCAGATATTGAAAGCCGCTGAAATGGATATCGCCCATGAACAGCACCACGCATTTTTTGCCCGCATGGTGTTCCAGCGCGACTTGATCGAGCTTGGCGACCTGATCGCGATAACCCATCAAAATCACTTGCGCCTGCGCGGGGATCAATTCGCGCACGACATTGACCACCGCATCGAAGCCGGCGATGACATCGGCTTCTGCAATCAATTGCGCGGCGCGACGCGTCAGGAAGTCGAGATGGCCGGGGCCGACACCGGTACAAATGATCATAAAAAATCCTGTGACTTAAACCGCAAAAAAGAACGTAAAGAGAACGTTGAAGCGCGTCGGCACGGCGGGTGCGGCCTAAGCTCGAATGCCGCGGCAAAGCCCGGCTTGAATCTGGTCGATAGGGTCGCCATCAGTTCAGCCGCTCGCGGATGGTGACGGCCAATGTTTCGGCGGACCATCGATCCAGCGGCAGGTATTCGGCCTGCATGGCCTGCGCCAATTGTGCGGCGCGGCCCAGCCGGATCACGCCCTGCTCGGTGTCGAGCACCAAGGCTGCAATGCGGCGTTCGGCAAGTTGCGCGCCGGATTGCAGCGTTTGCTGCCAAGGGTCGGCACTTCCGCCCGCGTAGCTGCCTGGATTGGGCCGGCCGGGCGACGATGGATTGTCCGCTGCGGTGGGCGAGCCAGCCAAGGCAACATTGCCGCGCCCGTCGCTGAGCAATACTACCAGCGGCTTCAGTTGCTCGGCGCGGGAGGTGGCGAGTGCGGTGCGCACGGTCAGTTGCAAGGCATCGGCCAGGGGCGTACGGCCGCCGGTTGGCAAGGCGTCGAGTGCGCGGCCGGCCAGTTCGACATTGCGGGTGGGTGCCAGCACGAGTTCCGCCCGCTCGCCGCGAAACACAATCACCCCGACGTGATCGCGACGGCGATAGGCGTCTTCCAATAACCCCAGTACACAGGCCTTGACCGCTTCCATGCGCCGCCGTGCCGCCATCGAGCCGGAGGCATCGACCACCAGTAAAATCAGATTGGCTTGCTGACCGATGCGGACTTTTTCATGCAGGTCGGCGCGCGTCACGGTGAGCTCGCCCGGCGTGCGCAACACGGCGTGACGCAGCGTCGCGTCAACCGCGAGTTGTTTGGGGGTGGAGGAGGCGACTGCGCCGCGATAAGCACCGCGGGTGGTGTGATGGGCAACGCTGCGATGCCCGTCGATACCGTCGCGGGTATTACCCGCGATACTGAGCAAGGGGGCTGCGACCGCGGCGTCTGTGTTGAACACTTGCTCAGGTATCGCGGCGCCGTGGCTGGAGGTTTGCGCTGCGGCACCATCGTGGTTTTCGTCGTCCTCGCGGTCCTCTTGAGCGTGGTTCGCGTCGACCGCGCTTTCTTCTCCGCTCAGCGCGTCTACCTCATGCTGGGGGGGGGCCAAGGGCGACTCCGGGGCCATGCCGCGATCGCGCTCATGCCGCGTATTCTCAGCGCCGGTGTCAGGCGCATCGCCATGCTGCGGCTCTCCACCCGGCGCCTTATCCTCAGGTGCCGATGGCGCAGAGGCGGCATCTTGGCCGGCAGGACTGTCGCCCTCATATTGCCGGCTGGCGGCGTCTATCATTTGCTCGAGCTTGTTACGATCCAGGCCGGCTTGTTCAAAAGGCTTGCGCCGCCGCCGATGCGGCAACACCAGTTCGGCACAGGCCGCGATATCCGCGGTATCGACCCGGATGCGGCCCGCCAGCGCCGCATGGCTGCGGGCGGCTTTATTCAGCACGATATCCGCGCGCAAACTGGTGGCGCCGAATTCGCAACATAATTCGCTGATAAACAGCAGCAAAGCATCGCTCAACGTAACCCGCGGCAGGCGCGCACGCGCTTGTTCGACCTGGGCTCGCAAAGCGGTGCCCTGGTCTTCCCACCGTGCGGTGAAGGCGGTCGCATCGGCTTCGAACGCAAGGCGGCGGCGTACCACTTCGGCGCGTACGCGCGGGTCGGACGGAGCGCCGACTTCAACCATCATGGCAAAGCGGTCCAGCAGTTGCGGCCGCAATTCGCCTTCTTCAAGATTCATCGTGCCCAATAAGGTGATCTGCGCCGGGTGGCTCAAGGTCAGTCCTTCGCGCTCGACGGTATGGTGCCCCATCGCCGCGACATCAAGCAGCGCATCCACCAGATGGTCCGGCAGCAAATTCACTTCATCGATATACAACAAACCGCGGTGTGCCGCCGCCAGCAGGCCGGGTTGAAATACTTTTTTCCCGGCCGCCAGCGCTCGTTCGAAATCGAGACTGCCCAGCACGCGATCTTCGGTAGCGCCCAGCGGTAAATTGATAAACGGCACTGCCGATAACATTGCCACGGGTTCAAGTGCGGCGTCGGGTAATGCGGCGCACACGGGGCACAGGTCCAGCGCCGCACCGGGTAGGCAATTGAAGGGGCATCCCGCGACCCGGGCCAAGGGCGGCAGCAATTGCACCAGCCCGCGTGCCGCCGTACTTTTGGCCGTGCCTTTATCGCCGCGTATCAGCACGCCGCCCAGTAAGGGATTGACCGCGCATAACATCAGCGCCAGTTTAAGCTGGTCTTGCCCGACGATGGCGGCAAAAGGAAAGATGGGAGGGGGGCTGGCACTCATGGGGCGACTCATTCTTGATGACTGCTGCGGCGCGTCTGGAACGGCGCAAATCCGCCGGCGGGAGAATGGCCGCGTTCGGTTTCGCCGCGGGCTTCGAGCTGGGTTTCGCTATCGAGCAAGGTCTGCTGCAATGCCGCCAACGTCACCGGATCCGGGTGTTCCCACATCTGCCGTTGAGCGGCTTCCAATAGACGTTCGGTGATCGCATTCAGCGCCCAAGGATTGCTTGCCGCGAGGAACGCTTGCATCTCGGGGTCAAGGGCGTAGGTCTGGGCCAATTGTTCGTAAATCCAATCGTCCAGCACATCGGCAGTGGCGTCGTAGCCGAACAAATAATCCACGGTGGCGGTCAGTTCCAGGCCGCCTTTATAACCATGACGCCGGATGCTGGCGAGCCACTTCGGATTGACCACCCGGGCGCGGAATACCCGCAGCGTTTCCTGCTTGAGGTCGCGTACCTGGGCTCGTTCCGGATTATGCGTATCGCCGAAATAACGCAGCGGACGGCGCCCGCTCAGGCTGTGGATGGTGGCAATCATGCCGCCGTGGAATTGCAGGTAATCGTCGCTATCGAAAATATCGTGCTCACGATTGTCCTGGTTATGCAAGGCGATCTCGATGCCGGCCAGGCGGGTGCGGAACGCCTGGTGCGCGTCGATGCCGTAATCCTCACCGGTGTAGGCATAACCGCCCCACGCGACATACGCATCGGCAAAGTCATGTTGCGATTGCCAATTCTGTTCCTGGATCAAGGGCAAAATACCCGCGCCGTAACTGCCGGGTTTGGCGCCGAAGATGCGGTACAGCGCACGGCGGCGTGCAGCGGGATTGTCGGACATGGTATTGATCGCATGGTTGGTATCAGCCGCATCGGCGACTGCCTCGCCGGATAGAGCGGAATCCGGCGCGGTGTCTGAAGTTGCCGAGTGTGTCGGCCGGCGAGCGAGCAGATCCTGCTTGAGTTCGTCCAGCACATGCTTGCGCACAAAATTTTGCTCGACCGGTTCATCCAGCTCAGCGACTTGCTGGATGGCCGCATCGACCAACGCGATCAAGTGCGGAAACGCATCGCGGAAAAAACCGCTGATACGCACCGTCACGTCGATCCGGGGCCGGCCCAATTGCTCCAAGGGGATCACTTCAAACCCGGTAACGCGCCGGCTTTCCGCCTGCCATACCGGACGCACGCCCAGCAACGCCAGCACTTCGGCGATATCGTCGCCATGCGTGCGCATGGCGCTGGTGCCCCATACGCTGATGCCGACCGACTCCGGATAACGCCCGGTTTCGGCCAGATGGCGTTGCAGTACTTCATGCGCCAACTGGGTGCCGACGTGAGCCGCCGCCATCGACGGAATCGCGCGCGGATCGACCGAATAGAAATTGCGCCCGGTCGGCAGCACATGCGCCATACCGCGGGTCGGTGCGCCGCTGGGGCCGGCCGGGACATATCCGCCGTCCAGTGCATGCAGCAAGTTGCTGATCTCGTCGCCGGTTCGCGCCAGATTCGGCGCCAGGGAGGTACAGACAAAATTCAAGGTGGTGCGCAATGCTGCCGAGCTTGGACGCTGTACGACAGTGTCGACGCATCGATCTATCTGTGCCGGATCGAACTCGCTGGCCTGTACCGCCGCGAGCAAGTCGAGCACCAGGCGGTCGATGGTTTCGATCAGGTCGGCATGAGTATGCAGGGAGCGTTGCGCAAAACCCTGTAATGCTACAAGTGCAGCCGGGTCTGTTGCATCGAGCGCAGCCAGGTTGAGGCGCTGGCCTTTGTCGCCTTGCAAGACGCTCCAGTCCAAACCGAATATCTCGGCCAATGTGGCCGGCAAGCCGGGCACATTGAGATTAGGCAGACGTACCAGAGCGTTGAGCAATTCCGTCAGGGTTCTGTGCTGCGGAACCTGCCCCAGGATATGCAGCCCATCGCGGATTTGTGCCGCGCCGAGTTCGCACAAGTAACCATCGATGTCCTCGATCAAATGCGCGATATCCACGCCTTCCATGCCGGCAATCGAGGCGGGTACGCCATGTTCGTTGAGTGTGGCGTCCCATGCGTGATCGTGGTGAGCGTCATGCTCGCGGCTGTGTTTGCCGTGGTGGTGGTCCTCATGGTGATGATGGGCATGGTGGTCATCGTGATCGTGGTCATGGCCGTGTTCGCCATGAGCATGATGCTCATGCTTGCGCGGCCGGCCGCGTGCCAACGCCGATGCGCGCAGCGGTACGGCTTTATAGGCGCTGACCGGAGGGGCAGTCTTAACCTTGGCGACCGGCTCGTGCTGATGCTCATGAGCGCGCAACAATGCCAGGTCGGTGTCGAGATTGGCTTGTTTGATCACATCCCAGATCTGCTGCTGCACCAGCGGCAATTTGACCGGATCCAGCATTTCCACCTGGTAATACTCGTCCACCAACTGCACCAGTTGCGCCAGCGGCCCATAGGTATCGGCCGTGGTCAGCGGCGGCGTCAAATGATCGATCACCACCGCGTGTGCGCGCCGCTTGGCTTGCGAACCTTCGCCCGGATCGTTGAGGATAAACGGATAAAACAAGGGCATGTCGGCCAGAAAACTATCGGGGAAACAAGTCTCTGACAGTCCCACTCCTTTGCCCGGCAACCATTCTAGCGTGCCGTGTTTGCCTACATGCACGATCGCATCGGCCTTCCAGCTATCGCGCAGCCAACGATACAAAGCGTAATAGTGATGCGTTGGCGCGAGGTCGGGTTGATGATAGATCGCATCCGGATCCATGCCGTAACCTCGCGGCGGCTGCAGCGCGACAAAGGCGTTACCCAGTTCCAGACCGGCCAACATCAGATGGCCGTCGTCGACATAAGCGGCGCCGGGCGGTGGACCCCATTGCCGATTCATGCGCTGTTGCTGCTCCGCCGGCAGATCGGCAAACCATTGTTCATACTGTGCGGCAGGCACTCGCGCTACCGCATTGCGTAATTGCTCGGAGGTGAGGTGCGCCTCGTCGTAGGCGCCGCGCTCGATCAACGTATGGATCAGCGTATCGCTGCTCTCGGGTAGCGGGCCGACCTGATAGCCGTGTGTTTGCATCGCCTGCAAAATAGCCATCAGCGATGCCGGTGCATCGAGGCCGACGGCATTGCCGATCTGCGATGCTTTGGCATTTGCATTGGTAAAAATAAAGGCAATCCGCTTGTCGGCGATGGGCCGATGACGCAACGCCGCGAATTTCGCCGCCAAACCCGCGGTACGCCGGATCCGGTCGTCGAGCGGGACATAGCTGACTGCCGCAGCGGAGGTATTGCCGGCGTCGCTTGCCGCGGCCTGGCCTTCAGGCGCTTGCTTGAAGGAGATCGGCACCCCGATAATGCGTCCGTCGAATTCGGGCAGTGCCACATTCATCGCGGTGTCGAGCGGGTTCAGTCCACGCGCGGACTGACTCCATTGCGCTTGCGTCATGCTGCTGGTGATGGCTTGCAGCACCGGCACGTCCAGCTCTTCAAAGACCGCGATTGACCAGCCCGCCGGAGTCGGCCCGGCGTTATTCACGTCGCCCAGGGCAAACGACGTGGTATTGATCAATACGTCGATGCCGCCGGCCGCGGCAAACAGGCCCAGCGCCAGAGGATAACCGCGCTCATCGAGTTGGCGCAAAGAGGCGGTATAAACCGGCAGGGCAACAATCTCTTGCATCGCCAGCGCATCGACCAGCGCGTCGATAAAACCGGTATTGCCGCTGGCCCAGTGCGCGCGATAGAACAGGATGCCTACCGTAGGGCGGACTCGGGCGCGGTCCATCTCGCCGGCAGTCTGCTTCACCTGCGCCACAAAATCCGCCGCACTGGACGGCCGCCCCAACTGAGTCAGCCGCGGATGATAAATGCCATGTTCGGGCAGCGGTTGTGCCTCAAGATAGCCATAACCCGTGAGAAACAAACGATCCGACAAAGACAGCAGAAACTGCGTCAGATTGTCCGCGCCCCCGGCTTGCAGATACGCCGCCGCATCACGCAATAAAGCGGGCGCCACATTCGATAAACGATCGAATTGCGGATCGGGTTCGCCGGTTCCGCTCGTCACCAGCAGAGCGTAGCCGTTTTCCCGCGCATCGTCGGCCAGGCGCGCCAGTCCGGGCACGTCGTCGGCGCGGCCAAGGACCCGCACCACCACCATGCGATGTGTGGCGAAGGGCTGAGCCAGCCAATGGTTCATCGCCTCCCGACTCGCTACGGCGTGCAACGAGATGCCGCTCAGATGCGCAAAATCGGCAGGCAGCCGGGCGCGAGCCAGTTCGAGTGCCGCGAGGTCGGTATCCGCATGCGTCAGCAGTGCGATACCCCGCAGGGGAGGCGTAATGGATAAATGCATTGCAAGCCTGAAAAGGCGGAAAGCCCGGAATCCGTCCCCGCGGATATGATGGGCCAGCAGGCAAATGAACGAGGCGAGCGTCTTTTTATTTCATCACGCAATATCTACGCCGGCCGGATTCAACTCAATCCGAACGAGCGGGACGGTTGCGGGCCATGCGGATAACAGCGGAATGGAATTAGATCGCCAACACCCCGTGGGATTTGCCACTTGCTTGGCCGGTATCCGGGCTGGCGTTGCCATCGATTCGCCTTCCCGCTTGCGCAGTGGCTGATTGAATCGACCGGCCGGTGGGTAAAACACCGGAAAACGCTGACCGTTGCGGGGGCAGCACAGGTTGATGCACGCTGAATCGTGCTTCCTGTTTCCCGTTTAACTGCGTGCGCAGAGCGCGCACGCGAGCACCAAAGCTCAAGTAGTGTAGGGATCTTGGCCTAGGGCGTCAATAGCCGGGAGCCGCGCTGCGGGCCGCGCCGGCGTGAGATTGGGCCCCAGCGGCCGCGCGCTCCGGAAAACCCGATATCGCTCAAAAAAAGCCGCCCGGATGATTGGGATCGATTTGTGCAAAACGTAAGCATGGGCGAGCCTGCTACTGCCTGCTACTATTTCGCCCATTCAAAGAAGAGTGAGCGCTACGCATGAAAAAAATACTGATCATCGGCATCGGCGCAGGCAACCCGGAATATGTCACGATCCAGGCGGTGAACGCGCTGAACCAGGTCGACGTCTTTTTTATCCTGGAGAAGGGCGCCGCCATGGGCAAGCTGCTCGCCCTGCGCAAAGAAATCTGCCAACGCTATATCACGCACAGCGATTACCGCTTCGTCCAGGCCCAAAGTCCCGCACGTATCCGCCCGGCGCCGGATCACGTTTCGGGCATTGAAGACCTGAACCGCGACAAGGAAGCATTATTCGAGCAATTGATTGCCGCCGACATGGCGGACGGGGAATGCGGCGCGTTTTTGATCTGGGGCGATCCTGCGCTCTACGACAGCACCGTACGCATTATCGAAACCATCGCAGAGCGCGGCAACCTCGATCTGGAGTATGAGGTGATCCCCGGGATCAGCAGCATCCAGGCGCTGGCCGCCCGCCATAAAATCACTCTCAACCAAATCGGCGCCGCCGTCGAAATTACCACCGGGCGCAAACTCGCCGAAGGTTTTCCGGAGCATGTGGAAAGCGTGGTTGTGATGCTGGACGAGATCGATGCCTACAAGCTTTTTGTCGATCAGGACATCGATATCTATTGGGGTGCTTATGTCGGGACACCCGACGAAATCTTGATCTCGGGCAAGTTGAAGGATGTCGCGGGAGAGATTGAGCGGACTCGGGCTGAAGCACGGTTGGCTAATGGGTGGATTATGGATAGTTATTTGCTGAGGCGGGCGGCTTCACCCGGTTCCGCTTGATCCAATATAGGTTGAGATAAATTTTCTACCCCAATATCGCATTGGGGTTATCTATGATTTACTTAATTGATTATTTAAAGTATGGCGAATAATATTTTCGCAAGATGAGTAATGTAATAAAAATACAACATTTAATTATTTCAATAATTACTATTTTTACGGTAATAAATGTAATTGTTTGATGGTCAAGATAGAGTGTTTCGTCAGGCTTGTTTTTTTAATTTCGTTTTTTTAGGGTTCGATTGGATTTATTTTTTTACTATGTGGCTGATTATATGAATAATTTTATATAAATATATTTGTATGATTTGTAATTGGTTAATCGGAAAATTATCTGTCACGAATTTTTCTCTCTTGAGCCCGGTTATCTGCTTGCCTTGGCATTGTTTGTAAGCCGATTTTAATCATGTTTTTTGACTGTCGGCCGACAGTGATTAATCCAGGTATAAAAATAGCGCGATATGCCATGGATGCTGAATAAATAAAGCAGGTTGATCGAGAATTACATGTGTCAATAGCGGGTTTTTCCTGATAAGTCAGGTTCTTTTTATATGAGAACTTGCCAGACCTGTTGGGGAGATTGCAGTTTGGCCCGTGGTTTGAACTGCGCATTATCTCCGTTTTGAAGTGCGGTATTCCGGAGAGCGACATATTATGGCAAGGTTTCCGATTGGCGTTGGCCTGGACTCGGCTGAACCAACCACGCAAAGTTCCCATGAGACTCAGGAGCCGCGCGCGGCCATAGTGCAGCAGGCTCCCGACGAAAGCCATCTCAGCAAATTCCAGCGACGCGCGGCCCAGGTCGTCGCGACCAGCAGTAGTTCGTTCTCCACCTCCCCCGTAACTTGGTCTAGCTCGAGTGTGGGCGGTCCCACGCCGCCGGATGTGCGCGGCGCGCCACGCCGCGTCGTGCTGCCGCCGATACAGAGCAAAACTCCTACGGGGCGACGCATGGAGGTGGTGGACGGGAAAGTCAACGCCGCCATAACAGCCATGAAAGGCCAGCCGCATTTGCCGCATGCCTCCATCGACACGCCCGAAACAACGCAGTCATGGGTCGACCTCGATGCCTGTAGAGCCAGCATCGAACGCATGTTCGGCGTTAGCGCCGCAGCGCTCGCGCAGCGTGTGTTCGAGGCCGTGCCTCAGGACCAGGACGCGAGGTACGCCTTTGAGCCGCCACTTATTCTGGCAACGGCGCTGCATTCGGTTTGCGCAGGCAATCGGCAGCAAGCCGAAGCGCTGTTAAATGCCGTCCAGTTGGCTCCAGCCCGGCCCCCGGCGCCGCTGCGCGCGAAGTTGGCCGCGCTGCACCGGGTTCTCGCGGCCACCGGGGCAGGGATGGAGGTATTGTGTCATGTGGAAGGCGTGAGTGCGCCGCAGCAGAAAGAAGCTTTTCACGATGCCATGCGTATCAGCATGGCGATGGCGGATAAGGGCCTTGACCCCGGCGGCCCGTCGCTGCTGAGCGATCTGGTGCTTGCAGTCGACACGCCCGCGGCGCGAGCTACCTGGTTGCACCGGTCTATCGGTACCGACCAGGACACGCCGCCACAGTTATTGACCCAAGCGCTGCTTTACGCCCACGGGAAACTCCATCCCACGGGCCTGTCCAATCCGCAATACAAGAGCGCCTACGTGGCCTGGAAAAAAGGCAAATTTACCGAAAGCGGTTCGGGCACCGAGTTCAACAAAACCATCGAGCGCCTCAATAAAGTTCAGCAATATGGCGAGCGCGGCGACCACGGCCCGCGCACGGCGGCCAATCTGGCGCGTGAAGCGGCCCACGTCTTGCCCAAGTCGATTGGGCATTACAAATCTCCGATGTCCCAGATGCGACACGGTGCAATGGGCGGCGACCGGACCATGCTGGACCTCGAAGCGGCCAAATTCGGGGCGGCGCTCAAGCAGGCATCGGATCCGCTACTGAACCATCTCAAGGCGCAGGCGAACGACCCCCAGGTGCAACAGGACCTGGCGCGACTGAGCATAGTGGCGGCGCGAATTGCCACACTTGAACAGTGGCAAAGCCACGGCCGCAAGAATGTTGCCGTCGATCTGCGCGATGTCCTGGCCCGCGCCGATCGTCTCCATGCGGAGTTGGGTCGGCCCGGCGGCGCTCGGCTGGACGAGCGGGTGATGCTCAAGGAGCTGAAGGCGCCCGCGAAGCTGCGCAAGGACGGCGCGCCCGGCCCCTCGCTGGATGGGCCGAGCATGATGCTGCACCTGCAGGTGCTCAAAGATTGGGGCGCGCAGGCCTTGCGCGAGGGGACTGCGGCTGCGGCAGCTTCGGCCGAGTTGCAGCAAGTGCCGCAAAGAGTGAAATTGGCGCGGTCCATTGCGCGTGGCAGGGAAGCTTCGAATCCGCTGTTCGAATGGCGCGACGTGCTGAATATCGTCACGCGCAAAACCGCGCGCCAAGGGCCGAGTTTGGCGCAGGCGCGGCGAGTTGCGCTGCAGGTGGCGCAGGGGCGGTACGAGTCGATGACGCATTTCACCGATGGCGGCGGCGGCGGTATCAATGTGCACGCCATTCTCGGTTTGAGGGCGGGTCATGGCGCGGCGGTGGTGCCGGCGTTAAGAGTCGAGACCGCCAGGATGGCCAACCTGACGATTGGTTTATCGCTGACCGGCGGGCGCTTTTTTGTCGGCACCCAAAATAACAAATCGGTGGCCGCCGGCGTGACCGGTGCCTTCGGCGTGCCTCTTTTGCCGGTTGGGAACAGCGTCGGCGCGGGCTTCATCGAAGCGTCGGTGGGGCACGACTGGCAGGATGGCGAGGGCGCATGCATCACCACGCTTAGCGACCGGTCAGGCTGGGAGCAAAGCGGGGTGGATGTGGTCAACTTCATGTTCGATCATGCCGGCCAGGCGCCGAAGACGCCGCGCGCGTTCTGGGAAAGTTTTGTCGAGCGCTTCGGCGACGACCCGAATGTGGCGGTCAATTGGAACACCGAGCAAGCGAGTGCCACAACCGGCGTGCTGGGTATCGGCGCCACTGTGCGGGGTGATATCGGACACGGCATGACCTTGGGGCCGGCGGTGTCGGCCGATCTGAGTTATACCCGCGAACGTTCCGGACGCGACATCCGGTCCGACGGCGCGGACGTGCCATTCCAGGCCCGCGCCAGCCGTTGGACGCTCAGCGGCCGGGCGTCCGCGGTGCAGGCAACGCCGAAATCCGCTTTTGGCGAAAGCGGGGTCAGCGGTCTGCTGAATACGGTGCCGCTGGTCGGGGTCGGTGCGGAAAAAGTGGTGAGCGCCACGGGCGGAGTATTCCGTCTCGGGCGTACCGCCGATGGTTTGCTCAGCCCGTCGTTGTGTCAACTGGAGCGCCAGTTCCGCAACCCCGAGCGCCTGCTTGAATTCATTGAGGAACATCGCCCCACATTGGAAGCGGCGATGGAAGGGATGCAAGCCGAGAGTATGAGCGCGCAGGAGCTTCTTCCGCGAAACAGGCTGAACCTCTTCAAGAGCCAAGTAAATAATATTCCGCCGCAAGGCAACCACACCTTTGGCGCGTTCATGACACTCAAGCCTGAGGTGGCGCGTCAGATCGATGCCGCCGAGGCTCGCCTCCATACCTTGCAGGGCAAGGGCGATGCCACCGCGACGCGGCGTATACTTGGCGTCGCCGACTTGATTGAATGCGGTCGTCTGATGCACGAGATCGATCGTCTGCCGCGCCAGGACAAAAGCTGGCATCCCATCTCGCTGTATGGGGTGGAGTCCAACATCAAACGCTCCGGGATGGGTATCGACTTTATCGTGAAGGCCGGGAGTCAAGGCGAAGCCGGCGCGAACCGCCTGACGGCGTTGCTCGTCATGGGCAAGCCGGATTTGTCGGTCGCCTGACGGGGGTACTTACGCGACGTTTCGCTTGGCCGCACCGGACTTCGTTTTGACGATGTGTCGGTGCGGCCCATTGCTTAAGCTCGAAGCAATGGGAAACTCAATTTCGCGGCGTGCCAAGCCTCAATCTGCCGAGCATCAAACTTTGATGGCGAGCGTATCCGCCCGGCTGTCGCCGCAACACCGTTCTTACGTCTCACGTCTGTTATGCCATTTGGAGCGGCAGGGCGTGTATTGGTCGCAGGTTGCGCCGCTGGATCAAGTTCGTCCAAGGCAATTGGAACACATCGTCACCACCGCCATCACGCAGCACGGGCTCGATTCCAATACGCGCACTGCGGTCAATCGGGCATTCCGTCTGCTGCTGCAAGGCCCATCGGGAATTGTGCGATTAATGCCGGATAACCCCGCGCATCAGGCGTTGATGAGATGTTTGCCTGCGCCGCTATCGCAACAGTATCGTTCCTGCATCTCCAGATTTCTCTACTATCTGGAGCAGCAGGGCACACATTGGTCGCAGTTGGCGCCACCCAACGCAGGGGATGCGGGGCAACTGGAGCAGGTCGTCAACACCGCCATCACGCAAAAGAAGCTGGACGCCGGCACGCGCGCTGCGCTCAACCAGGCATTCGGTTTGGGTTTGAAGGCATCGGCCAGAAGAGGGTAGTTTGCATACTCATGCCGAATGATGCGCCTCCTCGTGCACCTTGCGCGGCCGGCCGCCTTTCTTGCCGTTCGCGCGCGCGGCGGCTGATTTAGCTTCCGAGCGGGTCGAGCCGGCTGCGCTGGCGGACCGCTTGATCCATGCCTTCGATCCATAGATGCCGTCGAACAGCGCGGGCACAAACACGTCGGCGTCGAGGCGCGGGAAATGCAAGCCCTGGCCGGCGGGCGTGATCTCGATCACACTCAGATCCGCCGCGCGGGCGCCCGCAAGCCCCTGGATCAGGCTCGTCGGTACGGCCAGCGTCATGCCATTATCAAACTCGACTTCGATCTTCCCAACGGACGGGCGATAGCGCGCGCCGACGGCGCATGGGCCGACTTCCTTCGCGCGGGCTGTGCGGATCGCTTCCTTAGAAATTTCCATGATGCTTGCTCCATGCCGCGCAGAAGACGGCGATTTCAGGTTCGATATTTCGCGCAATCCGGCGAATCGCTGCGTCGGAAACCTTTCCGACGATGGTCTTGACCTCGATCGGGCCGTCCGGGCAGTTGAGGATAAACACCACCTCGAAGTCTGCGCCGATCACGTGGACGTGTGCAGGCCGATGGTCGGCGGGATAGATCACCACGCGGTGACCGTTGATCGTCGAGATTGTTGGCATGGAAATGATAAACCTATCCGATGGGTTTTTGCAAGCTACAATTGATCTACCTGCCGATGATTGCGAGCAAGAGTGCGGCGGCACATGGCTATGCGATAAAATTTATTGGCGTGACTTGGGTCGGGGTCAGCGATGACTATAGCGACTCGGACCTTCACGGTGCAGCTAGCCGTTAGGCTTGCCGAAGAAAGGGATGCGCGGGCCGGACTGTTGGAGTGCCCGCGTCGGTGGATCGCTAAGGAAGCGCTGATTGGGTATCTGGCGCGCGAGAAGGAAAAGCGCCGTCGGATTCGGGAAGGGCTGGACGACGTGGCGCGGCAATACGGGACGTGCCACGACTAATTCGAGAGTCATCCAATCGTAATTACATCAAAACAATATCGTACTGCTCCTGACTCAAATTCGACTCCACCTGCAACGAAATCGGCTTGCCGATAAAATCGCACAACATCGCCAGATGCTGCGACTCTTCTTCAAGAAACAGATCGATTACCGCTTGCGCCGCCACCACACGGAATTCGCGCGGATTGAACTGGCGCGACTCGCGCAGGATTTCGCGCAGCACGTCGTAACACACGGTACGCGGGGTTTTGAGTTGGCCTTTGCCGTCGCACACCTGGCACGGTTCGCACAGCACGTGGGCCAGCGATTCGCGGGTGCGTTTGCGGGTCATTTCGACCAGGCCCAGTTGCGAGAAGCCGCTCATGGTGACGCGGGTGCGGTCGCGTGACAGGGCTTTTTTCAGTTCGTTGAGTACGGCTTCGCGGTGTTCGGCGTTTTCCATATCGATAAAATCGATAATGATGATGCCGCCCAGATTACGCAGGCGCAGTTGCCGGGCGATGGTCAGGGTCGCTTCGAGATTGGTGCGGAAGATGGTGTCGTCGAAATTGCGGGCGCCGACGTAACCGCCGGTGTTGACGTCGATGGTGGTCATCGCTTCGGTCTGATCGATCATCAGGTAACCGCCCGATTTCAGATCGACGCGACGCGACAGGGCGCGCAGGATTTCGGCTTCGATGTTGTACAGGTCGAACAGCGGACGTTCGCCGGTGTAATGATGCAGGCGCGCGCTGACGGCCGGGGTGAATTCGGCGGCGAACTCGAACAGCATCTGCGAGGTTTCGCGCGAGTCGATCTGGATCTTGCTGGTTTCGTCATTGACGAAGTCGCGCAGCACCCGGTGCGCCAGGTTCAAATCCTGGTGCAGCAGGGTGGTGGGCGGCGAGCGCAAGGCCAGTGCTTTGAGGGTGGTCCAGGTTTTGCGCAGGTAGATGACGTCGTTGGCGAGTTCTTCGCTGGTGGCATCTTCGGCGATGGTGCGTACGATATAGCCGCCTTTTTCCTCGGCCGGGATCACGGCGGTGAGGCGAGCGCGCACCGCTTCGCGTTCGGCTTCGCTTTCGATTTTTTGCGAAATGCCGATGTGCGGTTCTTGCGGCAAATAAACCAGAGTGCGGCCCGCAATGCTGATTTGCGTCGAGAGGCGCGCGCCTTTGGTGCCGATGGGGTCTTTGATGACCTGCACCATCAGCGTCTGACCCTCGTAGATGGTTTTTTCTATGGGTTGCAGCGGAGCCTGGTTATGCGAGCCGTGGCCGCTGCCGGGCGGGCGCGGCTGCCAGATATCGGCGACGTGCAGAAACGCGGCGCGTTCGAGTCCGATGTCGATAAAGGCCGATTGCATGCCGGGCAGGACGCGCGCGATTTTACCCAGGTAGATATTGCCGACACGTCCGCGCGACAAGGTGCGTTCGACGTGAAGTTCCTGTACCGCGCCTTGTTGCACAATGGCGACCCGCGTCTCCTGCGGGGTGATATTGATCAGGATTTCTTCGTTCATTGTGTCTCAGAATGCGACGCCGGCCGCCCGTACCAGGGCGGCTGTTTCAAATAGCGGAAGACCCATGATACCCGAATAGCTGCCCTCAATATGGGCGATAAATTCGGCGGCGCGACCTTGCACGCCATAGGCGCCGGCCTTGCCCCGCGGTTCGCCGCTGGCGACATAACGCACGATCTGTTCATGGGTCAGCGCAACAAAACGCACGGTTGAAACCGACAGGGTCGAGGTGATCGGAGTTTGCTCGGCGGTGCCGGCGGCGGGGACCACCGCGACCGCGGTCAGCACATGGTGGGTGCGTCCGGACAAGCGGGTCAGCATGGCTACCGCATTGTCGTCGTCGGCGGGTTTGCCGAGTATCGCGCGATCGAGAGCTACGGTGGTGTCGGCCACCAGGATCGGTGCCGCGGTGCGGCCGGCGCGCGCCAGTCTGCGCGCTGCGGCTTCGGCTTTGGCCAGGCACACGCGGCGTACATACATGGCCGCCGCTTCACCGGGCAATTCTGCTTCCAGGGCCTCGGCATCTTCATCGATCTCAGGCGGCAATAATTGAAAGCCGATACCTAATTGTTGCAGTAATTCCTGCCGACGCGGGCTTTGCGAAGCGAGATAGACGTATTCAAACGAGGCAGTTGACTGTTGTTCTATGGGCATGGAGACCGTAAAGCGGGAAGGCTGTAATGGGGTAAGGAAAACGGTGTTACCGGATCCAGCATACAAGGGCTTGGTGATAAACGGGTAATCCTTTAATGTGCCTGGGCCGAGCGTGTCGCCATGTGCCTTGAATCGCGGGGCTTGTGTTCCAGCCGGAGAGCGCAAGCGTTGTGCGCAGCCTACGTTTGCGTCGTATGCGTGAATATGGCAACGAGCAGGGCAACCATCCGGGCGACGAGTTTGGCAACCCCACCTTGTCCGGCCCGCCCATCGCCCTGGGACAACCCCAGCGTGCCGACCTTCACACGCGATGATAGGGGTGGTTTTGGGTGATGGTCCAGGCCCGGTAAAGTTGCTCGGCAAGCAGCACCCGCACCATGCCATGCGGCAAGGTCAAGCTCGACAGCCGCAGCAGGGTATGGGCCCGCGCTTTGAGGGCCGGGTCCAGGCCGTCGGCACCGCCGATCACAAAGGCCACGTCCTGCCCTTCGCCTTGCCAGCGCGGCAGGGCTTGCGCCAGTTGCATGGTGGTCCAGTCGTGGCCGCGCTCGTCGAGCATTACCAGCGTGGCTTGCTTGGGCAGCGCGGCTTCGATGCGCAGTTTTTCCGCGGCCATCACACTTTCGGCGGAGCGGCCGGCTGAACGTTGCTCGGGTTTGATTTCTCGCAACTCGATGCGTAGTTCAGGCGGCATCCGCTTGGTGTATTCCTCGAAAGCCGAGCTGATCCAGCCGGGCATTTTGTGGCCGACCGCCAGAATCAGCAATTTCATCGCGAGGATAGTATTTGCCGCGGCGCCGCATTCAGCACCGCAGCCGTCGCCGCATCAGTCATTAGCTGCTGCGAGTCGAGGTCTTGCGTGCCGGAGCATTGGCGCCAGGCTTGCGCGCCGGGGCTTTTTTGGCCGCGGTGGTTTTGGCGGCGGGCTTGGCACCGGTTTTGGCGCCCGTCTTGGCCGGTGCCTTGCGTGCCGGGGCTTTTTTGGCGGCGGGCTTGGCCGTCGACTTGGCTACCGGTTCGTCTTCCGCGACTTCTTCGGCATGACGCGCCGAACGCGGGCCGTCCGCCCCCAGTTTGACGCGCACCGGCTTGTCGCCCCAGATTTCTTCGAGGTTGTAGTACTGGCGCAGCGCCGGTTGCATGATGTGGACCACGGCATCGCCGCAATCGACCAGCACCCATTCGCCGGTTTCTTCGCCTTCGGTGCTGATGATTTCACCGCCGGCTTCCTTGACGCTTTCGCGCACGCTGTTGGCCAGCGCTTTGGTTTGACGGTTCGAGGTACCGGAAGCCACCACCACGCGGTCGAACAGACCGGTCAGGTGAGTGGTGCTGAAGACCCGGATATCCTGGGCCTTGACGTCTTCCAGGGCATCGATGATGACGCGCTGCAGTTTGATTATTTCCATGAGTTCAGGTCTGGTCAGGTTTTGTATAGGTGGTTTTGTCGAATATAGTGCCAAACCGCCGGCGGCACGTGTTCGCTGGTTTCTTCGCGGCCAGCGAGCCGCTCGTGCAAATGTTGCCGAATTTCTGTGGCGGACAGGTCGATCGCCAGCGCATCGTCGATCAGGATACCCCCGTGGGTGCGGGTCTGGATGTTTGCCGCGTCAACGCGGCGGCGGGCGATTTCGGCGGCGACCTCGGTCGACGCGTCGGCCGGATCGAACCCCGGCCGCGTTGCCACGCAAATATGCGCCAATTCGAACAAGCGCCGCCAATCGCGCCAGGTATCCAGCCGCAACAACTGATCGGCGCCCACCAGCAAGGCCAGCGAGGCCGGCTCCAGGCCGGCCTGGGCTTCACGGGCGCGCCAGTGGATCAGCGTTTCGGTGGTGTAGGTCGCACCCTGATGGTCGATCTCATCGCGCGCGACCGTGACCTGGGTTGCGGTAAAACTTAATTGTTCGGCTGCCAGGTGCGTCATGGCCAAGCGGTGGTGAGCCGCCGAAACGTCGGTTTTTTGCCACGGTTGACCGGCGGGCAGCAAAATCAGCTCGGTCAACTGCAGCAATTCGACCGCGCGGCGTGCCAGCGCCAGGTGGCCATTATGGATCGGATCGAAGGTCCCGCCCAGAATTCCGACCCGGCGCGCCCGTGGCTGATCCATTCCGGCCAAGGCCGGTGGATGCTCGCCCGCATTGGGCTGCCGGGAATCAAAAGCAGTCGGGCTCAGAACCAATTCCTTAAAAAATACCGCGCGCAGGGCGGTTTTGTATACCGTGCCTGGGCGCTGCGTTTACTGCGGTAACCGCATTTGCGGCATTTGCGGCATTTGCGTTTTGATCAAACTCAATCAAACCCAATCGCGGGCGATCAGGAAGTCAGTATAAAGCTTGGCTTCCGGCGTACCTGGTTCCGGTTGCCAGTTATAGCGCCAATTGACCACGGGCGGCAGCGAGAGCAGGATAGATTCGGTGCGTCCGCCGCTTTGCAGACCAAACAATGTGCCGCGGTCGAATACCAGATTGAATTCGACATAACGTCCGCGCCGGTAGTTCTGGAAATCGCGTTCGCGCTCGCCATAGGGCAATACCCGCCGTTTTTCGACGATGGGCAGATAGGCGGACAAAAAGGCGTCGCCGACACTGCGCATCATGTCGAAGCCGCGCTCAAAGCCCAGCTCCGAAAAATCGTCATAAAAGATGCCGCCGATGCCGCGTTGTTCCTTGCGATGTTTCAGGTAAAAATACTCGTCGCACCATTTTTTGAAGCGCGGGTACAAGGTTTCCCCAAATGGCGCCAGGGCATCGCGGCACACGCCATGAAAATGCCGGGCATCTTCTTCGAAGCCGTAATACGGCGTCAGGTCCATCCCGCCGCCAAACCAGAATACCGGCTCGGCCCCTTCCTGTTGCGCGATAAACAAGCGCACATTCATATGCACGGTAGGGCAATACGGATTGCGCGGATGAAACACCAGCGACACCCCGAGCGCCTCGAAACCGCGCCCGGCCAGTTGCGGCCGTGCCGCAGTGGCCGAAGGCGGCATCATGTCGCCTTGCACATGGGAAAACCCCACGCCCGCGCGCTCGAATACCTGGCCGCCTTCGAGCATGCGCGAACGGCCATTGCCGCGCAACGGCTCGGTCGGCTCTTTCTGCCAGTCGTCCGAAATAAACAGCTCACCGTCGATGTTTTCCAGCGCGGTGACGATACGTTGTTGCAATTGCAGCAGATAGTCCCGCACGGAGCGAGTGTCGAGCAGCTGGGTCATTTCACTTCCATAGGACTTAGGCAAATTTCCCTGGTGGCGTTATGTTTCCTCGCCGTGCGAGTTGTACTGTTGGCCTCGGCATGCCCTGCCCGGAAAATCTGCGTAGGTCCTCGTTGAGTTGGATCGCCATGCCTGGCGTGGCCGGGCCTCAGTGTTTGCGATTCAGCGCGCGGTGACCAATATCATGCCGGTACTGCATGCCGTCGAAACTGATCTGGTTCACGGCTTCATACGCCGCTGAACGCGCACCACGCACCGAGTCGGACAAGCCGACCGCGCACAGCACGCGGCCGCCGGTGCTGACCGGTTTGCCGTCGGCGAGCGTGGTGCCGGCATGGAATACCACGGTTTCTTCGGTTTCGGCCGGGATGCCGGAAATCAGGTCGCCCTTACGCGGCGCGTCGGGATAACCGTGGGCGGCCAGTACCACGCCCAATGCGGTGCGGCGGTCCCAGGCCAGTTCGATCTGGTCCAGCGTACCGGCGATGGCGGCTTCGACCACCCGCGAAAAATCGCCTTTGAGACGGGCCATGATCGGCTGCGTTTCCGGGTCGCCCATGCGGCAGTTGAATTCCAGCGTCTTGGGGTTGCCTTGCTCGTCGATCATCAAGCCGGCATAGAGGAAGCCGGTAAAACGGATGCCTTCTTGTTCCATGCCGCGCACGGTCGGGGTGATGATTTCGCGCATCACGCGGGCGTGCAATTGCGGCGTGACAATCGGCGCGGGCGAATACGCCCCCATGCCGCCCGTGTTCGGACCGAGGTCGCCGTCCAGCAGGCGCTTATGATCCTGGCTTGAGGCCAGCGGCAGGATATGCATGCCGTCGACCATCACGATAAAACTGGCTTCTTCGCCGCTCAGGAATTCTTCGATCACGACGCGGGCGCCGGCATCGCCAAAGGTATTGTCGGACAGCATCAGGTCGACCGCGTCATGCGCTTCGGCCAGCGTTTGTGCTACCACCACGCCTTTGCCGGCGGCCAGTCCATCAGCCTTGACCACGATCGGCGCGCCTTTTAAGGCGATATAGGCGTGCGCGGCGGCGGCGTCGGCGAAGGTTTCATATTCGGCGGTCGGAATGCTGTGGCGTTGCATAAACGCCTTGGCAAAATCCTTCGAACTTTCAAGCTGGGCGGCTTCGCGGGTCGGGCCGAAGATTTTCAGGCCGCGGGCGCGGAACAAATTGACGATACCGCCTGCCAGCGGCGTTTCGGGGCCGACCAGGGTAAATGCAATTTGTTCTTTTTCGACGAAATCGGCCAACTCTTCGAGGTCGGTGATGGGCACATTGTGCAGGCGCTCGTCGAGTGCCGTGCCGCCGTTGCCGGGTGCCACGTAGACGACCTGGATCCGCGGCGATTGCGCGAGTTTCCATGCGAGAGCGTGTTCACGTCCACCCGAACCAACGACTAATAATTTCATTGCTATCCCCGAACTGATTAAAGCGAAGCGTAAGTGCCTCAGACCTTGCTGCCGATGTTGCCCATGTTGCCCATGTTGCTTATGGTGCCGGCGCTGCTTGATTCGGCAGCTATGCCGCCCTGTTTTTCAGCCGCTGTTTGCAGCGCTGGTCCCGCTTTTATTCTTCGATCACGGCGTTGGTATAGACCTCTTGCACATCGTCGAGGTTTTCCAGCGCATCCAGCAGTTTTTGCATCTTGAGCGCGTCTTCGCCGGTAAATATCACGTCGGTCTGCGGTTTCATCGTGACTTCGGCCAATTCGGCCTTGAAGCCGGAAGCCTCCAGCGCGGCTTTGACGCGGCTGAAATCGTGCGGCGGGCAGGTAACTTCGAAGCTGCCGTCGTCGTGGGTGGTGACATCGTCGGCGCCGGCTTCGAGCGCGGCTTCCATCAGCGCGTCTTCGGAGGTTTCCGGGGCGAACAGGAACTGGCCGAGGTGGGTGAACATAAACGCGACCGAGCCGTCCAGCCCCATATTGCCGCCGTTTTTCGAAAACGCATGGCGCACTTCGGCCACCGTGCGGGTGCGGTTGTCGGTCATGGTGTCGACGATAATCGCCGCACCTTGCAAGCCGTAACCTTCGTAGCGGATTTCTTCGTAGGTGGCCCCGTCCAGTCCGCCGATGCCACGCTGGATCGCGCGCTGGATGTTGTCCTTGGGCATGTTGGCGTCGTAAGCCCGTTCGACGGACAGGCGCAAGCGCGGATTGATATCGATCTCGCCGCCGCCCAAACGGGCTGCCACAGTAATTTCCTTGATCAGGCGGGTCCAGATTTTGCCGCGCTTTGCATCAGTGGCCGCTTTCTTGTGCTTGATGTTGGCCCATTTCGAATGACCTGCCATAAAACTCTCCAGGGCGCTCGCCGCTGCGGGCGCGCGCATTGATAAATAGTGTCGTCGTCGGCATCACCCCGCCGCGCTGGGGGACGGGCACCGGTGCTGGCGGGCGGCCCAGGCTATAAAGGCCCAAGGGCCATGCCGGCCGGTGCACCCGGTTTCAGGCTGCCGCTCGGGCTGCCTGCTCAGTGGTCATTTGACGCGCATAAAGCGGCCACGGCCGCTTGCACTGGGCTGCGAGGAGGCGTGATTTTACCATGACGGCACCGTTTGCTGCCGGGATTCCGCCGGTATTGCAGCGCGAATCGTGCCGGTGGTGTTGGCCGGGGACGACGCCCCGGCCCGCAATGCTTCATTTGTGCCACTGATTTCGGCATCGCATGCGCGGCTTCATTGCGGCTTTATTTGCTTCTTATCTCAGTTTTTCGTACCGAACAGCCGGTCGCCGGCGTCGCCGAGCCCGGGCACAATGTACGCGTGCTCATCGAGATGCGAGTCGAGCGATGCGACATACAATTTCACGTCGGGATGGGCGTCGACAAACACCGTGACGCCTTCGGGGGCGGCCACCAGTGCCATAAACATGATGTCGGCACCGGCCACGCCGCGCGACTTCAGCACATTCACGGCATGCACCGCCGAATAACCGGTGGCGAGCATCGGGTCGCACAGGATAAAGGTGCGATCCTCCAGGTCCGGCAGCTTTACCAGATATTCAACCGGCCGGTGGTCCTCGGCGCGATACACCCCGATATGCCCGACCCGGGCCGACGGCACCAGGTCCAGCAAACCGTCCGACATGCCGATGCCGGCTCGCAGTACCGGCACAATGGCCAGTTTTTTGCCGGCGATAACGGGCGCCTCGATGGTGGTCAGCGGAGTGCTGATGGTCTGCAGCGCCAGCGGCAAATCGCGCGTGATTTCATAACCCATCAGCAGCGTGATTTCGCGCAATAATTGGCGGAAGGTGCGCGTCGAGGTGTTTTTGTCGCGCATATGCGTCAGTTTGTGCTGGATCAGCGGGTGATCGAGAATATGCAGCAGCGGGAAGCGCGGGTCCTGTTTCATTGGCTAGGGTCAGTATGGGAATGGTCCAAGTGTAACGAACTGCCGGGCGATACGATAGGGTCTGCGCGGTATCATCGGTTTGCCTCGGTTGCGCTTGAGCTGTTTCGCAGCATGCTGGGTCGGCTACACGGTATCTGGCTTAAACCGGCCAAGCGGCTTCATGCCGCCCGCCGCCGCATCTTTTTTTTCAATATTTGAGGAGTTTGGCATGGATCTCGGCATCGCCGGACGCACCGCCCTGGTATGCGGCGCGAGCAAGGGTCTCGGTTTGGGCTGTGCGCAGGCACTGGCGGCAGAAGGGGTGCAACTGACTATCGTGGCGCGCACCCAGGAGGTGTTGGAGCACGCCGCGCAAGCCATACGCGGCAGTACGGGGGTATCGGTCACCGCGGTAGCTTGCGATATCACCACGGCGCAGGGCCGCGCGCAGGCGCTGGCGGCGTGCCCCACGCCCGATATTCTGGTGACCAACGCCGGCGGGCCGCCGCCCGGCGATTTCCGCGACTGGGAGCGCGACGACTGGATCCGCGCGCTGGACGCCAATATGCTGACCCCCATCGAGCTGATCCGGGCCACCATCGACAGCATGATGGCGCAGCGTTTTGGCCGCATCGTCAATATCACCAGTTCCTCGGTCAAGGCGCCGATCGATATCCTGGGACTGTCCAACGGCGCGCGTTCGGGCTTGACCGGTTTTGTGGCCGGGCTGGCGCGCAAGGTGGCGGGGCATAATGTCACCATCAATAATCTGCTGCCCGGCGCTTTTGCTACCGACCGTTTGAACGCCACCTTGGCCGGCACGGCCAAAAAGCAGAATATCGATCTGGCCGAGGTCCGTGAGCAACGCCGCGGCACGATCCCGGCAGGGCGTTTTGGCGAACCCGCCGAATTCGGCGCCGCCTGCGCTTTCCTGTGCAGCGTGCACGCGGCTTATATGACCGGGCAGAATGTGTTGCTCGACGGCGGCGCTTATCCCGGGACGTTTTAAGCTTTGCCCGCGTGAGCTGCGGCATGTAACGGGTACGGCGGGTGCCGCCCAATTTCGTCCGGCGAGGATGGTTGCACCCGCCGGGTGGGTTTATGATGACCGTCATGCAGCCGCTGGTTAGCGGCTTGCCGGCCCGGCCGAGCCTTCCATCGATACTTTCAGAAAGGATTTTGTTGTTATGACGATACGCGTCGCATTGATTGCCCATGACATGAAAAAAGACGACATCGTCGCGCTTGCCCATGAATTCGCCGGCGTGTTGCAGCGTTGCACGCTGGTGGCGACCGGGACCACGGGCAGCCGGATCGCCGAAGCGCTGGGTTTGCATGTCGAGCGGATGTTGTCCGGGCCGCTGGGGGGCGATTTGCAGATCGGCGCGCAATTGTCGGAAGGGCGCATCGGCATGGTGATTTTCCTGCGCGACCCGATGACCTCGCAGCCGCATGAGCCCGATATCAATGCTCTGGTGCGTGCTTGCGACGTGCATGACGTGCCGTGTGCCACCAATGTCACCACGGCCCGCCTGATTCTGACCCAACTGGGGCAGCGCCTGGATGCGGCGGCTTAGTTACTGCTGAGCCAAATGGGCGGTGCCCCAAATTACCCGTGACCTGATCCTGTAAAACTGCTTGCCGCCTCAGGCTTGCGCCTGGACGCGCATGCTTGCGTGTCGGGCAACGATCGAAGTTTCAGGGTGATGAATTCGGATTTAACGCTATTCAGCGAAGCAAGGAGCAATCATGACAAAGTTAAGCAAAGCGATTCGTATTGAGAAAATTGGCGGCCCGGAAGTCATGCAGTGGGTCGATGTCGAAATCGGCGAGCCGGGTGCCGGCGAAATCCGGGTCAAGCACCATGCGGTAGGCCTGAACTATATCGACGTTTATTTCCGTACCGGTTTATATCAACAACCGTTGCCGGGGTCGCTGGGGATGGAAGCGGCCGGCGTGATCGAAGCGGTCGGACCCGGTGTCGACGGATTTAAGGTAGGTGACCGGGTCGCCTATGCGGCGCGTCCGCCCGGTGCTTATTGCGAAGTGCGAGTGATGGCCGCCGCCGGGGTGGTCAAGTTGCCGGACGCGTTGTCGTTCGAGCAGGGTGCCGCGATGATGTTGCAAGGCATGACCGCCCAATATTTGTTGCGTCGGACCTATCCGGTACGCGCCGGGCAAACCATCCTGATTCACGCCGCCGCCGGCGGGGTCGGCCTGATCGCTTGCCAGTGGGCCAAGGCGCTGGGCGCGACGGTGATCGGCACGGTGGGTTCCGACGAAAAAGCCGAATTGGCACGTGCCCACGGCTGCGATCACACCATTATCTACACCCGCGAAAATTTCTCGCAGCGGGTGCGGGAAATCACGGGCGGAGAAGGGGTGCCGGTGGTCTACGATTCGATCGGCCGCGACACCTATACCGGTTCGCTCGATTCGCTCGCGCCCTTGGGCATGCTGGTCAGCTTCGGCAATGCCTCGGGGGCGCTCGCGCCCATCGATTCGGCGGCGTTGGCCTCGCGCGGTTCGCTGTTTTTCACGCGGCCGACCTTGTTTTCGTATATCGCGAAACGCCAGGACCTCGAGCATACCGACCAGGAATTGTTTGATGTGGTGCTGTCGGGCAAGGTCAAGATCGGCATCAACCAGACTTTTGCCTTGCGCGATGTTGCCGAAGCCCACCGGGCGCTGGAACAGCGCCGCACCACCGGCTCTACCGTGTTATTGCCGTAAGCCGGCATAGCGGGTTTAGCGCAACGCAACACAGCCGACACGCTATGTTGCGTTGCCGCAATCCGGCATTAAAATAAATACCTCAAGCGGCATGGCCTTGCCGCCTCAAACGCGCCCTTCGGCGCTTATATCACTTCCTGGCAAACCCTTCATCTATAAAGGGTCGCAGCGCTTCTCCCGCCATTTCAGGCACGCCACGTTTACAAACCGCGCTTTGACGGCGTTTACGCTTTGTTTACACGCACTCCCCGAACTTCTTCCCGTCCTTTATATCCGTTCCCGTACTCTTGCTTCGTCTGAAACTCCTAGTTGAGAGGCATAAAAAATGGACGTGGTTTATATAGCCGGGCTGGCGGTATTCACCGTACTGACCTTGGCAATGATAGTTGGCTGCGACAAGTTGCGTCGCGGTCCCGGAGGTCGGCCATGAACTGGATGATGTGGGTCTCGGGGCTCCTCACCGTCATTATTTTTGCATACCTGGTTTATGCACTGCTGTGGGCGGAGGATCTGGAATGAACGCAAATAACTGGCTGCAATCGGCGGTCTATATTGTGGTGTTGATCGGGCTCGCGGCTCCGCTGGGACGTTACATCACGGCTGTGATGGACGGCTCTTCAGTCGTCGTGCGCCGTTTTGGCCGCCCCATCGAATCGGTGTTGTATCGCCTGGCCGGGGTCGACGAAAGCGCGGAAATGAGCTGGAAGCACTACGCCATCGCCACGGTCGCCTTTAATGTGGTGGGGCTGTTTTTCCTCTACCTGATTTTGCGCGTGCAAGGCGGCTTGCCGCTGAACCCGGCAAAACTGGGCGCGTTCTCGGTGGATAGCGCGTTCAACACCGCGATCAGCTTCGTCAGCAATACCAACTGGCAGGATTACACCCCTGAAACCACGGCCAGCTATCTGACCCAGATGCTGGGGCTGACGGTGCAGAACTTCTTGTCGGCTGCGACCGGCATTGTCGTGGTGGTGGCCTTGATCCGCGGTTTCGCGCGTCATACCGCGCAGACTATCGGCAACTTCTGGGTCGACCTGACGCGCGTCACGCTGTATGTATTGCTGCCGTTGTCGGTGGTGGTTTCCGTGGCATTGATCGGGCAGGGCGTGATCCAGAACCTGGATACCTATCGCGATGTACCGACGCTGCAAGCAACCCAATACACCCAACCCAAGCTCGATGCGCAAGGCAATCCGGTCAAGGATGCGAAGGGCAATCCGGTACAGGACACGCTGACCGCCAAGACGCAGACCCTGGCTATGGGTCCGGTGGCTTCGCAAGAAGCGATCAAGATGCTGGGTACCAACGGCGGCGGTTTCTTCAACGCCAACTCGGCACACCCCTACGAAAACCCGACGCCGTTCTCCAACTTCGTGCAGATGCTGGCGATGTTGATTATTCCGGCGGCGCTGTGTTTCGTCTTTGGCCGGATGGTCGGCGACCGCCGTCAAGGTTATGCGGTACTGGCCGTGATGACCATCAGCTTCGCCCTGGCGCTGTTTGGTGAAGTCGGCGCGGAGCAAAGCGGCAACCCGATCCTGACCTCGCTGGGCGCCGATCAAGTCGCCAGCGATACGCAGCCGGGCGGCAATATGGAAGGTAAGGAAACCCGCTTCGGCATTGTCCAATCCGGCATCTTTACCGTGGCCACGACCTCGGCTTCGTGCGGCGCGGTCAACAATACCCACGACTCGCTGACCCCGTTGGGCGGCTTGATTCCAATGCTGTTGATCCAGTTGGGCGAGGTGATTTTCGGCGGTGTCGGTTCCGGACTGTACGGGATGCTGGTGTTCGCCATGCTGGCGGTATTTGTGGCGGGCCTGATGATCGGGCGCACGCCGGAATACGTGGGCAAGAAGATCGAAGCGTATGAAATGAAGATGGTCTCCATCGTGGTGTTGGCAACGCCGTTGCTGGTGCTGCTCGGCACCTCGATTGCGGTGTTGATGGATGCGGGCAAGGCGGGTATTTCCAACCCCGGGCCGCATGGCTTTTCGGAAATTTTGTATGCCTTCAGTTCGGCCGCCAACAACAACGGCAGCGCTTTCGCCGGCCTGACAGTCAGCACCCCGTTCTATAACGTGCTGCTCGGGATTGCGATGTGGTTCGGCCGCTTTATGTCGATGATCCCGGTGCTGGCGATTGCCGGTTCCCTGGCCGCGAAAAAGCGCCTGGGCGTGACGGGCGGCACCATGCCGACTCACGGACCGCTGTTTGTCGTGCTGCTGTTCGGTACGGTGCTGCTGGTCGGTGCTCTGACTTACATTCCTGCGCTTTCACTTGGGCCGGTGGTCGAGCATCTCATCATGATTGCTGGTCACTGAGCGGGCCAATAAGAGGATTTCATGACTCAACATTCTGCAACCCGTTCGATGTTTGACCCGGCGCTGGTACGCCCGGCCATCATTGATTCATTCAAGAAATTGACTCCTCGTACGCAAGTACGCAACCCGGTGATGTTTGTCGTGTATCTCGGCAGCATCCTGACCACGGTGCTGTGGATCGCGGCTTTGCTGGGGCAAGCCGAGGCGCCGTCCGGCACCATCCTGGCGATTACGCTGTGGTTGTGGTTCACCGTCTTGTTTGCCAACTTTGCCGAAGCATTGGCTGAGGGCCGCAGCAAGGCGCAAGCCGCATCGCTGCGCAGCGCCAAGCGTGACGTCGTGGCGAAGAAATTGGCGGAAGCCCGTTATGGCGCAAAGTGGACCGAAGTGTCCGGCAGTACTTTGCGTAAGGGCGACCTGATGCTGGTGGAAGCCGGCGACACGATTCCCGCCGACGGTGAAGTGATTGAAGGCGTGGCTTCGGTCGACGAATCGGCGATCACCGGCGAATCGGCTCCGGTGATCCGCGAGTCGGGCGGTGACTTCTCGTCGGTGACGGGCGGCACGCGTGTGTTGTCCGACTGGATCGTGGTACGGGTTTCGGTTAATCCAGGCGAAGCTTTCCTCGACCGCATGATTGCCATGGTTGAAGGCGCCAAACGGCAGAAGACGCCTAACGAGATCGCCCTGACGATTTTGCTGGTGGCGCTGACGATTGTGCTGCTGCTTGCTACCGCCACGCTGTTGCCGTTTTCGATGTTCAGCGTCGACGCGATGAAGTCCGGTCATGTGGTGACCATCACCGCGCTGGTGGCCTTGCTGGTGTGTTTGATCCCGACCACCATCGGCGGCTTGTTGTCCGCCATCGGGGTGGCCGGTATGAGCCGCATGATGCAAGCCAACGTGATTGCCACTTCGGGCCGTGCGGTGGAAGCCGCCGGCGACGTCGACGTACTGTTGCTCGACAAAACCGGCACCATCACCCTGGGCAATCGCCAAGCTTCAATGTTTGTTCCGGCACCCGGTGTGACGGAGCAGGAATTGGCGGACTCGGCACAACTATCGTCGCTGGCTGACGAAACGCCGGAAGGCCGTAGCATTGTGGTACTGGCCAAACAGCGGTTTAATTTGCGTCAACGCGAAATGGGCGCGCTCAAAGCGGTATTCATCCCGTTCACCGCGCAAACCCGGATGAGTGGTGTCGACTTGCTGGATCGCCAGATCCGCAAGGGCGCCGCCGACGCAATCCGCAAATATGTCGAATCGACCGGCGCCACTTTCCCGGCGGAAGCCAGCGCGGCGGTGGACGAAGTGGCACGCCGCGGCAGCACGCCGCTGGCGGTGGCTGAAGTTCGCGACGGCGTAGGCCGCGTGCTGGGTGTGGTCGAGCTGAAAGACATCGTCAAGGGCGGCATCAAGGAACGGTTTGCCGAATTGCGCAAGATGGGGATCAAGACCGTGATGGTGACGGGCGATAACCGTTTGACCGCAGCCGCGATCGCCGCTGAAGCCGGGGTCGACGACTTCCTCGCGGAAGCTACCCCGGAAGCCAAGCTGGCGACGATTCGGGCTTATCAAGCCGAAGGCAAGCTGGTGGCGATGACGGGCGACGGCACCAACGATGCGCCGGCGCTGGCCCAGGCCGATGTGGCGGTGGCCATGAATACGGGGACTCAAGCGGCGAAGGAAGCCGGCAACATGGTCGACCTCGATTCGAACCCGACCAAGTTGATCGAGATCGTCGAAATCGGCAAGCAGATGCTGATGACGCGCGGCTCGTTGACTACCTTCTCGATTGCCAATGACGTGGCCAAGTATTTCGCCATCATTCCGGCGGCCTTTGCCACCACCTATCCGCAGTTGAACGCGTTGAACGTGATGCATCTGGCCAGCCCGACCTCGGCGATTTTGTCGGCGGTGATCTTTAACGCGCTGATTATCGTGGTGCTGATACCGCTGGCACTCAAGGGCGTGCAATATCGTCCGCTGGGTGCTGCCACCTTGCTGCGCCGCAATCTGCTGGTATATGGCCTGGGCGGGATTATCGTGCCGTTTATCGGGATCAAGGCGATCGACATGGTGCTCCAGTTGTTCGGCTGGATTTAAGGAGAGCGACGTCATGAACACAGTTGCAAACCAAGGAATTATCATGAAAAAGCAAAGTTTTGTCCGGCCGCTGATCACGTTGTTTGTGGTCTTGACCGCGATCACCGGCATTGCTTACCCGCTGGTGGTGACCGGTCTCGGCCAGGGCTTGTTCAAGGCGCAAGCCAACGGCAGCCTGATCGAGCACAATGGCGCCGTGGTCGGCTCGTCGTTGATCGGTCAGCAATTCGACGCACCGGAATATTTCTGGGGCCGTTTGTCGGCAACTTCGCCGATGCCGTATAACGCCAGCAATTCGGGCGGTTCCAATCTTGGCCCGACCAACCCGGCGTTACAAGACGAAATCAAAGGCCGCATCGCCGCCTTGAAAGCCGCGGACCCGGCCAGCACCCAACCGGTGCCGGTCGATCTGGTGACCTCGTCGGGCAGCGGCCTGGACCCGGAAATTACCCCTGCAGCGGCCTTATATCAGGTCGGCCGAGTGGCAAAAGCGCGTGGTTTGCCGGTCGATCAAGTGCAGCAATTGGTGACGAGCTATACCTCGGGCCGTCAGTTCGGCATACTAGGTGAAGCGCGCGTCAATGTGCTGGAGTTGAATCTGGCGCTGGATGCGTTGAAGAAGTCTTGAGTCGAGCTGGTTTTGGCGGCGCTTGACGGTTGACCTTCAGCGCAACGTTTTAGCGGATCAAGCTTGAGTTGTTGCCTGAGTTGTTGCTCAAGTCGTCGCTTAAGCCGCCGCCACTGTATCGGCGCCGGTCTCGCAAGAGGCCGGCGCATCCTCATTTGAAAGAGCCATGGAACGACCCGACCCCGACGAACTGCTGGATAAATTGCAACGCGATGAGGCTAAACGTCAACGCGGCCGGCTGAAAGTATTTTTCGGCGCCTCGGCCGGTGTCGGTAAAACCTTTGCCATGTTGCAAGGCGCACGCCGCCGGGTTAGCGAAGAGAGTCTCGACGTGGTGGTCGGGGTGGTCGAAACTCACGGCCGCAGCGAAACCGCTTCCTTGCTCGAAGGTCTGGAAGTGTTGCCGCCGCTGCAAATCGAATATCGCGGACGGATGTTGTCCGAATTCGATCTCGATGCTGCTTTGGCGCGCAAACCCCAATTGATGCTGGTGGACGAACTGGCGCACTCGAATGTTTCCGGAGCGCGCCACCTGAAACGCTGGCAGGATGTGCATGAATTACTCGATGCCGGGATTGACGTGTACACCACCGTCAATGTCCAGCATCTGGAAAGCCTTAATGATGTGGTGGGCCAGATCACTGGAATCCGCGTGTGGGAAACCGTCCCCGACCGGGTGTTCGACCTGGCCGATGAAGTCACGCTGGTCGATTTGCCGGCCGAAGAATTGCTCGATCGCCTGCGTGACGGCAAAGTGTATATGGCGCAGCAGGCCGAGCGCGCAGTGCGTAATTTCTTTCGCAAAGGCAACTTGATCGCCTTGCGCGAATTGGCTTTGCGGCGTACCGCCGACCGCGTCGATGCGCAGATGCGCGAGTATCGCGCCGATCAATCGATTCATCGCATCTGGCAGGCGCGTGAACGGCTGCTGGTGTGTGTCGGGCCGGGCAATCGCGCGGGCAACGGTTCCGAGACGCTGGTGCGTTCGGCGGCCCGGCTGGCGGCCAATCTAAAAGCCGATTGGATCGCCATCTACGTCGAGACCCCGGCTTTGCAAAAGCGCCCCGATGACGAACGGGAACGCACCATGCGCGCGCTCAAGCTGGCGCAGGACCTCGGCGCCGAAACGGTATCGCTGGCGGGGGCCGATGCGGTCGCCACCTTGCTCGGGTATGCGCGGGTGCGTAATGTCTCCAAGCTGATTGTCGGCGCGTCGTCCGGCAGCGGTTTCTGGCGCATGGTGCGCCGTCCGTTCGGCGATCGCCTGATTGAACGCGCCGGCGATATCGATGTGACCTTGATTCACCTCAAGCGCGACGATGCCCGGGCGGATAAGCACGCCACCAGCCTCACCGACGAAATTCGTATTGCCTTGTCCGGCGAACGCGATAGCCATTCGACTTCGCGCAGCTACGGCTGGGCTACCTTGATGGTGGCCGTGCTCACTTGGCTCGCCAGCGGCCTGATCGGCCACCTCGATCTGACCAATCTGGTGATGCTGTATCTGCTGGGGGTGATTTTTGCGGCGGCGCGCTTGGGGCGGGGCCCTGGTGTGCTGGCCTCTTTCCTCAGCGTGGCGGCTTTCGACTTTTTCTTTGTCCCGCCGCGGATGTCGTTCTCCGTGTCCGACACCCAATACCTGTTGACCTTTTCCGGCATGTTGGCGACTTCGCTGGTGATCAGCCATCTGACTTCCAGCTTGCGGCAACAGGCGCGCATGGCCAGTTATCGCGAACGCCGCACGGGCGCGATGTACGCCATGGCGCGTGAATTGGCGGCGGCCTTGGCCACCGAACAAATTATCGAAATCGGCAGTCGCCATGTGAGCGAAGTATTCCAGGCCAAGGTCGCGATCTTGCTGCCCGATAGTGCGGAAAAAGTGCGTCAACCTATCGATGAACCCGATCCGCTGATGGCTTTGACCGGCGACAAACTCGATATCGACGTCGCGCAATGGGTCTACGACCAGCAAAAACCGGCCGGGATGGGCACCGATACCTTACCCGCCAGCGCCGCCAAATATCTGCCGCTCAAAGCGCCGATGCGCACCCGCGGAGTGCTGGCCCTGACCAGCGAAAGCACGCGCCAGCTAAGCGGGCCGGAACAGGAGCAGATGCTCGATGCCTTCGCCGCGCAAATCGCCTTGGCGCTGGAGCGAGTCCACTATGTGGAAATTGCCCGCGATGCTTTGGTCAATATGGAGTCGGAGCGTCTGCGCAATTCTTTGCTTTCCGCCATCTCGCATGATTTGCGCACGCCGCTCACGGCGATTGTCGGTTTCTCCTCGATGCTGGCCGCCTCGCAAGGCAGCCTGGGCGCGAGCCATGCGTCCGGCGGCGCCGGTGCGCTGCAACCGGCCGGGCAACGCGACACCACGGCGGCTCAGGATCTGCAGCAGCGCGATATCGAATTGGTCGATGCGATTCACGAAGAAGCTTTGCGCATGACCGGCCTGGTGACCAATTTGCTCGATATGGCGCGCTTGCAAGCCGGCGGGGTGCAATTGAACCGGCAATGGTCGATGCTGGAAGAAGTGGTCGGCGCGGCTTTGCGCGCCTGCCGCCGCACCTTGGCCCGCTATACCGTGCAAGTGCATCTGCCGGTCGACCTGCCGCTGTTGCAATTGGATGCGGTGTTGATGGAGCGCTTGTTTGCCAACCTGTTTGAGAACGCCGCCAAATATGCGCGCGTCGACACCGTGCTGGAAATCGGTGCGAGCCGCACCGTGGAAGACGGCCGGCCGGTGGTCAAAGTGACGGTCGACGATCAGGGGCCGGGGCTGCCCAGCGGTATGGAAACCCGGATTTTCGAAAAATTTACCCGCGGCGAGAAAGAGTCGGCCAAACCCGGCATCGGCCTGGGACTGGCGATATGCCGCGCCATCGTGAATGCCCACGGCGGCAAGATCGGCGCGGAAAACCGGCCGGGCAGCAGCGGCACACACATTCTCGGCGCACGGTTCTGGTTTACGTTGCCGGCCGACACCCCACCGCCCGGACCGGATGTTTTGGGCGAAGAATCCGCCTCCATGGAGCCGGAACCGCCGCCGCAAGTTTTGTCCGGGGTGCCGGACCCGGCGCGCTGACGTACTCCATCCTGGGAAGCTTAGAGCCGGGCAAGGTGTGGCGCTGCAGGCCACCCCCCGATAATGCGCAAGAATTAAAGCGGAGATGAAGTGGAATGACCGAACCGACTGTCAACGTAGTACTGATTGAGGACGAGAAGCAGATTCGCCGCTTTGTCAAAGCCGCGCTGGAAGCAGAGGGCGTGACGGTGCATGAAGCCGATACCGGGCAACGCGGCTTGATTGAAGCCGCGACCCGCAAACCCGACCTGGTGATTGTCGACCTCGGCTTGCCCGACACCGACGGCCTGGAAGTGATCCGCGAGTTGCGCAGCTGGACCGATATGCCGGTGATTGTGCTGTCGGCGCGCAGCCAGGAAAGCGAAAAGGTCGCGGCCCTCGATGCCGGCGCCGACGATTATTTGTCCAAGCCTTTCGGTGTTTCGGAATTGATGGCGCGTATCCGGGCCCACCTGCGGCGGCGTAATCATGCGGGTCTGGTCGAAACGCCCAGCGTGCATTTCGGCCAGATCGAAGTGGATCTGGCCTTGCGCCAAGTACGTCGCGACGGCTTGCCGGTGCATCTGACCCCCATCGAGTACCGGCTGTTATCGACGCTGGTGCGCCATGCCGGACGCGTTTTGACGCATCGGCAGTTATTGCGCGATGTATGGGGGCCGTCGCACGTCGAGAGCAACCATTATTTGCGCATTTATATGGGCCATTTACGGCAAAAGCTGGAGCGCGATGCCGCCCAGCCCGAGCATATCGTCACCGAAACCGGGGTGGGTTACCGCCTGGTCGGGGTGGTGTGAGCGGAGCGTTATGTGGCGTAAGCAGTACAACTCATGGGCCTGATGTCCTGTTGCGCAAGTTCATTCATCAAACAATTTATGGAACAGCACACCAGCATGGTTATAATTAAACTGCGAAGTTTGCGGAAATCGGCAGGTTGACCGGTTTTTGCCCCATTTCGGCCCCGTGCGCATTGACCGGGTGATTTCAGTCCCAGGTACCGCCAAGCTTGATCGGAGGCTGCCGGGGTTTTGCGAAGAGGGGCCACACCATGCTTGAATCCATTTCTCTGGCCGCGGGTCTTTCCTGGGCTGCCGGTCTGCGTTTATACCTCACGGTCCTGCTGGCCGGTGTGTGCGCCAGTCTGGGCCTGATCCATCTGCCCGGCGCCTTGCAAGGCCTCGCTTCGCCCTGGCTGATGGCTACCGCGCTGTGTTTTGCCTTGATCGAATTTTTTGCCGACAAAATTCCCGCTTTCGATTCGCTGTGGGATGCCTTGCATACCTTTATCCGGATTCCCGCGGGCGGTTTGCTGGCAGCCGGTGCGCTCGGCCACGCCGACCCCAAGGTGGTGTTTGCCGTGGCGTTGTGCGGCAGCGTGCTGGCCGGCGCCGCTCACCTGACCAAGGCCGGGGCGCGGGCGATTATCAATCTTTCCAGTGGACGTGCCTCGGGCCGCATTGCCTCGGTTGCCGAAGAACTGCTGGTGCTCGGCGGATTGCTGCTGGCATTTTGCGCGCCCTTGGTGTTTCTGGCTTTGCTGGCCGCTTTCCTGCTGCTCGCGGTATGGGCCTTGCCGCGCTTGTGGCGCGGCATTCAGGGTAGTTGGCGCGGCATGGCCTTGCATATGGTCCATTCCACCGTCCAGCCGGTCGCGCCGCTCAGGAGCAAACGCGACTGATGTCCCGCGCAGGCCCCACTTCAAGCACCACTTCCAGCCGGTCCGCGGCGTCGCCACGGCCGGCTTTGTTACGCCAGGCATGGCGCATGACGGTGCGCGACTGGCGTGCCGGTGAATTGACCCTGTTGCTGCTGGCTCTGGTGCTGGCGGTGGCCGCCCTGAGCAGCGTCGGTTTCCTGGCCGACCGTCTGGCTCATGGCCTGGCGCGCGATGCACGCCAGATGATCGGTGCCGACTTGGTCGTACGCGCCGATCATCCGGTTGACCCGCAGTTTGTCGCCATGGCCCATCAATTGGACCTCAGGACGGCGCAAACCGTGGCCTTTCCCAGCATGGTCTCGCCGCCTGCGGTTTCCGTCCCAATTGCCGTTGCGTCATCCGCCTTGAGCAGCTCGGCGCCGCTTGCCCAAACCGAGATGCCGGCCCGTCTGGTCGCGATCAAGGCGGTTTCCGCCGCCTATCCTTTGCGCGGCGCGCTGGAACTGGCCGGCGGACCCAATCAAGCCGGCCACGCGGTCAAAGGGACACCGCCGTCCGGCAGTGTCTGGGTCGATCCGCAGTTGCTCGATACTTTGCATCTCCAACTCGGCGATTCGCTGAAGGTCGGTGACCGGGTGTTTACCGTGGCGGCGCTGATTACCCGCGAAATGGATCGCGGCTTTGCCTTTGTCAATTTTTCGCCGCGGGTGATGTTGAACCTCGACGATCTGCCTTCGACCGGCTTGATCACCTTTGGCAGCCGCGCCACCTATCGTTTGCTGGTTTCCGGCTCGGACGCCGCGGTCGCGGCTTATAGCAACTGGGCCCGGCAGCAAGTGGCGGGCGCACAGGTGCGCGGGGTGGTGCTGGAGTCGGTCAGCGACGGTCAGCCGCAAGTGCGCGATACCCTGACGCGCGCCCGTCATTTCCTCAGCCTGGTGGCCATGCTCACCGCTTTGCTCGCCGCCGTGGCGATTGCCATGGCCGCCCATCGTTATGTGCGCCGTCACCTCGACGGCGGCGCGGTGATGCGCTGCCTGGGAGCGAGTCGGCGCACCTTGCGCGGCCTGTTTGTGCTCGAATTCGCGATGCTGGGCTTGGCCGGCAGCAGTCTCGGCGTGCTGCTGGGTTTTGCCGGGCACTATGTTCTATTGCAGTGGCTCGGTTCCTTGATCGGAGTCAGCTTGCCGAACGCGAGTTGGCAACCGGCTGTCGCAGGTTTGATCAGCGGTTTGGTCCTGCTGCTCGGCTTTGCTTTGCCGCCCCTGCAAGTGCTGGTCAGCGTGCCGCCGGCACGGGTGCTGCGCCGCGAACTCGGCGGCGAAAGCCGCATGGTCTGGCTCGGTTATGGCTTGGGTATCCTGCTGTTCGGCGCACTGTTGGTGCTGGCTGCCGGCGAGTTGCGCTTGGGTCTGATCGTGGCGGGTGGTTTTGCCGGCGGTCTGCTGGCCTTGAGCGCCGTGGCCCGGCTGCTGGTATTTATCCTGGCGCGTCTGGCCCGGCGCGCGAACGGCTGGGGCGGCCTGGGCTGGCGTTATGCCTTGGCCTCGATGGAACGCCGCGCCGGGGTCAGCGTGCTGCAAATTACTGCCTTGGGCATCGGCTTGATGTGTTTGCTGTTGCTGGCGCTGACCCGCAACGATCTGGTCGCGGGCTGGCGTGCTTCGACGCCGGCCGATGCACCGAATCAATTTATCATCGATATCCAGCCCGATCAGGCCGATGCCGTGCGCGGCTTTCTGGCGGCGCAGGGGCAAACCGGTGTTGCGCTCGAACCGATGATACGCGGTCGCCTGATCGCCATCGACGGCCGCGCCATCGGGCCGAATGACTACCCCGACGCCGATGCGCGCCGCTTGGTCGAACGCGAATTTAACCTGTCATACAACGCCGGCTTGCCGTCCGATAACCGGATTGTGAGTGGACACTGGTATGGCGCGGCGCAGAATGGCGGCAATCCGGGCGTACCTGCCCAACCCGAGATTTCGATGGAAGTCGGGATCGCCCATACGCTGCATCTCAAGCTGGGCGACACACTGCGTTTCGATATCGCCGGACAGCAGATTGACGCACCCATCACCAGTTTGCGTAAGCTCGATTGGGGCAGTTTCCGGGTTAACTTTTTTGTCCTGATGCCGCCGGCCGCGCTGGCTGCTTATCCCGCTACGTTTATAACCAGCTTTCATCTGGCGCCCGACCGTCACGCGACCATCGACGCCTTGGTCAAACGTTTCCCCAACCTGACCGTGATCGATGCGGGAGTGTTGATTGCCCAACTGCAAAGCGTGTTGAACCAGGTCATCGGCGCGGTGCAGTTTCTCTTTATCTTCACCTTGGGCGCGGGCGTGCTGGTGCTCTATGCCGCCTTGGCCGGCAGCCGCGACGAGCGCATCCGCGAAGCCGCGCTATTGCGCGCGCTGGGCGCTACGCGCAAACAGATCCGGCGGGTGCAAATCACTGAATTTATCCTGGTGGGCGGTTGTGCCGGCTTGATGGCGGCAGTGGGCGCGCAGGTGCTGGCTTATGTCCTGGCCGAGCGGGTGTTTTCATTCCATCTGTCGTTCAATCCGTGGTTGCCCTTGTTGGGTACCGTCGCGGGGATTGCCTGTACCACCCTCGCCGGATGGCCGGGATTGCAAGCGGTATTGCGGCGTTCAGCGCTGCAATCGCTGCGTGAGGGATAATCGTTATTTATCGTGGTCTGTCCCGGTGCTCTTCTTCTCGTCAAGACGCAAGGGTTGCTGATCGATAAGCCGCCCTCAATTCGAATTCCCCATGACAACTTCTCCTGAAACAAACGGCGCAAACGAACCGACCGTGGCGGAACCGACCGTCTTTGAACTGGTCGGCGGCGAAGCCCGTGTGCGCGAACTGGTTGACCGCTTTTACGACCTGATGGATCTCGAAGCCGAGTTCTCCGGGATTCGTGCCTTGCATCCTGAAACCCTGGACGGCTCACGCGACAAGTTTTTCTGGTTTTTATGCGGCTGGATGGGCGGCCCCGATCATTACATCAGCCGCTTCGGCCACCCGCGTTTGCGCGCCCGGCATATGCCGTTTGCCATTGCCGGCAGCGAACGCGATCAGTGGCTGCGTTGCATGGCTTGGGCGATGGACGATATCGGCCTGGATCTGGCGCTGCGCGAGCGTTTGCTGGGCTCGTTTTTTCAGACAGCGGATTGGATGCGGAATCGGGAGGGGTGAAGGGGGCGTGAGTCGAGTTAGCGAACCTGCCGCGTCGCTTGATAATGGACACCTCAGCATTTAAATAAAGTTAAATATGATATTTATTAAATCGAGATAAGCCATATAAACTTTATTAATTCGAGATGGCGGCTTATCTCAGTAAAGGCAATCCTTTTTCATTAGAATGATTGGCGCATTTGATTTGAGCCCGCAATGAATTTGCAAGGCTTATATCGATGCGCAGGGGGCAATCATTATTAAAAGGGTCGTATGGCAGCGCTAGACAGCATCTTGGCATTAAGCAATGGGTTGGTGCAAAGCAGCCGCCTGGTCAAACTGGATACACCGCTCGGTAACAACGTTTTACTGCCGCAACGCGTGGTCGGTCATTCACGCATCGGCCGCGATGGATTGTTCACCGTTGACGCGCTATCCACCTCCGACAGCATCGAACTCAAAACCCTGATTGCCCAGCCGGTCACGCTGTGGATACTGCAATCGGATCAATCGTATTTACCCCATCACGGATATGTTCACACGGCCGCGCGTTTGGGGTCGGATGGGAGTTTAAGCCATTACCAGATCGGCTTTGCCTCCTGGC
>Ga0302228_10000216_pt1 | contig 52073 bp, 53 predicted proteins | sample II_Palsa_N1_2_FD_193519 | JGI IMG/M metagenome (GOLD analysis project Ga0302228, IMG submission 193519) | Peat permafrost microbial communities from Stordalen Mire near Abisko, Sweden - II_Palsa_N1_2 | ecosystem: Environmental > Terrestrial > Soil > Palsa > Peat permafrost | place: Sweden... | reverse complement strand
CCGGCCGCTGCAGCGCGGGGCGCATGCACTTTGCTAACCGAGCCGCCCGCAGAAAAGAACGCGATGTCGACACCGGCGAAATCGTAGGTATCCAGCAGTTGCACGGTGATCTGCTGACCGCCAAACTCGATTTTCCCACCGGCCGAACGCTCGCTGGCCAGCGGAACCAGCTCGCTGACTGGAAAGTCGCGTTCGGCGAGGATCGCAAGCAAGGCCTCACCTACCGCACCGGTTGCGCCGACCATGGCGACTTTGTAACTGCTTTTCTTGCTCATGAATTAGTGTTCTTTTGCTCAGGGATTGGGGGCCGGGTTGGCCGTGGCCAGTACCGCCGGATTGAGGATCGTTGGCGGCCGTCCGGCATGCGGGCCGTGGCCGAAAAAAGCCATCACATTGTCTACTGCCAAGGCCGTCATGGCGCGCCGCGCATCGTGGCTCGCACTGGCGATATGCGGGCTGAGTAGCACATTGTCCAGCGCAAGCAGGGCCGGATGCACGTTCGGCTCGCCCTCGAATACATCCAGCGCGGCAGCCGCCAGATCGCCGCGGGCCAGCACCGCGGCCAGTGCTGCATCGTCCACGATACCCCCGCGGGCAACGTTCACCAGCACCGCTGTGCGCTTCATCAGCGCCAGTTCGGCCGCGCCGATCGCATGACGGCTTTCTGCCGTCAGCGGCACCACCAGCACCAGAAAATCGGATTCGCGCAACAGCAGCTGCTTGTCGACGTAGCGCGCATTGCACTCGCGTTCGACCTGCGACGGCAACGCCGAACGGTTGTGGTAAACGACCGGCATGCCGAATCCCGCCGCCCGATGCGCGATCGCCTGGCCGATACGGCCCATGCCGAGAATGCCGAGCGTGCGGCCGCGCACATCCATGCCGAGCCACTGCGTGAATTCTGTCGCCTTCCATTCGCCTGCACGCAGCCAGCGTTCGGCAGCGCCGACGCGTCGTGCCGCGCCAAGCAAAAGCGCCCAAGTGTAATCAGCGACACTTTCGTTCAAAACATCGGCCGTATTCGACGCAGCGATGCCAGCTTCGGTCAACGCGGCAAGGTCGAGGTTGTCGTAGCCAACGCTGAGGTTGGCGACGATGCGCAATCGTTTTGCGGTGGCAATTTCCGCTGCACCGATACGCTCCTTGAGACCGACGATAGCGGCATCCTGATCGGCCATTTTTACGGCCAGTTCAGCGGGCGAGAACTTGATCTCGACAGCCTCGGCAGTCACCTCGAAGTGTTCGTCGAGGCGGGCGATGATGTCCGGAAAGGTCGGGCGCGAAACCCAGACCCTGGGTCGATCAGCCATCGGCAGCCTCCTGTCCGCTCGATTGCCCTGGAATCAGCGGTTTTACTGCAACCACATCGCCGCATTGCGCGCGATGACGCAGCGCATGATCGATCAGCACCAGCGCCACCATCGCTTCTGCAATCGGCGTAGCGCGTATGCCGACGCAGGGATCGTGACGACCCTTGGTCACTACGTCGGCGGGCTCGCCCGCCAGGTTCACGCTGTGACCGGGGATCAGGATGCTGGAAGTGGGCTTGAGCACAATCGAGGCCGTCACCGGTTGACCGCTGCTGATGCCACCCAGGATGCCGCCGGCGTGATTGGAGCGGAAACCCTCCATGCTCATTTCGTCGCGATGCTGGCTACCGCGTTGGGCGACGGCAGCGAAGCCGTCACCTATTTCCACGCCCTTGACCGCATTGATCGACATCAACGCGCTGGCGAGATCACCGTCGAGCTTGCCGTAGATCGGCTCGCCCCAACCCGCCGGCACGCCATCGGCCACAACATTCACGCGGGCTCCGACGGAATCGCCAGATTTGCGCAACGCGTTGATGTGCGCTTCCAGCGTGGGCACCTGCTCGGCATCCGGCCAGAAAAACGGATTCTGCTCAACCGCGTCCCAGTCGAACGCCGCCGGCGTGATGTCGCCGATCTGCGCCAGATAGCCGCGCACACGCACGCCGTAGCGTTCGGCCAGCCACTTCTTGGCGATCACAGCCGCGGCTACCCGCATGGTGGTCTCGCGCGCCGAGGAGCGCCCGCCACCGCGTGGATCGCGAATGCCGTACTTCTGCCAGTAGGTGTAATCGGCATGTCCGGGACGGAACGTCGACGCGATGTCGCCGTAGTCTTTGCTGCGCTGATCGGTATTGCGGATCAGCAACGCGATCGGCGTGCCGGTGGTCTTGCCCTCGTATACGCCGGAGAGAATTTCCACCTCGTCCGCTTCATGCCGCTGCGAGGTAAAGCGGCTGCGACCAGTGGCGCGACGATCCAGGTCTTGGCGAAATTCTTCCGTGCTGATCGGCAATCCTGGCGGACACCCATCGATCACGCAACCGATCGCCGGCCCATGGCTTTCGCCAAACGTGGTGACGGTGAAGAGCTTGCCGAAGGAGTTGCTGGACATGGGAATAGACGTCTGAAGGATCCGTCACAGCTTAACCGCGATAGCTGGAGACTGTGGGGCTCAAAAACTGTTCAAAATCTTGCTGGTTCGCGTTGAATCCACATAAGCGAGCTTGGTTTTTGCTCCCTCCCCTGCTTGCAGGGGAGGGTTGGGGGGTAAAGCTCTTGCCTCCGATGCTCAAGAGCCCCCCTCCCAGCCTCCCCCCGCGAGCAGGGGGAGGAGCCATGCCCGCCAGTCGTGAAAGTGGTCGCTGAGATTCGACCTTGGACAGGCTCTATGCTTGCCGCGCGATGGCAGCGGCGTGAATCGTATCGGCGTGCTCGACCAGATCGCGCTTCTCCAGGGCAAACACACCCATCGCCCCGACCTTGAACTCGATCCACACGAACGGCACCTGCGGCAGAAGCTCGGCGAGAGCGTGCTCGCTCTCGCCGACCTCGACCACCAGCAGACCATCGTCATTGAGATACTGCGCCGCCTCGTCGAGCATACGCAGGCACAGGTCCAGCCCGTCCTTGCCCGAGGTCAGGCCGAGCTTCGGCTCGTGGCGATATTCGCCAGGCAGCGCAACGTACTCGGCTTCGGTGACGTAGGGGGGATTGGAGACAATCAGGTCGTAGCGACGGCCCTTTAAACCGCCAAACAGATCCGACTTGATCGCCTCGACGCGGCCTTCGACGTGCTGGAAAACGATGTTTTCGCGCGCCAGTGAAAGCGCATCGTCGCTGATATCGGCGATGTCGACTTTCCACTCCGGGTTGTACTCAGCCAGCGCGATGCCGATGCAGCCGGAGCCCGTACATAGGTCGAGTGCACGCTCGATGTGGCGCTCGTCGAGCCACGGCGAAAAGCCCGATTCGATCAGCTCGGCGATCGGCGAGCGCGGCACCAGCGCACGGTGGTCACTCTTGAACTTCAACCCGGCAAACCAGGTCTCGCCGACCAGGTAGGCCACCGGCAGACGCTCGGTGATCCGTCGCTTGATCAGGATCAGCAAGCGCTCGCGCTCCTCCGAGGTGAGCTTGCCAACGCCATAGGCCGGCGGCAGATCCGGCGGCAGGTGCAGACTGGCCAGCACCAGGTGGGTGGCCTCGTCGATCGGGTTGTCGTGGCTGTGCCCGAACGTGAGTCCAGCGGCCGAGAAGCGACTTGCACCATAACGGATGAAGTCGATGATGGTGGCGAGTTCGGCAGTCACGGTGATCCTCGGCGGGCAAGTCACAAAGACGACAAGTATAAAGCCAGTGACCGGGATGACTCCCGGCTCTTTTATACTGGGCGGATGACATTCAACGTATTACTGCAATATCTGCTGCCCCACCGCGCCCTGTCGCGGGTGGTTTATTGGGCAACCCGCTGGACATTCGCGCCATGGAAGAACTGGTTGATCAGTACCATCGTGCGCAATTACCAGGTCAATATGGCTGAGGCGGCGCAGCCTGATCCGATGGCCTATCAGCACTTCAATGCGTTCTTCACGCGCAAGCTGCGCGCCGACGCACGCCGCGCGGATGGCGACCCCGCAGCCCTGCTCAGCCCGGCTGATGGGCGTATCAGCCAGGCCGGCGCGATCGTCGACGGCAGGATCTTCCAGGCCAAGGGGCAGGAATACACCGCCGCCGAGCTGCTGGGTGGCGATGAAGCTGCCGCCGCGCCGTACCGCAATGGCCGCTACGCCACCGTCTATTTGTCACCGCGCGACTACCACCGCGTGCACATGCCACTGGCTGGGCGGCTGAAGGAAACCGTGCATGTGCCGGGGCGCATCTTCAGCGTGGCACCGTTCGCGGCCGAGGCTATTCCGCGGTTATTCGCTCGCAACGAGCGGCTGGTCTGCCATTTCGAGGGCGAGCATGGGCCGTTCGTAGTGGTGATGGTTGGCGCGATCCTGGTGTCGTCGGTGGCTACCGTGTGGGACGGGCTGGTGATCCCTCCCTATGCCTCGTCGATCCGCCGCAAGTCGTTCGAGGGCCAGAACATCAGCCTGGGGCGCTTTGCCGAGATGGCGCGCTTCAACATGGGGTCCACCGTCATCCTGTTGCTGCCTGAAGGCATGGCCACGCTGGATGCCCTGCAACCTCAGCAGGCAGTGCAGGTGGGGCAACGGCTGGGTCGCTGGTGATATCGGGACGAGCCGGCCACACGATCTCCTTCTATCGATGGACTGACGCAGAACGTCATTTTGTGACGCTCTAGGCGCAATCGCCGCGCCGGCTTCGCTACGCTGCGGCCTTCGCCATGTGCCTAGCACGGCCTGATTCCAGCGCCGGGGGAACCGATGCAACTACTCACACCATTCATCGCCATGATGCGTGCTCGCCAGCTTGGGCGGCAGTTCCGCGAGATCGAGCGCAGCATCCGGGCCCTGCCCAAGCGCACCCGTACCCGCCTGAGCGCACTGACCCTGCGCGAAATCGGCCAGGCATCGCGCAGTGATTTCCCCCACCTGTATGGGACCCCGCCGGAAGCGCGGTACCTGCCCTGGGGCCAGGGCACTGAAGCCGGCTACGAGCGCGCCCGTTCGGACAACGCGGAAGTAGCGTTGCGTGGAATCGCGCTTTGGCTCGCGGTTGCTTATCACGAAACGAAGAATTCCCCGCACGCCAGTCTGCAGCCGCAGCACCGTCAGGTGATGCAGCTGCTGCGCGAACTGAAAGAAATCCACGGCACCGAGAACACCGTCGATAACTGGATGCAGACCAGCGCTGTCGCCTGATAAGCGCCTCGGGACCCACCCCTCTGTAAATCACCGGCGGCGTCCAACCGCCGCCGGTGCAGCGACTATGAGCAGACCGGCAACTTCAGCGTCTGTCCAACGCTGATGTGCTGTCGCTTCAGCCCGTTCATATCAGCCACTTCCTGTACGCTCGAACAGCGCAGCTTGCGCACGATGCTTTCCAGCGTGTCGCCGCGACGAACCTTGTAGCTGCGCTCCGCTCTCGGCGCCGATGTACGGACAGGTGCCGTAGCCTGCGCCACGACCGGCACCACGGCGTTGTGCAGATCGTTGGCAAGGATCGGCCACGGGCCATCCACGCAGCGCGACGCATAGGCTTGCTCCAGCGGTTTGGGCACCTGCAATCGCGTTCCTGTCGGCTGCTGTACCTGCGGATCGAGTCGCGGATTCAGGTTGCGCAAGGTACGGAACCAGCCATCGGTCATGCCACCGGCCGAGCCCAGGCACACAGTGAGCTCGGATAACGACGTTGGCCGCTTCAGCGTCACCAGGCCTGGCGCGCCGTCCATCTTGGGGAATCTCAGGTTGTAGCTTTCCGGGTGCAGGAACAGCCACGCCGCCGCCAATACGGAAGGCACATAATCCCGGGTTTCCTGCGACAACTGATTGTAGATGCGTGGGTCGTAGAAGCTCACCGATGTGTCGTCGCCGACCAGGCGATGCATCTGCCCCTCGCCACCGTTGTAAGCGGCAATAGTCAGCTCGAGATTGTTGTTGAATACACCCAGCTGTTCGTTGATGTAGTCGGCGTTGGCCCGCGCCGACGCTGCCGGATCGAAGCGCATGTCGAAGCCGTCGTCGCTGGTCAGCCCAAAGCGCAGGCCGGTGGCGTACATGAACTGCAACGGCCCGGCGGCGCCGGAGCGCGACACCGCATGCACCTTGCCGCCGGATTCCTTCGCCATCATGCCGAACAGCAGAGCCTCGGGCAGATCGGCCTTCTGGTACGCCGGCCACATCTGGTAACGCAGATACTGATAGTTGACGTAGGCGTCCATCAGCTGCGGTCGCCACTGGGTCAGCCACATTTCCAGCGCGGCCTTGACCGGCCCATTCATGGCGATCAGCTCGGAAAGTTTCTGCCCATGCAGCAGCGTGACGCTGCGCTGGGCTTCCGGCAGGCTGGCGGCGCCGGTCTTACCAGTGGGAAGCGCGGCTTGGGTCGGATCGATATCACTGTCCAGATCCTGGGCACCACTACCGAAATCACCATCCTTCAACCGCAATAGATGATCGAACACGGAGTAGAACCGCTGCGAGTCGCAACCCGGCGTATTGCCACATTGCGCTGCCGCCTGCTTCAGCCGATCGAGCGACTGGGTCAGGGTTATCTGCGAGGCCTGCAGGTTGCCCTCGCGCGATTGCTGCAGGGCGGTTTCGTAACCCTTGCTGGCCAGATCAAGCTGGTTGTAAAGCGCATTTGCCTGAGGCGACGGTTTGACGGCGCCGCCGGTACTGGCGCACGCGACCAGCAGACCCAACACCACTGCCAGAGGGGCTTGGCGCAGAGGACGGACAATGGAGCTCGACAACATCACAGGCATTCATCCGCGTAAAGCGTTCACCATAGCCGGCACTGCGCTCCGACTCAACGCCCGCGCGCAGGAGTGCGGCAACATGACAACGGGCCGTCCTGGCTACAATCAAACGGTATGCAATCAATCGATCGCCAGAGGATGGACGCCATGACTGAAAATTCGATCTGCCGGAAGATGCGGCATGGCGTGCACGAAGCCTTCTTCAGCCTTCCCCGCTGATCGAACGAAACTCACTCATGTCGAGAATCGAACTGATCGATACCGAGTTGCCGCTGTCGCAGCAGCTGCTCAGTGCACTGCGCTACCCATGGACCGGCGCTGCGTTGCCGGCGCTGGCGGCGTTCACCCTGAGCCACTATCTGGCCCTGCTTCCGTTGGTCGGCTGGTTCATCGAGCTAGGCCTATGGGCGGCGACCTATATGTATGCGCTGGAGTGCCTGCGCCACACTGCCGACGGCTATGCGCAGCCGCCGGAATTTGCCGAGCCCGGCCATGGCGGATGGGCGCTGGTGGCGATTCTGCTGTGGTCCGCCCTGTTGACCTTGCTGGTGAAGCTGAGCTTCGGCGGCGGCGCCTGGATCATCACCTTGCTGATGGCGGTCAGCCTGCCCGCCATCGCCATGTCACTGGCCCTCGATGGCGGTGTTGGTCATGCGTTGAATCCGCTGACCTGGGTGCGCGTGATGATGCGCTTCGGCACACCTTACCTGTTGTTGATCGGCGTGCAGCTGCTGATCGCGCTGGTTGTCGGCATGGCACAGGTCGCGTTCGAGTCCAGCCTGCCCCGCGTGATTTCGTTGCCGCTGTTCTATCTGGCGGCTAACTACGCCACGCTCTTCAATTTTCACCTGATGGGTAGGCTGATCCATCAGCGTCACGAGCATTTCGGCTTGCAGCCGCAGGCACACATGCTGGCGCGGGAAATCCACCAGGACGCTGATCAGAACCTGCTCGATGAAGTGCAGTCGCTGTCTTCCACGCAGCCACGTGCAGCACTCGACCTGCTGGTGCCGCGTCTGCGCGACAATGCCGCACCGCCCGCGTTGCACGTTGCCTACCGCCGACTGTTGCAGCAGCAGGGCCTCAACGACGCGTTGCTCGTCCATGGGCAAATCTGGATGGCTGCACTGATCGCACAGGGTGAACCGCGCCGAGCACTGGGCGTGCTGCAGGAGTGTTGCGGCATCGATGCCGCCTTCACTCCCGACGATCCACGGACCTGCGGTGAACTGGCCGATCTGGCCGCACGATTGGGCATGCACCGGATCGCTTTGAAGCTGTGTCTTGGCTACCTCACTCATTGGCCCAGGGATACGCAGGCTCCGCATTTTGGTCTGCTAGCCGCGCGTCTGCTGGACGAACAGCCCGAACAGCATGCCGAAGCCGCCTCCTTGCTCGACCAGCTCGCAACGGCATGGCCTGACCATCCGCTGCATGGCGAAATCAACTTTCAGCGACAACGCTGGGCGAACCCCGCATGAGTCGCTGGCGTGCGCCATCGCCCAGTTCCACCGCGATCATCACACGCGAAGGCTTCGAACGATTGAAGGCCGAGCTCGATCACCTGTGGCACACGTTGCGGCCTGAGGTGGTGAAGGCGCTCGCCGCCGCGGCGGCCGAGGGTGATCGCTCGGAAAACGCCGAATACATCTATCGCAAGAAGCAACTCGGCGAGATCGATCGCCGCGCGCGTTATCTCAGCAAGCGCATCCCTTCGCTAAAGGTGGCCGAGGGTGCGCCGAGCGATCCTCGACTAGTGTTCTTCGGTGCCCGCATCGAACTGGAAAGCATCGACAGCGGCGAGACCCTGCACTACCGGATCGTCGGTCCGGACGAGACCGACGCGAAGCGTGGTTGGATCAGCATCGACTCGCCATTGGCGCGAGCCGTGCTCAAGAAGCGCGCCGACGACGAGTTCGAAGCGGAACTACCCTCCGGCCGCACCGCTTTCGTCATTATCGACGTGAGCTATACGGACGTCTGATTCGTTCGAACCGTCGACGACGGTATGTCGATGGCTGCTACGGAATTACTGCGCCGGAGCACCACTCTGCATCAGGGCCTGGATCTGCGCCTGATGCGCCTCGATGAAGCTGACATTCGCCTGGTTTATCTTGGTCTGGTCCAACTGACTGGCCAGCTCCGGCTGCGTCTTGGACTGCTCAACCATCGCCGCATTCATCAACGCAATGTTCGCCAGCAGGAACTCGCGTGGAGTGAAACCGAATTTCTTGATCAGCGGAGCAAGACGCGGATCACCACCCACGGCTTGGTTTGCCAGGTCGTCGAGGGTGTGCACCTTGGTTGGGTCAGCAGGCTGCTGCTGTGGTTTGATCCCTTCCACGCGCGCTTCCTTGGTCGCGGCGATCAGGCGATTGAACACGTCATCGTTGAGATTGTAATTGTGGATAGCTTCCTGATCGGCGACCGGCAGCGAGGCCATGCCTTGCGCCTGTGACCACAGCGGCAGTAACAGTAAACCAAGCGCCAACAGGGCCTTTGGCAGTTGATGCATGAATCCGGGCAATCCGATACGGCGGAACATATTCATTGCAATTCCTTGGCACAAAGTGGATCGCTGAGCCTAATGGAATCCCCACCTGGAAAAGTTAGGCGATGGTGAAGCCATTCCGAAGCATCCTCGATGGGCCGCAATGGCTCATTGGAGCCCACGGCCGCGGCGGCTCGGCACTCCTGCGTGAAGTCGCACATTGAAGTCGCGATCCACTTTAAGACTTTTCTTATAGAAGCCCGTGCAATGGCTCTCTAACCTTTTTCAGGCCATTGGATGCTCCCTGCTCGGTGGCGCCGCGATCCATGCAAGGCGGTTGATTCCGCCGAGGACTTATCCATGCTCGACTTTAAAAGCATTCTCGACGCACTGAACGCCGCTCAGGCCGTCGGCGAGGTTCAACAAACCCCACAATATCCTCCCGACCAGGAACGCAATCTGTGCGCGGGAACCTTACTCACGCTCAACTCGTGCTGCGAGCCGCGCTCATTGTCACTTGGCGTCGGTCCGCAGGTAGCCGCTGGGACGCTTCAATCCGCCTGGGACATCTCAGGTACCGAAGAACTTCGTACAACCATCGAAATGCTTCTGCACGAAGGTCAGCATCTCGGCATGGATCCCATCGTTGCCGAAATCCATGAGATCGCAAAGGGCGGCTGCGGTGACAACGACCTCTACCAGCTGCTGGTCGAGGCCTTTGGCGATGACGATGCCGCCGCGCTTCGCGTCGCCGAAATGAGTCTTGTGGGCAGTGTCGGCCAGAATGATCCGCCGCTCGCCAACATGCGCGATATTCATTGCGCCATCAGCTCGCTGCGCGCCTGGGATCTTGAGCGTGCGGCCTTCAATGCTCGCATGGGCTTCGAAGCCGGTTACATCGACGAAAACGAAGCCCTGGCGATCCTCCAGCAGAGCCGCGAACTGGCCGAGTCCACCTACGACAGCTGGCGCAACTACGGCATCGCGTTCGTGCTTGGTCGCGTCATCGGTTACAGCAGCAACTGCGATTTCATGATCGATGAGCTCGGCGAACAGCTGAGCATGCCCATCTCCCTTTACTCCATCCATCCCATGGGCGCTCCATTCACGCCCTCAAATAAGGCCTAGCACTGATGCACACCTTCAAGAAATCACATCTCTCCGCCATCCTCATGTCCGGCTTCGTTGCCATCGCCCTGAGCGCCTGCGGCGCCCAGCAGAGCGCAGCGCAAGCCTGCACCACGATCAACGTTGCGGGTGCGTCGCTGTTGCCGGAACTGCACTCAGCCGCCATGAAAACTTCGTCGGATCCATCCGGCACGCTGAAAAAATTCCAGGCCATGTCGGACAGCTTCAAGGATGCGACGAAGTCCGTCACCAACACCAAGGCCAAGGGTGCCGTGGATACGCTCAACAAGGACCTCGATGGCATTATCACGATCATCAAGGACATTGAGACCGCCGGCAAAGCTGGCAAATCGCAGGATGATCTGCATCAGATGGTTGTGGACCGCCTGCAGCCGGTGTTCAACACGTTCCAGGACGATTGGAACAACCAGCTGGGTGCTGCCTGCAGCGCTCCATAAACCAGAGTGTTGCTCAGGTGCGGGCTCCAAAAACTCGCACCTGACGACCCGCCATACAGAAAGTCATGAGTCGCTCGAAGGACAGTCCTTCGAGCGACTCCCTTTCGCCTACGCCAATGCCACCCAATCAGGCCTGCTTTCAACAAGGCACGAAGGTAAAGCCGATGACATCCGTGACCAGAGAAGAAAAAGCCGCTCTGCTTGGCCAGATGATTGCCATGCAAGTGAGCATTCGGGCGTTGGTCGCCTCAAATCCGGGGCTCGACGATTTCAAGCTGCTACTGCCGGTAGCCCGCCAGGAGGCGCTTGCGTTTCTCGAGTATCAGGCCCGGGACCCGAAGTACGTTGCCGACTTCGCCAACGTATCGCTGCACCTCGATCACCTGCTCTACGTCCTGACTTCTGGCCTGTTTGGAGAACAGTCCGGCGCACCGATCTGAATCCGCATAAGCCCCCGTCAATCGCGTCGGCCAAACTCACGCCAAGCGCTTCCGATTCGCTGGCAATGTGCAGCGGAAGGTAGCAACTACGATGTGGTTAAGGGCTCGATCGACGGCACCAACAAAGACTGCCCACCGCGACGGCAGGTAACACGCCAACCAGTGAGAGCATGAAGGCTGCGCCGGCCGACTTGAAGATGATGCCGTCTACAGCGAAACCGACGACCACGGATAAGGCGGCACAAAGCGCGACGAATCGGAGCCATGATCGACACCGATCCCGCAGCAGACCCGCGATGAATCCTGTGACAAACGCGGTCACAATGCCGAAGACATAGGAAAACATCCCGACGAACAGCAAGGACCCTGCAACGTCCGATCCGTTCAACGCGGTTCCACTGCCGGAGCCATGGGCTAGCAAATCCATACAAAATACGATGGCACCACCCATCGGCGGCCCCATCAGGGCAAACAGACCCGCCGATTTCATCGCTGACTTCAAATCTACCTTCGGCACGGGAATAGCCTCGTTGCATAGACGCAAAGGCTGCCAGCCATACATGCCGACAGGATGCCGATAGCGCAAGAAATCAAAGTACCTTCGGCATCCATGCCATAGATGATGCTTGAAAAAATGAAAGCCACGACGACGGACGTGGCCGCGCACCATCCGAAAAGCGCGAGCAGCGAGTTGAGACGGTGGCGGAGCATGCCGACCATGAAGCCAGTGACAAAGGCGGGAGCGGCCACGAAGTAATAGGCAACAACCAGTAGCAATAACCAGCCATAAGTCACCTTTTCGACTTCTTTGTGTCGATCAAGCACCTTGGCCGCAAGGATGAACACCGAGCAGACGACAGGTGGCCCGACGAGTGTGAATACGCCGGCACTTTTAAATGCTGATTTGAGCCATTCTTTTTTCAATGCCGCTTACCTGTCTTTCCACTGGCCGATCCAGTATTGGATTCTTGACCGGGCTTGTTGCAGGCCTCGGACACGCCGGCCACACAGCTAGTCGCAGCCTATATTTGTGGCGTTTTGCCGGATATCAGATCATTCTGAAAGTATCTCGCTATGACCTCTTCTCGTAGGATATTGCGTGCGAACCGCTGTAGCCAACCGTTGCCAGCAAGCCGATCAGACAAAGCCCGAATAAGCGGAAAAGCCGCCCGGGTTCGGCTGAAGAAATCCGTACAGCAGCGCCTCAAATATCAGACGATTCTGGTTCCACGATAAAAGCAGCGGAGCAGAATACGCGTGGGCGATTGCTCCGTCGGGAACCGAGAATTCCCGACGGGATATTCCGCAAACTCACACCAGTGACGCAGTGATGCCAAAACGAAATTACGTGCTTTACGCCTTCGCGATATCCATCCTGGCTGCCATCGGCGCCTATACATGGAGTACTCGTTCGCACGCACCATCGTCATCGCCAATCAACCCCGACGTAGCTGCTGCACCCGCTGCATTTATCTTGTGCACAGAACAGATGACCGACAGCGGTCCCGATCGCCGAGATTGCGGCCTGGTCGATATCCAGGGTGCGCCCCGAGTCCATCGGCTATTCGCATCTCTCGATGGCGGTTTCAATGAAGGCTTGCTCTTGTTCAAACAGGATGACAAGTGGGGCTATACCGACGGCACCGGCGTCGATGTCATCGCGCCGACGTACCTCCAAGCTCAGCCCTTTGCCGAAGGGCTGGCAGCGGTTTGCGGTGACTCCACCAACGAGCCGAAAGATTCCAATGGTGTCGGTATATCCGCCTGCGGCTACATCGATCACGCTGGACACATGACCGTACGCATCGATCCCGCACTCGCCGCGTCTCGGAATTTTTCGATGTCCGACTTCCACGAGCATCGGGCACGCATTCGCATTGAACACAGTCAGCTCGGCGAAGGGCCGGCCTATATTGATAACTCAGGCGTACCCATTGCGCTTGGCCTCCCCGTTGAGCCCGTGGGCTCGCGCGTTTTTATTTCGCATGAATATTCGGAAGGCCTGGCCGCCATCAGCCGCGGTTCCGAGGCGAGCCTGACGGCCATCAGTGAAATGCATTTGTGGGAAGGAAAACAGGACGCGCTGGGCTATCAGGATGGTTACGGCTTTGTCGATCCCGACGGAAAGCTGGTCATACCTTTTCTCTATACCCCCTATAGCTCGTTCCATCATGGTCGTGCCCTCGTCATGGCGTTGAAGAGCCACCAGTTGGGATGGGTCGATCGCCAGGGGAGGTTTACCCCGCTCACAGGTCTGCCTACCGGGAAAGGGGTCGAATACGGCATCTCCCCTTACCACGAAGGCTACGCCGTCATGTTTGTTGGCATCAACCAAAACGACGGCATGGGAGGCCACCCCTGGAAATGGAACCTGGTGGATGAAGAAGGACACTTTCTGGGTGACTGGCACGATGGCGCACCGACCCTGGTGCCGAGTGATTACACCACTGACACCACCATACCCTACGACAACGTGTTCTTCGACAAGATGGCCTACGTGAGCGAGGGCGTCATGCCGGTTACTGAAGCCGTCCCTGACCAGTCTGCCGCCGCCGAATCGCAGAAAGAAAACGCCAGCTTCCATTTTGTGGACATCCATGGGCGTGATGCCTTCACCGGCGTGTTCAACGAAGCGCACTACTTCTCTGATGGACTCGCCGCTGTCAGGACGGGCAAGAAATGGGGTTTCGTCGATCATCAGGGTCGCTGGGCCGTCGCCGCCAACTTCGATGACGTGATCAGCGATTTCAAGCAAGGCGCAGCGGTCGTGCGAGTAGGGACTGTTGAAACATTGATCGACCATCAAGGCCGCGTCATCACCGATTACGCCAAAGCATTCTCAGGATTTCTTCCCAAACAAGCAGTTTCCGAAGACGGGCAAGCTACCGCGTCGAGCGACAGCACTGGCCAGGATGACCCCGCTATAGTCGCTTTTATCGACGTCTGTCTCGTTGACGACAACCCCTATCTTTCACCGCAGAAGCGACGGGCGCACGCCGGTGCCGAAGCGCGCATTTGCGCGCAGGCTTCGTTGCGTGCGATGGCCAAGGCAACCTACAAGGCGCAGTTTGCCGCGATGGCTGCCGCGACGGATAGCCCCGAGCCGTTGATGGATAAGCAAAAGGTGTTCTGGCATGAGCTGGATAGCTGCAAAGACGATGCATGCATCGCTGGCCGTTTGCGTGCCGAAGCCGCCGCCCCTTTCGGAATAGCCGCCAAACAAATCGCAAAAGACACTCCTCCCGTACACGACCCGGATGTCAATCCTGCAACGTCACAGCCGCCTGGCGAAGCCGTCGAAAAGCAGCTACTGGATCAGATCAAGCTGACCAATGAATATGACGCGGATAGCGACGCATCCGATACCAGTCCCAATGGCAACGATGAAACCAGCGCGGGCGATCGCCCCCCAGCGGAACAACTGAGCTTCGAGCGTTTTGATCTGAACGGCGACGGCAAGGACGAGATTCTCGTAACCCAGTCCACCAGCAGTTCCAACCAGCCATTCTGGCTGTTTACACCGCAAGCTGATGGTCGCTATCGAATGATCCTGTCCGGTGGTGCCGGCTACCTGGCTAGATTCGAACCCGGCACGGCCAAACACAACGGGTTTCCCGACATACGGAATCAGATCCACGACAGTTGCTGCGAGCATGAGGTCAATTTTTACCGTTACGACGGACACGTTTACGTCAATACACTTTCATGTACCCAACTCTACGACGCTGATGAGACGCCGCTGCTTTTTTGCGGTAAGGCCGAAACAAGCGCAGGCAACGAAAAATCTCCACAAGACGATGCCGACCAGAAAAAGGGTACGGCCAAGAGCGGCACGGCCGAGCCCAATGCAGCGAAACTGCCAGACAAACAGGTAGTCGTCGGCCCTCGCGATCAGAATGCTGACGATCGGCTTGAATTCACCCATGCCATCGACGCACAGCTTCGCACGCAATGCATCGACGTCAGGTTTGGCGAAGATATCGGGCCGGCAGCCAACAGCGATTTTCCTCGCGAGTTGGAGATCCTCCAAGCAGGCGAGACGAGAACCGAAGACCAGGCCAAGACAGCGAATCAAAAAAATGCCGTGGAATATGGGGCCTTGGTAAAGGCTGGCCTGCTGTCCACAGAAGAAACTCAAAATTCATCAGCCTCCGCGGGAAGTACCGTGCCAGTCAAGACTTACGCCCTTACCGACGAGGGTAAGAAAGCGCTGATGGATTCCCAGCAGGCCGGCTTGCGAGGCATAGGCCAGTCATCATTTTGCGCGGGTCGTTTTCAAGTTGATGAGATCACCTACGCAACGCAGCCGGCCTTAAACTCCATGGGCCTGACGGTATCGAGTGTCAGCTACACGTTCAGCCCCGCCGATGTACCGGCATGGGCTAGGGATGAAGGCTTCAAGGCGGCATTCCCCGACTTCGCGAAGGAACTGATGCCGAAGCAGCGAGCCCAAGTTGTCGTCATACGCGAACCCAACGGCTGGACGGCAAGTCGAAACGACGTTTTGAGCGCAACGCTGCATTGATGCCCGACCCTCGACTCTTACGACGGATCGAAGGCGCGCCATGACTGGCCGTCAAGAAAAAGCGATCAAAGGAAATCGATGAGCAAACTCAAGAACGACCGTCGTCATCCTAATGTGGCGACAATGCCTGCGAGTCGCGCTGATAGTCCTGCTCGATCTGCGCCAGGCGTGCCTGCCTTGCTTGCTGGCTGACCCACTGACCATGCTGGGACTGCTGTCGCAGTAGTACGTACTGCATGTCCACGAACGGTTGCAGCACATGGTTGTTCTGCACCATGAAACCGCCCAGATCCGGAATGCGGGCCAAACGCGCACGCTCGTGTGCGCCGGTTTCGCCGGGCGCCTTTCCGTAGGCGAGAATGAAGGCGGTCAACTGTCGCTGCAACGATGCAGGCATACCTTGCCGAAATACCAGCACTCCGGAAGGAATCAGCGGCGATCGCCAGATCACCCGCAGCTGCGAGGCTTCTCCTGGAAAGTGGTGTTGAAACAGATCCATGTCCGGATTGTTGCTGCTGGCCACATCCACTTCACGATTGACCACGGCGAGCAGGTTGCTTTGGTGATCCCCGATCAACACGCTTGCGAAAAAGGTATCGGAGTTGAGGCCGCGCGGCGCAAATACATCTGCCTCGGGGGCCGTATAACCGGTCACTGAAAGTTTTTCACTGCGGGCGTAGCGCCAATGTCCAGGCTTGGCAAGCAACTCTCCAAGAGTGCGGATCGGACTGTCGCCACGCACCACCAACATGGCGACATTGCCCTTGGCGCCATCGTTGCGCACAAACTGTGCAAAGACCTGCATGTGCTGATGCGTCACCGCCTCAACGGCCAGTTTGCCGGAGAGGAACGCAATGTCCACCCGCTGCGCACCGATGGCTTCGGATAAACCGGCGTAGCTGCTCACCGACACCGTGGTTACCGGTCGACCCAGGCGCCGCTGCAAATCTTCCAGCAATGGCCGCCACTGTTCCAACGATTCGGACGCACTGCCGATCGGCAGGATGCCGAAGGTTACCGGCGACACCGACGCTGGCACCGCCCCGGATGCCATGACGCTACTCGCGAACAGGCACAGGCTCATCCATCCCACAATGAAGCTCACAAGGCCGTAATTGCCGTGCCGACCGCGCAGCCGAGACGTCGCCCATTCCACCACCGTGCTCCCCTACTCGCTCCCTGCCCTTTATATAGTCGCGATCGGCGATGGGAGCAATGGCTTAGCAAGGATGCGCTGACGGATACTCCCGTCCGGCACGGCGGGGCTGATAGCAGATCGTGGTGCGATGAAACACTTCATCGCCATTGCCAGGATGCCAGCCGGGAACGCCGGACAGCGGCAGCGGCCGCAGTTCCAGTGGATCGCGTAACAGCTGCCCGTTGGCGATGGCCTGGGCGCAGCTGTGACGAAGCTGGCACTCATCGAGCTTTTCGACACTGGCGCTGTCATCTAACTGAAATACCAGCGCCTTGCCGACCAGCAGCTTGTCTGGGCTCAGCGCAAGTTCCAGCAGCGCATGGCCGAACACTTCCAGTTGGATCGAGCCGTCCAGCCACGCCTGCCGCTGCCGCCAGAACAGTCCATACCAGTCGTGCGCGTCCCACAGTGCCAGCAGAGCCGGATCGCGCAACGCGACGATGACACCGGCTTCATCGAAATGCGTCAGCGCATATTGGGCGCGGGAGCGCAGCTTCGGCCCCATGTGCGCGACCTCGGCAACCTGGCGCGAGTTCAAAGCCTGCTTGAGCGTGGGATAGCGCAGCCACACCAGCGCGTTCAGCAGGTCGTGCCAGTTGCCTTCACGAGTTGCAATATCGCTGCGCTCGGCGATGCGCTGTTCGTAGTGCAGACCGTCGGCGAGCAAGGCTGGCGTTTGGGCTACAAAACGCATACCCAGATCAGTCGGCAGAGTTTCATTGAGCGTCGCGATAGACGGCCAATGCGGGCCTTCGAGCAGCGCGGCGTATTCGCGCCATGCTGCCAGCGGCAGCCGGCCGAACACCTCTGGTTCGACCGCCTCACGCGACGGCGCCCGATAGCGCATGACTCAGCGCCCGCCCATGCTCTCAGTCGGCGACGCGCGCATGCAGATCGTGCTCATCAGCGTGCTCCACTACAACGTCGACGAACTGGCCGGGCCTGAGCTTCTGGCCGTCGGCGATCAGCACCACACCATCGATTTCGGGGGCATCGGCAGCCGAACGGGCGATTGCGCCATCGGCACCGGCCTCGTCAACCAATACCTGAATCCTGCGTCCGATCTTGCGCTGCAGCTTTGCCGCGGAGATTTCCGCCTGCACCGCCATGAACCGTTCGAGGCGATCCTCCTTCAGCTCTTCGGAGATCGGATCGGGCAGCTCGTTTGCCTTCGCGCCGTCCACCGGCGAATAAGCGAACGCGCCGACACGGTCCAGCTCAGCCTCGCGCAGGAACGTCAGCAGCTCCTCGAACTCGGCATCGGTTTCACCCGGAAAACCCACGATGAACGTGCTACGGATAGTCAGATCCGGCACTGCCTTGCGCCAGTTGTTGATGCGTTCCAGCGTCTTGTCGATATTGCCTGGGCGCTTCATCAATTTCAGGATACGCGGACTGGCGTGCTGGAACGGGATGTCGAGATACGGCAGCAGTTTGCCGGCCGCCATCAACGGCATCACTTCGTCCACGTGCGGGTACGGATAGACGTAGTGCAGACGCGACCACACACCCAGCTCGGACAGGCCTTCGCACAATTCGGTCATGCGCGTGCGATAGGTCTTGTCGCGCCACTGCCGCTCGGCGTACTTCAGATCCACACCGTAGGCACTGGTGTCCTGCGAGATCACCAGCAGTTCCTTGACGCCGCCCTTGACCAGGCGCTCGGCTTCCAGCAACACCTCATCGACCGGGCGCGACACCAGGTTACCGCGCATCGAAGGAATGATGCAGAAGCTGCAACGGTGATTGCAGCCCTCGGAAATCTTCAGGTACGCATAGTGCTTCGGGGTCAGCTTCACTCCCGTATCAGGCACCAGGTCCTGCAGCGGATTGCGTCGCGGCGGCAGCGCGGTGTGCACCGCGTTCATCACGCTGACGTAATCCTGCGGGCCACTGATCGACAGCACGTCCGGGTACGCCTCGCGGATCAGCCCTTCGCGCTTGCCGAGGCAGCCGGTGACGATCACCTTGCCGTTCTCATGCAGTGCCGTTCCGATCGCATCCAGCGACTCCTGCACCGCCGCGTCGATAAAGCCACAGGTGTTGACCACCACCGCATCGGCCGCGTTGTAGCTGGGCACAATTTCGTAGCCCTCGACCTTCAGCTGGGTCAGGATGCGTTCGGAATCCACCAGCGCCTTGGGGCAGCCAAGGCTGACGAAACCGATTTTGTGTGCCGCTTGGGACATGAGCGTTATTACCGTGAAAACGTGCGTGGAAACAGGACATTATACGTCACGGTCGCGCTCACGGCCGGATCGCTACTATCGGCGCTTCACACCAACGAGGATGGGACATGGGCCAGCAGATCAATCTCCCCACCAGCGGCACCCAGTGCATCGGGGCCTATCTCGCGCAGCCACAGGGCAAGCCGAAGGGCGGCATCGTGGTGATCCAGGAGATTTTCGGCGTCAACGCCCATATCCGCAGTGTCGCCGACCGCTTTGCCGAAGCGGGCTACACCGCGATTGCGCCGAGCTTCTTCGATCACCTGGAAACGGGCGTGGAATTGGCTTACGACGAGGCCGGCTCCAGCAAGGGGAAGCAATTGATCACGGAATTGGGACTGGAGCGCGCGCTGGAAGACGTCGCCAGCGCCGCTGAAGCGATCGCCTCGGCAGGCGAGATCGGTACGGTCGGCTATTGCTGGGGCGGCACGGTGGCACTCCTCGCCGCGCTGCGCCTGGGCCTGTCTTCGGTGAGCTATTACGGTGCGCGCAACCTGCAGTTTCTGCACGAAACACCGAAGGCGCCCGTGATGTTCCACTTCGGCGAAAAAGACACGCACATCACGCCGGAGATGGTCGCCAAACATCGCGAACTGCTGCCGCAGATGGAGACGTTCACCTACCCGGCCGATCACGGTTTCAATCGCGACGTCGATCCTCGAGTCTACGATGCAGCCAGCGCGAAGCTCGCGACGCAGCGCACCCTGGCCTTCTTCGACAAGTACGTGGCTAACGTATGAGCGAGTCGTCCGACTTCGTGCTCGATACGCGGCTGGAAGCGGATACGCGACCGGTCGCCTCACTTGCACTGTGTGACGTGCGACTGATGAACGACGAGCGATTCCCATGGCTGGTGCTCGTGCCGCGTCGCGCCGGACTGGTCGAGATCACCGATCTCGGCGCTGACGAACAGAGCACGCTGTGGCAGGAAGTGAATCGCGCCACGGCGGCGCTGCGTGCCGTCGCGCCGTGCGCCAAGCTCAATCTCGCTGCGCTCGGCAATATCGTGCGGCAATTGCATATACACCTCGTGGCACGCCGTGAAGGCGATGCTGCGTGGCCGGGCCCGGTATGGGGCAGCGGCTCTGCGCAGCCTTATGCCGAAACCAGCCTGTCCATGCTGCGGGACGCGCTGCAGCAGGCGTTGGCGAATAGCGTGACCTAGACCATGCAGCAAAAGATCCATTTCGAAAATCTGGCCGAAGATGCTCTCCTGCTGCGTTTTGGCGAGTGCATCGAGCTTGCTCTCAATGCGCAAGTACAGGCTGCAGCCACACGTTTGCGTCGCGATCTGTACGGGCTGGAATGCGTGCCGGCCTATGCGAGCCTGTTGCTGCGGTTCGATCCATCGATCTGGGCCGGCGCTGATGGCCAGCATCCGCATCAGCAGCTGCAAGCCGCCGTCAGCACTTGCTTGCGCGATACCGATCAGGTCAACGTCGTTCCCCGCGAAGTGGTCGTTCCAGTATGTTACGGCGGCGAGTATGGGCCGGATCTGGATGACGTCGCGGCGTCCTGCGGTCTTGATGCGGATGCCGTGGTTACACGTCATACGGCAGGCGACTACCGCGTGGCCATGCTGGGCTTCGCGCCTGGCTTTCCCTACCTGCTGGGGCTCGACCCAACACTCTCTGTGCCGCGTCGCACCGATCCGCGCCAACGCGTACCTGCCGGCAGCGTGGCGATTGGCGGCAGCCAGACCGGCATATATCCTGAAGTACTGCCGGGTGGTTGGCAGCTGATCGGACGCACGCCGCTGCGCCTGTTCGACGTCGACGCGAACGATCCGTCACTGCTGGCGGCAGGAGACCGTGTACGCTTTCATGCGATCGATGCCGAGACGTTCCGCCAGCTTCTTGACGAGACGGCATCACGATGAGTGTCACCGTTCTCAAGCCAGGTTTGCTGAGCAGCCTGCAGGATGGCGGCCGACCTGGGCATGCCGCGCTTGGTGTTGGCCGGGCGGGCGCGATGGACAATCCAGCGTGGCAGCTAGCCAATGCACTGGTGGGCAATCACCAGGGCGAAGCAGCGATCGAATGCACCCTGCTGGGCCCCAGTCTGCGTTTCGAACACGCCGCTGTCATCGCCCTGACAGGGGCACCGATAACAGCCCATGTCGGCAACATCCCGATTCCGATGTGGACCAGCTGTCACGTACCGCGTGGTAGCGTGTTGCAGCTGGGCGGCATGGCGCACGGTTGCCGTACGTACGTCGCCGTGCGCGGTGGGCTGGACGTCACTCCGGTACTAGGCAGCCGCAGTAGCGACCTGCATGCGCGGATCGGGCACGAGCAAGGCCGCGCACTGCGCGCTGGCGACATCCTGCCAGTCGGTATCGCCACGCCGTGGCCTGCCCTGCAGATTGGTGACGTTGTCCGTCCATTGCACTGGAGCCTCGATCCGCAACCCTGGTTCCACGTCGAAACACGACCGCTTGCGCTGGTGCGTGGCAGTCACTGGTCACATCTGGACGAAACCTCGCGTCAGTATATCAATGGGGGCACCTTCGTTCTCAGCAAGGACAGCAACCGCACCGCTGGCCGTCTGGACGGCCACGCATTGCGCTTGCAGGTACCGCTGGAATTGATTTCCGAAGCGGCGCTGCCCGGAACGCTGCAGTTGCCGCCCTCGGGCCAGCCTATCGTTTTACTGGCCGAGGCGCCGGTGACCGGCGGCTACCCGCGGATCGGACAGGTCGCTGCAGTAGATCTGACGCGACTGGCTCAACTTCGTCCGGGCGATACCGTATGCTTTCAGGAGAACACACTCGACGAGGCGTTAGCGCGCTTGCGTGCGCGACAGCAACGACTGACCCAACTGCTCGAAACGATCGCGCAACGGCTGGGGCACGACTGATGAGAGCATCTCCGATGGGAGCTACCGCAATGAACCGCATCGATCTGAACTGCGACCTCGGTGAATCGTTTGGCGCCTGGCGGATGGGCGACGATGCCGCCTTGCTGGAGTTGGTCAGCTCGGCAAACATTGCCTGCGGCTTTCATGCGGGCGATCCGGATATCATGCGACATACGGTGGCGCAGGCGATCGGGCATGGCGTGGCGATTGGCGCGCACGTTTCGTTACCTGACCTGCAAGGCTTCGGTCGCCGCGAGATAAACGTAACACCCGCCGAAGCGCATGCCATGACGCTCTATCAGATCGGCGCCCTGCACGCGTTCGCTCGCGCCGCCGGCACCAAGCTGTCGCATGTCAAACCGCACGGCGCGCTGTACAACATGGCTGCGCGCGATGCCGCGTTGGCCAACGCCATCGCCCGTGCGGTGCGTGACTTCGATCCACAGCTGCAGCTATTCGCGCTGGCGGGCTCGGCGCTGATCGAGGCAGGCAGCGCGCTGGGGTTGTCGGTGGTCGCTGAGGCATTCGCCGACCGCCGCTATCGCGCGGACGGGTCGCTGCAGCCGCGCCGCGAACTCGGCGCTGTAATCGAAGATTCCGAACTGGCAACGACACAGGCCATTGGTATCGCGCGCGACGGCGAAGTACACACCGTGGATGGTCACAAAGTGCAACTGCAGGCCGATACGCTGTGCCTGCACGGCGATGGCGCCCACGCCGTGCAGCTGGCTGGCAAGCTGCGCAAGGCACTGGAGGCAGTGGGCCTGAGTATCGCCGCACCGGGCGCGGCATGATGATCTTCTTTTCATCCAGAGAAAACGACGCATGAATTACTGGCCGCTGCTCGGCGTCGCGGTGATCGTCATCGGTTTTGCGTTGCGCTTCAATCCGGTACCTGTGGTGGTATCGGCGGCACTGACCAGTGGCCTGCTCGCCGGCATCCACGTACCTGCCCTGCTCGCCTTACTGGGCAAGAGTTTCGTGTCTAGCCGCATGCTGTTGATCTTCATACTGACGCTGCCAGCGATCGGCCTGCTGGAACACGCCGGCTTGCGCGACCATGCTCAGCGCTGGATGGCGCGACTTCAGGGAATGACCCTGGCCCGACTGCTCATCGGTTATCTGCTGCTGCGCCAACTGCTAGCCATGCTTGGACTCACCGGTATTGCTGGTCCCGCGCAGACCGTGCGCCCATTGCTGGCGCCCATGGGTGAGGCAGCGGCGGAAAAAATTCTGCCCACCTTGACTGATGACGATCGCGACGAGTTGCGCGCGGTAGCTGCCGCCACCGACAATGTCGGCCGCTTCTTCGGCGAGGACGTCTTTGTAGCCGTGGGTGGCGTGTTGTTGATCCAGGCTTTCTATACGCAGCACGGCATCGAGTTGACCCCGCTGTCGATCGCGCTATGGGCGCTGCCCACGGCGATCGCCGCCTTTGTCATCCAGTCCGTACGTGTCTGGTTGTACCAACGCCGCCTGCAGCAGCGAGCCGCTCACACCCATGACGAATCGGCGCACTGAGATGCTGCGCATCGAATACGCCTACTGGCTGATCGCCGCCTTTCTGCTTTATACGGGTTTGCGCAACCTGCGCGAACAACGAGGTTGGCACGCTGCGTTCTGGCTGGTGCTGGGCACACTGTTCGCTGCCGGCGACTACATCCTGGCTCAGCAGGCCGCCGGCAATACGCTGCCGGCAGAATGTGCCGGCGTCGGAGTGATTGTGCTTGCGCTGCTGGCACCTCGTCTGCGCCGAAGCCCGCACGTCGAGAAAGGAAATGCCGCGGAGCGCCTGCAATCAGCGATCCGGCTGGGGCATCGTTTGTTCGTACCTGCGCTGTTGATTCCATTGGTGACTTTGCTGGTGGCGTTGCTCGGCGCCCATCTTTTTATCGCGGGACATGCGGTATTCGCTCCAAAACAGATGACCCTGGTTGGACTCGCGCTGGCCTGTGTCGTCGCGCTTTTTGCGGCATCGGGAGTGGCGCGCATACCTGCGCATGAGGGCGTGTCCGAAGGGCGCCGCCTGCTCGATGCGATCGGCTGGGCTGCGCTACTGCCGTTGCTGCTTGCCGCACTAGGCGAGGTATTCACCCAGAGCGGCGTGGGCACGGCGATAGCTGCATTGACGAGCAGCTTCCTTCCTACCGGCAGCGCACTGGCCTGTCTGCTGGCGTTCGCACTGGGCATGGTCTTGTTCACGGTCATCATGGGCAATGCCTTTGCCGCGTTTCCGGTGATGATGGCGGGCATTGGCCTGCCCCTGTTGATTCAGCAGCATGGCGCGCATCCGGCGATACTGGGTTCGATGGGCATGCTATGCGGTTATTGCGGCACGCTACTGACGCCGATGGCAGCGGACTTCAATCTGGTTCCTGCGGCGCTGCTGGAACTGCGTAATCCCTATGGGGTCATCCGTGCACAGGTGTGGAGCGCTGTATCGATTCTCGTTGTGACGATCGTGCTGATGTGGCTATTCGTATTTCGTTGATCCTGATTCCTTCAAGAGCCCGCAACCATGAGCCCAAGTCTGCCGCGCATCCTGCTGACCGGTTTTGATCCATTCGGTGGCGAAAGTATCAACCCCTCGTGGGAGGCGGTACGCACCCTGCACGGTCGTCGCATCGGCGGTCACCTGATCGTTGCACGTCAGTTGCCCACAGCCTTCGCCGGGTCACTGCGTGAGCTCAAGGCTGCGGTGCGCGAAGTCGCGCCGACGATCCTGCTCGGCGTCGGTCAGGCCGGTGGGCGTCATCAGCTGTCGATCGAGCGGGTGGCGATCAACGTCCAGGATGCGCGCATTCCCGACAACGATGGCGCGCAGCCGGTGGACGAACCGGTGATCGTCGGCGGTCCGGCCGCCTACTTCAGCACGCTGCCGATCAAGTCCATATTGGCTGCGCTTCATGCGGAAGGTTTGCCCGCCGAAATATCACAAAGCGCCGGCACCTATGTCTGCAATCACATCGCCTACGCCATGCTGCACTTGGCGGCGAAGCGACGTGGTGTGCGCGCCGGCTTCATCCATATTCCGTACCTACCGGTACAGGCCGCTCGTCTGCGAGGGGCGGCCAGCATGGCGCATGCCGACGTTGTGCGTGGACTGCAAATCGCGCTGCGCACGGCGACAGCTACGACGGTCGATCGCAAACTTGCAGCTGGCACGATCGACTGAACGCGGCACTGCTCTGCTAAGCGACTCCCTTCAAAGATCAAAGCCAGCGCGCGGAGAAACTGCTCCTCCCTGCAAGCAGCGGGAGGAGAAAAAGCAACATGCACGACAATTGTGCTCCCTCCCCTTGCTTGCTGGGGAGGGTTGGGGTGGGGTTCGCTCTTGGCTTTTGAAGATCAACAGCGTTACCCCCTCCCAGCCTCCCCCTGCAAGCAGGGGGAGGAGCAAAAGCAAACACGCACGAGAACTGCGCTCCCTCCCGTACATGCAGGAAGAAAAGCACTGCGTGAAGTCTGGATCTGCATCCAAGGCCTGAATCAATCGCACACAAAAAAGCCCGCGAATCGCTTCGCGGGCTTTTGCTATCTGTCTTCAGCTTAAGTGCTGGGAAGATCAGTATCCGACCGAGCCAGTGTGATCCTGCGGCGGCGGTGCAGAGTCTTCGACTGGCGGCTTGTCGTGATGATCCTGCAGGTCGCGCGCCTTGGTCTCGACGGGGTTGATTTCCTTCAGCGTACCCTTGTCGTCATAGAACACGCGGAAACCGTAATCAAGCTGCATGCGCGCCATGTACTGCAGGTGCTGCTTGCGGATCTTCGAATCATCGCTGGACTCCAGCAACACGGTCTTCGGCAGCTTGCCCTGATCCTTCAGATAAGCGAAGTGGCTGCTGACATCGATCGACGAAAGCACCGCGCCATCGACCATGAACTGGCCTTCCTTATAGGCTTCGATGGTCGCGTCGAACTGTCCCTTCATCGAGGCGGTGGAAACTTCAGGATGCTTGGTGCCGCCGAGGCTGCAACCAGCAAGCAGCAACAGGCTGCCCAGCATGATCGCGCCCGTGGCGCGCGTCAGCAATGTTGAAAAACGGATCATGTGGGTCTCCTAACGATCAATCGGTTGAATCAGGGGCGAAGTGTAACGCCGGGCCGTCTCAATGGCGTGGCCACAGACGATCGCCGTTCAGGCTAGTTGTTAAGGCAGATTTGTTAAGCCAGTCGCTCAGGTTCGCGGCAGGGTGACGCCCTGTTGCCCCTGGTACTTTCCGCCGCGATCCTTGTAGCTGGTCTCGCACTCCTCGTCGGATTCGAGAAACAGCATTTGCGCCACGCCCTCGTTGGCGTAGATTTTTGCGGGCAGCGGCGTGGTGTTGGAAAACTCCAGCGTCACATGGCCCTCCCACTCCGGCTCCAGCGGTGTCACGTTGACGATGATGCCGCAGCGGGCGTACGTACTTTTGCCCAGGCAGATGGTCAATACCTGTCGCGGTATGCGGAAATATTCGACCGTGCGCGCCAATGCAAACGAGTTCGGCGGAATGATGCAAACGTCCGCTTCCACGTCCACGAAGCTGGTCGGATCGAACGCCTTCGGATCGACGATCGTTGAATTGATATTGGTGAAGATCTTGAATTCGCGCGCGCAGCGCACGTCATAGCCGTAGCTGGAGGTGCCATAGGAAACCAGCTTCTGGCCATCACGAACCTTGACCTGACCCGCCTCGAACGGCTCGATCATGCCGTGTTGCGCGGCCATGCGGCGGATCCACTTGTCGGATTTGATGCTCACGCGCTCTCCACTGATATCGGACGTCGGCCCGGCGGGGCCTGGCCAAAGATGTGCAAAATACCATGCCGCGAGGATCAGGCGCAGATAGGCCGCCTGCAGCCACCCATAGAACTCTCGATCTTCCCCTGGATACCCCGTGAACTGCTTCGGGTTTCCCGAAAACCGTTCGGGGTGAGGTACTTGACTACGCTGCCTTGATTACGCCGCCTCAATCGGGATCGTAGGTATCCAAAAGACGATTTCGGAACTTGTGCGTCGGATCCACCGCACGTTTCAGCGCAAAGAGTTTATGCGCTGAAGGATAGGCGGCGTAGAACTGCTCCGGCGTGGCCCACACTTGATAGGGCAGGTAATAACTGCCCTGTTCGGCAAGAGAGGCGTCGATAAGGGCGCGGGTCCACACCCCGACGTGCTGGCGTTCCGGCGCGGTCGTGCCCTGTTTGTAATACAGCACCAGGGCAAATACATCGGTTTTGGCCCAGGCAAGATAGGTTCCCGGATCGCGCTCCGCGGGGCGGATGGAAACATTGATGGCATTCACCTGGTAGTGCTTAAGTACCGCCCGCATGCGTTCCACAAAAGATCCAAGACGGTCCATGGCAACAAAATATTCCTCCAGCACATACGTACTTTGCTCTCGTGATACCGGCTCAAGTTCTTCCGCGCGGTAGCTGGCCTCGTGGTTACGCCATTCCACACAGGAGCCTGAAAATATCCATGGGTCGATAAGGTGCTGCCGCAGGAATTTGCCGGCAGGCCAATCGGAGATGAGGCGAAATATCCAACGTTGCTTGGCGTAGGATCGATCCAGCGGGATGAGCCGATCCTGGTCGGTCAAAGGCTTGTCCGTGCGTACATAAGAGGTAGCGCGCACCTCGTCAAAATCATTCGGGTACAGGTCTGCGTTGTGAAACACCACTTCGGGATGACCCTTGATGTGGTTTGCAAAGTAAGCCGAATAATCCTTCAGTGGCATCACTACGGATTGCCGCTCGACCTTTACATTGTCGGCCAGCGCCAGGGTGGCATCCACGATGACACCCAGACTTCCGTAGCCACCCAGTGCACCGTAGAACAGGTCCTCATGCTCGGTGGGGCTGGCTTCCACCAAGGTTCCGTCTGCCAGTACCAGGTGGATGCGCTTTACCGTGGACACCAACGGACCCGATGACACGTACCGCCCGTGCGCATTGACGCTCAACGACCCACCGACGGTAAAGTTGTTGTACGTCTGCATGACCGACACCGACAGATCGTACGGGTCGATAAGCTCCTGCACGCTACGCCACGTCATCCCCGCCTGCACCGTGATTTCCTTGTGCGCCGGGTCGAAGGCCACCAGCTGATTCAGCTGGCGCATGTCCAGTTGAATTCCCTGGGCCTCTGCGGTTTGGCCGCCCATACTGTAGCGGCCTCCGCCAATGGCAATGGGGCCCGCATGCGTCCGAACGGCCGCAACGACTTCGTCGGTAGTGCGGGGAACGATGACCCGTTGCATCACCACTGGATTGAGGCGTGAAACGTCATTGACCGTTTCTGTGGCCTGGCTGACGCCCCAGCTAAACAGCAGCAATACAGCGACAAGTGAGTAGGTCTTCAGTTTCACCACGACCCTTTCCTCGTTTGGATAGCCCTGGATGTGATTTGGAGAATCACAACTTACGTCGCCACCGTTCGCGGGACTATCAGAACGTTCTCAAAAGCATGGGGCACTGGGCATTGGCCAGCTCATGGGGCGAACACGCTGCTGGCTCGTCGTCCTGGAAACTGTCATACGCAGCGAGGAAACCGGGGCCTCGATGTGGTGAATCAACCAACGTGCTACCTGGCTGTTACGGCGCGCCTTGCACCACGATCTTGCCCAGCCCCAGCGACTTGTTGCGTGCCTGGCGCGAGAGGCGGCCGGCCGTATTGCGGGCGATCTCGCGATAGCGGGCGGTGAGGTCGGACTCCGGCATCGCGGCCACCGTGGGGTTGCCGCCATCGGCTTGCTCGCGGATGCGTATATCCAACGGCAGCGAACCGAGGTACGGCACTTCATACTGCACCGCCATCCGCGCACCGCCACCTTCGCCGAAGATGTGTTCCTCATGGCCACAGTTCGAGCAGATATGAGTGGCCATGTTCTCCACAATGCCGAGCACTGGCACCTCGACCTTCTCGAACATCTTCAGCGCCTTGCGCGCATCCAGCAGCGCGATGTCCTGCGGCGTGGTGACGATTACGGCACCCGCCACCGGCACTTTCTGCGACAGCGTGAGCTGGATGTCGCCGGTACCCGGCGGCAGATCCACGATCAGGTAATCGAGCTGCTCCCATCGTGTATCGGTAAGCAGTTGCATCATCGCCTGGGTGACCATCGGGCCGCGCCAGATCATCGGCGTGTCTTCCTCCACCAGAAAACCGATCGACATGACGGACAATCCATGCGCCTGCATCGGAATGATGGTCTTGCCATCGGGCGACTGCGGCTTGCCGCTGACCCCCAGCATGCGGGGCTGGCTGGGGCCGTAGATATCCGCATCCAGCACGCCGACCTTCGCGCCCTCGGCCTGCAGTGCCAGCGCCAGGTTCGCCGACACCGTGGACTTGCCCACGCCGCCCTTGCCGGATGCCACTACGATGATGTTTTTCACGTTGGGCAACGGCGCCAGCGTGCCTTGCACCTTGTGTACCTGGATGCGACTGGTGATCGAAACGCTTGCCGTCTCGATCGCCGGATCAGCTTCCAGCGCCTGCTTCACCCGCCAGTTCAGACCGTCGATCGCGCCCGACGCCGGATAGCCCAATTGGATATCCACCGATACCCGTGGCCCATCCACGCCGACGGCCCGCAGGCTTTCAGCCAGCGGTGCGCCGGTGTGGGTATCGATCAGGTCGCCAAGAATGCGGCGGACCAGCGTTTCATTCGCCAGGGTCATATCGGCTCAGGTTGTTTGCGGGGACCACCCATTATGCCAGCCCGCGCCGCGCCACCTTCCGCTACGTGTCGCCATTTTTCCGTTGCGCATTGCAGCTTGACGCCCCCGGTGACCGCCGGCAGGCTCCCCCCGTACGCTTTCGTATGGGAGGACACAATGAAGCAACTGTTTCGACTTGCCATCGCCGCCGGCCTGCTGCTGGGCGCCGGCACCGCATTTGCCGCCAATGACACGCCGGCCGGCACATGGAAACAAGTGGACGACGCGACGGGCAAGCCAACGTCGATCATCCAGATCACCGAGACCGACGGCAAACTGCAGGGCAAGGTGCTGCAGGTGATGAACGAAAACCCGGAAGATGTCGCCCGCGACGGCAGCCCGCCCAAGTGCACCCAGTGCTCAGGCAGCAACAAGGACCAACCCATCATCGGCATGACCATCATGTGGGGCGTCAGTAAGGATGGCGACCAGTGGGATGGCGGCAAGATCCTCGACCCGAAGACCGGCAAGATCTACAAGGTGAAGCTCACCCTTTCCAATGCCGGGCAGAAGCTCGACGTGCATGGCTACATTGGCTTCGCCCTGCTCGGCCGCAGCCAGGTGTGGGAGCGCCAGCCGTAATCGCTACTGCACGCCCGATAAAAAAAGCACGCCACTGGCGTGCTTTTTCTTGCATGACATCTGTGTCATACGTTCCCTTGGTCCGCTTCGCAATGAAACTTGCGGCCGCTCGCCGGGTCCCAACTACTCTCTGCGTTCAGGATGAACACCATGAATCAGGTCTGCCGTTTCATCGTAACGAGTTTCCTGCTGATGGGTGCCGGTACAGCCATGGCTGCCAACGACACGCCCGTCGGCACCTGGAAGCAAATCGACGGCACCGGCAAGACCCGGTCGATCATCGAGATCGCCCAGACCAACGGCGAACTGAAGGCGACAATCAAGGAAGTGCTGAATCGTTCCCCCAAGGGTATCGCCCGGGACGGTACTCCGCCGATGTGCACGCAATGCAGCGGTGATTTCAAGAACAAGCCCATCGTGGGCATGGTCAATATGTGGGGCGTCAGGAAGGACGGCAACGTGTGGGACGGCGGCAAGATCCTCAATCCGGCGGATGGCAAGAGCTATAAAGTCAGGTTGTCGGTCATCGACAATGGTCAAAAACTCGAGGTGCGCGGTTACATCGGCGCCCCTATGATGGGCCAGACCCAGATCTGGGAGCGTCAGGAGTAAGGGCGGCTTGTCGTTGTCGTCCCATCCTCAAGCTTCAACGTCGAAGCTACGTCGCTTTGTCCCTTTCAGCACGGAAAGTCGCCGGGAATTCCTACTGTATGCCGACCATCATCACTCATGCCGCCATTCCCCTGATGCTCGGCGCCGCCGCTGGCAAGCAGCGGATCAGCCGGCCGTTGCTGTATGCCGGCGCGGTGGCCGCGATGTTGCCGGATGCCGATGTACTGGGCTTCAAATTTGGTATTCCCTATGCCGATGCATTTGGCCATCGTGGCGCCGCCCATTCGATCGCTTTCGCACTGCTGCTGGCCGTGCTTGCGGCGGTGTTGCATCGGCCTCTACGAACATCGCCGTTACGCGCGTTCGGCTTTGTTGGCCTGGCTACCTTGCTGCACCCGTTGCTGGACGCATGCACCAACGGCGGACTTGGCGTGGCGTTGTTGTGGCCGCTGGATAACCACCGGTTCTTCTTTGGATGGCGCCCGATCCAGGTATCGCCGATCGGTGCGCGATTCTTCAGCGATCGCGGTTGGCCGGTGATCGAGTCGGAACTGCTCTGGGTCTGGCTGCCGACGGCGGTGCTCGCCTTGCTGCTCTGGCGATGGCGCCTGTACCGGGACGGCCTCGCTCCCCAAGCCTGACGCCGACGCATGCCATAATGCGTAGCTACCCAGCCAACGCAGCCACCATGAGCCGTCGACTCCTAGTCACCCACGCCCTGCCCTACGCCAATGGCCCGCTCCATCTGGGTCATATGCTGGGCTACATCCAGACCGACATCTGGGTGCGCGCGCAGCGGATGATGGGCAACGAGGTGCACTTCGTCGCGGCTGACGACGCCCATGGCACGCCGATCATGCTGGCGGCCGAAAAGGCCGGCATGTCGCCGGAGGCATTCATCGCGGGCATCCGTGCAGGACACGAAGCCGATTTCGCGGATTTTCATTTCAGCTTCGATCACTACCACACCACGCATTCGGACGAGAACCGCGAGCTCGCCTCGCTGATCTATACGCGTTTGCGCGATGCCGGTTATATCGCCCGTCGCAGCATCCAGCAGCTGTTCGATCCCGAAAAGGAAATGTTCCTGCCGGATCGCTACATCAAGGGCGTATGCCCGAATTGCGGCACACCGGATCAATACGGCGACAACTGCGAAAACTGCGGCGCGACGTATGCACCGACCGATCTGATCCACCCGTACTCGGTGATGTCGGGCGCGACGCCGGTGCTGCGCGACTCGGAGCATTATTTCTTCGAATTGAGCAAGTTCGAAGGATTGCTGCGCGACTGGTTCGCCGGCAAGTTCACCGGCGGCAAGCCAGTGGCAAACAGCGGCGTAGTGGCAAAGTTGAAAGAGTGGCTGGACGGCGGCCTGAAGGATTGGGATATCTCGCGCGACGCGCCCTATTTCGGATTCCCGATTCCCGATGCTCCGGGCAAATTCTTCTACGTGTGGCTGGACGCGCCGGTGGGTTATCTCGCCAGCTTCAAGGCGCTTTGCGACACCACCGGACTGAAGTTCGATGACTTCCTCGGCCCCGACAGCACCGCCGAGATGCATCACTTCATCGGCAAGGACATCATCAATTTCCACGGGCTGTTCTGGCCGGCGATGTTGCACGGCGCGCAGTTCCGTACGCCAACCGCGCTGCACGTCAACGGCTACCTGACCGTCAACGGCGCGAAGATGTCCAAGTCGCGCGGCACCTTCATCCAGGCACGCACCTACCTGGATGCCGGCATCCATCCGGAATTCCTGCGCTACTACTTCGCCACCATGCTGAGCGATGCGCCGGTCGACGTGGATCTCGACCTGAAAGCCTTCGAGGAGCGCGTCAATTCGCACCTGATCGGCAAGTGGGTGAACATCGCCAGTCGCACCGCCGGCTTCGTGCAGAAGTTCTTCGCTGGCAAGTTGGCCGATCGTTTCGATGCTGAGGAGGCGTCTTTGTGGCAAAGCCTGCTGACGCACTACGAAGGTATCGACGAGCTCTACGAAACCGGTGAATTTGCCGAAGTAACGCGCCGCTTCGTCACCATCGCGGATCTGGCCAACGGCTACATCGCGGCCAAGGCACCGTGGTTGATGGCCAAGGAGGACTCACGCCGCGACGAGTTGCAGCAAGTCTGCACGCTGGCGCTGAACGCGTTCCGCCTGCTCGCCGGTGTACTCAAGCCGATCCTGCCCGCCACGGTGGCGGCAGCTGAGCAATTTCTCGCCGCGCCGATTACCGATTTCGACGACGCACGGCACGAATTACTTGGTCATACCGTCAACGTGTTCGAGCCGTTGCTGGCGCGCATCGATCCCAAGCACGTCGAGGCGATGGTCGAGGCGTCGAAAGAATCGTTGGGTGGAACCGGCGAAGCCGTCGCAACGCCCGTCAAGAAACCAAAGGAAGCCCGCAAGCCCATGAGCGAGAACACTCCCGTCAGCAACGGCACCGTCGACGCGGCAGCGACGTCGATCATTGGCATCGATGACTTCGCGAAGCTCGACTTGCGCATCGGCAAAGTTACCGCCTGCGAATTCGTCGACGGCTCGGACAAGCTACTGCGCTTCGAACTGGACGCCGGGCCACTGGGCACACGCCAGATTTTCTCCGGCATCCGCGCCGCCTACAGCGAACCGGAAAAATTGGTCGGCCGCAACGTGGTGTTCATCGCCAACCTCGCGCCGCGCAAGATGCGCTTCGGCCTGTCCGAAGGCATGATCCTGTCTGCTGGCGACGGCGGCAGCGACCTGTTCCTGCTCGATGCCGACCAGGGCGCCAAGCCGGGCGCCACCGTTCGCTGATATCGCCATGACGCTGGCCGACCGCATCGATGCCCTGCTGCCGCAGACGCAGTGCGAGCAGTGCGGCTACCACGGTTGTCGGCCGTATGCCGAAGCGATCGCTCGCGGCGAGGCGCCGATCAATCAATGTCCGCCCGGTGGCGCAGCGGGTATCGAAAAACTTGCCTTGTTGCTGCAACAGCCGGCACTACCGCTGAATCCCGAGCACGGCGTCGAAAAACCGCGAACGTTGGCGCGCATCGTGGAAGCGGACTGCATCGGCTGCACCAAATGCATTCAAGCGTGCCCGGTCGATGCGATCGTCGGTGCTTCCAAGCTGATGCACACGGTGATTGCCGATGATTGCACTGGCTGCGAACTGTGCGTGCCAGCGTGTCCGGTCGATTGCATCGTGCTGTTGCCGACGCCACTCAAGCAGATCGACACGCCGCATGCCGATGTTGCGCGCATGCATTTCCAGCGACGCGAAGCACGATTGCAGCATCAACGCCTGCAGCGCGACGCCGAGCTGGCTACGCGCAAGCATGCGGTCGGAAGTGGCTCGGCCGATATCGATGCAGCTGCGGTCCAGCGCAATCCAGTACTGGAAGCGTTGGCACGCGCCAAGGCAAAGAAGGAAACAAAACCATGAAGCGCAGCGACGTCGTCGAGCTGTTCTCGCGTCTTCGCGAAATCGATCCACATCCCACTACCGAACTGAACTACACCACGCCTTTCGAATTACTGGTAGCGGTGGTGCTGTCGGCACAAGCGACCGATGTCGGTGTGAACAAGGCCACCAAAAAGCTCTACCCGGTAGCCAACACACCGCAGAAGATCCTCGCGCTTGGCGAAGAAGGTCTCAAGCGATACATCAGCACCATCGGCCTGTTCAATGCGAAGGCAAAGAACGTCATCGCGCTGTGCCGATTGCTGGTCGACCAGCATGCCGGCGAAGTGCCGCGTACCCGTGAAGCGCTGGAAGCCCTGCCTGGTGTCGGGCGCAAGACCGCCAACGTCATGCTCAACACCGCTTTCGGCGAACCCACCATCGCCGTCGACACGCATATCTTTCGCGTCGCCAACCGTACCGGGCTTGCGCCGGGCAAGGATGTGCGCACCGTTGAAGACAAACTGGTGAAAGTGATACCCGAGCAATTCAAGCAGGACGCCCACCACTGGCTCATCCTGCACGGTCGCTATGTATGCAAGGCACGCAAGCCGGATTGCCCTCAGTGCGTGATCCGCGACCTGTGCCGGTACAAGGACAAGACGCCCGCGCCTAAGTAGTTCGAGTGGGAAATAATGGATCCCAGTGTGCGGCGCATGGTCGGGGTTCGCGTTGCTCACTCCAACCATGCGCCGTTACTTCCTCTCCGTGCGCCCTGAGCGTAGCCGCGCAGCGGCGAAGTCGAAGGCACCCAACCCTGCCGGAAGCTTCGACTCCGCGCCTTCGGCGCTACGCTCAGCACGAACGGTCTTGGTAAACGGGACCGGTTTTGGTAAACCCACCGTTTTGGTAAAGCCCCTGTCTTGGTGTACCGCCGTTTTGGTATCGAACCCTCGTCATTCCTGCGAAGGCAGGAACCCAGCAACGTCAAGCCACTCAAAGGCACTGGGTCCCTGCCTTCGCAGGGATGACGGCGGAGAGCTTGGCTCGAGCGGCTTTAATCAGCAGGCAACTGTGCCCGCTCCAACGCAGCGATGTGCCGCTCGAGTCGTGGCCCCAGATAGCAGTGCGAGCCGCACGACAACAATCCAACCTCACTGAATTCGCGTAGATACCAGGCCGGTGCACGCGATACAAAACCGTGGTGGTCACCGGCAACGTCATCGCGACTGGTGAATACTTCCAGGAACGCCACGCCCTCGAGCATCTCGCCAATACCCTGCAGGCCGGCACGAATCTCCGACGGCTTCAGGTAGTGCAGGACATCGGTGCACACGATCAGGTCGAAACGCGTGTCGAAGCGCAGCTGCTCAAGCTGGCCGAAGCGCGCCAAGCCAATATTGCGGCTGCGACCGTAACGCGCCACCACATACTCGCTAGCGTCCAGCCCGCGGTAAGCAATATCCGGCCGCAGCGCCCGCAGCGGCGCACGCCATGTCGCCTCACCGCAGCCGACATCGAGCACGTTGCGGATCGGTCGTGCCAGGTAGTACTCGGCCTGCGCCACTACCATCGCCACCTTGCGCCGTAGCTCCGCGGGCGAGCCCACGGCATGCTGCGGGTCGCGGTACCACTTGTCGAAATAGTCGCGATCATAGGTCTTTGGCATGGCGGGCTCCGGCAGGTGACGCATGGTAACCGCAGCGTCGCACGACGGCGATCCAACTGAATCGCGCTGCAATGTGTGTGGTTCGTCACGACGCGACCGTCAGCCAATGCGACTGTCATGCGTTAATACTATGCAGCACCCATCTCCGGAGTACGGACGCATGCACGCCGCCACCCCGCCTCGCTTGCGCGCGATAGTTCTCGGCCTACTGCTGACACTTGTGCCCGCTGGGGTTTGGGCGCATGACGGCAGCTCGACGGAAAACCGGCCAACCGCTCCAGCCACCAGAGAAGTGGACGGCATGGGGCTGGGTGACATCGCATGGCTACGTCGCGACAGCTTCGGCCTGGACAGCGCCACGCTGGCTCGTTACCGCGCACTGGGTCGTAGCGGCTTTCTCGATGAGCAGCTTGCTGGCGGCGACGACAGCCTGCCTCCGCAAGTCGCCGCGCAGATCAACGCCCTGGCCGTTATCAGCACGCCGATGACACAGGAACTGGCGGCCTACCAGGAGCGTGCGCAGCAGTTCCGGCAGCTGCCCGACGGCCCTGCCAAGGACGCCGCCAAAACAGCCTTCCAACAGTATCGTCGCGATATTTACCAGCAGGCCGCCGAGGCTGAAATGCTGCACGCCATTTACGGCGGTGATCAGCTGAAGGAACAGCTCGTGTGGTTCTGGCTCAACCACTTCAGCGTCTATGCGGACAAGGGCCCGGTGCGCCTGTTCGTCGCCGACTACGAAGAGCATGTGATACGTCCACACGCGCTGGGCAAGTTCAAGGACCTCGTGATGGCCACGCTGCAGAGCCCGGCCATGCTGGTGTTTCTGGACAACGCGCACAACGTCAAGGACAAGACCAATGAGAATTACGCGCGTGAACTGATGGAGCTGCACACGCTGGGCGTGAACTCCGGCTACACCCAGCAGGACGTGCAGCAGTTGATGCGCATCCTCACCGGCGCCACCGTGCTGCCACCGAAACTGGCTGCGCGACAGGACCTGTTCGCTCGTGCTCGCCCCGGTGTGCTGCACGATGGCCTGTTTATATTCAATCCGAATCAGCACGATTTCAGTGACAAGAGCTTCCTCGGCCAAACTGTCAAAGGCAGCGGCTACGATGAGATTGCCCAGGCCGTGGACCTGATCGTGCGGCAACCTGCCTGCGCCCATTTCATCTCGCAAGAGCTTGCCACCTATTTCATTGCCGACCAGCCGCCGAAGGCGCTCGTCGATGCCATGGCAAATACATTTCAGCGCACCGACGGTGACATCGCGACCGTGTTGCGCACAATGTTCCTGTCGAACGAAGCCGCCGGCGTCGATGGACATAAGTTCAAGGACCCTATGCGTTTCCTCGTTTCGGCCATGCGGCTTACCTACGACGGTCAACCGATTCCAAATGCAGAACCGTTGGTGAACTGGCTGCGGCAGATGGGCGAACCGCTGTATGGCCGCGTCACACCTGACGGCTGGGCGCTGGATTCGGCCAGTTGGACAGGCTCGGGCCAGATGAGCAAGCGGTTCGATTTTGCCCGTGTCATCGGCAGCGGACGCAACCGGCTGTTTGTCGACAACAAGGATCCCGCGATGCCAGACGTCGCCGCCTATCTGCCAACTGGCGCTCCTGCCTTGCGGGACTCGCCGGTTTACCGCGACACGATGGCCAGGGGACTATCCGTTGCCACCAGTAACGCGCTGTCCCAAGCCAAGTCACCCATGGAGTGGAATACGTTCTTGCTGTCTTCACCTGACTTCAATTACCGCTGACTTCGTCTTCTATCCACATGAGCGAGCTGCTGATCATCATCGAGGTGCCGCATGAATCGTCGTGAATTTCTGCTTGCTGCCGGCAGCGCCGCCGTCGCGCTACCTGCGCTATCGTTCTCCGGAAAATTGTTTGCGACGCCAGCCAATGCACCGCGTTTCCTGTTTGTATTCCTGCGCGGCGGTTACGATTGCAATAATCTGCTGGTGCCCTACAGCAGCGACTTCTACTACGAATCGCGACCGACCCTGGCGATTGCCAAGCCCGACCTGAACAACCCCAACAGTGCGATCGCACTGGATGCAAACTGGGGCCTTAATCCAGTGCTGCGCGACACGATCTACCCGCTGTGGCAGCGCAAGCAGATCGCGTTCGTGCCATTCGCCGGTACCGACGACCTCTCCCGCAGCCACTTCGAGACGCAGGACAACATCGAGTCCGGTGAATCAACTTCGCAGCGCAACGACTTCCGCTCCGGCTTTCTCGCGCGGCTGTCCGGCACCCTGCCCAGCGTACCTCCCATTGCCTTTACCCAATCGCTACCGCTGAGTTTTCAGGGTGCGGGCAAGGACGTTCCCAACATCTCGCTCAAGGGCGATACCAAGTCGCATTTTGACGCTCGACAATCGGCGATTCTCACGCAGATGTACCAGGGCACATCGCTCGCCTCCGCCACCGCGGATGGCCTTGCCCTGCCCGTCACCGTGTCACAGGACCTGCGCGACGAAATGGTTCATGCCAGCCGCGGGGCGCCCAGCGCAACGGGTTTTGCCAGCGAAACGCAGCGCATCGCCACCTTGATGCGCGATCAATACCGTCTCGGCTTTGTCGACGTCGGCGGCTGGGACACCCATGTGAACCAGGGCAGCGTCACCGGTGGTCTTGCCAACAATCTGAAAAATCTCGGCGCCGGCCTGACCGCTTACGCCGATGCGCTCGGAGACGAATGGAACAACACGGTGGTAGTTGTCGTTTCCGAATTCGGTCGTACCTTCCGCGAAAACGGCAACAAGGGCACCGACCACGGTCACGGCACCGTGCACTGGATACTGGGCGGCAAGGTCAATGGCGGTCGCATCGCTGGCGAACAGGTCGCCGTGAGCCAATCCAACTTGTTCCAGAACCGCGACTACCCGGTGCTCAACAATTACCGTGACGTACTCGGCGGCACGCTCAAGCGCGTCTGGAATCTGTCCGGCGATCAGCTGCAGACTGTGTTCCCGGGGGCAAAACCCCGCGATCTGCAGCTGGTCTGAGACCGGCCTGCGCCGGCTCTTCGTATCGCCATCTCTGTCCATGGGAACTGCCCGCATGCGTCCTCTGTTTGTCACCGCACGCTCCATGCCGAGGGGACACCGATGGCGCAAGACTTCCTGTGTACTGGTCACGCTGCTTCTGCTCACGGCTCAGGCCAGCGCACGCGATATCTCCAGCCTGAGTACCGACGACATTGCCTGGCTGCGCCGTGACGGCTTCGGCCTGGATACGGCAAGCGTTACTCACTACCGCAGCCTCGGCCGCGAACACTTTCTGGACGCTCAACTCGGCAATCGTCTGGACGGCCAGATGCCGCCAGAAATAACCACGCTGATCGGTAGTCTCGATACCAGCAACACACCGATCCTGCAGCAACTTACCCTATTGCAAGCCGAACAGCAGCGCATCAAGACGCTACCCGATGGCCCCGATAAAGCAGCCGCGAACAAGGATTTGCAATCAACGGGCAACCAGTTGGGACAGGCAGCGCAACAAGTTGAATTGCTGCAGTCGGTGTACGGCCCCAATCAGTTGAAGGAACAGCTGGCGTGGTTCTGGCTCAATCATTTCAACGTCTATGCACCCAAAGGTCGTATCCGCTGGGAATTGTCCGACTACGTGCAGAGCACCATTCGGCCGCACGCCCTGGGCAAGTTCAAAGATCTGCTGATAGCGACGCTGCAAAGTCCGGCAATGCTGGAGTTTCTCGACAACGCGCAGAACGCGAAAGGCCACGTCAACGAAAACTACGCACGCGAGTTGATGGAGCTGCACACGCTGGGCGTGAATTCGGGCTACACCCAGCAGGACGTACAGCAACTGGCATTGATACTCACCGGTGTCGGCATCGCGCCGCTCGACGGCAAGCCGCAAAACTTCAATCCGAAGTTCGCGGCGCTTGTTGTGCGCAATGGTCCGTTCGAGTTCAATCCGCAGCGACACGATTTCAGCGACAAGGTTTTTCTGGGCAAGATCATCAAGGGCAGCGGTTTCGACGAAGTGCAGCAGGCGGTAAATATCATTGTGCAGCAGCCGGCCTGCGCTCAGTTCATCTCGCGTCAGCTCGCGGAATATTTTGTTGCAGACAACCCATCGCCGGCACTGGTGGCGCGGATGGCGCACACCTTTCGCCGCACTGATGGCGACATCGCCAAGGTATTGCGCACGATGTTCGAGTCGCGTGACCTGGTGACCGACGCCGGCCACAAGTTCAACGACCCGATGCGGTTCGTGGTGTCCTCGATGCGACTGGCGTACGACGGCAAACCCATCGCCAATGCGTTGCCGCTGGTCAACTGGCTCAATCAGCTGGACCAACCGCTGTTCGGCCGGATCACGCCCGATGGCTGGCCATTGGATGGCGCCAGCTGGTCCAGCTCAGGACAGATGGCCAGACGCTTCGACATCGCACACGCCATCGGTACGGGCAACAACCAGCTATTTACCCCGACGGGTAGCACGGAACGTGGAGCGGGCTTCCCGATGCTGACCACGCGGCTGTACTACGACCTGATCGAACCGCACCTGTCGGCGCCGACACGCGACGCGCTGGCCAAGGCCAATTCGCAGCAGGAGTGGAATACGTTCCTGCTGTCCTCGCCCGACCTCAACTATCGCTGATCGATGGCGGGCCGAAAAGTTGGGGTTCGCTACGCTCAACCCAACCTACACCGCTCGCCGCGGACTTTGCGGTTCGCGGCGACGCTTCAGGTCGCCGAACTGGGTACCAGCAAGCCCTTGGCGATCTGTCCATGCAGCCGTCCGATACCACGCACCAGGTGCAAGCTGGCGAACAGCAGCACTACACCGACGAGGCACAGGGCAAACGTGCCCGCCCAGTCCGGGCCGTAGTAGCTGAAGCCATCGACATCCATGTTGATCACGTTGAAGCCGAAGAGCTTCACTATCGGCGAGCCGACAAGGGCCAGAGACAACGTCAGCGAGGTCACGGCGATCGTGAAATACAGGATGCCCAGCGGCAGCATCAGCAGCATGTAGATCAGCGTGGTCCAGGTGTGAGCATCGGTGAACATTGCTCCGATGCGCTTCATCAATGGAAGTCCTTGCTGCACCGGATAAGGCGGTCGGCGCGGCATGCGCACGCCCAGCATGGTTTCCACGATGCGCCCTTCCAGCAGCGACAGGCCACGCACGCTGCCGAGGAAAAGCAGGAAGAACGGAATGCCGATGACCAGCATCGAGAATCCTGCCGACAGTGACAGGCCCAGCACCGCCCACACGAAATAAAAGATTCCGGTGACCAGTGCCAGCAACAGATAAAACAGCGCGCCATAGGTATGCGGATCGGCCGCGACGCCAAAGAATTTCCCCATGACCGAGCGATGTTGCGGCGGCGGTGGCGGACGAATCGCGCGCTGAATCTTGATCTCCTGATCGCGGTAGATATCGGCCACCTCGTCCGGTGCGCCATAGCTGCCAACCACATGTTCGAGCATGGCCGACTCATCGTGACCCGGTTGTTCGGCCAGCTCGGCGCGCAAGTGTTCCTCGGCGTCGTACAACGCGTCCTGAATCAAGGCAGGATCCGCTCCGCGCAACGCAGCGCGAAGTTGTTCCAGATATTCGGCGATCGTGCGTGGCGTACTCATCACACCCCTCCTTGCAAAACGTTATCGACGGAATCGCGGGTCGCGGTCCATGCCGCAACCCATTCGCGCAATGCCTCGCGCCCCGGTTTGGTGATTCGGTAATAGCGCCGTGGCGGCCCGCTGACCGATGGCTCCACTTCGCTACCAAGCAACCCTGCCGCTTCCAGATTGCGTAGCACCGGATAGAGTGCGCTCTGCTTGCCAGCCAACACGCCCTCGCCCACCTCCTCCAGCCGCTTGGCAATCTGGTAGCCATACATCGGTTGCCGCGACTGCCCAAGCACCGCCAGCAACACCAACGACACAGTGCCGCTGGAAAGCTCCTTCTGGAACTTCTTCAACTGGCTGGCATTGTCATCCACGGGCTCACCTGCACTGCCACTTAGACTGTAGTGAATCATAGTGTTTAGTTATGACTAGTCCATAGGCCTGAAGTCATGCTGACATTCGCAAGGAGCGTCGGTGATACCTTGGCCAACGCATCTTGGGAGAGCTCAGTTGGGTAAAAGAAAAACACCATCGAACCCCTGGCCCGGCACGCCGTTGTCACGCGCCTTTTTCGATCGGCCCGCTCCTACCGTGGCACCCCAGCTGCTCAATAAAATCCTGGCCTCCGCGGATGGACGAGCGGGTCGTATTGTGGAAGTCGAGGCGTATGTTGGCGCTGTCGATCCTGCAGCGCATACGTACCGGGGAAGGACACCACGCAATGCGATCATGTTTGGACCGCCGGGCCATATGTATGTCTATTTCACCTATGGCATGCATTGGTGCTGCAACTGCGTGTGCGACAGCGAGGGCGTTGGCAGCGGCGTGCTAATCCGCGCACTGGAGCCCTTACGAGGAATAGAGCAGATGCGTGCGGCGCGCCCAAGGGTGACAAGTGATCGCGATTTGTGCCGCGGACCAGCGCGCCTGACTCAAGCGATGGGCATCAACGGCGCCCAGAACGGAATTGATCTGGTTGACGCCCAGGATGGCTTTGCCGTCATCGATGACGGTATGGCTGCGCCCGATGATCTGGCGGGAGGGCCTCGCATTGGCATCAGCCTCGGCAAAGATCTGCCATGGCGATGGAGTGTACCCGGCAACCGTTATGTTTCGGGTACGGTGCTTCAACGGGGCTGACTTCGACAGTGCATTGGGTCGTATTTGCGCACGAAGGCTTTTTCCGCCTCAGCTTCTTCGCTCGATCACTGGCGTTCCGACGATGACGGCCACTATGGCGTTGTCGCCGTTACGAACGGCATCGACCAGGGCCTGTTCGGCCTGTTCTGGACCACCGAAGTATTCTGGGGTGGACTGCGCCATCGCCTGACTGGGCAGCATCAACCACAGGCAGGCACCGGTCGCCATGGCCAGATCGCAAGCCGCGGGCAAGCTGACGCGTTCCGTACGGCGGAAAGAAAAAGTTGTGCTGTTGATGGTCATGGACCACTCCGGAAAAGTTTGACGGTTCTTCCGCGGCCGCGCACTACAGCCTCTGGTAGTAGCGCGCCAGGCCGGTAAAGAGGGAGCGCAGTTTTTCAGCTGCGCCGTCGACGCCTTTCCTGATACGCACCCACTTTTTCCACCGCGCATGATTCGTTGCGAAATCGAACGATTCGATGCGAATAAAGACTCCGTCACGGGCACGCTGCCTTGGGCGCGCCAAGCCGGGTATCCGACCAGGCGCATTTCGCGCTGAGCGAAAGCGCATCCACACAGGAGGCTTAAGGTCCAGGCCCTATGATCCATACAATTCGCATGCCATCGGCGTGTTACGGCGGCCGACCTGTACAAATCGATCTAAACGACCGTCCTATGCGATACGTGAACGTACGGAAAGGCCAGTATCAAGCTTGTACAGCGAATAAAAGTGCTTGACATGTCAGAATTGTATGCATACTATTCCGCCACTTTCGCTACATTATCCATTCAATGTAGGGACGGGCAGGGGGTTAGATGATTGTCCACTCGGGAGAAACGGGCAGATGCATCAGATCTACGCGCACGCAAAGCCGATGTCTTCGCAAAGACATCGTTGTCATCGTCAGCCAGTTGCCGCACCGGTTCGTCATGCCGCCGCCGTCCATGGCGAGCTGTCATGGCGCCTGCCGGAAGTGGACGTGGAACGCGGCGGTCACCAGGTGGTCGCCTCGTACTGGAGCGATCAGCGCGAGGCGACGCGCGATTACGCTGCGCGCAACCCCCGCGGGTACTACGTGGCCAGTCTGTTCATGCGGACGACCCAGCTCACCCTGTCCGCTGATGCCGACAAGATTCATCAAGGTGAATTACGCACCGGCAATTTTCATTTGAGCCGACCGGGGCAGACCTTGCGCGCACAGTTCGATGCGCCTTGTGAGATTTTGCATCTGCATCTGTCCGAGGTCTTCATGCGCCGGATAGCCGAGGCATCGAATGGCCTGCACCTTTTGGCTGACCAGGAGTCGACTGGCGTATGCCAGGACGATGTCATCGCACAGTTGGGGCGTGCCCTGCTGGCCGCCGACGACAAGATGTGCGGCTGGCAGTACGCCGAGCGCGTGGCCGCCCCCATCATGTCCCGTTATTTCCACTTGCTTGCGCTGTCCCAGCTCAACAACGATCAGCCACGGCGCATTGCGTTACCGCGCTGGCGGCTGCAGCGCGTGCGCGACTATGTGCAGCAGCATCTCGGCGAAACGATCACGTTGTCGGCGATGGCCGCTGCAGCGGGCTTGTCACCCATGCATTTTGCAGCGCAGTTTCGTATCGCTACCGGCCAGCGCCCGCACGACTACCTGCTCGCCTGCCGCATTGATCGCGCAAAGACCCTGCTGGCAACGACGAACCGTTCGCTGATCGATATCACGCTGGAGGTAGGCTTCTGTACGCAGGCGCATTTCACCACCGTGTTCAAACGCTTTACCGGTACGACGCCGAGCCTGTGGCGACGCCAAAACTATCGCCCCGTGTCGTTCAGCAACGACGCCCCGCGAACAAGCGCGGAAATCTATCGGCTACACCCATCGCATAACGGCTGAAGCGGGACGCGCTACCCGCATTCAGACCACGGTCGACGACATCATGGGCGACTGCGTGAGCAGGTCGGCAACCATACCCAGGCCGTCGCCGAGCTGCTGACGCGAAGCATTGGCGCCCAACGCAATGCGCACGGCTTCGGGCGACGGCCCGACACTGAACGCTTCACGTCCCACGATGCCCATGCCGGCATGGCGAAGGCCACCGACGAATTCGCCGCTGGTCCACGGTTCGGGCAAGCGCAGCCATAAGTGGAAACCTTCCGGTGGCAACACCAGCTGCGTACGAGGCAGCAGGCGGCCGGCGATCTCGCGCCGCTCGGCCGACTCTTCGCGAATTGCCCGGATGACCTGCGACGCCGTGCCATCCTCGATCCAGCTCGACGCAACGGCAGCGCCCAGTGGAGACACGGTGCCTGCCGTCGCGCGCAACACCGAGGTCAGGCGCGCGGCGGTCCAGGCATTGGGCGCCACCAGATACGCCATCTGCAATGCCGGCGACAGGCACTTGGCAAGCCCCGCGATGTGATACGTCAAATGCGGCACCAGCGTAGCCAGCGGCGGCGGCGAAAACTCCGCGAGCGCACCGTAATCGTCATCCTCGATGATCGGCACTTCGTACCGGCTGGCAACGGCAGCCACGGCTTCGCGGCGACCCAAGGACAGCGTGATGGTGGTGGGATTGTGCAGGGTCGGCATGCAGTAGAACGCCTTGGGACCTTGTTCGCGGAACACGGTCTCCAGCGCCTCGGGTATGACCCCGTTTTCGTCCATCGCTACCGGCACGAGGCGGATGCGCAACAGCGCTGCCAGTGCGCGTATGCCCGGGTGCGTCAGCGCTTCAACGGCCAACGTGTCACCCGGGGACATCAACAGCGCAAGCACGGCATGCAAGCTTCCCTGCTCGCCCGAGCACGCGATCAGCCGGTCTGATGAGAGATCGGGAATACGTCGTGCCACCCAGCGCGTACCCACGTCGCGGTCATAGCCGGTACCGCCGGGCGGCTGATACCGCATCAGCAAGTCCGGTCCGCTAGCTTCCACCCCGCGCATGCTCTGCCACATGCGTGCATAGAGCGCGGTATCGCTGAATTCGGGCGGGTGGTTCATGCTCATTTCCACCGCGCCGATGGTCACCGTGCGTGGTGGCGGCAACGGCCGTTTGCGGACGAACGTGCCGCGACCCACTTCGGTGTCCACCAGCTCGCGCCGCGCCGCCTCGGAGTAAGCCCGGGTAACCGTCGTGAAGTCGATGCCGAGCCACGACGCCAACGCCCTCATGGTGGGCAAACGATCACCGGGCGAGAGCCGACCCGCCTGAATATCGCCTGCAATGGCGTCGGCGATGGCCTGATACATCGGGCCCCGATTGGCCGGCAGGCTGGGCGTCCAGCTCAATTCGCGAAGTTTTGGCATCTAGAGCTCAAAATGTATGGATTGCTGTGTTGCATTGTATGCATCACTGGCCGCAAGTCCACCCCATGCGCCGATTCTCGTTCATGTTTGCCGGGCCTCTCTCAACGCCGACAGCCGCTTGAGGGCGTGGCAATCGTTCGATTTGGAAAACGCGCTTGCCATTAGAAAAGGCCGCCGGCGCAGCCATCGTCACAATGCGATACCCCATTGAGGCCCTGGCCATGCGCTGCAGCCTCAGCCGCCTGATTTACAGGCAGCCATCGGTTCGCCATCAGCCAACCATCGTGATGACCTCTTGCCGCAGACCCACACCATGAAACTCGACCATCCCGCCCTGTCTTCTCCGCCGATGCCGGTAAACACCAGGACTACTCGCCGCAGAACGCTCGACGAAGACATCTGCGTGCATATCTTCACTTCGTCGTCCGTCATGGTCGGCGTATGCCTTACCGTGGTTGGTATTCTTCGAGCGGTCATTAGAATGCGCAGCGAAGACATTGCGGGCGATGACCTGCTCTCGGTCAACGCCATGTTGTATCTGCTTTCGGCGCTGCTGTCTTACTGGGCGCTACGCACACGTAATCGCAAGCGAAACCACCGCATCGCCTACGCGGCTGATGGGGTCTTCATTGCAGGGATGATCTTCACCTTGATCAACACCGGCTTTATTACCTGGGCCATGGCGGCAGCATGAGCAAGATATCCGGTAATCCGTCGTCGACCACGGCGATGACAAAGAGGAAGTCCTCAAGGAATATTCGCGCCTTGACTGCGCTGGCCGTGGCGGTGCTGTCACTGATGAGCGCAAGCGTGGGTATCGAGCAGGCGCGCGCCAGCGACGCGTTCTATGCCTATGACGTGCAACAGGCGCAGGGTACGCCAGGCTCCATCATCCGGATGGAGCCGATGAGCGGCGCGCCTCTGGGCGCCAGTGCTTATCGTGTGCTGTATCGCTCGGTAGGTCTGCAGGGTGAACCCATCGCCGTTTCCGGGGTGATCGTAATTCCGGCGGGCGTTGCGCCTGCTGGCGGGCGACCCGTGGTGGCCTGGGCTCATCCGACGACAGGTGTGGTGTCTCGCTGCGCGCCGTCGGAAGCGTACTTTGTTTTCCAGACCATGATGGGCCTGCGCGACATGGTCAGGCACGGCTATATCGTGGCGGCGACGGACTACCCTGGACTGGGTACCGCAGGACCGCATCCCTATCTGGTTGGCGTAAGCGAAGCGCGCGCGGTCATCGACGCCGTGCGCGCCGCGAGGCAGGTGCCCGGGGCGCAGGCCAGCAACCAGTACGCTGTTTGGGGGCACTCGCAAGGTGGCCAGGCAGCATTGTTCAGCGGCATCATCGCGCAGGAATACGCACCCGAACTGCATCTTCAAGGCATAGCCGCCGCGGCGCCCGCGACCGATCTGAAAACCCTGCTAAGCGACGACGCCAATACCGATGGCGGCCGCAACGTCACGGCGATGACGCTTTGGTCGTGGCAGCGGGTTTACGGCGCACCGATCGACGAGGTCGTGCAAGCCGACGCGATGCCGGCGGTGAATGCGCTGGCGAACGAATGCATCGAATCGATTTACGACATGGTGCAACGGCATTACTCGCAGCGTCCGCTGCAACAACACTTTTTATCGGTCAGCAATGTCACCCAACTGGAACCGTGGCACTCGCTGCTTGAGCAGAATATTCCCGGCGCGCTACCGACTGATATCCCCGTACTGATAACGCAAGGTGCCGCCGACCGCCTCGTGTTGCCTCAGGTCACGCGCGCTTATGTGCAGCGCCTTTGCGCTGCCGGCGACACTGTGATGTATCGGGAATGGCCCGGCGTCAACCATGGCTTTATCGGTAGTGACAGTGCCCTGACGGCGGTGGCATGGATCGCCGATCGCTTCGATGGCAAGCCCGCCCCGAGCAGTTGCCCCATCAACGCACCTTGAACGGATACACGCCTGGAAAACGCTCCGCGACCATTGCTGTCGCGAGGCGCCCCAGTCAACCCTATTTGGACTGACACTCACGCAGCACCGGTTTATCGGTGCTGACGCGGGTGTCATAGAGATTGCCGCCGCGGCCCTTGCTCCACCACGTGACGAAACCGCCCTGATAGCGCACACCATCGGCAGACATGCCGCTGACCAGCAACATCGGGCTGCCTTGCACAGGCAACAGCGCAAAGCTTTGCCCGTTGCTTGCGTTCCAGTACGTCACTTTGAAACTTTCGCCGCCGGCACACCGGTACATAGCGGTAATCGGCTTACCTATCTGTAATTGCGGCACGACTAGCGGCGGCACCTGATATTGCGATGACGATGAGGGCTGAGCAAACGTCGTCAACGGGATGGTAAAAAGCAGCACCGAGGAAAGACGACGTACTAACGCAGTTGCAGTATTCATTGGCAGGCAGGCTCACTGTGGATGGTTTCGGATCCTGAGGTTCCTAGGGTCCTTGGTTTGGGAACAAGCGGACGTCTGCTTGCCGTAAAGATTGACGAAGATCGCCGCGGCCCCATGAAGAATCTTGGCACATGGCGAATAGTCATGGTCAGCTTCATACCCATGATGAGGATGGGCAATACCCGCCACTTTTCAGTTGGAACGAAACTTTTTCAAATCGAACGGCGGCGCAAGACCATCGCTGTCGTTGATGGACAGGTGCAGACCGTGCGCTTTCGCAAGCCGGCATTGAGGTGCGACGCCACAATGCAGAAGCACCCTCATCTCAATCCCCACTGCTGATTAACAATTTATCGAAGGACACCGGCCGATGAATCAGTCTATCCAAAAAGCTTGGCTCCATTGGCGAGTCAAAACCAACTCAAGGCACGGTGTACGCGACATGGCGCTTTCGATACTACTGCTCGCGACTTCAAGCATTGCCCACGCTGAGGTGACGAGTTTCGATTGCGGCAAGGCGTCGACCCGCGCCGAAAAGGCCGTATGTGCATCACCGGCGCTAGCGGCCAAGGACGTGACGCTGGCCGCCTACTTTAAATTGCTATTGCGCCTGAAGCCCTCCGCGGCCGGCATGGCGTACCGCGAATTCGACGACACGCTGCGCAACGACCAGCGCCAATGGCTGCAGCACGATCGCGATGCCTGTCAGGCTGACGTTACCTGCCTCGATCACGTCTATGACCGGCGTATCGAAGCCCTGCTCAAATTATTCGACGCGAACGCGGGCCTTACCTTTGGTCGCCGCATAACGGACTGAGCATGACCGGACACGAGCATCGTGGCATTTGGAAAAGCGGCGTGCGGTAAGGAAAACAAGGGGCACCTGCGCTGCCTAACATACGCTCACAGGTCATCGAGCGATCGAGTGGTTACCGCGACGAAGCAGCACGCTTCGCCGCGCCACCCGATGAGGGATTGCTATCGCCACAGGCCTCACTTCGGCATATCTGCCGAACAAGGATGGCCCTTTCGATTTCGACCTTATGGCATCAAACCCCTTATCACCCACACTATCCGACGAGAGTTCATCATCATGAAGAAGACATTTTTGATCGGCGCCCTGCTGGGCGCAGCGTGCACCTTTGGCTGCGCCACCATGGCTCAGCAGTCACCCCACGTCGATATCGGCAATCGTCACGGCAACCTGCGCAACGCACAGGAATACATTGTCCAGGCGTGGCAGCTCGTCAGCGACGCTCAGTACGACAATGACTCGCGCCTGGGCGGCCATGCCGGTCGCGCCAAGGAACTACTCAGCGAGGCGAACGAAGAGCTTCGCATGGCCGCCGACGTAGCCAACGAACACGGACGTTAATCCTCCACAAGAGAGGAAACCGACACGCCTTGGCCATGGAAACATGGCCAAGGCGTTGTCACTTTTGGCCGTCCATATAAAAAAAGGCAGATGCGCAAAGCGCACCTGCCTTTTATCCGGTTAATGATTCAATCAGAGCAGGTCTACGAGTGATATACCGTTCTTGGCCGCCGTAAGTTGATCGTCGGGAACGTGACCACGGCGCTGCATATCCACCAACCCCTGATTGAGTTTGACAAAGGGACGCATGCGCCGCTCATAGGTAGCGAAAGCCAGAGCATGATCTTCAGGGTTTTGCGCCAAAGTCTTGGCTAGCACCAGCGCACCGACCAGGGCCAGGCTGGTGCCCTGGCCCGAGAACGGCGATGCGCAATAGCCCGCATCACCCACCAGCGCAACACGGCCCTGCGACCAGCCCGGCATATGGATCTGCGCAAGTTCACCCCAATAAAACTGCGGTGTTTCACGCATGGCTTCGAGCAGCTGAGGAAAGAAGCCGCCGAGGCCCTTGCATGCCGCCTCCACTGCGGCCTTTTGTGCCGCCACATCGTTGCGGGATATTTGGCCAGGCTCGACGCCGAATCCCGCACCAACACGCAACTGTGTCTGGTCAAAACTGGGATAGATGACGCAACCAATTTCCTCTTCGCGATGAGCGAGCTGCCAGCTCTGCAGATCGATCATGTTCGGCGTACTGAATAGCGCCATCCCGACGCCCAGCGGCATGACGAAAGGCTCGTCACTGCCAAACACCAGTTTGCGTACGTTGGAGTAGACGCCATCGGCGCCAATCACGAAATCAAAACGGCGATCCGGCTGTCCGCGAAAAGAAGCGGTGACAGCGTTCTCATTCTGTTCGATGGCGGTGATGCTATCGCCATAGATATATTCGACACCTTCGCCTGCCTGATTCAACAGCAGGCCGCAGAGATCGTCACGGAAGATTTCGATATCGTCGCTGTCCAGACGCCCTGCGCTGAATGTCCGCTCCTCTGTGCGCTCGACCTCGTTGCCTTGCGCATCCAGGATCGACATGCCCCGGAGTCGGGTGCGACGGGCGTGAACCGCATCGTAGAGACCCATGGCCTTCACGACGTCCAAGGCCACGCCGCGAATGTCGACAGCCTGACCTCCGCTGCGTAACTCGGGTGATCGTTCGATCACCGTCGCGGTGAATCCTTCGCGCTGCAGCCAATAGGCGAGCGCAAGGCCGGCAACGCCACCGCCGGAAATAAGTACTGTGCGATTCATGCGGCACCTCGAAAAAAGCAGAGTGCGTGAACGAAGGGATGTGGTTTGATCATCATGAGCGGATCGTCTCCAATAATTTAGCCAAGAGATTTTTGAGGATGGGAAAGTGAATCGCGATCAGTGCACGCCGTGCGTGCGGCTTCGACGCCACTGCATAGGCGTGGTGTGCTCGAGGTTCTTGAAGACTGTGGTGAAGTGAGCCTGGGTACGAAATCCTACGCTGATGGCAATGTCGATCAACGAACAGGGCGTATCCATTAACAACACCTTTGCCTGCTGGATGCGGCACTGAAGCAAGTAGTGATGCGGGCGAAGTCCGGTGGCTGCGCGGAACTGCGCGGCAAAGTGCATGGCGGACATGCCTGCGGCCGCGGCCATGTCCGCCAAGCTAATAGGGCCGGCAACGTGGTCCTGAACGTAGCCGATCACACGTTGCAGGCGCCAACGCGGCAACATGTTGCGCGCCATCGCCGTAGCGGGCCTGATGCGCTGCGTAAACAGCACACCGATGCGAGCCACGATAGCGTCGACCAGATGCCGGGAAAAAGCGGGATCATGCGCTTCCAATGCCGCGCTGAAGAGCATCTTGGCCAACTGCAACAACAGCGCATCACCCGCCGGGCTGGCGCCGGGATGCGACATGGCAACGGGCAATTCGCTCGCCACGTGCTCACGCCAATAGCGTACGGGCACATGCAGAATCAGCGCTTCACGCGCGGCACGCCATTGCGTCAGCACACCCTGCTGCGCGGGGCTGATATGCAGATGACCCTCGCCCACCTCGCCACAGCTGAGCCACTGTGCGCCAAGCTTCACTGATAGCGCGCACGGTCCCATGAAAATCCAGGCAACGATCGTATCAACCGGCGTAAACGCGATGGGTGTGCAACGGCTATCCGGCTGATGCTGCAACAAGGAAACGCGCACATCGCCAGGGCCATCTTCAAGCACAACGAGTTCACTGGAACCTGGCGAATCGATCACGCGATCCAATTCATAGGCGCCTGCTCGCGG
>Ga0302228_10000215_pt1 | contig 52195 bp, 33 predicted proteins | sample II_Palsa_N1_2_FD_193519 | JGI IMG/M metagenome (GOLD analysis project Ga0302228, IMG submission 193519) | Peat permafrost microbial communities from Stordalen Mire near Abisko, Sweden - II_Palsa_N1_2 | ecosystem: Environmental > Terrestrial > Soil > Palsa > Peat permafrost | place: Sweden... | reverse complement strand
CGACGTGCGGATGTCCGGCATGAGCGGACTCGAACTGCAGGAACGCCTGATCGCCGACAACGCCTCGCTGCCGATCATCTTCGTGACGGGCCATGGCGACGTGCCGATGGCGGTGTCGACAATGAAAAAAGGCGCGATGGACTTCATCGAAAAGCCGTTTGACGAAGCCGAACTGCGCAAGCTCGTCGAGCGCATGCTCGACAAGGCGCGCAGCGAAAGCACCAACGTGCAGCAGCAGCGCGCCGCGGCCGAGCGTCTCGGCAAGCTGACCGCGCGTGAACATCAGGTGCTCGAGCGCATCATCGCCGGCCGCCTGAACAAGCAGATCGCCGACGACCTCGGCATCAGCATCAAGACGGTCGAAGCGCACCGCGCGAACATCATGGAAAAGTTGAACGTCAACACGGTCGCCGATCTGCTGCGACTGGCGTTGTCGAACAAGCCGCAACAGGCTCAATAAGGCCTGTCGTTTCAGGGCTTGCTGCAGCGATGCTGGGCAAGCCTCGCAGTCCCCCCCCGCCTGACCGCCGTGCCGGCCGGACCGTTTGGAGTCCCGTCGGCGCGTGCTTTGTACAGTGCTTTGTACCGCGCTTTGTACCGCACCGCCTGCTGCGCTTCCCTTCGTCCTGCGTGTCTCGCCGCTTTATGTGCCGGCTTCGCGCGCCCGCTTTACGCTCCCCGCATTGATCCTGATCCTGGGTTAGTACGTTCATCCGGCGTGCGAGCCCGCGACGGTATAATGCTGTACTTCGCAGCGACGCCTTTTCGGCATCGCGCGCTTTTCGCGATCCGACTGGTTCGTGACGAAAAGCGCCATTGCACGTCGCGAACGCGCGCATCGCTTACGCGCATGTCGCCTACGCGCATGTCGCAAACGCGCATGTCGCCCAAGTGCCGAGTGTGCCGACCGCGCGATCGCGCGCCGCCGTGCCCCGCATTCCGAACTGCCCAACCTCGACCGACCATGACAGCCAAACTGATCGACGGCAACGCCCTCTCCAAGACCTTGCGCGCCGACGTCGCCACGCGCGCCGCCACCCTCACCGCCCGTGGCCACCAGCCGGGCCTCGCCGTCGTGCTGGTCGGCGACAACCCCGCCAGCGAAGTGTATGTGCGCAACAAGATCAAGGCCTGTGAAGACAACGGCCTGTTCTCGTCGTATGACCGCTACCCCGCTACGCTGTCGGAAGCCGACCTGCTCGCGCGCATCGACGCGTTGAACCGCGATGAGAAGATCCACGGCATCCTGGTGCAATTGCCGCTGCCGGCGCATATCGACAGCCATAAGGTGATCGAGGCAATCGCCCCGGAGAAGGACGTGGACGGTTTCCACGTAGCCAACGCCGGCGCGCTGATGACCGGCAAGCCGTTGTTCCGCCCGTGCACGCCGTACGGCGTGATGAAAATGTTCGAGGCCTACGGCGTCGATCTGAAGGGCGCGAATGCGGTGGTGATTGGCCGCTCGAATATCGTCGGCAAGCCGATGGCCCTGCTGTTGCTCGAAGCCGGCGCGACCGTCACGATCTGCCATAGCAAGACCCGCGATCTGGCCGCGCATACGCGCAATGCCGATGTCGTGGTGGCCGCTACCGGCCTGCGCAATATCCTGACTGCGGAGATGGTGAAGCCAGGTGCGGCCGTGATCGATGTCGGCATGAATCGCGACGAGGCCGGCAAGCTGTGCGGCGACGTCGATTTCGCGGGCGTGAAGGAAGTAGCCGGCTTTATCACGCCGGTGCCGGGCGGCGTCGGCCCGATGACGATCACGATGCTGCTCGTCAACACCCTCGAAGCCGCCGAACGCGCAGCCGGCAACGCGTAACGAAGCATGCGTCCGCGCTTCCGGTGAAACACACAAAGTTTCACCGGACAGCGCAGTCAGGCTACCTTGCCCACCGGCTCAAACTCCCCATCTGTAGCCAAGGCGCAAGGACAAATGCCGGCATCGACGCTCTAACCCGCCATCGCCGCACCGAGCGAATCCGCCCTGCGCGCAAGACGCCGCCGGCACCACACCAGCACCGGCCGCTCCACGTAGCGCCACGACAGCGCCGCGCACAGCAGGATGAACGGAGCGCCAGTCAGCACCGCCGCCTGATGCCCGAGATGCGGCGCGATACTCGCCACGCATTGCTGCACCATGAAGCCGTAAAGATAGATGCCGTACGAGTAATCGTTGCGCGGTACGAAGCGGCGCAACAGCGGCGTCGTGCCGATCCACAGCACGCCGTACACAAAGGCGAGATAGAACAGCGGCTGCGCGCCGGCCGTATCGCGGAACACCAGAAACACCATCACCAGACCCAGCGCGGCGAGGCCGTAGACTTCGAAGCGCTCGCGCCAGCCGTACAGCAGCATGCCGACAAAGAAGAACGGTTCCGGCCAGAACGAATAGCCGCCGGGCTTTTCGGCGAAGTCGCGCAAGCCGGCCTGCAGGTGCGGCGTCAGATGAACACGCAGCACGAACGCGGCAAGCGCCAGCGCGACGGCAAGCAGCACGCCCCAGCGGTTCGATAGCAATCCCATCATGCCGGTGAGCAGGACGATCAGATAGCAGCGTACTTCGAGCGGCAAGGTCCACAGCGGCGCGCACACATCGTTCACGAAGCGGTTATGTTCGAACACACCAGGCAAGACCCAACCCGCCTTGAGCACGATGGTCGAAAAATTGTCGAGATTGGCCCAGGTCACGCCGGAGGCAAAGTACTCGCGCAGCGGCAAGGTCGTGAAGAGCGGGCCGATCAGGAAGATCGCGACGAGCGAGGCGCCCGCCACCGCCGGCCAGATCCGCGCAATACGCAAGGCGACGAAGCGCGACGCCGAGCGCTGCCGGTCGAAACTGGCGGTCACCAGCATCCCGCTCATCAGGAAGAAGGCATAGACCCCGAGGGCGCCGAAGCCGTCGAAACCGAGCGCGGCCTCGACCCAGTCGGTACTGCCGTCCGGCAACTGCACCATGTACGAGTGGCCGTAGACGACGGCGATGGCTGCGAACAGACGCACCAGGTCGAAGTTATTCCCGTTGCGCGATAACGCGTGCGAAAGCGGATTCATCGAGAACTCTCCACGGTAGACAGCGCCGCCGGCCGGACCTGCCCCACCCGCTCGACGACGAAGTATCACCATGCCGCAAGGCAACAAACCTGACCGTTCGCTTTCGCACAAACCTGCGGAGCGCGTGCGCGCGCGTGCCTGTGTCCGTGCCGGGTTGCACAACGCGCCGCTGCAGGCTGCGGCACCACTCCCCGCACCCCTCCCAGCGCCCCGCGGCAGCGCGAACTGAACCCCCTTCGGTCTGGCACAAATATCGAGGCCAATACGCGTCAGCCGAACTTCTGATAATTTGTGCCGTAGCCCGATTGGAATCGCGGCACTCCGCCCCAATAATGTCGTTATCGGGCGCCGCCACGAGCCACGTCCGCCGATTCACGTCTATTCACTGCGTCAGACAGGAAGCCGCCTCATGTCCACTACTCAATCGACACACGACAACCCGCTCCTCGATTTCTCCGATCTGCCGCGCTTTGGCGACATCCGCCCCGAACACGTGACCCCTGCGCTCGACGTGCTGCTCGCCAACGCGACGGCTGCAGTCGAGCGCGCCGCGGCGCCGATCACCCCCGCCTCCTGGACCGACGTCGTCGAGCCCGTCGAGCGTGTGACGGAACCGCTCTCGCGCGCGTGGGGCGTCATCGGTCACCTGAACGCGGTGGCCGACACGCCCGAGCTGCGTGCCGCCTACGGCGAGAATCTGCCGCGCGTGACCGAGTTCTGGTCGAGCGTCGGGCAAAATCTCGCGCTCTACGAAAAGTACAAGGCGCTCGCAGCCAGCAGCGACTTCGGCTCGCTCACGGGCGAACGCAAGAAGATCCTCAGCAATGCCCTGCGCGATTTCCGCCTGTCGGGCGCGGAATTGCCGGAAGACCAGAAGCCGCACTTCGCCGAATTGCAGGAACGTCAGGCGAACCTCTCGAAGGCGTTTTCCGATCACGTGCTGGATGCGACCAACGCCTACACCTACCTCGTCGACGACAAGGCGCAACTGGCCGGCTTGCCGGAAGACGTGATCGAAGCCGCGCAGGAAGCCGCCGAGCGCGACGGCAAGAGCGGCTGGAAATTCACGCTGCATTTCCCGTCGTACTTCCCGGTCATGCAGTACTCGGAAAACCGCGCCATGCGCGAAACGCTGTACCGCGCCTATGTCACGCGGGCGTCGGAACTGGGCGGCACGTACGGCGGCGGCAAGGCCGAGTGGGACAACACCGGCAACATCGCCGAGCAGTTGAAGCTGCGCGCCGAAGAAGCGCACATGCTCGGCTACCAGAACTTCGCCGAAGTCTCGCTTGCGCCGAAGATGGCCGAGTCGCCCGCACAAGTGATGGCCTTCCTCGAAGATCTCGCCACGCGCGCCCGTCCGCACGCCGAGCAGGACTGGAAGGAACTGCGCGAATTCGCCGCCAACGAACTCGGCATGACGGAGCTGCAGCCGTGGGACATGACGTACGCGGCCGAACGTCTGCGCCAGAAGCGCTATTCGTTCTCGGAAAACGAGGTCAAGCAATACTTCCCGGAAGACGTCGTGTTCAAGGGCCTCTTCAAGGTCACGGAAACGCTGTTCGACGTGAAGATCCGCCGCGACGAAGCGGCCGTGTGGCATCCGGACGTGCGCTTTTTCCGCGTCGAGAATCAGGACGGCGGTCTCGTCGCGCAGTTCTACCTCGACCTGTATGCGCGCGAAGGCAAGCGTGGCGGCGCATGGATGGACGACGCGCGGGCTCGTCACAGGCATGCCAACGGCGGCGTGCAAACGCCGGTCGCGTATCTGACCTGCAACTTCTCGGCGCCGGTCGGCGGCAAGCCGGCCTGCTTCACGCACGACGAAGTGATCACGCTGTTCCATGAGTTCGGCCATGGCCTGCATCACATGCTCACGCGCGTCGATGAACTCGCGGTGTCGGGCATCAACGGCGTCGAATGGGATGCGGTCGAACTGCCGTCGCAGTTCATGGAAAACTTCTGCTGGGAGTGGGACGTGCTGAGCGACATGACTTCGCATGTCGAAACCGCCAAACCGCTGCCGCGCGACCTGTTCGACAAGATGCTGGCCGCAAAGAACTTCCAGAGCGGCCTGGGCACGCTGCGGCAGATCGTGTTCTCGATGTTCGACATGAAGCTGCACACCGACTTCGACGCGAGCGGCGCAACGAGCGCCAACGACCTCGCCCGCGAGATCAACGAGCGCTTCCATGTGGTGCCGCAAGCGGCATTCTCGCGCTGGCCGAACACCTTCAGCCATATCTTCGCGGGCGGTTACGCGGCGGGCTACTACAGCTACAAGTGGGCCGAAGTGCTGTCCGCCGACGCTTACGCCGCTTTCGAAGAAGCGGCTCAGGCGGCCAGCGGCAGCGTACTCGATGCGGCCACCGGCACGCGTTATCGCAAGGAGATTCTCGAGGTGGGCGGCAGCCGTCCGGCGATGGAATCGTTCAAGGCGTTCCGCGGCCGTGAGCCGAATATCGACGCGCTGCTGCGTCACAACGGCATGACGCCGGCTTCGGCGCATTGAGCTGAGGTCTGGCGGCAAGCGCTGTGCGCTTGCACGCCGCCGGGTAAAAAACCGGTGTCTTGCTCACGCAAGCACCGGTTTTTTTGTGCCTGGATATCCCGGCACCTACCCCCGCTGCAATTTGAAATCCACCTCTGCAGGCCGCCCTTCGAGCGACAGCGTCGCCCGTGCCGCCGGCGAGCGCGCCACCACCTTGCCGCGCCGGATCACCGCCAGCCGCGCGGCGCGCAAGCGGATCGCTTCGACCGGGTCGCGGGCGTCCAGCAGCACGCAATTCGCTGCACAGCCCGGCGCGATGCCATACCCCTCAAGCCCGAGGATGTGCGCGGCGTTCACGGTCACCGCGTCGAAGCAGGCATGCATCGCGTCGATGCCGGTCATCTGCGCAACGTGCAGCCCCATGTGCGCCACTTCGAGCATGTCGCCCGAGCCGAGGCTGTACCACGGGTCCATCACGCAATCGTGGCCGAACGCGACGTTGATGCCCGCGGCCATCATCTCCGGCACGCGCGTCATGCCGCGCCGCTTCGGGTAGGTGTCGCTGCGGCCCTGCAGCGTGATGTTGATGAGCGGATTCGCAATCGCCGCCACCCCCGACTCGCGCATCAGCGGCAGCAGCTTGCTGACGTAGTAGTTGTCCATCGAATGCATCGAGGTCAGATGCGAGCCGGTGACGCGTCCATGCAAGCCCAGCCGGTGGGTCTGCGCCGCCAGCGTTTCGATGTGGCGCGAGAGCGGGTCGTCCGATTCGTCGCAATGCATGTCGACACGCAAGCCCTGCTCCGCAGCGTACTCGCAGAGGATGCGCACCGACTCCGCGCCATCGGCCATGGTCCGTTCGAAATGCGGAATGCCGCCGACCACGTCGACGCCGAGCGCGATCGCCCGCTTCAGGTTGTCGAAGGCGCCGGGGCTGCGCAGCACGCCGTCTTGCGGGAACGCCACCAGTTGCAGGTCGAGGTAAGGCGCCACGCGCCGCTTCACTTCGAGCAGCGCTTCCACGGCCAGCAGGCGCGGGTCGCACACGTCGACGTGGCTGCGAATCGCCAGCAGGCCGCGCGCGACCGCCCAGTCGCAGTACTGCAGCGCGCGCTCGATCAAGGCTTCCTGCGTCAGTTGCGGCTTCAGTTCGCCCCACAGCGCAATGCCTTCCAGCAGCGTGCCGGATGCATTGACGCGCGGCAGACCATAGGACAGCGTCGCGTCCATATGGAAGTGCGGGTCCACGAAGGGCGGTGTGACGAGCGAACCGGCGGCGTCGATTTCTTCGTGGGCGCTTGCCGCCAGATGCGGCTCGACGGCGACGATGCGCCCCGCTTCGATGCCGATATCGACGGGCTCCCGATGCGCGGCGACGCTACGCGGCAGGCTGGCACGGCGGATGATCAGGTCCATGTCTCGCTCCTTTGACTGTCATCGATTCTATCGGCGCCAGAAAGCGTTTGGGGCGACGTGTTGCCGGGTGCTTCTTGCGAGCGCTGTCCGCGACCGCTTCTCATAGCACCCTTGGCGAGCTCGCCAAGGCCTACGCGTCGGGGTCTTCCGTGGAAGCTTGCGGCGGCGCCTCGATCACTTCATCCGCGGGATCGTCGTCGAACAGCGTGAACTGCCCAGGCTGCGCAAGATGCTCCTCTTCGAGCCGCACACCTACGCCCAGCAGCCGCACCGCTTGATTGCGACGCGCGAAGCCCTTCTCCAGCAATGCCAGCAGCGTGGGCAGATGCGGCACCTCGCCCACGCATTCGACCGTGGTGCGCTGAAAATCGGCGAAGCGGATCTTCACGAACAGCTTGCGCACCGCCGCGCCCGCTTCGGCGCGCGCAATGCGCCCGTCCAGTTGTTCGGCGAGCCGCCGCAGTTCCGCCGCACATTCTTCGAGCGTGCGCAGATCCGTGACGTAGGTGGTCTCCACGCTCACCGACTTGCGCTCGCGGTCGGCTCGCACGGGCCGCTCGTCGATGCCGCGCGACAACTCGTAGAGCCGCTTGCCGAACACCCCGAACTGACGGTGCAGTTCGACCAGCGGCCAGTCGCGCAACTGTGCGCAGGTGGTAAGGCCGAGCTTTTCGAGCTTCGCCGCCGTCACCTTGCCCACGCCGAAAATCTTGCGCACCGGCAAAGCCGCGACGAACGCATCGACCTCGTGCGGCCGCACGACGTGGAGACCGTCCGGCTTGTTCCAGTCCGAAGCGATCTTGGCGACGAACTTGTTGGGCGCCACGCCCGCCGACACGGTTACACCAACCGTCTCGCGCACCCGCTCGCGAATCTCGTTGGCCATCAGCGTCGCGCTGCCTTTGCAGCGGTCGGTATAGGTGACGTCGAGATAGGCTTCGTCGAGCGACAGCGGCTCGACCTCGGCGGTGTAATCGCCGTAGATCGCCATGATCTGCCGCGAGGCGATGCGGTACTTCTCCATGGACGGCGGAATGATCAGCAGTTCGGGGCACTTGCGCAACGCCAGTGCCGACGACATAGCCGAATGCACGCCGAAGCGCCGCGCCTCGTAATTGCAGGTGGCCACCACGCCGCGGTGATCGGGCCGGCCACCCACGGCCAGCGGCCGCCCGCGCAGCGTTGGGTCGTCACGCATTTCGACCGACGCGTAGAAACAGTCGCAGTCGCAATGGATGATCTTGCGCAAGGAAGGCACGGGCCGCGAAGACGATACGGCGGGAGAGGTGTCGAGCAGATTCACGATACACTACTGTACAAAAATACAGTAGTATTATCAAGAAGCCCACCGATCTTCACGCTCATGCCCTCTTCCATCCGCAACTCGCTCGCCTGGATCTTCGACGTCTTCGAGCGCGAATCCACCTTCCTCAGCAAGCGGATGTTCGGCTCCGACGCGGCCTATCTCGACGGCCTGCTGTGTCTGGTTGCCGCCGATCGCGATCCGCCGTGGAATGGTTTGCTGATCTGCACGTCGCAGGAGCGCCACGCCGCGCTCATCGCCGACGTGCCCGCCTTGCGGCCGCATCCGGTGCTCGGGAAATGGCTGTATGTCCCGCAAGCGGATCCGGCGTTTGAAGACAGCGTCGAACAGGTGACGGCGCTCGTGCTCGCGCGCGATCCGCGCGTGGGTGTCGAGCCGAAGCCGCGCGGGCCGCGTGGGAAATCCAAGCTGCCGAAGGCCTAGAGGCGCCGTTGCTGCCTTCATGCGTGGCTTGCCTGCAGGCGGCGCACGCTTGACCCGTACGGCGCTGATCGCCGCGCACAGTCCACCACCTTGAGCGAAGCCGTACCGGCGCAATCCCGCCCATCCGTACCGCTTCCCACCGCCCGGCCCGGCCTATACTCGGCAATCGGCAATCGGCAATCGGCAATCGGCAATCGGCCATGGGCCATCAGCATCGGCGGGACAGCGCAATGAAAACGATCGGCATTATTGGCGGCATGAGTTGGGAATCGTCCACTGAGTACTATCAGATTCTCAACCGCCACGCGAAGGCGCGCCTCGGCGGCCATCACAACGCCAGCAGCCTGCTGCTGACGGTGGATTTCGCCACCGTCGAAGCGCACCAGCGCGCGGGCAACTGGGACGCACTCGGCACGCTGATGGCCGGCGCCGCGCGCCAGCTCGAACGCGGCGGCGCGGACCTCGTGATCCTCGCCACCAACACGATGCACCGGGTGTGCGAGTCGATCGAACAGGCCATCGCGATTCCCTTCCTGCACATCGCCGATCCGACCGGCCACGCGCTGCGCGCCGCTGGCATCGAGCGGGTCGGCTTGCTCGGCACACGCTACACCATGGAGCAGACCTTCTACACAGGACGGCTGCGCGAGCGCTATGCGCTCGACACGCTGGTCCCGAACGAAAGCGATCGCGCCGACGTGCATCGCATCATTTACGACGAGTTGTGCCATGGCGCGATCCGCGACGACTCACGGCGCGTCTATCAGCGCGTGATCTCGGATCTTGCGGCGCGCGGGGCGCAGGCGGTAATTCTCGGCTGCACGGAGATCACGCTCCTGATCAAGCCGGAGCATGCCGCGTTGCCGGTGTTCGACACCACAGCGCTGCATGCGCAGGCTGCGGTCGACTGGGCGATCGAGGCGAATCGGCAAGGCGCAGCGGCAGGCTAATGCCGCTGCTCCCGTAACGGCCTAAGCCCAACGAGCCCAAGCATGGGGCAGGCGCAGGACCGTCAGGCCTCCACGTCCGCCAGGCTGAACAGTTCGGTCTGATCGTTGTACGAAAAGATCTCGCCGTAACGGCCCCAGTTGATCACCGCGTCGAGCGTGTCTTCCGCGGCGCTGTCGGTCAAAAAGTCTTCCAGTTCCTGTTCGAAACGCACGCGCGGCGCGCGATGACCCGGACGCTCGTTGAGCACCGTCTTGATCCGCTTGGCAAGCGGCACATGCCGCAGCAGATGCTCGGCGAACATCATCTTGCGCTCCTGAGTGCCGAACTCGGCAAACACGCGTGCCGGCGGCGTCAGCAGAATGTCGCCTTCGCGCACTTCCGCGAAACCCAGATGCTGGAGCACTTCGGCGACCGGGAACAGATCGTCCACCTCGAGATGCAGCGAACGGGCGATTTCCGGCATGTCCGCACGGCCGTGGTACGGCGCCGCCGCCAGCATTTCGATCAGACCGGCCATCAGATTGGTCGAAACATGCGGCAGCCAGCTGCCCAGCTCCAGCCCCTTCTTCGCCGATTCATCGTGCTGGCGCGCGGTCATCTTGGCGTAGATCTCGTCCACCAGTTTGCGGAACGCCGGATCGAGACGGTTGCGCGGGTGATTGAACGGCACCTTGATCTCGGCGATCACACGGCCCGGGTTCGACGACAGCACCAGAATCCGGTCGCACATGAACACCGCTTCTTCGATGTTGTGCGTGACGATCAGCACCGACTTGATCGGCATGCGGCCCTGCGTCCACAAATCCAGCAGGTCGGTACGCAGCGTTTCGGCGGTCAGCACGTCGAGCGCGGAGAACGGCTCGTCCATCAGCAGCAGCGTCGGGTCGACCACCAGCGCGCGGGCGAAGCCCACACGCTGACGCATGCCGCCCGAGAGCTCGCGCGGATAGGCGTTTTCAAAACCGTCCAGACCGATCAGGTCGATGGCCGCGAGCGCGCGCTCGCGGCGCTCGCGCGCGCCCACACCCTGCGCTTCGAGGCCCGCTTCCACGTTCTGCAGAACGGTCAGCCAGGGAAACAGCGCGAAGGTCTGGAACACCATCGCCACGCCCTTGGCGGGACCGTCGAGCGGCTTGCCGAGGTACGAGACCTCGCCGCCGGTCGGCCCGATCAAACCGGCGATGATCCGCAGCAGGGTCGACTTGCCCGAACCCGAACGGCCCAGCATGCCGACGATCTCCCCTTCGCGCAGCGACAGGTTCACGCCGTCGAGCACCAGCAGTTCGTCCTGGTTCTTGTCGAAGCCCCGGCTCACATCCGTCACGCGCAGCACTTCTTCCCCGAGGCGCGAACTCGTCGACGGCGTCTGGGACGTCGTCTGGAACAGATCGGCAGAGATAGTTTTTGGATTTAGCATCGTGTTTTACTCTCAATCGAGCCGAAGCTTGGATTCGGCGTAGGCGTACATCGGACGCCACAACGTGCGGTTAAACAACGTGACGAACAGGGACATCACGGCAATGCCGAGAATGATCTTCGGGAAGTCACCCGCGGCGGTGGTCTGCGCGATATAGGAACCCAGACCGTGGGCGACCACCTTGGTATCGCCCCACTGCACGAACTCGGCCACGATGCTCGCGTTCCACGCGCCGCCCGAGGCGGTGATGGCACCTGTCACGTAGTACGGAAAAATGCCCGGCAGCATCACCTTGCGCCACCACTGCCAGCCGCGAATGCGGAAGTTGGTGGCGACTTCGCGATAATCGTTCGGATAGGCGCTGGCGCCCGCGATCACGTTGAAGAGGATGTACCACTGCGTGCCGAGCACGATCAGCGGCGAGAGCCAGATGTCCGGATTCAGATGGAAGCGCACGATCACGATGACGAACACCGGGAACAGCAGGTTGGCCGGAAACGCCGCGAGAAACTGCGCGAGCGGCTGGATCTTTTCGGCCAACGCCGGACGCAGCCCGATCAATACGCCGAGCGGCACCCAGATCAGCGACGAGATCGCAATCAGCAATGCCACGCGCAGCAGCGTGATCAGGCCCAGCACCAGCACGTGCTCCACTTCGGCCAGATCGACGCCGGTCCGGACATAGCTCACCACGCGATAGACGACATAGACCGTCAGGAGGATCACGAGCGTCCCCCAGATGACATCGCCCACCAGCGACGACTTCTTTTGCCGGCGCGGCAGACTGAAACTGATGCGGCTCACGCCCGGCAGACGCATCGGCAAGCGCGCCGCGTTGGCGAACAGCTTGCCCATCGGCACGAGACCACGGTGAATCAGCCGCGTGCGACGCACGAGATCGAGCAGCCAGGATTCCGGCGCATCGCCCGAGCTGGTGTTCTCCATGCGGAACTTGTCGGCCCACGCCACCAGCGGACGGAACAGAAGCTGGTCGTACGCAATGATCACGATCGTCATCGCGAGAATCACCCAACCGATGGCGTGCAGGTTCTTGTCGGAGATGGCCTGGGCGAGATACGCGCCGATGCCCGGCAGCGTGATCGTGTTGTTGCCCACCGTGATCGCCTCCGAGGCCACCACGAAAAACCAGCCGCCCGACATCGACATCATCATGTTCCAGATGAGGCCCGGCATCGAGAACGGCACCTCGAGCTTCCAGAAACGCTGCCAGCCGGTCAGGTGAAAACCGCGCGAGACCTCATCCAGATCGCGCGGCACCGTGCGCAGCGACTGGTAGAAGCTGAAGGTCATGTTCCACGCCTGGCTCGTGAAGATGGCGAAGATCGCCGCGAGCTCCGCACCCAGCACGCGTCCAGGGAACAGCGCAAGGAAGAACGTGACCGTAAACGAAATGTAGCCCAGCACCGGCACCGACTGCAGGATGTCGAGAATCGGCACCAGCACGAGGCTCGCGCGACGGCTCTTCGCGGCGAGCGTGCCGTAGGTCAGCGTGAACACCAGCGACGCCACCATTGCCGCGAGCATGCGCAGCGTCGTGCGCAGCGCATATTCGGGCAGGCTCGTTGGGTCGAGCGAGATGACCTGGGTCTTCAGCGTCGACATCGGCGCGAGCGTCTGGTGAAAACCGATCGCTGCGGAAGCGATCACGCAGATGATCAGCGGAAAGGCGACGAAGTCCCAGCCGTTGGGCAGCAGGCGCCACGCGGACGCATTGGCGGTGCGGTTCAGATTGAAATTGAAATTCATCAGGCGTCTCCCCGGTCACGGGTTTTTGAAGCATACGGAGCGACGCTGAAGCAACGCGCGGCAGCGGGGTCAAACACTCGCGACGAAAAGCTGAAATGACTCATGGCTCAACATGGGCGAACAAGGGAACAGCACACGCCTGCGTCGTCCGCTCACGCATTTCATCGTCAGCGACGATGGCGTGTGCAGACGACACAAGATCAAAGAATTCAGGAGATAAACGACTTGAAGCTGTGCCAGAGGGCGGCCAGCTTGTGCGGTTCACGGGCTTGCAGCGACAGCATGGCGTCGTAATGGACGCGCGATTCCTGGACGTGCGGCAGTTGCGACAGAAGGAGACCGAAGTTCATGGTGTTTCTCCGAGCGTTTGGCTTAACGCGATTCAATGGAAGCCAGCAGACTCGGAGGGCAACGCGGCATGCGCGCGACGGCGGCGATCTACTCGCTTCCTTCAGGCAAAGGGAAGGTACAGCGGCATAAAGGACACGGTGTGGGATAACTGTCAGGGTCCGGCATGGGACACTCCTTATCGGCGTCGACCGCGCGCACTGCACATGCGCGCCGCGTGTGTTTGTCTACACGCCCGGCGCGCGCCGGAGCATTCCAGCGCGCGCGCAAGCGCAGCCACGAGCGAAGCTCGCGACACGAAGCCACGCGAACACGCTTTCGCTGGGTTCAGGTGGCGCTGATAAAGGTGCACGGAGGAGATTGACTACGGCGCGCACCGTCTGCCTGCTGGCAAGACGGCGGCGTAAAGAATATTGCGCGGGCGTCTTGCCGGTCAGGCGGCGAATCCGATCGAAGATCGACTACTGCTACTGTCCAAGGCATTAGCCCCATTTTTGACGACGCGGAATTCTAGACATTTTGAGAACCAAAAGTCAACTTGATTCGCCGTGCAGAGCCAATTCAATCGGCTCCTGTTGCGTAGTGGCCTGAGCGGCTTACGTCGCGCCTACGGTGGCGGGGGAAGCGGCCGGGCGAGCACCCAGCCGCGAGGCGGAAGCTACAGATTGATCTGGCCGCCCAGTTCGACGACGCGGTTGGCCGGCAAACTATAGTATTCGGCCGCCTGGGCCGCGTTGCGTCCGAGGAACGCGAACAGTTTCTCGCGCCACAGCGCCATGGCCTTGCTCTCTCCCGTGGCCAGCACGGTATCGCGTGCGAGGAAGAAGGACGTGTCCGCCGGCTCGTATTGCCAGTCAGGGATCTTCTTCGCGACCAGCAGCAGGATGGCCGGCACGTTGGGAATCTCCATGAAGCCATTGCGCACGGTGACCGAATAGCAGCCGTAGCCCATGTCTTCCACGGTGACTTTCTGCTCGTCGTGCACGTGCGGCACGTTGTCGGTCATGCCGGCCATGAAGATGTTGATGCCGTGCATCACCCGGTTGTGCTTGAGGTTGTGCATGAACGCGGACGGTGTCATGCCGGCCACGCCGCCCGGAAACACCGCCGTGCCATCGACGCGCGGCGGCGGATGCGAACCGCCGCACAGCGACTTGATCAGTCCCGCGAGCGGAATGTTGTCGGTCTTCATGCGCTCCACGACGACTTCGCGGCCGCGATGCCATGTGGTCATGATCGTGAACAGCACGCCGCCGGCCAGCAGCGGGAACCAGCCGCCGTCGAGCACCTTGCTGACGTTGCTCGAGACGAACACCGCGTCGACCAGCGCGAGCGGGCCGATGACCACGAAGGTGGCGAGCGGCTTCCAGTTCCACAGCGAGTGCGTGATGAAATACATCAGCAGCGTGGTGAGCAGCATCGTCGAGGCGACGGCAATGCCATAGGCCGCAGCCAGATTGTCGGAAGACTTGAAGAACACCACCAGAAACACGACCGCCGCGTACAGCGAAACATTGATGAACGGTACGTAGACCTGACCCACCTCATGCGTCGACGTATGGACCACCGGAATGCGCGGCAGAAAACCGAGCTGGACCGCCTGCTTGGTCATCGAGAACGCGCCGGAAATCACTGCCTGTGAGGCGATGATGGTGGCGGCTGTGGCCAGCAGAACCAGCGGCACCAGGGCCCAGCCGGGCGCCGACTCGAAGAACGGCTGCTCCACCGTGGCGGGCCGCGCCAGCACCAGCGCGCCCTGGCCGAAGTAGTTCAGCACGAGGCTCGGCAGCACCAGCAGCAGCCAGGCGAGACGGATCGGCTTCTTGCCGAAGTGCCCCATGTCCGCGTAAAGCGCTTCGCCCCCCGTCAACGCGAGGAACACCGAACCCAGCACCACGAAGGCCGTACCGGGTGCGTGCGCCACAAAGCGCACCGCATAGAGCGGCGAGACGGCCTCGATGATGGCCGGCCCGGCGACGATATGCAGCAGGCCCAGCGCCGCCAGCGTAATGAACCAGACGATCATCACCGGCCCGAAAACCTTGCCGACCGTCCCCGTGCCGCGCTTCTGCAGCTTGAAGAGGCCAGTGAGAATCACCAGCGAGATGGGGACGATCCACGCCGTCAGTTTCGGGTCGACCAGCGTGACGCCCTCCACCGCCGAGATGACCGAGATGGCCGGCGTGATCATCGAATCGCCGTAGAACATCGCCGCGCCGAATACACCCAGCGTGAGCAGCACCTGGGAGAGACGCGCCGGCGCCACCCGCGAGGCCAGTGCAGTGAGCGCGAGGATGCCGCCTTCGCCGTCGTTGTCCGCGCGCATCACGAAGCTCACGTACTTAAGCGTGACCACCACGATGATCGACCAGAGAATCAGCGACACGATACCGAACACGTTGGGCTGGCTGATGCCGCCCGCCGCCTTCAGACATTCGCGCAACGTGTAGAGCGGGCTCGTGCCGATGTCGCCGAACACCACGCCGATCGCCCCCAGCACGAGGCTGGGCGCGGTGTTGGCGGTCTGGCTCGAGGGGCTGGTGACAGATGAGGACATAGGGTGTCGTAAGTTAAATGAAATTAACGGCATGCCTGACCGTATTGGCGCCTGACGCACATACGGCCCTCGCACCAGCGGGATAACTAGCTTGTAGCAGGTTCTTGATACAACGCGATGAAAATGTGTTGCAGCGGTGGGATTGCTTCGTCCGCGCGTGCATGCATGCGGGGCCCGCCCTATCTGAGCCTCCAGATGCCCCAGATGGCGATGGCCAGCGCTATTCCGAAACCACCGCCCAACAGGATGTAGGTGTCCATTTCAACGTCCTTCAAACCAGGATTGCGTCGCGGGTCGTGCACCGTTAGCGGGCGCAGCACCCTCTAGCGCCGAATACTACCTTCGCTTTCTTTCAGATGCCATTGGAGGTTGGCCTGGCATGCAGGCCGCTGATCCCGGCGCACTCATATCCCTCAGTACACCATAATGATTGCAAGGTACGCGGCGATGCCTGAAATATGGCCTGCCCACAAATGAAAAAGCCCGCGTGGCGATCGCCAGCGGGCTTTCCATATGCTTGGTTGCGGGGATAGGATTTGAACCTATGACCTTCGGGTTATGAGCCCGACGAGCTGCCAGACTGCTCCACCCCGCGTCAGAGAAAACGGATTGTATAGAGATGTCGGCAAATCGTCAAACAATCAGACGGATTATTTTTTTGGCCTCAAAGATCGGCAACCGATGCGCCTTCCACCTTGCCGTCGATGATGTCCGCGCCGTACTGGCTGGCGCTGCGCTTGGCGATGCCGAAATCGGAAAACGTGGCGGGCCGCACGAGTCGAAACACGCGGCTCGCCTTCGAGCCGCTGATTGCACCTGGACGGCAAACGCGCACGGCGACGTCATAACCCTCGGCGTGCCGCTTGTGGCCGTCGAACTTGTCGAACTCCCGCGAGAACACCAGCGGATGCACTTCGAAGTCCTTATAGATAGCCGGATAGAGTTCAGCCATGGCGATTCCCCGATACGTGAGTATTGGACCCACTATACGCCGGGCGATGAGGCCGCCGACGATTTATTTTGTGCAGACCATTCACGCTGTGAAGCGCGACGCGCGGTCGCATCACGGAGCGCCCTGATCGGCGCAATCGGTATCCGCTGTGCAGGTCCGGTTCCGCCCCTGTTGTTTGGCGGCATAGAGCGCCCTGTCTGCAGCCGCGACCAGACCGTTGCCGTCGCCGTCTTCACCCGCTCGCTGCACTGCCACGCCGGCGCTGACGGTCACGATCCCGGCACGGGAAGCCGGATGTGGCAGCCGCAGGCTTTCAATGGCGGTCCGGATGCCCTCGGCAACTTTCATCGCGCCCTGCTCATCGGTATCGCGCAAGATCAGCGCGAACTCTTCGCCGCCATACCGCGCCACCATGTCCGTTGGACGCCGGGCGGCAGAGGCAATCGCCTGTGCGACCGTACGCAGGCACTCGTCGCCACCCTGATGCCCAAAGTGATCGTTGTAGTCCTTGTAGGCGTCGATATCGATCATGATCACGGCCACATGGCTCAGGCTGAGCGCCCGTGCTTCCTTGCGCCATTGGCGCTCGAGTTCGCGGTCGAAATATCGCCGGTTAAACAGGCCTGTCAGGCCATCGCGGAAAGCGAGCGCCTGCAGTTCCTTTCGCTCGTCTGCGAGACGCTGCTCCGCGACCTTGCTTTCCGTAATGTCGCGAACTGTCGCCATCAGCGCTTCCGGCTTGCTGGAGAACGGGTCGATGAGCAGTCGCAGACTCGTTTTCATCCACACGACCTGCCCGTCCGGTCGCCGCCAGCGACTGTCCTGGAACGCCTCGATCGCTCCCCTCATCACGCTTTCAACGGCCATGGTCAGCGCAGCGCGGTCGTCCGGTAGAACGAGCTCCGGGTAATACATGCCGATCAGGTCGTCCGGGGCATAGCCCAGCGCCGGCGTCACCCTGGGTGAAACGTAGGTAAGCCGGCCCTCGAGCCCCATGCTCATGACGATGTCGCTTGCGTTCTCGGCGAGCACCCGGTAGCGGCGGGCAACCAGGACCTGTCGCAGCGTACTGAAGAGCAGGCCGCTTCGCTCGAGGAGACTGCGTCGAGCATGGAGCAACTGACCTCGACCGTGACCCAGAATGCCGAGAACGCCAGTCAGGCCAACCAGCTTGCCGCGCAGGCCGCCCACGTCGCGGAACAGGGCGGCGCCGTGGTGTCGCGCGTCGTGGACACCATGGAAGGCATCAACGCCAGTTCGGACAGGATCGCCAATATTGTCGGCATCATCGAGGGTATCGCCTTCCAGACCAATATTCTTGCGCTGAATGCGGCCGTCGAAGCGGCGCGTGCAGGTGAACAAGGGCGGGGTTTCGCGGTGGTGGCCTCGGAAGTGCGGTCGCTGGCCCAGCGCTCCTCGGCGGCAGCCAAGGAGATCAAGGAGCTGATCCACGATTCCGTGGAGCGGGTCCGGGCAGGCGCGGAGCATGTGCAGGAAGCCGGCACGAAGATGCGCGAGATCACGCACGAGATCAGGCGTGTGACCGACATCATGGGTGAAATTACCGCCGCCTCGCACGAACAAAGCAAGGGCATCGGCCAGGTCAATCAGGCCGTTACGCAGATGGACGAAGTCACGCAGCAGAATGCGGCCCTTGTCGAACAGGCGGCGGCCGCCGCCAGCTCGCTCGAGTCGCAGGCGGCCGATCTGAAAGCCGCCGCCTCGATATTCAGGCTGAACGCCTCACGCGGCGCCGAGGGCAGCCGCCCCGTCGCGCAAACGCAAACGCCCACGCCGGCGATTCCGGCGCGCGCTTCTGCACCCGCTGCAGCAGCCCTAAAGCGGCCGGCGGCGCAGCCCGTTCGGATCGCGCAAGCCGCCGCGGCTGGAGAGTGGGACAGCTTCTAGAAGAGGGGGTCCACATCGCGGTCGCCCGTCGGCGCTAGAATCAACGTCGTTGCCCTTTACCGAATTCATCCTGGTGGCGCCATCCTATGAGCGAAGAGACTCCTCGTTGCTTACCGAGCGTGAACAGTGCGTTTCAGCCCATCTTGTCTCTTGCTCATCAAACGCCGGTTGGACACGAGGCATTGCTCCGCTCATCGCTAGACGGCAAACCTTGTTCACCTTTGGATGCCTTCAGGCATGCAAGGCTCGCTGGGCGTACCGGCGAATTCGAGCGGGAGTGTGTCCGATGTCATACCGGCCACTTCGTGCGCTTCGCGGACGACAAAAGCATCCTGTTTATCAACGCGCAGCCTGAAGTCCTCACGCATCCGATTCACGGGCCGGGGCTCGTTGCCGATATCCTGGCTTGCGGCATACCGCCGGCGCGGGTCGCGATCGAAATTCTGGAAACGCCTCAGCCGCGAAATGGCGTGCTCGCCGATGCGGTCGCCCAGTTGCGGCTGCACGGTTTCCTGATCGCTCTTGATGACTTTGGCGCGGGCGAAACAAATCTAAGCCGTGTCTGGGATCTACAGCCCGACGTGGTAAAACTCGATCGCGAGCTTATCCGGCAAGCGGCTACGAGTCATCTGAAGGCACGCAGCCTGCTACGCCTGGTAGGACTCCTGCACGAAATTGGCACGCTCGTCGCCGTCGAAGGGGTGGAGACGGAAGCAGAGGCGCTCCTATGCCTCGATTGCGATGCCGATTTCGCACAGGGCTACTACTTTGGCCGCCCATTGGCGCTTGCGGACAAAAGCGACTTGCAGGTTTACAGCGCCGGATTCCCCCTGCCCCCCCTTCAAAGTGGCAATCGAATCAAACCCATTGCAGACCTGGTCGGTTTGCAACCGTACCGGCAGGCGTTTGAAGACGTCACGCATACGTTCAAGCCGGGACGGAACTTTCCCGAATGCGCGATGCGCTTTCTCGGCCTCCCCCTCTCGCTTCGCATGTTCCTGCTGGATGAGAGCGGCGCACAGATCGGCGCGCCCGTGGAATCGAAAAATCATCCGATGCGCAGGCAAGCGCGGTTCCCCATGCTAACCAGGAGGGCAGATGCCAACTGGTCGAAACGGCCATACTTCAGAAACGCGGCAAGTCATCCCGGTGCGACCGTCGTCAGCGAACCTTACGTGACATCGGGGTCAATGAATCTATGTGTGACGCTCGCAGTCTGTGTTGAAACCGAGGAGGCCAGGTACGTCATTTGCGGCGACGTACTCTTTGAGGAATTGGGACGATATTGATGCGTGCCCCAACGTCACCGAGTCGAGGCTCTCGCGATTGCTTCTGCAAATAGCAGTGTGGAACTGGTGCGCAGCAGAGCGATGAGCACAGCCGTCGAAAAGTATTGGTTCATGGTAGTAGCTCCGGTCATGCGACCCAACGTATAAGTTGCTACAGTAAAACGATTCTTCGTTCGATGGGTTACAACCGCAGCGCAATCGCATGAAATATTATTCACGCGCAGCGAGTTGAAAAAGCGCTGGGCGTCGACTTCTGCGAAGGCCTTGCAATTTCCCGGCTCCTTGATTTCTATTTAATCAGTATTCCTTCTCTATTGGATGAAGCAGAAATAGTTGCACTGGAATCAACGGCGACCCGTAGTCGAACAGCGATGAGTTGAAGGTCAATGCGGACGATACATGGACGCTTAAGGGTCCCTTCAGGTCCGACCGCTACTATCGTGTCAGGTCACCGCGATAGTGGTGCTATGGGAAAGCAGATATGAACGAACCCGTTGACAAGTCCACTTCGTCGATGCGAGGCTCGACATCGGACAGGCTCAGGGAGGGCTGCTGCAGCGAGGATCGCCAAGGAGACGCTATCGAAGGCGGCGCACAACTCTGCGATTGCACGATTGCGACGTCCGAGCCCCTGCGGCGACTGCAAACCGTTATTGAGGTCATGACATCGATTCATGCAGGGGCGGAGGTGGTGCAGATCGGCCTTGATCACTACTGGGTGACGGCACCGCTTGAGGTCATCCCCCGTCTGGTCAGGGCACGAGACTGCACACTTCACCCCCCGTGCAAAGTCGAGTTTTTCGAGCAAGCGCCCTTGAAACATTCTCTTCTTCGCAGGTAGCGGCGCTTGAGACTCGCGTCCGGCCTGTTTTTTTCGACAGACCTACGTAGGGTGCGTGAGCGCACGACGTTTGGTGCGACGCAGAACGCACGCGGCGGGGTGCTGCGAAAACTGCAGGACGAGTGCGGCAGTTTTCGCAGGGACCTTAGCCTCCGGTTAGGTGCGCTCGCACGGATTAGCCTGCTTTTGCAGCTTGCTCCTTTGCCAGAAGTCGCTGTGCCTGGCGATCGCCATGGCCGGCCTCTTGCGCGGTTTGAACAGATGTTTCGGTCGCCTCAGCCAGCGCCGCATGCGCGGCATTGCTAATGCTCACCGTGTACGATGCCTGAGTGGAAGCGCTCGAAGATGATGCGTTGCCGGATGATGAGACTCCGGTTGCAGATTGCGTACCCTGAGGTGTCGTGTTCGACGCCACTGGCTGCGCCGAATGTTGCCCTACTGCCTGTATTGACATAGTGATCTCCAAAGAAATTACGCCGCATTACGGCATCTTTTCTAACGGCAGGCGCATGTGGTTGCTTGAGCACTATATTTTTTGTAACCTGCGTTATCGTTAAGCAATATTTAAGGGACGTTCTGGATAACCTACTTCACTCAATAGTTTGGATAACTAGCCATTATGGAACGACTCCTGTCACGCAGACCATCTCGGCTTCGAAGTGATGGACAACGGACCGGGTATTCCCGCGGAAGAGCTTGACCGGGTACTCGACCGTTTCTATCGTGGCGAACATACCAAGGGAACGGGTAGCGGGTTGGGGCTCGCGATTGCCGCCCGCATCGCGCAGCGGCAACACCTGACACTTTCATTGCGTGGTAACGCGGATGCGCGGTTAGCGGCGCATGGTCCCTTCAGGTTGTCCTAAGGTCTGTCTGCTAGATTCAAGTCTAGCCAAACGACGCTCGCTCAGGCAACGGCGCGCAGCCTCTCCGCACGGAGGCTCAGCCCTTCCGCGCTAGACAGTCTCTCGTGACCTGGCTGCCCACGCTTACCAGTGGACCTGCGATAGATGAACAACGATCAACCCCAGTCACAATCCGATGTGTGGGCGAATTGGCTTCTGCACGAACGATTCGCCGATGACCCGTCGCACGAACGAACATTGCGCGCTGAAATCGCGCAATATGCCGATCGCGTTCTCGACGCTGCACAACTCGCCCCGGGAATGACGCTGGTTGACGTTGGCACAGGCGACGGCCTCGTCGCGTTTCGCGCGATTGAACGCATCGGCCCCTCGCTACGCGTGGTTCTAACCGATATCTCAGCGTCCCTGCTTCAACACTCCGAGTCCATCGCCATTCAACGCGGGGTGCGGGATCAATGTACCTTTCTCCAATGTTCCGCAGAAGCGCTCAACGACATTCCAGGCGAGTCGGTCGATGTCGTCACGACCCGCGCGGTGCTGGCCTATCTTCCCGACAAGATCGCAGTTCTGCGCGAGTTTCGCCGGATCCTCAAACCTGGCGGACGGGTTTCCATTGCGGAACCTATACGGCGCGACGAAGCGTTTGAGGCGAATTCCTTAAAGAAATTTGTCGACGCTCATCCGACGGGATCGGATGACCGCTTTTTCCGGCTTTTGCATCGCTGGAGAGCCACGCAATTTCCCGACACAGAGGAAAGCATTTCGAGCAATCCGATGACCAATTTCAGCGAACGCGACCTGGTCCGTTACGCTCTGGATACCGGCTTCACCGATATTCACATGGAATTCCACATTGACGTAGGGCGCTCCCAATTGGCCACGTGGAATCTCGTGTTGAAATCGTCGCCCTTTCCTTGGGCTCCATCGCTCGAAAAACTGCTGTCGGAACAGTTCACAGCAGAAGAAAGACAATTCTTCGAACAGGTATTCCGTCCACGCGTCGATTCAGGTCAACTCTTCGGTGCCGAGCGCATCGCGTACCTGAGCGCGAGGAAACCGCTCTAGTCCGCGGCTTCCGTTCGGTCCGGCTCCATTACCTCCTGACAAGATACATAGGACGGACACTCGACGAGAGATGACTCGGGAAGTCGCCCAGGTGTTGAATCTGAGCGTGACCGCACCCGGAGAATATTTCCAGGGAATCCTCTGGAAGACACGCTCGCCAGACGAAGTTGACCGCTTCGTCGCGATGCGCGAGCTCAACAATCAGAATGGGAATGCGGGCGAGTAGTTCAGCAACCAGCTGCTTGACATAGTCCATACCACGTCGCAACGTGATGTGATGAAGTACGCTGAGAGCGAGAGCCACGTCATATTCGCCAGGCGAGATTGTGCGGACCTTCGTCAAGTCGAGAGGCGCAGTTTCGAACGTGGCGCTCAGCCCGTTAACCCGTTGAGTGGCGCGCGCAACCGCGGTGTTTTCGGGGTTGATGTCGATACCCATCGTCCTGGCACCGCGGTCCGCAAAGAAAAATGGAAAATATCCGAGCGACGAACCGAAGTCGACAAGGCTAAAGCACGGTCCCAACGAATCGAGCGCCGCCTCGATGACTACGGCTCTATCCCTGCACGAGCGTAGCGGTCCTTCGATGCCGGTGACGCCGTAAAGCGGCTGATAATATTCAACCCGGTTGAAGCATTGTTCAATCAGTTCCGGCGGAGCCTGAACGGGCGACTCTTCTACCAGGATCGGTCCGCGAGAAGCGCTATGACTCATAGGTGACACCCTAATGGGGTTAGAGAGATTATGGGTATGGTCGGCCCTGAAATATCGGCAACGATACTTCGGCCGTTTACATGTCCGGCTTGTCGTGTCGAACTGTAAAATCTAGCCCCACAGCAATTCAGTATTGTTCGCTGAATGTTGTGCGGCAGACACGCGCAAGTCGTCTTGTGCCTTGCTTTCCGGCGGCTTCTGACGATAACGCTCCACGACGAACTCAATGAAGCTGCGCAATGCAACCGCCATGTGCGGCTGCTTCGAATACAGAAGCCACACGGTGCGTTCTTCGTCAGATAGCGGCGCGTCGCCTAGCAATGCACGCAAGCTGCCGTTGGCGAGCTCGTCTCGCACGAGCGAACATGACAAGCGCGCGATACCGAGTCCCGCCTGCACCGCACGCTTGACGACCTGAGGGCTTTGTATGTTCATGATCGGCTGCACGACGACACGTTGCGTGCCGTGAGCGTCGCGAAACTCCCAGTGACGGCTCGGTGCATCCGACGCGACGAGAACGCCGTGCGAGGCCAGTTCATCCGGTGTGCAGGGTGCCGGGTAACGCGCCAGATAGTCAGGGTTCGCAACAATGACGTCGCGTGTTTTCATGAGCGGCCGGCAAACCAACGACGAGTCTCGTAAGCGCCGCTCCGCGCCGAAACAGACGTCGAACTCGTTAACCGCGACGTCGCTCATCGTGTCGAACACGGTCAGCTCGAATTTCATGCGGGGTTCCTGAGCGCGGTAGGCGGCCAGCACTTCCGGGAGATCCGTGGTCGCGTAAAGCGACGACGCGGCAATCCGCAGCATGCCGGATGGCTGTTCCAATGCCGATGCAATGCACTCGTCCATCTCATCGAGATGATGCAGCAGGTCGACGGCACGCTCGCGGTACGATTGACCGATGCGCGTCAGTGTCACCCGTCGCGTCGTGCGGTTGATCAGACGGACGCCAAGGCGCTCTTCGAGCGACGCGACACCGCGCGTAACGACCGAGCTCGAAACACCCAACTGCCTCGCGGCCTCAGCGAAGTTCAGGTACTCGGCAACCGTGACGAAGATGCGGATCGATGAAAGCTGGTTCATGGGAAACTCCGGCATCGAGCGAGTCGCGTCGCGACCGCAAGAGGCGGCGAATTGGGATCGCGCGAAAACATCCGAACGCGCTCCATTGCCGACAAGACTTACATCCAGCCATTCGTTCGCTGAATGCCCTGCGATGAGCTTAGACACTGCCTGCTTACGCGATCTGGTCCATCGCATTACGGTCTTGCAATATTTGATGGCGGTTGATGGCCGTTGTGTTCGAGGTGACGATCATCTTGTCGGCAGTCCGCTTGCACAGAAATCCGTAAAACTGCCGGGGCTGCCTGGCGGATCTTCAATCCTGTTTCCATCGCGGAACACAAATGAAGAGTAGGTCTGCTTCCCACGTGCTCCGCAGGGGAAATGAAAACGTATCGATATTGACCTCCGACATGTCCCTGTCCCGTGCCCGGCAGTACGCTCGTGCGCCATCTCGGCTCGTATCCATCACGGTGCTCCACGACGCGAACGGATTCCTGCTCGTAGCGGTTAAAAGGAATTTCCCATTTTGTCACCGGTCCACCACGGAGACGCTTGTGCAAGCACCGAGCAGTGCAACCCAGGACCATAACAAAAACGTCTTCATCGACTAACCAGGCGTTCGCATGTGTTGATCAATCCGCGTTCAGGGTGGAGTCCCGCCACGATACCGTGAGAGTTTCGGAGCATTGTGAATGCTGTGCTTCGTCACGACCGCTCACTCACGGCGCTGACGATGACACGCTCACCTTCCGCAAGGCTTCCTCGAGTGGATTCGATACTAACGGCAAAATCTGATGGCAACCTTAAGCAGACTGCCGAAGGTCGCTGTAGCGAATGATGGCGGCATCGAAAACGACTGCCGCAGTCAACCCGACCTGGATTGCCTCATGTTTCAGCGCAGAAGATAAGCATAGCTAACCAGTTGGCAGAAGCGCCCAACCCGTTACACTATCCCCTTGATATCAGGAGCTAGCTCGCGACGGCAGGCTGGCGTGGCATGTGGAACCTGCGCAAACGAACCACCCCACGCGAAATCGCGTACCAATACGTACATTGCCATTCGAATAAAATAACGTATTCTTCCAAGATCAACATCTTATTTCATTCATGAAAATCGCCACCTGGAACGTCAATTCGCTGAAAGTCCGCCAGCAGCACGTCATCGACTGGCTCGAAACGAGCCAGACCGACGTCCTGTGCCTGCAGGAACTCAAACTGACCGACGACAAATTCCCGCGCGCCGAGTTCGCGGAAAAGGGCTATCGGAGCTGGTACGCCGGCCAGAAGACCTATAACGGCGTGGGCATTCTGGTGCGCGAAGGCCTGAACGTCGACGAAAGCACCATCGTGCGCAATATCCCCGGCTTCGAGGATCCGCAGCAACGCGTGATCGCCGCGACGATCGACGGCGTGCGCATCATCTCCGCCTACTTCCCCAACGGCCAGGCACCGGGCACCGACAAGTTCGCCTACAAGCTGCGCTGGCTCGAAGCGCTGCACGATTGGCTGGTGAGCGAACTCGCGCAGTATCCGAAGCTCGCGCTGCTCGGCGACTACAACATCGCCCCGGAAGATCGCGACGTACACGATCCGAAAGCGTGGGAAGGACAGAACCTCGTGTCGCCCGAAGAGCGCGCCGAATTCGTCCGCCTCGTCGGACTGGGGCTGACCGACGCGTTCCGCAAGTTCGAGCACCCGGAGAAAATCTACTCGTGGTGGGACTACCGGATGATGGCGTTCCGCCGCAATGCGGGTCTGCGCATCGACCACATCCTGTTGTCCGGGCCGCTGGCGGCGGCCTGTACGTCCTGCGACGTCGACAAGGTACCGCGCAAATGGGAGCAGCCGTCGGACCACGCACCGGTGGTCGCGCAGCTTAGCTAGTCCCTGAACCGCTCATGAGCCGCTCATGAGCGGTTCAGACAGCGCCACAGAAACTCATACTCCATCGCGTCGTGAACGGCCTGCTCCAGCTCATCGGAGCCGCCGCCATGGCCGCCCTCCGTATTCTCGCGATACCACACGCCCTCAGCCCCCAGCGACTGCATGCGCGCCACCATCTTGCGCGCGTGGCCGGGATGGACGCGATCGTCGCTCGTCGAAGTCGTGAACAGCACCGGGGGATAGGCCACGCCGGCACTTACCTGATGGTAAGGCGAGTAAGCCGCGAGCACGCGTGCCTCCTCCGGCTCGTCCGGGTCGCCGTACTCGTCGATCCACGACGCGCCGGCATGCAGCAGGTGATAGCGGCTCATATCGAGTAACGGCACCTGGCACACCACCGCGCCGAACAGCTCAGGGCGCTGCACCATGCACGCGGCCACCAGCAGGCCGCCGTTGCTGCCGCCCCTGATGCCCAGTTGCGCGGCGGTGGTCACGCCGTCGTCGATCAGCGCCTGGGCGACCGCGATGAAATCGTCGAAGGAACGCTGACGGTTTTCGCCTTGTGCCGCGAGATGCCACTCGGTGCCGAATTCGCCGCCGCCGCGGATATGCGCGACCGCGAACACGCCGCCCTGCGCAAGCCAGCCGATCCCGGGCCCGGTCAGATAGCTCGGCGTGAGCGGAATCGCGAAACCGCCGTAGCCGGTCAGAAGACACGGGCGCGTGGCCACCGCCCCGCCCGCCTCGTTCGCCTCGCGCCCGGCCTCAAGCAGCGAACGCGGACCGATCACCGTGTACGGCACGCGCGTGCCGTCGGCGGAGCGCGCATGCCCCCGCTTCACCGCATAAGGCGTCGCGTCGAACTGGGTCGGCCAGCGATCGAGCAATTCCCATTCGGCCAGATCGTCATGCGCCAGATCGGCGAGCCAGTACTCAGGCGGCAGCAGGTAATCGTCGACGTCGACAAACACCTCGTCGTTGAGCGTCGGCTCGATGGGCGAGACGTCGACCTGCGAGCTCGCGCGCGCCGGAAAGTCGCGCGACGACCACTGCCACTCGCCGCTCTCGGACTGCTGCGGCTGCCACAGCACCGTCTTGCTCTGCACGTCGTCCAGATACGAGACGATCAGGTGATGGCGCGTGTGGGTCCAGTCGCATGCCGAGGTCTGCGGGTTCGGCGTAAAGAGCGCGACGAAGCGGCGCTCGCCCGCCAGAAACTCGCGCTCGCGGATCGCCAGCAGCGCGCCGCCCGGATAGAGCGCGTCCCCGCATGACCAGTCGAGACGCGGCTCGAACAGCAGCCAGCCTTCCCAGCCGCCTACCGCGACATGCTCGGGCACGTCATAGCGCTGCCACGCGCCGGCGGCGTCCAGGTAGAACGTTTCGGAGTCGAAAAAATCGACGCTGCGCACCACGGTATGACGCAGATCGATCGGATCGTAGTTCGCATCGACGCTGATGTCGTCGAACTCGCCACGGAACACGACCGGGGCATCGGCGAGCGCGGTGCCGCGCGTCCAGCGCCGCACTTCGCGCGGATAGCCCGAGCGCGTCAGCGTCTTGCCACCCTTGTCCCAACCCACGTAAAGCGTATCGCGATCGATCCACGACACCGCATGCTTGCCCGCCTTGGGCACGCTAAAGCCGCCGTCGACGAAGCGTTGCGCGTCGAGGTCGAACTCCCGCACCACCACCGCGTCCGAGCCGCCCGGCGAGAGCGTCACGAGCGCCCGATCGCCGTCCGGATAGAGGATGTCGAGTTCGACGCACACCCACGCCGAGCCCTCCGCCGCGCCGAGCGCATCGAAGTCGAGCAGGGTCTGCCAGCCCGGCGTGCCGTTGCGCCAGCTCGCCCATGGGGTGCGGCGCCAGATGCCTTTGGGGTTGTGCTCGTCCTGCCACAGGTCGTAGGCCCAGTCTTGCCAGCGATCGGGAATCACGGGCCGCTCGCGCGGCAGATAGGCCTCGGCGAGGCGTTGCGTCAGCGTCTCGAAGCGCGCGCCGCTGCACCATGCGGCGCGCGTGCGGGCGTTCTGCTGTTCGACCCAGGCCATGGCGGCCGGGTCGTCGAGCGACTCGAGCGACAGGAAGGGATCGGGAGAGTGCGGCCAGTGCGGCCCGGAAGACGAAATCGAACGCGAAGCGGAAGCAGGCATGGTAGGCGCCGTAATGGAACAACGACGATTATGCCTTGTGATCCGCCTCGCGCTTGCGATGGGGTGGCGACGCACACCACTCCATCGCTCAAATACCCATCAGGGCTCCAGATTGAGCTCCTGAATCTTGCGCGTGATCGTATTGCGGCCAATGCCCAGCCGCTCGGCGGCCTCGACCTTGCGTCCGCGGGTGAAATCGAGCGCTTCGCGAATCACCGCGGCCTCGAAACGCCGGGCGAGCTCGTCCATCACATCGGGGGCGTTCTCGCGCAACATCCTTGCGACTTCGGTGCGCAGCCCGCTCTCCCACACGGCGGCCGCGGCAACCGGCATCCCCGGTATGGCCGGCAGATGCGACGACACGGCGGCACCGTTCGCAGCCGACTGCGCCACGCCACCGCCGCCCGCATCGCCCGCCAGCACGCCACCCGCCGCGATCTCGACCGAACCTGCCTGCGCCGGCACCAGATCGGGCGGCAGATCCTTGATCTCGATGGTCTGCGCCGGCGCCATCACCGTCAGCCAGTTGGCGAGATTCTCGAGCTGCCGCACGTTGCCCTGAAACGGCAGCGACGCCAGATACGCCAGCGCCTCCTCGGACACGCGCTTCGGCTCGACGCCCAGATCGCGGGCGCTCTTCTGCAAAAAGTGGCGCGTCAGCAGCGGAATGTCTTCGCTGCGCTCGCGCAGCGCCGGCAAGCGCAGCCGGATCACATTGAGGCGGTGATACAAGTCCTCGCGGAACAGCCCCTGACGGACACGCGATTCGAGATTCTGGTGCGTCGCGGCAATCACCCGCACATTGGCGCGCAACGGATTGTGGCCGCCGACCCGATAGAACTGGCCATCCGAGAGCACGCGCAGCAAACGCGTTTGCAGATCGAACGGCATGTCGCCGATTTCGTCGAGAAACAGCGTGCCGTTCTCGGCCTGTTCGAAGCGCCCCTGGCGCATGGCCTGCGCGCCGGTGAAGGCACCGCGCTCGTGGCCGAATAGTTCGGACTCCAGCAGATCTTTCGGAATCGCCGCGGTGTTCAGCGCGATGAACGGTCCGTTCGCGCGTGGGCTATGTCGGTGCAAGGCGCGCGCCACCAGTTCCTTACCGGTGCCTGATTCGCCGGTAATGAGCACGGTTGCCGCGGAATGGGACAGGCGCCCGATGGCGCGAAACATGTCCTGCATCGCCGGCGCCTGGCCGAGCATTTCCGGTGCATCGGCGACGCGCTCGTCCCACGTCTGCTCGCCGCGCATGCTTTCGTCGACGGCGCGGCGAATCAGTTCGACGGCCTTGTCGACGTCGAACGGCTTGGCGAGGTATTCGAAGGCGCCGCCCTGAAACGCAGCCACGGCGCTGTCGAGATCCGAGAACGCGGTCATGATGATGACGGGCAAGCCCGGCACCTTGTCGCGCACCGTCTGCAGCAATTCGAGGCCCGAACCGCCGGGCATGCGGATGTCCGACACCAGCACCTGCGGGCTGTCGTGATCGAGCGCGACTGCTGCGTCGCGCACGTTCGCGAAACTGCGCGTCGCGAAGTTCTCACGGGCAAGGGCCTTTTCGAGCACCCAGCGTATCGATTGATCGTCGTCTACTATCCAGATCGGCTTCATATGGTCGGTCAGAAGTCTTTAGGTGCGTGTGGTATTAGCAGTCGAGCGGCAGCAGAATCTGAAACTCGGTGTGACCCGGACGGCTTTCCACTTCGATCAGCCCATCGTGCTGCTGCACGAAGGTCTGCGCGAGCGTGAGACCGAGACCGCTGCCATCGTCGCGCCCCGAAACGAGCGGATAAAAAATGCGGTCGCGGATGTCCTCCGGAATGCCAGGTCCGTTGTCGATGATATGCAAGTCCAATGCCAGCTTACATAGACGTTTCGCAATGGTGATCTTGCGCGCCACACGCGTGCGCAATTCAATCCGTGCGTCGCCCTGCGAAATCCGTTCGCGCAGCGCTTCCGCTGCATTACGAACGATATTGAGGACGGCCTGAATCAGTTGTTCCTTGTCGCCGCGCAGATCGGGCACGCTCACGTCGTAGTCGCGCTCGATGGTGAGGCCGCGCGGAAATTCCGCCAGAATCACGGCCCGCACGCGCTCGCACACTTCGTGAATATTCACGTCGCCCACGATATGCGGATGACGGTGCGGTTCGAGCAGGCGGTCGACCAGCGTCTGCAGCCGGTCCGATTCCTTGATGATGACCTGGGTGTACTCGCGCAATTCGTCGCGTTCGCGCACGCCCAGTTCGAACTCCAGCAATTGCGCCGCGCCGCGAATGCCGCCGAGCGGATTCTTGATTTCGTGCGCGAGATTGCGGATCAGTTGCTTGTTGACCGCGGTCAGATCGTTGATGCGCTCTTCGCGGTCGGTGCGCATGTGGCGTTCGTTTTCGAACAGCTCGAGCAGCACATAGTCCGGCGCGCCTTCCAGATACCCCACGATCGCATGCACATGCAGCGGCTCGTGGCCCTGACGCTCCAGCACCGCGTCGAGGTGCGTCGCGTGAAAGCGCTGTTCGGCAATCGAGGCGATCGTCGCGATCAGTTCGTCCGAATTCGCGAAGATGTCCGGCCACGCCATCTGCGTCAGTTGCCGGCGCGAGAGATCGAGCATCGCCTCCGCGGAGGGATTCGCAAACGCAACGCGCAGCGTGCGCTTGTCGAGTACGAGCACGACCGTCGGCAAGGCCTCGAACCCCGTCAACAGACCGGAGTCCACCAGCTGTGCGTTTTCCGACAGCGGCTCGGTATGCCCTTTTCTTGCTTTGATCAGATTCTTCAGAACCATCTTGCAGTCTGGCCGATGAGAGATGGTGATACGACAGACGACGCGCACGTTGGTCTCGTGAACCGCAGCGCAAACGTTGCCTCGTGCTCAACAAAAAAGGGACGGCGCCGCCGTCCCTTTGTGACCCGCATTCGATCAGTCACGAGCGTCGGGCGCGCGCTTCGCCACTTGCGCGGCGAAGCGCCATCGCCGCTTACAGCGAGTAGTACAGTTCGAACTCGACCGGGTGCGTGGTCATACGCACACGTTGCAGTTCCGCTTCCTTCAGGCCCAGGTACGCGTCGATCATGGCGTCCGTGAACACACCGCCGCGCGTCAGGAACTCGCGGTCGCTGTTCAGTGCTTCCAGAGCCTGGTCGAGGCCGGCGCACACGGTCGGGATCTTTGCATCCTCTTCCGGCGGCAGGTCGTACAGGTTCTTGTCAGCCGCTTCGCCCGGGTGGATCTTGTTCTGCACGCCGTCCAGACCTGCCATCATCAGTGCCGAGAAGCACAGGTACGGGTTAGCCATCGGATCCGGGAAGCGCGTTTCGATACGGCGGCCCTTCGGGTTCGACACGTGCGGAATGCGGATCGATGCCGAACGGTTGCGCGCCGAGTAAGCGAGCTTGACCGGTGCTTCGAAGTGCGGCACGAGACGCTTGTACGAGTTCGTCGTCGGGTTCGTGATGGCGTTCAGCGCGCGAGCGTGCTTGATGATGCCGCCAATGTAGAACAGCGCGAATTCCGACAGGCCAGCGTAGCCGTTGCCTGCGAACAGGTTCTGGCCGTCCTTCCAGATCGACTGGTGAACGTGCATGCCCGAACCGTTGTCGCCCACCACCGGCTTCGGCATGAACGTAGCCGTCTTGCCATACGTGTGCGCAACGTTGTGCACGATGTACTTCAGTTGCTGCGTCCAGTCGGCGCGCTGAACCAGCGTCGAGAACTTCGTGCCGATTTCGTTCTGGCCCTGGCCTGCGACTTCGTGGTGATGCACTTCGACCGGAATGCCGATCTGTTCGAGCAGCAGACACATTTCCGAACGGATGTCCTGGAACGAGTCGACCGGCGCGACAGGGAAGTAGCCGCCCTTGATGCCCGGACGGTGGCCCGTGTTGCCGCCTTCGAATTCCTTGCCTGCCGACCACGGTGCTTCTTCCGAACCGATCTTCACGAAGCAGCCCGACATGTCCGTGTTCCACTGGACCGAGTCGAAAATGAAGAATTCCGGTTCCGGACCGAAGTAGGCCGTGTCGCCGAGACCCGTGCTCTTCAGATAGGCTTCAGCGCGCTTTGCCAGCGAGCGCGGATCGCGTTCGTAGCCCTTGCCGTCGGCCGGTTCGACCACGTCGCAAGTCAGTACGAGGGTCGACTCTTCATAGAACGGGTCGATGAAGGCCGTGTCGGCGTCCGGCACGAGCAGCATGTCCGACGCTTCGATGCCCTTCCAGCCGGCAATCGACGAACCGTCAAACGCATGGCCGCTCTCGAACTTGTCTTCGTCGAATGCCGACACCGGCACCGAAACGTGTTGCTCTTTGCCGCGCGTGTCGGTGAAACGGAAGTCGACAAACTTGACGTCCTCGTCCTTGACGATTTGCATGACGTCGGCCACGGATTTACTCATAACCTATCTCCTGATTAACGAATTCGGCGGATTTAGCCGCCGCCCAAATCTAGCTGACCCGTCCCGGCACGTCTACCTCGCATTGCTGCCACGCTGCCTGCAAGCGCGACGCGGACGCCGAAAGCCGGTGATCGAATCGATCGGCACCAAATAAGCAGCTTCTGTGCCATGTGTGCGCCAAGCCGGCGCAGAGGCTTATCGCCACGCGCGTTTGCAGGGAATCGCCGCACCCTCGCCGGCGTGAACGAGCCCTCTTTCCTGAAACGTCGGCACCATCATAGGGCAATCCGGAAATGCTCACCGGATCGAATCCCTGTTTTGGGGCGTAGATGCCATTTTGCACTGTTTTGGCGCATTCAGTCTGGCGCCGGCCGCCACGTTGCGGTGTAGCGGCGCCGCACGCATGGCGAACCCGCCGCGCTAGAATGGTTATTTGGTCCGAAGGAGACTTGCTGTCATGAGTACGCTCGAACAGTTGTATGCCCAGGCCGAAAAGCGCCGCCTCGACAACCAGTTGCCCTATGCGGGCGCGTTGTCGCCCGCCGAGGCCTTCGAGCTTCTGCAACTCGATCCGCGTACCCGTCTCGTCGACGTGCGCACGCGCGCCGAACTGGACTGGGTCGGCCGGCCGGTGATCGGCGACGGTCAGTACGCGCATGTCGAGTGGACCCGCTATCCGGGCGCCGTGCCGAATCAGGAATTCATCCAGCAACTGGGCCAGAGCGCCGGCGCCGACACGCCCGTACTGTTTCTGTGCCGCAGCGCCGCGCGCTCGAAGCTCGCCGCCATTGCCGCAACCCAGGCTGGCTTCACCAAAGCGTTCGATCTGCTGGAAGGCTTTGAAGGCGACAAGGACGGCCAGGGTCATCGGAAGACGGTCTCGGGCTGGTGTTTTCGGGGCTTGCCGTGGATTGGGGCGTAAGGGCGGGTTGAGGTCGGCTTAAGGCTGGCGCCCCCTTCCTGAAGCACAACGCGCCGGCGACACATTGACTGCATCGTCGGCGCGGCATGTGACACTGCGATGATGCGGCATCGGGCCCGCTCGACTGACGGACGACGACCGCTTCGATCGTCGTCCACCGCCCGAACAGCGCCCGCCCCGCTTAAGGCGCGGCGGAGATACCGAAGACGTGCAACTTGCCGGCGCTCACCTGTCTGGGCAAGGTGACGCTCGCCACCAGCTTGCCGGGCGTCAGCGGCACCGTGTCCGCAAACAGATAGGTCTTGACGGCGTTGTTGGTGCCGTCGCCGGCATTGCGATACGTGGTTGTCAACGCGATCGGGTCGACCGGCGCCGCACTCCCGCCATTGAGGGTCCAGTCGTCGAAGGCGAGCGTGAACGGCATGGTCGTGCCGTCGGCGTAGGTCACGAGCGCGGCGCCCGAGCCGGGACCGTTATTGGCCGAACCCAGCAGAACCAGCGAACGGCCCGTCGTGCCAGGCGGCATGGCGATGGTCTGCCCCACTGCCACGGCGTTATCCAGCGGGCCGGCGGACAGGATAAAGCTGGCGCCGTTGAAGACGAACGGTTTGCCCGGCGCCGCGCCGGCCGCCGTCAATGCCTGCGACGAGTAGCTGTAGAGCGAGCCGTCGAAGTCCGCACCCAGGCCGTCCGTATCGGTGCTGCCGTCCGCGCCGATGCCGTGGTTGTTGAAGGCATCCGCCACGTTGCGCGCCAGCGGCACGCCATAGGACGGCGGCGCGTCGGCAGGGTCCGTGCCCCACTGCGAAGGCGACGATCCCATCGCGAAGTTCAGCGTCGCGCCGTTCGCCAGCGCGTCGACGTCGAGCCACGCACTATTGTGGGCAGCGCCGTTGACGGTCAGGCTTTGCACATAATTCGCGGTGGGCGCGCCGGGTGCCCTGATGCGCAGCGTCTTGCCGTTGCCCAGATGAACGGTGATGGACGAAAACTGCGGACTGCCGATCGCAAAGCCGCCGACACCCGGAATCTCCGGATAGAGGCCAAGCGCCCCCCACACATACCATCCCGACACCGCGCCCAGGTCGTCATTGCCGGGCAAACCGTTCGGCCCGGTGCCGAAGGCGCTCGCCATGATCTGCTGGACGACGTTCTGCGTGCCCGACGGCGAACCGGCCCAGTTGTACAGCCAGGGCACCTCGAAGGTCGGCTCGTTGCCCATATAGAAATTGGGCAGGCTCGTCCCCGCGTTCAACACCGTGAAGAACGTGTTCAGCCGCGACACCACCGTCGTGTTCCCACCCAGTTGGGCAAACAGTCCGGCCGGGTTGAACGGCACCATCCACGTGTACTGCTCGGCATTGCCTTCCACGTAGTTGTCGGTGCTGCTCGGGGTCTCCGGAATCCAGCTGCCGTCCGAGTTGCGCCCGGCGATCAACGGCGGCGTCAACGAGGTATTGAGCAGGTTCTGCCAGTAGGCCGAGCGGCTACGCAGCATTTTCTGGATGGTGGTATTGCCCAGCTCGCCGGCAAACTGCGAAATGGCGAAATCGCTGCTGCCGTATTCCAGCGTGGACGATGCCTGCCCCCACTCACCGCTCGTGATGTAGCCGAACTGCAGGTAACTGGCGCGCCCGCCGTTGGTCGTCACGCCATTGCACGCGGTGCCGGGAATGTTGGCCATCTGGATCATATGGCTCAGGGCGCCCGCGGTATCGAACGAGCGCGCGCCGAATCCATACGCGCCCGCCAGGATCAGCGAGCCGGCGTCGCCCGGCATCACGCCGTCTTCGACGTTGTCGTTGACCCAGTGGGGAATCGCGCCGCACTGATCCGCATCGTTCACGAGCGACTGCGCCATGTCGCTGGTCTCTTGCGGAAACAGCGTGGCCTTGAGCGGAATCAGCGAGCGGTAGATGTCCCAGCCCGAGAAGCTGGTGTACTGCGCCGCATGGCCGGCGCTGACCGTGTGGACCTTCTGGTCGAAGCCGATATATTGGCCGTTGACGTCGCTGAACACGCTCGGCGCCCACGACGCATGGTAGAACGCCGTATAAAACTTCGTCAGCGCGGTGGTATCGCGGCTACTCACCTGGATGGTATTCAGGCGCTGATTCCATATTGCATCGGCCACCGCCTTTACACCGTCAAAATCCCAGGACGGATTTTCCCGCTCGAGATTAACTTTGGCATTGGCGACGCTCACGTATGAAATACCGATTTTCATCAGGACCGTGCCGGCTTTACCGAAATTCATGACAGCACGGCCATTGGTAAAGGAAGAAGTGGATGCCAATGGCTGATTAAACTCGGCATAAAAGTACACCGGGACATTCGTTGCATTGCCGCAAAAATGGCCGCCGGTGGTACTGCCCGAAATAGTCCGGGCGTCCACCTGGGCGACCGAGCCGGCCACGCTCGTTTCGGTATTGGTATAGGTCGTGTCGAGCACGAGCGTCGACGGCTGCCGGTCCGGATACGTGAAGCGGCCAAAGCCCGTGCGCAGGGTCGCCGTCAGCTCGACCTTGACCTGGTTGTCGAGCAGCACGGAATAGGCGCCCGCTACCGATTTCTCGTTGGCATGGCTAAAGGTTTGGGCCAGTGGCCTGGTGGCATCCAGTGTCGGCATGACGGGGAATTCGCCGTCGTTGCCGGAACATCCCGCGCCGCTCATATGCGTGAGACTGAAGCTCTGGATCGACCCGATGTCGTAGTAGTAACCGGCCGGGGAGCCCGGCTCCGCGCTGTTCGACGGCGCCGGCGTGGTGTTCGTGTCGGGCGCCCATTGCACCATGCCGTTCGGCAAGCCCGCGGCCGGCACCACGCTGCCGGCCTGGCCGGCGGGCACCGGATTCGGCGAGTTGCTGGCCAAGGTGCCGATCAGCGGGTTGACGTATTGCGTCAAGCGCATGGCGAAGCGATCGTCGGCGGGGGTTTGCGCGTCGTCATTGGCAACGCTCAGGGCTGAATTGCTGGAACTGGAACTACCGCCTGCGCCGGTCTGCCCTGTGGCGTGAAGCTGGTCTGCCGCCACGACGGCAGAGCCGGACTGACTGCCCGGACTATCTCCTCCACACCCTGTCAAAGAACCAATGATGATCAAAGCGGCCGTCAAACGGCGTAAATCTATCATGGCTGTCTCCTGAATTTTGTTTAGTCATCCGAATCATCCATTTAACAATGAAACCAATGACTGAAGCCATGCTATACGAGGCGCTCAAATCGCGTCAACTGATTATCCAATGCCGATTTATGTTTATTTGAATTTACTAAACAGACTAAAATCCCGTCGAAATACTCAATCATTCTCAAGCGGAGATGCCGGATCGGCAGGCGCCATCCGGTTATGCATAATGCATTTGATTTAACGAATTACCGGAATGGCGAGAATGCCGCGGCTGAAGGTGGATGATGGAAAGCCGCATGGATCAGCGGCTATTCCTATGGTGGCTGCGGCCTCTCAACCGCGCGGTTTGCCCGCGGCCGCGGCCACTGCCGCCGCTTCCGGCTCGACGATGTCGCCGCCCAGCAGATGCACGCCCTCGCGCAGTTTCACGAACGCCGCCGCAACGGCTTCCGGCTCGCCCTTCACACCCAGATCGATATGGCGCCGCGCATAGACGCCGCCCCGCTCCGCATCGCCGACGCTCGGCAAGCTGAACACTCGCACGCTGGGGAAATCGTGCTCGATCTTTTCCATCAGCGGCGTCAGCGTCGACTCGGGCAGTTCGAACACCAGCAAGGACTTTTCCGCGTGCGGCATGGCGTGATGCAGATGCGCGTACTTCGTGTCCAGCACCCACTCGATCATCGGCCACGCCATCACGGGAAAGCCCGGCACGAAGTGATGGTCGCCCACCGAAAAGCCCGGAATCTTGTTGTAGCCGTTCGGAATGATCGACGCGCCTTGCGGATAGGTCCCCATGTTGAGGCGGTGACGGTTTTCCGGCGAATCGAGATCCACGGGATGGGGCGAATTGGCCGGATGGGTGTCGCGAATCCGCTCGCGGATCAGTTCCGCCGCTTCCGGATGCAAGGCGAGCGGCACGCCGAGCGCGGCGGCCGCGCACTGACGCGTGTGATCGTCCGGCGTCGCGCCGATGCCGCCCGTCGAGAACACGATGTCGCCCGACGCCAGCGTGCGGCGCAGCGTGGCAGTGATGCGCTCCGGCTCGTCGCCGATGTACTCGGCCCAGCCGAGCGACAGACCGCGCGCGGTCAGCAATTCGATGACCTTCGGCAGGTGCTTGTCGACACGCCTGCCCGACAGGATTTCGTCGCCGATGATGATGACGCCAAATGCCATTGCGGCCTCGCAGATAAATTCAGTAGGGAACCACGGGCGCCACCTGACGCGCGCCCTGCTCTTCCGCGCGCATGCGCTGCAGCGCGCGCAGACAGTAATAGCCGAACCATAGCGCCGAGAAGACGAGGATGAACGCATAAATCCAGATCGTCACGGCCGTGATCACGGGGAACAGCACAATCAGCCAGACCGACGTGGCCCAGATCAGCGTCGGCAGCGAACCCAGCAAGCCGCTCGCGACGCCGATCAGCAGCAGCGGCAAGCGGTAGCGCCGCACCAGCGCGCGCCGTTCGTCGCGGCTCGCATGCAAGGCAAGCGCGTCGTAGGTCATCACGCGGTAGGTCAACCAACCCCACAGCAGTGGCGGAATCAACGCAAAAAACGGCGGAATCAGCCACAGCGGCAACGTAAGGACCAGCAGCACCAGACAGACGAGCGTGGTCCACAGCGCTTGCACGAGACTACCGTACCACGTTCCGCCGCGGCGCATTTCGAGGCCAGCGAACTGCCGCGCGGACAGATGGCGGATCACGCCTGGCATGGAGAGCGTAGCGATCAGCAGCAGGATCGTCACGACGATCAGCGGAATCGCCATGGCGATCACGATAAAAGGCGCGAGCGCGGTGTGCAGTGCGGAAAAACCGAGCCAGTCGAACAGGTGGTAAAGCGTGGTGGTGAACGACCAGCTTTCGAGCCACGCGCGCGTCGTGCCGATCAGCGTTTGCCAGGAAAACCAGAGAATCACGCCCCATACGACCGTTGCCGCGAGAAACGGCAGGAAGGTCAACCAGAGCATCCGCGGATGGAGCGCGCTTGCGAGCGCGCGCCCAAACGAGCGCAACAGATCATTCATGCGAGCCAGTGCGAGTGAGCGAAACGATAGGACAGCGGGAAGCCGCAAAAAATCCGCCGCGAGCCGCGACGTGCGAAGTCTGCACAGGATAAACCACCGGACGGGGTGCCGGTAGGGGCGCCCGGCGTGCCGCCGGCATGCGCGGCGGCACGGGCGGCGTGGGCGGCATGGGCGGCGAGCCAAAGATCAGATCGAAGCCGCGCCGTTGTCAGCGCCCTTCTCAGCAGCATTGCGCTGCTTGCAGCCAGATGCCCCCGCTCATGCACCGTTCGGCGCCGTCACCGGCGCGCGGTCGTAGAAATAGATGCCGTGCGGCGAGCGGCCCACCGCGATGGTCTGGATCAGCTTGCGTGTGGTCAGGTCGATGATGCCGACGTGCTTCGCAAACCGGAACGTGACCCACAGATAACGCTTGTCTGCCGACAGCTCCATGTCGTCCGGCCCGGGCATCAGGCCGGTGATATCGCCGACGTTGGTGAGCGTGTCTTCGTCGATGATGCTGATGGTGCTCGCGACGCGATTGGACACCGCGACGTGCTTGCCGTCGGCAAGCGAGCGGAAGTTGTGCGCGCCGTTACCGGTCTGGATGGTCTTGACGATTTTCTGGTTACGCCAGTCGACCACCGCGACGTAGTCCGCGCCGGTCATGCCGATCAGCAGATATTTGTCGCCGGGGGTCATCCACAGGCCGGCCGGCACCTTGCCCACCTTCATCTTCCACTTGACCTGCTGGGTGGCGAGATCGATCGCCGCGAGTTCGCCCGACACCTGCAGCGTGACGAACACGGTTTTGCTGTCGTTCGTGAACGCCATATGGCTCGGCATCACGGCCAGCGGCAGACGTTTGGCGAGCGTCATGTCGTGGCCGTCGTAGTGATAGACGTCGAGACGGTCGAGGCGCAAGCCCGTCGTCACGACCCACTTGTTGTCCGGCGAGAAGCCGATCTGATACGGATCTTCAATGTTCTCGACCCAGCGCTGCACCTTGCCGGTTTTCGGATCGACGAACATCAGGTTGTTGGAGACCGAATTGGCGACGATCAGCGAACTGTTGTCCGGCGTCGCCATCAGGTGATGCGGCTCCTTGCCGGTGGGTACCGTGCCGACCACCTGGTGCGTGGCCTCATCGATCAGACTAAGCGTGGCCTCGCCGGAATTGAGCACGATCACGTTGTTGGCGTGGGCGGACGGGGAAAAGAGGCTGCTGGCCAGGACCGTGCCGGCCGCGAACGCGGCGCCGACGGTGAGGCTGCGAAGAGAAAATTTGCGCATGAAAACTCGCTTCAGAGAACAGCGCGCATTGTAGACCGTTTGTAAGGACGTGCGGTTGATGCAGGTCGGGGTCGGGACGGGGCGAAACGAATGGACGAGGCGAGGTGGAGGCTAAACAACACCTCATCCATTCACCCTGAACAATCAGATAATTTCCATGTCGCACACACATTAACTACAAATCAATCTCCGACCGCATTCTTATTTTCACGCAACATCAATAAGAACTGATACGAATTATCCCTACCAATCCTATTTTAAAACATAAATTGACACATCAGAAATCAAAAACCGTCCCGGCCGAATAATTTAAGAATTCACTGATATCGACTTTGCCCCGCCCAGCCTGACAATCGCGCCGATCATCGCCCGTGCACTTAATTTAGGTGGATAGAAGCGCGCGATGCATTCGAACTGGATGCACGGAAAAATCAATGGGACATGGACAAACGGATAAACCGCGGTCGATATGTCGAATTTCTATGCGAAGCATATAAGGGCGATGACGCCTCTTTCAGATCGACATGCATTGGCTCGCGGTCCACGATCGCAATTCCGCGGAGTTTCTTAAAGCATGAACAAGATTTATAAATCGGTCTGGAATGAAACGACGGGCGCGTGGGTCGCCACGTCGGAAACGGCTCGTTCGAAGACCAGGCGCGGCGTGTCACGCAAGCTGGCGATGGCTCAGGCAGTGCTGGCGGCGGTGGTGATGGTTTCCGGAGGCGCCGCCTATGCGGCCGGTAACGCGGCGACTAACTTTTTCGATGCCAGTAATGGCAGCAATCCGTCAACGGACCACACCGCGGCGGCAGTAGGTGCTGCATCGGTTGCCGCAGGAGCCAGTGCGGCGGCGGCAGGTAACAATGCCACCGCCATCGGCGCCGCGTCGTGGGTATTGACCGATTTCGGCACGGCCATCGGCGACCTTTCCACGGTATATGGCCTCAACGGGACGGCTATCGGCACAGGTGCAACAGCAAACAGCCTCAATTCGGTTGCGATCGGCTATGCCGCGACGGCCACCAGCGCCAACAGCGTCGCACTCGGCGCGAACTCGACCGCGAAGGCCGATCTGACGACCACGGCTTACGCCCCGAACGGCCCCGGCGCTACGCCCATCGCAGCCGGTACGGCGGCAGGCGAAGTCTCCGTCGGCGCATCCGGCAGCGAACGGCGCATCACCAACGTCGCCGCGGGCTCCGCCCCCACCGACGCCGTCAACGTCAGCCAGTTGAGCGCAGTCGACGCCGAAGTCAGCAACGTCAACGGCCAGGTCAGCAATCTCAATAGCCAGGTCAGCACCATCGGCAACCAGGTCACCACCATCAACGGCCAGGTCAACAACCTCGGCAGCCAGGTCACCACGATCGGCGGCGAGGTGAGCAACATCAGCACCGAAGTCGACACCATCGCCCAAAGCGGCACGCTGCACTACTTCAAGGCCAATGGTCCAGCCGACGGCTCGGACGACGCCGTCGCCAGCGGCACGAAAGCCGTCGCGGCAGGCGCGAGCGCCGTCGCCAGCGGCAACTACGCGTCGGCGTTGGGCTACGGCGCGTCGGCCAGCGCGGCGGACGGGGTCGCGCTCGGCAAGCTGGCAAATGCGTCCAGCAACATGGCCGTAGCCGTTGGCGCAGGGACCGAGGCCAGCGGCGGCGCGTCGCTCGCGGTAGGCGGCTATGCCCTCGCCGGCGACGACGGCTCAACCGCTCTCGGCTCCTACTCGACCGCGAGCGCCGCCAACGCAACCGCAATCGGCAGCCTCGCCACCGCCAGCGGCGCCAACTCGGTCGCCCTGGGCCAAGGTTCGATCGCCGACCAGGCCAACACCGTGTCGGTCGGCGCGCCGGGCAGCGAACGCCGGATCACCAACGTCGCAGCGGGCATAGACCCCACCGACGCCGTCAACGTGAGCCAGTTGCAAGCCGCTACGGCCGGCAGCGCGGCGGCATCGCACTACTTCAAGGCAAGCGGCCCCGCGGACGGCTCGGACGACGCCAGCGCCACCGGCGAGCACTCCGCCGCGATCGGCAGCGACGCCGGAGCGTCGGGCGACAAGTCGCTGGCAGCCGGCACGTCGTCGTGGGCAGCGGGTACGCAAAGCACCGCGGTGGGCACGCTCTCCACCGCAGCAGGGAACCAGTCGACAGCGCTGGGCGCCACCGCCCTTGCCGGTGAAACCGGCGATACGGCGGTCGGCTTCGGCGCGTCGGCGACGGGTACGGTTTCTACCGCGATTGGCACCAACGCCTCGGCAACGGGCTTTGGCAGTGCGGCACTCGGCAACATGGCCACCGCCAGCGCCGACGGTTCCGTCGCCCTGGGCCAAGGCTCCGTAGCCGACCGCGCCAACAGCGTTTCCGTGGGCGCCGCGGGCAACGAACGCCAGATCACCAACGTCGCCGCCGGCACCGCCGACACCGACGCCGTCAACGTCTCGCAACTGAACGCGGTCGCGAGCCAGGCCGCCAAGGTCGACGGCGCGGTGATGTACGACACCAACAGCGACGGTTCGGTCAACAAGAACGACGTCACGCTAGGTGGCGACAGCGGCACGGTCATCCACAACGTCGCGGACGGCGTGCTCGACACCGACGCGGTCAACCTCGGCCAGTTGAACGCCGCCATCAACGGCGCGGTGCAAAACATCTCCGGCAACACCGGCAGCGCGTTCTTCAGCGCCGACGGCGACACCAATACCGAAGCCGCGCAATCGTCCGGCAGCCACTCGGTCGCCGCCGGTGCGAACGCCCGGGCAAGCGGTACGAACGCGGTCGCGGTGGGTGCGAACTCGGTGGCCGCCGGCAACAACGCCACGGCACTCGGCGCCGGAGCGAATGCCGGCGCGGACAATTCGGTGGCGTTGGGCCAAGGCTCGGTGGCGGATCGCGCCAACACGGTCTCGGTCGGCGCGGCCGGCAGCGAACGTCAGATCACCAACATCGCCGCGGGCGTGCAAGGCACGGACGCCGTCAACGTCAATCAGTTGAATTCGGGCATGAGCAGCGCCGTCGGCCAGGCCAACAACTACACCGACGACAAGATCCGCTCGGCCCGTCGCGATTCGTACGGCGGCACGGCGTCCGCTCTGGCCGCCGCCGGTCTGCCGCAAGCCGTCCTGCCGGGTCACGGCATGGTAGCGGTCGCCGGCGGCACCTACGCGGGTCAGTCGGCCGTCGCGCTCGGTGTGTCGCAACTGTCCGAGACCGGCAAGTGGGTCTACAAGGTGCAAGGCACCAGCGACTCGCGCGGCCAGTTCGGCGCGTCGATCGGCGCCGGGATGCACTGGTAAAAGGAGGTCTCGCCTGAACCGATAGAGGAAGCAGCGAGTGGATGCGGGTCCTGGGCGGACCTGCATCTTTTGCGCGACACCGATGCCTCCAGTCGGTGTCGCGCCTTTTTTTGTGCGCCAGCTGCGCGCTCAGCGCTGCATCGACTCCCACACCTTGTAAAGACGCTTCACCGACACCGGCATCGGCGTGCGCAACTCCTGCGCGAATAGCGAAATCCGCAGTTCTTCCAGCATCCAGCGGAATTCGGACAAGCGCGCATCCATCACGCCGCCCCGCTGCGCAAGCGCACGCTGGTAGTTCTGCAGCAAGGGATGAAACTCGGCAAACTGCCGCGCGTCGCGTGCCGAGTCGGCCTTCAGCTTGTCGATGCGTAGCGCGATGCCCTTCAGATAGCGCGGAAAATGCGCGAGCTGCGCATACGGTGTGTCAATCACGAAGCGTTTGCCGACCAGTGCATCGAGCTGGTTCTGCATGTCCGCATAAGCCGCCGCAAACGGCTTCGCCTGCACCAGCTTCTTGTTGACCGTCGCGTATTCGCTGAGGATCTGCCCCACCAGACGCGTAATCTCCTGGGCGAGCAGCGTCAAGCGGCTACGGCCCTCGTCGCGGCGCGTGTGGAACGTGAGGTCGTCGGCCGGCAGCGGATCCTGCAGGCAGGCGCGATCCAGCGCGGTATCGACCAACTGGTCGCGCAACTCTTCCTGGGTGCCGCGCGGCATGAACTGCATCGCCATCTCGCGCAGCCCCGGCAGGTTCTTCTCCAGATACTTGATCGGCTCCTTCAACTGCAGCGCAAACAGCCGCCGCAGTCCCGCACGATGAATGCGCGCGGCTTCGTCCGGCGAGTCGAATACCTCGACATCGCAATGCGTGCCGCGATCGACCAGCGCCGGATAACCAAACAGCGTCTGGCCGCCGCGACGGATTTCCAGCAACTCGGGGAGCTTGCCGAAATTCCACGTCGTCAGTTTCTCGTAGAGCGCGGTTGACGCAGGGGCATCCGGCAACGCAGTCTGCGGCACGGCTACGCCACCCGGCCCGCGCGCGCCACGGCCGGCTCCGCCAGCGCGCGACCCTACACCCGCAGCCCCCGCCGCAGCGGCCTCGCCACGCAGATCGCCGCCCTGTCCGCGTCCGTCGCCAGCCGCACCGTCAGCGCCCGCGCCGCTCACACCTGCCAACGCCACACCCGCCGCGCCTGACGCAATCTTCTGAAAATGCTGCTGCGCCTGGCCGCCCAGTTCCGCTCGCAATTGCGCCAGATTGCGCCCCATCGCGAGTTGCCGCCCATGCTCGTCCACGACCTTGAAGTTCATGAACAGGTGCGCGGCCAGGGTCTCGAGCTTGAAGTCCGACTGCTTCATCGCGACCTGAGTCTGTTCGCGGACATCGGCAATCAGCGACTCGAGCAAACCGCCCGCACCGAAGCGTGGCGCGGCATGGCGGTCCGCAAAACCCGCGGCATATTCCGGCAGCGGCACGCAATGACGCCGCAATTTCTGCGGCAAGGACTTGAGCAGCAGTTGGGTCTTTTCCTTCAGCATGCCGGGTACAAGCCATTCGCAGCGCCGCGCGTCCACCTGGTTCAACGCATAGAGCGGCACAGCCAACGTCACACCGTCGCGCGGCGAACCCGGCTCGAAATGATAGGTCAGCGCCATCTCGACGCCGGCCATCGTCATCCGCTTCGGGAACAGGTCTGTGGTAACGCCGGCCGCCTCGTGACGCATCAGATCGTCGCGCGACAGATACAGCAAACGCAACTTGTCTTCGGGCTGACCGCTCTTCTTCACTTCGTCGCGATACCAGCGCTCGAACGACGCGCCCGTATAGATGCCTTGCGGCAACGCCTGATCGTAGAAGCCGTAAATCAGTTCGTCGTCGACCAGCACGTCCTGGCGGCGCGATTTGTGTTCGAGCTGCTCGATGTCCGCGAGCAGCTTGCGGTTGTGCGCGAAGAACGCCAGCTTCGTGTCGAACTCGCCCTCCACCAGCGCACCGCGAATGAACAGCTCGCGTGCCCGCGCCGGATCCTGCTTGCCGAAGCTCACACGGCGCCGGTGATAAATCGGCAGACCGTACAGCACCGCCCGTTCGAAAGCCGACACCTGCGCCGCGCGCTTTTCCCAATGCGGCTCGGAGAGCGACTTCTTCAACAGATGCGCGCCGATCTGTTCGATCCACTCCGGCTCGATCTTCGCGATACAGCGCGCGTACAGGCGGCTCGTCTCGACCAGCTCAGCGGCCATCACCCAGCGGCCGGCTTTCTTCACCAGCGCCGAACCCGGCCACAGATAGAACTTGATGGTGCGCGCGCCGAGGTAGTAAGGCTCGTCGTCGGCTTTCAGGCCGATATTGCCGAGCAGGCCGGTCAACAGCGCCAGGTGGATCTGCTCGAAGGTCGCCTCGGCCTCGTTGATGCGCCAGCCGTGCTCGCGCACCACCGTCAGCAATTGCGAATGCACGTCGCGCCATTCGCGCAGGCGCAGTTGCGAGAGGAAATTGGCGCGGCACTCGTCGTGCAACTGGCGGTTCGACTTCTTGTGCGCGATCGCCTCGTCGAACCAGTTCCAGATCTTGAGCCATTGCAGGAATTCGGAGCGCTCGTCGGCGAAGCGCCGATGCGCCTGATCGGCCTGCTCCTGCGCTTCGATCGGCCGGTCGCGCGGATCCTGCACCGACAGCGCGCTCGCGATGATCAGCACTTCGCGCAGCGCCTGCTGGTCGCGCGCGGCGAGAATCATGCGGCCGACGCGCGGATCGAGCGGCAGGCGCGCCAGCTCGCGGCCGAGCGGCGTGAGTTCGTTGTCGTCGTCGACGGCGCCGAGCTCGTTCAGCAACTGATAACCGTCGGCAATCGCGCGGCCGGGCGGCGGCTCGATGAACGGGAAGGTTTCGATTGCGGTCAGATGCAGCGACTTCATCCGCAGAATCACGGAAGCCAGCGACGAGCGCAGGATCTCCGGATCGGTGAAGCGCACGCGCGACTGGAAGTCGCTTTCCTCATACAGGCGGATGCACACGCCGTCCGCGACCCGGCCGCAGCGTCCGGCGCGCTGGTTGGCCGCCGCCTGCGAGATGGACTCGACCTGCAACTGCTCGACCTTGTTGCGATACGAGTAGCGCTTCACGCGCGCCAAACCCGTATCGACGACGTAGCGGATCCCCGGCACCGTCAGCGAGGTTTCCGCAACGTTGGTGGCCAGCACGATGCGTCGCGCGTTGGAAGAACGGAACACGCGCTCCTGCTCCGCCGCCGACAGCCGCGCGAACAGCGGCAGAATTTCCGTATGCGGCGGATGGTGCTTGCGCAGCGCCTCGGCGGCATCGCGAATCTCGCGCTCGCCCGGCAGGAACACCAGTACGTCGCCGGGGCCTACGCGGCACAGTTCGTCCACGGCGTCGATGATCGCGTCCATCAGGTCGCGATCGGTCTCGCGCTGGGTTTTGGGCCGCTCGCGCGAGGACGACGAAGACGACCCCTCGGCGGACTTCACCGCCGGACTGTCTTCCGCCACCGGGCGATAGCGCACCTCGACCGGGTACAGGCGGCCGCTCACCTCGATCACCGGTGCGGGCTTCTCTTCCGTGCCGAAGTGGCGCGCGAAACGATCCGCGTCGATGGTCGCCGAGGTCACGATCAGTTTCAGATCGGGACGTTTGGGCAAAACCTCGCGCAGATAGCCGAGCAGGAAATCGATGTTCAGGCTGCGCTCGTGCGCTTCGTCGATGATCAGCGTGTCGTAGGCCTTGAGCAGCGGATCGGTCTGCGTTTCGGCGAGCAGGATGCCGTCCGTCATCAATTTGACCGAGGCGCCCGGCGACAGATTGTCGGTAAAGCGCACCTTGTAGCCGACCACTTCGCCGAACGGCGTGCCGAGTTCTTCGGCGATACGCCGGCCCGTCGCCGATGCCGCGATCCGCCGTGGCTGCGTGTGGCCGATCAGCCCCGAGCCGCCCGCGCCGAGCCCGCGCCCGAGTGCGAGGCAGATTTTCGGCAACTGGGTGGTTTTGCCCGAACCCGTTTCGCCGCAGACGATCACCACCTGATTCTCTGCAATCGCCCGGGCGATTTCGTCGCGCCGTCCGGAGACCGGCAGCGCTTCGGGGAAGGAGATCGGTGGAATCGGATTGGGTTCGACCGTGCGCACGGGGCGTGGTGCGCGAGGCGCGCGCCCGGCGTCGGCGCCGCGCGTCGGGCCGGCCGTGTTGTGCGCGTCGCGAGGCGCATTCCGAGGCGCATTCCGCTCCCGTTGATCCGTCCCCTGACCTGCATCCGCCTGACGGCGCGCGTCGTCACGCGCGCGCTGCGGTTGCGCCTGGCTTGTTTTTCCTGGCTGCGCCGGACGCGGCTGCGGCCCCTTCTGAGGAGCCTTCTGTGGAGCCTTCTGCGGCCGCTGTTGCGCGCCGCCGGCCGGCGACGCACGCCGCTCCGCCTCGCCGTGCGACTCGCGCGATGGGTCTGATGCGGCGTCTCGCGCCGTTTTCTCGTTCGCCGGAGCGGGACTTTTGGGTACATTCGACATGGGGGCGCATTATAATCCCGGGCATGAATTCCCAAACCGACCTCGTCCCCACGCCCGCGAGCGCTCCGGCCACGTCCGGCGCTACGGAATCCGACTCGCAACACGCGCAATTCGTCGACTGGATGCGCTCGGTTGCCCCCTATATCCACGCGTTCCGCAACAAGACGTTCGTCGTCGGGTTCGGCGGCGAGGTGGTGCATCAGGGGCTGCTGAATGCGCTCGTCTCAGACATCGCGCTGTTGCAGGCCATGGGCATCCAGATCGTGCTCGTCCACGGCTCGCGACCGCAGGTCGAAGAGCAGATGAGCCTGCACGGCGTGGAGTCCGAGTTTTCGCACGGCATGCGCATCACGGATGCGCGCGCGCTCGAATCCGCGAAAGAAGCGGCGGGCGAAGTGCGTCTCGACATCGAAGCCGCCATCAGCCAGGGCTTGCCGAACACGCCGATGGCGCACGCGCACATCAGCGTGGTGTCCGGCAACTTCGTGACGGCGCGGCCGGTCGGCATTCTGGACGGCGTCGACTTCGCCCACACCGGCGTGGTGCGCAAGATCGACGCGGACTCGATCCGCCATTCGCTCGCGAGCCGCAAGCTCGTGCTGCTGTCGCCGCTCGGTTTCTCGCCTACCGGCGAGGCCTTCAATCTGTCCATGGAAGACGTCGCCTCGGCGGCGGCCATCGCGCTGCGCGCCGACAAGATCGTGTTCCTGACCGAAACGCCCGGCCTGATGCAGGACGGCGAGGACGGTCCCGAACTGATGCGCGAACTGTCGCTGGACGACGCGTACAAGCTGCACGAAAGCGGCGAAGTCACCGGCGACGCCGGCTTCTATCTGAAGCATTCGATCCGCGCCTGCCGCGGCGGCGTGGCACGGGCCCACATCATCCCCTACGCGCTCGACGGCAGCCTGCTGCTCGAACTGTTCCTGCACGATGGCGTCGGCACGATGATCTCGTACGAGAACCTCGAGAGCCTGCGCGAAGCGACGCCAGACGACGTCGGCGGCATTCTGGCACTGATCGAGCCGCTCGAATCGGACGGCACCCTCGTGCGGCGCGGCCGTCACCAGATCGAACGCGACATCGACCATTTCTCGGTGATCGAGCACGATGGCGTGCTGTTCGGCTGCGCGGCGCTCTATCCGTACACGCAGGAACGCATCGGCGAAATGGCGTGCCTCACGGTCGCCCCCGAAGCGCAAGGCACCGGCGACGGCGAGCGGCTGCTCAAGCGCATCGAGCAACGCGCCCGCGCGCGCGGCCTCACGCGCATTTTCGTGCTGACGACGCGCACCGAACACTGGTTCCTGAAACGCGGCTTTGTGAAGGCAACGGTCGACGACCTGCCGGAAGATCGCCGCCGCCTCTATAACTGGCAGCGCAAGTCGCTCGTGCTGATGAAACAGCTCTGAGTGGCTTCATAAAGCGACTGCCCGAGATATAACGCAACCACGCGCAACCGTGCGCACCAGCGCGCAACAGCGCCCCCACCGATTACAGGAGAAGCACAGCATGGCTCGTATGGTTCAATGCGCGAAGCTCGGCAAGGAAGCCGAAGGCCTCGATTTCCCGCCGCTGCCGGGCGAACTCGGCAAGCGGATCTACGAAAGCATTTCGAAGGAAGCCTGGCAGGCGTGGCTCAAGCAGCAAACCATGCTGATCAACGAAAACCGCCTGAATATGGCCGATCCGCGCGCGCGCCAGTATCTGATGAAGCAGACCGAGAAGTTCTTCTTCGGCGAAGGCGCCGACCAGGCGTCGGGGTTCGTGCCGCCGTCGGAGAGTTGATCCGATAGGCGCCCGTGAGGGCCGCGCATCGCCGGGTGCATTCGATGCCCGTCCGACGAAAAATCCGCGCCGCGTGCGCGGATTTTTTTCGCCTGTCCGGCTGGGCCTGGACCTCCTGGCGGGCCGTTGCACAGGCCACTTTTAAGCCCCCGTTTCAAATTTTCTCACTCTCCCGGATCCCCCGCCCCGCAAGGGATTCAGCCGCCTCGACCCGCTCCGCCGGGCCGCTGCGTTTGCACGATCCTCCGTCATCGTGCTATCATGTTCTTCGTTCCAACAGCAATTCACCATCATTCGCGTTCAATTCACTGTGCGGCGCCGTGCGCGACTCATAGCGGTTTGAACAGTTTTTATACAAGAAGGCTTGTCGGTTACGTCGCGAGATTCTCGCGCTCATCACCGGCCTTTTTCGTGCCAAGCCTTTCAGCCGCGCCCGGGCGGTTTCAGGCTTCCCCAGCGTCCTCATGCAACTGCCCCCCTTCCACGGCCACGCAGTTGCAAACAATCAGCAGCACCTAGAGCAGTGCAATTTTTCGCGACATGCGCGTAGGCGACATGGCGCGGGCATCGGCGTTTCTTTTTTTCGCGCCGCCGCCCCGTCAGGTCCATCGAAGCCCGGCATTCGCCCTCGCCCGGTTCGCGAAACTGCACTTTCCCAGCACCCGTGGCGGAACGTTCATGTGCGTTTTCATGAGTTTCGTCGCAGTCATTGGAGTTTTCACCTTGACCGCTTCCAGCAACGGCTTCTGGCGACACAAAAAGCAGGAACAACGCCTCACCCTCGACGACATCACGGTCGTCGACAAATCCCTCCTCAAACGTGCAGTCGGCGCCATGGCGCTCGGCAACGCCATGGAATGGTTCGACTTCGGCGTGTACAGCTACATCGCCGTGACGCTCGGCCGGGTGTTCTTCCCCTCGAGCAGCCCCTCCGCGCAGTTGATCGCCACCTTCGGCACCTTCGCGGCGGCGTTCCTCGTGCGGCCTGTCGGCGGCATGGTGTTCGGGCCGCTCGGCGACCGCATCGGCCGCCAGCGCGTACTCGCCATGACCATGATCATGATGGCCGCCGGCACCTTCGCGATCGGCCTGATTCCGAGCTATGCGTCGATCGGCATCCTCGCCCCGGCACTGCTGCTGGTCGCGCGTCTGGTGCAGGGTTTTTCGACCGGCGGCGAATACGGCGGCGCGGCGACCTTCATCGCCGAATTCTCGACCGACAAGCGCCGCGGCTTCATGGGCAGCTTCCTCGAATTCGGCACACTGATCGGCTATGTGCTCGGCGCCGGGACCGTCGCCGTGCTGACGGCCACGCTGTCGCACGAAGCGCTGCTGTCGTGGGGCTGGCGCGTGCCGTTCCTGATCGCCGGGCCGCTGGGTCTGGTGGGTCTCTACATCCGCATGAAGCTCGAAGAAACGCCGGCGTTCAAGAAGCAGGCGGAGGAGCGCGAAGCGGAAGACAAGGCGCTGCCCACGCAATCGTTGCGCGATTTGCTGGCGAAGCAATGGAAGCCCTTGCTGCTGTGCGTCGGCCTCGTCCTGATCTTCAACGTGACCGACTACATGGCGCTGTCGTATCTGCCGAGCTATCTGTCGTCGACGCTGCACTTCGACGAAACGCACGGCCTCTTTCTGGTGCTGCTGGTGATGGTGCTGATGATGCCGATGACGCTGTTCGCCGGCCGCCTGTCCGACACGATCGGCCGCAAGCCGGTGATGCTGCTGGGCTGCGTGGGCCTGTTCGCGCTGTCGATTCCGGCCCTCCTGCTGATCCGCACGGGCGCGATGCTGCCGGTGTTCGGCGGCCTGCTGATTCTCGGCGTGCTGCTGTCGTGCTTCACGGGCGTGATGCCGTCGGCATTGCCGGCGCTCTTCCCCACGCGGATCCGTTATGGCGCGCTGGCGATCGGCTTCAATATCTCCGTCTCGCTGTTCGGCGGCACCACGCCGCTCGTGGCCGCATGGCTCGTCGATCGCACCGGCAATCTGATGATGCCCGCGTACTATCTGATGGGCGCCTCGCTGATCGGTATCGTGTCGGTGCTCGCCTTGCGCGAAACCGCGCGCCAGCCGCTGCTCGGCTCGGGTCCCTGCGTCGCCACGCGTGCTGAAGCGCACGCCGTGCTGCGCGGCGAGCGCGAGGCCGAAGAGATGGATGAGGAGTATGCGTCGGGCGCGACGGCACGGGCTTAAGCGCGCGGCCGGATCCAACGGCCTCATGCAGACAAGCGGGTCGCCCATGCCTCGGCATGGGCGACCCGTTTTTACGTCAGCAGCGTATGCAGCGTGGCCGTCGCACGCGCGCCGTCGACGATCAACAGACCCGCCGACACCGGCAGCCTGAAG